>Ga0315268_10008141_pt1 | contig 10989 bp, 11 predicted proteins | sample C1_top_MG_FD_204535 | JGI IMG/M metagenome (GOLD analysis project Ga0315268, IMG submission 204535) | Sediment microbial communities from Yellowstone Lake, YNP, Wyoming, USA - C1_top | ecosystem: Environmental > Aquatic > Freshwater > Lake > Sediment | place: USA: Wyoming | collected 2017-08-01 | reverse complement strand
TTAACTTCACAATCTTTACTCCGTTCATTTCAAATGCTTCTTTCAATGCATCTGAAATCGCATCTCCGGTAGAGCCGGTTTTAAGTTTCTCAATTTCCTTTTCCAGTGACTTCATATCATTGAGGAGCTTTTCCACCTTCTCAAGTGGTTTTTCTGACTTCAGTAATCCCTTCAGTGCATCAAGCTCATCATGTTTCTGCCATAAATAATCAAAGGCGGATTTCCCTGTCAGGGCTTCAATCCTTCTGATACCCGAGGCAACGCTTCCCTCTGAGAGGATAACAAATAATCCTATCTCACCTGTTGCCTTGCAGTGTGTGCCGCCGCAAAGTTCTTTACTGAAATCTTCGACTGAAACGACTCTGACAGTTTCCCCATATTTTTCATCAAACAATGCAACTGCACCTGTTTTTATAGCCTCATCGATATTCATAATATCTGTTGTTACGGATAAATTCTCAAGTATTTTTCCATTTACTATATCTTCAATCCTCTTTATATCATCATTCTGCATTGCAGTGAAATGAGTGAAATCAAACCTGAGTCTCTCCTGATCTACAAACGAACCTGACTGCTTGACATGGTCGCCAAGAACCATTCGTAAAGCCTTATGGAGCAGGTGGGTAGCTGTATGGTTTTTCATCGTGGCCTTTCTCGATGCTTCATCGACAGTGCAGCCGACTATGTCGCCTTTCTTTATTGTACCCTTTCTGATTTTCACTCTGTGGAGATAAAGATCAGGAGCAGGTTTTTTCGTATCGATAACATTTATCGTGGCAGCTTTTGATATCATTAGACCCCTATCTCCCATCTGACCGCCTGATTCACCATAGAAAGGAGTTCCGTCAAGAATGATCTCACCTTCTTCCCCTTCTACTAAAACATCAACAGGTTTTCCGTCTTTAAAGATATCTTTTACAATAGCATCTATTTTCAGAGTATCATATCCAACAAATTCTGTTTTACCGACAACTCCATATGCTTCAATTGTAGGCATTGGCATAATGATACTTATACTTCCGATATTTCCCTTTGATCGTTGTCGCTGCAACTCCATCTCCTTCTGAAACCTTTCTTCATCGATTCTCAAATCTGCATCCATCGCAATATCCCTTGCAAAATCAAGTGGGAAGCCATAGGTATCATAGAGTTTGAAGATTTCCTCTCCCGGGATTATCTGGGCACCTTCCTTCTTTACCCTCGATATAATATCGTCGAGTATATTCAACCCGGTTTCTATGGTTCTTATAAAATTTTCTTCTTCAATCCTGAGAAGCTTTTGAGTTCTTTTACTTTCTTTTTTAAGTTCTGGATAAATATCGCCCATTATATTGATAACAGAATCAGTCAGTTTATAAAGACATGGTTCATGAATGTTAAGAAGCCGTGCATGTCTTGATGCCCTGCGGATTACTCTCCTCAGTACATATCCCCTCCCTTCGTTTGAGGATACAAGTCCTTCAGAAAGCAGAAAAACTGTAGCACGCACATGATCAGCGATTACTTTGAAGGATATATCTATTTCTTTTGACGAGCCATACCTGACGCCAGAAAGAGATGAGATATCTTTAATAATCGGCTCAAAGAGGTCTGAATCAAAATTGCTTGTCTTACCTTGCAAAACAGCAGTTATCCTTTCAATTCCCATTCCTGTATCGATACTTGGTTTTGGCAAAGGTGTTAGCTTGCCTGAATCATCTCGATTGTACTGCATGAAGACGAGATTCCAGAGTTCTAAATATCTATCACATTCACAACCGACATTACAATCAGGTTTACCACAGCCAAAGTCTTCACCTTGATCAATAATTATCTCTGAACAGGGTCCACATGGACCTGTATCACCCATCTGCCAGAAGTTATCCTTTGCACCAAGCCTGACTATTTTTCCATTGGAAATTCCTGTCAGATCAGACCAGAGTTCTGCTGTCTCATCGTCTTCCTCATAGACAGAGACATAGAGCTTATCTTTCGGCAGTTTGAAGTGTTCTGTCAAAAGTTCCCAGCTAAATAATATTGCTTCCTTTTTAAAATAATCGCCAAAGGAGAAATTGCCGAGCATCTCAAAAAAGGTATGGTGTCTTGCAGTATGTCCAACATTCTCAAGGTCACTATGTTTTCCTCCTGCCCTCATGCACTTCTGGCATGAGACTGCACATTTATATGGACTTTTTTCGATGCCCAGAAAAATTGATTTAAATTGGACCATGCCTGCATTTACAAAAAGCAAAGAAGGGTCATTCCACGGGATAAGAGGAGAACCTTGAACTATCCTGTGACCTTTGGATTGAAAATACTCCAGAAATACAGTTCTTATCTCTGAACTCTTCATTCTTGTCTTGTTTGGTGCGTAATTATTACTTGCTTACGTATAACAACTTACCATCATAAAATACAAGAAGCTTCGTACCGATCACACCCATTACTGCACTCGCAGAGTAAATCCATTCTTCTCTTGTCTTTCCATCTACTGGTTCAAGAATTCTTATAGAATCAGGAGCTCCCCATGCATACCTAACCTGTTGTGGAGTCATACCGAGTGCGACTTCTCCTTTTCTTACATTATCCTGGATAGATGGCGGAAAGTCCTTTATCTCATCTGCTGAGTATCGTATCGATTTTGTACAACCAATCTGTAAAAGCAACAATAAAATCGAGACCAAGAGAACTGCATTTTTCATTGTTAATCCTCCTCCGTTAAGTTTTTGTCTTTCAATACCTTCTTTATTGTATCGAAAGAGTAACCTCTTCTGAAGAGAAGATTATATAATCTTCTCTTTGCTGTTTCTGAAGAACAATTTCTAAGAGTTTTGAGTTTCTTCTCTACAAATATTTTGGCATTCTCAATATCTTCGTTCTCATTATGGCTGATTTCCAGGTCAACTATCTCACGCGGTATGCCCCTGTCCAGTAGAAATCTCCTTGCTCCTTTTTGACCGAGCAGTTTTGTTGTCAATGCCTTTGTTTTCAGAAATTCAGCTAATGCCCTGTCATCGATGAGTCCTGCATGTTTAAGATAGTTTATTGTAGATGAAACCAGAGGTTCAGTGAAACCCTTTTTTCTTAGTCTCTCTCCCAGTTCCTTTTCGCTTCTTCCTCTGTAGCTCAAGAGCTTCAAGGCATATTGCCTTGCCTTATGGACGTTGATGCTATCGTCCTTATCGTCTAAACCTCTCAATTTTCGTCTTGTCCTTCTCAGTAGGTTCTTCAAAAGTAAGATCGCTTGTGGACTGGATACCTTTCACTTTGAGAGCAAAATCATCAGGATTAGTTGCACTTCTGAGTGCCTCTTCATATGTTATAAGTCCGGACTTTAAAAGGCCGAAGAGAGATTGGTCAAAGCTCTGCATACCATAATGGATTGCACCTTGCTCAATTACGTCGGTAATCGCTCTGGTTTTATCTGGATCTAAAATACAGTCTTTTACGGTTTCCGTAGCCATAAGAACTTCAACTGCAGGAACCCTGCCTTTCCCATCTGCCCTCGGCATAAGCCTCATAGATATAATGCTCTTAAGCACTGAAGCAAGTTGCATGCGAACTTGTTTATGTTGATAGGGAGGGAATACGGCAATAATTCTGTTAATCGTTTCGGCGGCATCTATGGTATGCAGTGTGCTTAAAACAAGGTGACCTGTCTCAGCAGCTATTAGAGCTGTCTGTATTGTCTCGAAATCACGCATTTCACCAACAAGGACTACATCAGGATCCTGCCTGAGGGACTGCCTTAATGCCTTACTGAATGACTCTGCATCGCTTCCTATCTCCCTCTGATTGACTATACTTTTTTTATCCCTGTGGAGATATTCTATGGGGTCTTCGATAGTCATGATATGTTCAGTTCTATTTGTATTTATTAAGTCTATCATTGCAGCTAAGGTTGTTGACTTTCCGCTACCGGTCGTTCCTGTAACAAGGATTAAACCTCTCTGTTCCATTGAAATCTTCTTGAGAATATCGGGAAGGTGCAATTCATCAATTGTAGGGATCTTTGTCTGAATAACCCTGAAGACAATTCCTATTGTTCCTCTCTGTACGAAGATATTACATCGAAACCTTCCAAGACCAGGGATACTATAAGCAAGGTCGATGTCCTTCTTCTCTTTAAATATCTCACTCTGTTGCGGCGTCATAATAGAGAAGGCTATGTTCATCGCATCTTCCTGGCTTACCCTAATCTCTGATGTTAATGGAGTTAGCTCTCCGTAGACTCTTATTATGGGCTGTGAGCCGACCTTTATATGAAGGTCTGAAGCATTTAATGAATATGCTATTTTTAAAAGCTCGTTGATATCCATAATTACCTCCTCAGATTATATGACTGAATAACCTTACTCTCAATCTCTTTTGAAAGATCAAGGTTATTTTTTAAAAACTCTTTTACATTTTCGCGTCCCTGCCCGATTCTGTTACCGCCATAGCTATACCACGCCCCTGATTTTTCGATGATACCCTTTTCAACGCCGAGATCAACAATTTCTCCAACTCTTGAAATCCCTTCGTTGAAATATATTTCGAACTCAGCCTGTTTAAAAGGTGGCGCTACCTTATTTTTTACGACCTTAACCCTTACCCTGCCGCCTATGGTCTCCTGATTCTCCTTAATGTTTTCTATCCTTCTTATATCAAGTCTCATGGAAGAGTAAAATTTTAGCGCATTTCCCCCTGTTGTTGTCTCAGGGCTACCAAACATAACGCCGATCTTCATCCGTATTTGGTTGATAAATATAACAGTTGTGAGAGATTTTGATATCGCTGCCGTTAGTTTTCTGAGAGCCTGACTCATAAGCCTTGCCTGAAGCCCTGGAAGGGAATCACCCATCTCTCCTTCTATCTCCGCCCTAGGCACAAGAGCAGCAACGGAATCAATCGCTATAATATCAACAGCTCCGCTCCTTACGAGTGCCTCTGTAACCTCAAGCGCTTGCTCTCCTGTATCAGGTTGTGATATGAGGAGGTCTTCTATGTTAACACCGAGTTTTTGTGCATAATTGACATCCAGTGCATGTTCTGCATCTATGAAGGCTGCAATGCCTCCAGCCATTTGTGCTTGTGCTATAGCACCTAAAGCCAGTGTTGTTTTACCTGAGGATTCAGGACCGAATATCTCTATAACCCTGCCTCTCGGGAGTCCTCCAACTCCTGTTGCAATATCAAGGGCCAAAGAACCAGTGGGTATTACCTGAAGTCCTTCAGCAAATCCTTCAGCACCAAGCCGCATAATAGCACCTTTACCAAAACTCTTCTCAATTTGAGTAATGGCCATCTCAAGCGCCTTAACCTTATCTTTATTCGTCATGCTTCCTCCATATCTTTGCTGATACAGTTATTAATGCAGCATAATTTATGCCAGTTTTTTTCTACTAAACGGAATCTCGTGCAAACAGCTATATTCTGCCCCTTTCGGTTTTAGTTCACTCTTCATAAGTTTTATACGATCAATATATATAATCCCAAAATCTTTACCTTTAAAATGATCAAGTTCATTGACTATATGTACAATTCCCTTTTGGGAGCGAACCCTTCCAAGCGTGAGATGGGGTTTAAATTCCTTATCTTCTTTTTGATAACCTAAAAATTCCATAGAGTTTTCGATCTCTCTCTCCAGTTTCATAAGTATCTCTGAATCTTCTACTCCTACCCATATAACTCTGGGATATTTTCTATTCGGAAATACCCCTGTCTTACATATTTTAATATAAAATGGTTCATAAGATGCTACTACGTTTAAAAGGGATTCCTTTATTTTAGGTAATAAGACATCGGGTGTTTTACCGAGAAACTTGAGTGTGAGATGAAGGTTTTCAAGTATTACCCATTTTATATCAACATCATATTTTATTAAGATATCAATTAGCTCCCGGAATTCTCTTTTTATCTGTTCGGTTATTCCTATTGCTATAAAGCACCTCAGATACATTGTATAAACCTTAGCTAATAAGCTTCCACAACTGTAAACAGAGATTTGTATATATTGCAGCTACAATATCATCAGCCATTATACCCTTGCCACCGCTTAAACCGGTTTCTATCTTTCTAATCGGAAACGGCTTTAGTATATCGAAAATTCTAAATAAAAAAAAGGCTATAAGAGCATAGCCAATACTAAATGGAATAAAAAGTACGGAAAGGAGATAGCCACAAAATTCATCTATGACTATATGCCTGCTGTCTTTATCATTCAGGAGAATTTCAGCATGGTGAGAAGATATGATACCAAGGGGGATTACAAGAAATAATAGAATGATGTGAATAAAGATGGATGGCTTTAAAAGAATGAAAAGAGCAAAAGCGACTAAGGAGCCGAATGTCCCTGGCGCAACTGGAAAAAAACCTATGAAACCCAAGGTGGCAATGTATTTGAATATAACAGCCATTAAATTACAATTAACATAATTTGAGAATTCTGGAAAGATAAAACTGAAGCCCTTGTACATGTGTTATCCCACCAGTTGCATAAATATTGCTGAAATAGACCTGTAAATGCAAGACAGAAGCGCATTTGAACCAAATAATAACGTAAGCTTTAAAGTTCACTGTGAGTTGACTCCTGACTGTAATATTTTTCGTCATGCCCGAAATTTTTAATCGGGCATCCAGTTCCTTTGTATTCTGGATTCCCGCTTAAGGACTGCGGGAATGACAGATTAAATATGAGTCTGTTTATGCAACGTTTAGGTTATCCTTGCATTCGTCATTTTTTAACCTCCTTTAGATTTTAGTTACTTTATTTGAGCTAAGCACGTTTGTCAAGAAACTCAGCTATTCAAAAGAATATTTTGTATTGTGTTGAAAGTAATTTTTTAATAAACTATTATAAATGCATGATTTTTTATATGGATTTTTAATTAATGAAATTAATACAAACGCATTAAGTAAAGTGTCATTGCGAGGAGTGAAACAACGAAGCAATCTCAAAGTTATAAAGCAAGATTGCCACGCTCCCGTTGGTCGCTCGCAATGACTATATAAAAGAATTTAATGCGTTTGTATCAGTAGAAGTTGTAAGGGATATATGATATGGATGCTCTCATCTTAGCCGGGGGAGAAAATAAAAGGTTTCCGATGATAAAGGGATTTCTTGAGATAAATGGCAGGAGGATTATTGATTCAAATATTAAACTCCTCAAAGGGATCTTTGATAAGGTGATTATAAGTACCAATAACCCCGAACTCTATTTCTATCTTGATGCCTTCGTAGTCGGAGATGCCATTACACAAAGAGGACCCATGACAGGGATTTTTTCGGCATTAATTAATCAAGACAGCTCTGAAGTCTTTGTGACAGCTTGTGATATGCCTTATATAAATGTTACCCTTATAAAATATATAGTTGGAAAATGGTCAGAAGAGTGGGATGCTGTAATTCCGATCTTTCAAAAAAAAACCCAACCACTTCTCGGCATATATTCAAAAAGAATTGCTGAGAAAATGGAAGAGGGTATAAAGAATGGCATTCGGAGCCTAAGATGGTTCCTGAAAGGTATACATGTATATTATATAAATGAGGAGGAGGTGAGAGCTATAGACCTTGAAGGAAGGTCTTTTATAAACATAAATACGAAAGAAGATTACCAGAAAGAGATAGGAGGAAAAATATGTTTGGTTTAGGAACTCAGGAGTTAATTATTATCCTGATAATTGTTGTTATTCTGTTTGGGGCAACCAGGCTTCCACAGATAGGAAGTGGTATAGGACAGGCAATAAGAAACTTTAAGAAGGGTGTAAAAGAACAAGATGAAATTGATGTAACACCAGAGAAAGAATCAAAGGAAAAGAAAAAAGAAAAAACAGAAAAAACAGAAAAAGAAGAAGGTGATTAGAGGGGCTATTGCAGAGGTTAATCTATCGGCGATAGCGAATAATCTTCATTCCATCAGAAAGATCGTCAAAAACCGCCCAGTCATTGCTGTAGTTAAGGCAGACGCATACGGTCACGGCGCAGTAGAAGTCTCAAAAAGGCTGCTTAAAGAAGGGGTTTCCTGCATTGCAGTCGCATACACAGGTGAAGCTGTACAACTCAGGGAAGCAGGCATCAATATCCCGATAATCGTATTATTTGATAGCGGAGCTATAAAGGATTTTTTTGATTTCAATCTTATTCCTGTTATTTATAATAGTCTGGATACTGTATCTAAATTATCGGCTGAAGCAAGTAAAAGAGATACTACAATTAAAGTGCAGGTGAAGGTTGATACCGGTATGGGAAGATTAGGATTATATGACAATCATATCATCGACGATTTGGTTCGTATATCAGAGATGCCCGGAATAGAACTCACAGGGCTTCTAAGCCATTTTTCAGAAGCTGACCTTTCAGACAGGACATATGCAGTTATACAACTTAACAGGTTTAATCAAATAAGAGAAACGATCTCCAAAAAATTAAAAAGAAAAATTTTCTCTCATATGGCAAATAGTGCAGCTGTACTTACCTTTGAAGATGCACATCTTGATGCAGTCAGACCAGGACTTATGCTTTATGGATACTCTCCACTTAATCAGAATGCAGAATGCGGACCGCAGAAGGCGGAATTAAATCCCGGCTTCCAAAATCCACAATCCGTATCTATAAATTTAATACCGGCAATGAAGGTCAAAGCTAAGATTCTATGCATCAGAAACCTGCCGTCAGGAACACCAATAAGCTACGGAAGGACATTCATAACCAGGAGACCGAGCAAGATAGGTGTGCTCACTTTAGGATACGCTGACGGATATAGCAGGATCTTTTCAAATAATGCAGAGGTGCTTGTCAAAGGAAGGCGGGTACCTATTGTGGGAAGAGTATGCATGGATTTGACAATGACCGATCTTACAGATGTTGAAGACGTAACGGAAAATGATGAAGTCATCATCATGGGACAACAGGAGCAAGAGGCAATAACTGCTCAGGAACTCGCAAAGAGGGCAAATACGATACCCTATGAGATACTTACCTCCTTCGGCAGCCGTTCGAGGAAAACATTTATAGATGATAAGACTGATTGAACTTTTAGGTCATTACATTACGGTCTTTGCAGAAGAGCTCGGCAGTCTGCTGTTGCTTTCCTATTCAACCGTAAAGCAGATGATACTGCCTCCTTTTGAGATAAGGAATACATTCAAACAAATGTTGGAGATAGGGGTAAGATCCGTACCTGTTGTTCTCATAACAGCAGTCTTTACTGGCATGGTCCTGGCTCTCCAAACTTATACCGGTTTTAAGAGATTTGGGGCTGAGGCCTTTGTCGGTTCTGTTGTCGCACTGTCTATGACAAGAGAAATGGGCCCTGTACTTACTGGCCTCATTGTTGCAGGCAGAGCAGGGGCTGCCATGGCAGCAGAGTTGGGTACGATGAGAGTAACAGAGCAGATAGACGCTCTTGAGACCCTTGCCACAAACCCTATAAAATACCTCATTGTACCGAGATTCTTGTCTGCAATAGTCATGCTTCCAGCTCTTACCATAATTTCTGATATCATCGGAATACTCGGAGGCTACGCTATTACAGTAGGATTTTATGGCACAAGCTCCACTGTATACTGGCACAGGACATGGAATTACCTTGAAGTCAACGACATAAATAATGGACTGATTAAAGCATGCTTTTTCGGTGGCAGTGTCGCTTTAATATGCTGTTACAAAGGCTTCGCTGCAAGCGGTGGTGCTGAAGGTGTTGGAAAGGCAACAACGGGAGCAGTGGTCCTGTCATTCATGACAATACTCGTATCAGACTATTTCCTCTCCGCTTGGTTATTCAAATGATAGAAATCATAGACTTGCATAAAAATTTTGGTAAAAAATATGTACTCCGAGGAATTAACCTTAAGGTTGAGAATGGTGAGAGCATGGTGGTAATAGGCGGAAGTGGTTCTGGAAAAAGTGTACTGATAAAACATATCATAGGAATACTCAAACCTGATGATGGTACAGTCCTTATCAACGGTATTGATATTACAAAACTGAAAGAAAATGAGCTCTATGAAGTTAGGAAAAAATTTGGTATGCTTTTTCAAAGCTCTGCACTGTTCGATTCTCTCAGTGTATGGGAAAATGTTAGTTTTGCCCTATTAAGACAAAAAAAGATGGGCGAGAAAGAGCTTAAGGTTTTAGCTATAGAGAAGCTCGGGCTGGTCGGTCTCGTAGGGGTTGAAGATCTAATGCCGTCTGAACTTTCAGGAGGCATGAAGAAGAGAGTGGGCCTTGCAAGGGCAATAGCGCATGAGCCTGATATATTGCTGTATGACGAACCTACTACAGGACTTGACCCGATAATGGCAGATGCTATAAACGACCTTATTGTAGAAATGAAAAAGCATCTTTCGGTCACATCTATTGCCATAACACATGATATGAATAGTGCATACAAAATTGCTGACAGGGTCGCTATGCTTTATGAGGGTAAAATAATCCAGACAGGAACTCCTGAGGAGATCAAGAATACGCAAAATCCTGTGGTAAGACAGTTTATAACAGGAAGTGCAATAGGTCCAATAAAGATTGAAGGAGTACATTATGACGAGAAAACTGTCAACAGAACTTAGGGTCGGTCTTTTTGCATTGGTTGTCCTTGCAATCTTGACGTATATGACATTCAAAGTCGGGGGCTTTGAATGGATAAAGAAGGAAGGCTATACGGTTTATGTATATTTTGAGAATATTGCAGGTCTTGACGAAAAGACAAAGATAAAGGTTGCCGGTGTTGATGCTGGTGTTATAGAGAAGATAGAGCTCCGTGAGGGAACTGCAAGGCTAACCCTCAGGATAGATCCCGGGGTAAAATTATACTCAGATGCCTCTGGTGCTATAAAAGCGACAGGACTTTTAGGTGACAAATACCTCGAAGTAAAGATTGGCTCAAAAAAACCATTCCTGAAAAGTGGTGATACGATAAAAAATGTAACAGAAGTTGTCGATATAGACGACATGGCCAGGAATCTTTCAGAGGTGTCTTCAAATATAAATAAACTTGCCATGTCTCTCAATGAGTCCCTTGGAACTGAAGA
>Ga0315268_10008140_pt1 | contig 10989 bp, 9 predicted proteins | sample C1_top_MG_FD_204535 | JGI IMG/M metagenome (GOLD analysis project Ga0315268, IMG submission 204535) | Sediment microbial communities from Yellowstone Lake, YNP, Wyoming, USA - C1_top | ecosystem: Environmental > Aquatic > Freshwater > Lake > Sediment | place: USA: Wyoming | collected 2017-08-01 | reverse complement strand
AGGATTGGCTCCTCATCAAGGGACAGGACTCTTTTGCCAAAAGGGAGTGGGAGGTCAAAGAAGAACTGACACCCGCAAAGAAGAAGAAACTGATCGAAAAAATCCCGCCATGTGAAACCAGCTAAGTTGGACAGTAAACAATAAACGATGAACGATAGACTATGAACGGATTGGCTACAGTTTATCGTTCATTGTTTATAGTTCATTGTTCATTCGTCTCCGTGTCCCCCCGTCCCCCTATCTCCTTAATCCCTTATTGATGGCGCCAGCCCTTCACCTTATCCCTGGCTGACTCAAGGTAAATATAGATAACAGGGGTGATGTAAAGTGTTAGGAGTTGAGAAAAAACCAAACCCCCGACCACCGCAAGACCTAAGGGCCGCCGCGATTCTGCTCCGGCTCCGAAACCAAGGGCGATCGGAAGAGTGCCCATAAGAGCCGCCATGGTGGTCATCATAATCGGACGGAATCGAATGAGGCAACCATCATAGATGGCGTCAGAGGGGCTTTTCCCCTCGTTTCTTTGACCTTCGAGGGCAAAGTCAATCATCATAATAGCGTTCTTCTTTACGATGCCGATCAGCATGACAATGCCCACAAAGCCGTAAATATTCAAATCGTAACGGAAGAGGATCAGGGTCAGGAGGGCTCCAAACCCAGCTGATGGAAGACCCGAAAGAATGGTCAGAGGATGAATGAAACTTTCGTAGAGAATGCCCAGGATGATGTAAATGACCAAGATCGCCATAATCAACAGGAGTCCCAACCCCTTCATCGATGCTTGAAATGCTTGAGCCGCTCCTTGAAAACTGGTGCTGATGGTGGGGGGAAGCGTAGTGCGTGCGAGCTTTTCCACTTCTGCCACAGCGTCACCGAGGGAGACCCCTGGCCTGAGGTTGAAAGAGACCGTTACCGAGGGTAACTGACCCAGATGGTTGACCGAGAGGGGCCCAACACTCCGGCTTAATTTTGCCACTGCATTCAATGGAACAGGTTGCCCGGACGACGATCTTATGTAAAGCATCGAAAGGGCAGAAGGATCCATCTGATATTGAGGTTCAAGTTCCAAAATGACTTGATATTGATTGGTCGGCGTTAAAATGGTCGAGACTTCCCTTGATCCATAAGCACTATAGAGAGCGTCTTCGACCTGTTGAGCCGTGACTCCAAGGGCTGAAGCCTTATCTCGGTCGATCTCCACATTCACTTGAGGATTTTGAATCTGCAGATCACTCGTTACATCTTGAAGCCCCGGCAGTTGGCGCATCTTTGCCTCGAGCTGGGAGGCATGCCTGTAAAGCTCCTTTGTGTCAGGACTCTGTAGAGTAAATTGATACTGACTTTTGGTGAGCTGACCTCCGATACGAATGGGAGGAGGGTTCTGAAGAAAGACTTGGATACCAGGAACCTTGGCCAGCTTGGGCCGCAGTTGTTCAATGACCTCATCCGCATTGAGTTGACGCTCAGAGTGAGGTTTCAAACGGATGAAGATGCGGCCAGTGTTGCCCGCTACATTGGGGCCACCAGCCCCAGCACTCGACATATAGGAATGGACATTCGGATCTTGACGAACGATGGTGGCAAGGGCTTGTTGATGTTCGACCATGGACTGGAAAGAGATTCCCTGCGCGGCTTCGGTGAAGCCAAAGATTTGTCCTGTGTCATCACTTGGAAGAAACCCATAAGAAGATACTTTAAACAGAGCAATAGTTGCCACAAGGGAAAGGATAGAGATGATGAGGGTGGCCTTTTTATGCTTCAAGACTTGCTGAAGAGACCATCGGTACGTATTGAACATGCCACTGAAGAATCGTTCTGTCGTGGTGTAAAGTCGCCCATGTCGCTCTGCAGATGGCGGCCTGAGAAACTTGCTACAGAGCATGGGTGTGAGAGTCAGGGAGACAAGACCGGAGACCAGGACTGCCACTCCAATGGTCACCGCAAATTCATGAAGCAGACGTCCGATTATCCCTCCCATGAAGAGGACCGGGATGAAGACAGCAGCAAGCGAAAGGGTCATGGAGACAATCGTAAAACCGATCTCCTTCGATCCATCGAGAGCAGCTTGAAATGTACCTTTTCCCATCTCCATATGGCGGACGATGTTCTCCAGCATGACGATGGCGTCATCCACCACAAAACCGACAGAGAGTGTCAGGGCCATCAAGGAAAGGTTATCCAGGGTGTAGTTCAACTGGTACATGACGGCGAAGGTGCCTACAATCGACATGGGCAGGGCCAAACTTGGGATGATCGTTGCAGAGACATTTCGAAGGAAGAGAAAGATCACGAGAACAACCAGGCAGAGAGCAAGAAAGAGGGTAAATTTGACATCATTGACTGAATCACGAATTGATACAGAGCGATCATAGAGAACATTGAGATCGACCGAAGCAGGCATGAGGTTTCGAAAGTTTGGAAGGAGTTGTCTGATGGAATCGACGACCTCCACCGTATTGGTGCCGGGCTGGCGTTGAATGGCCAGGATGATGGAACGGGTCGTGTTGTACCAACTCGCTGTCTTATCGTTCTCCACGCTGTCGATCACTCGACCCAGATCTTGAAGACGAACTGGCGAGCCACTGCGGTATGCCACAATGAGCGGCCTATAGGCCTGCGCATCGTTCAGCTGGCCGCTCGCCTGCACGGTGAAAGCTTGAAACCTTCCGTAAAGGGTTCCCGTGGGCAAGTTCACATTCCCTTTTGTGATGGCGTTCGCCACTTCGTCAATTCCAATCCCACGAGCGGAAAGGGCTTTGGGATCAAGCTGAGCCCGGACAGCATATTTCTGAGAACCGTAAACCTGTACCTGGGCGACACCGCTTAACATGGATATGCGTTGGGCAATGAATGTTTCGGCATATTCGTCCACTGTTGAGAGAGGAAGGGTGGAAGAGCCCAGAGATAAATAGAGAATCGGCATATCAGCAGGGTTAACCTTCCGATAATAAGGTGGGGTTGGGAGGTCAGGAGGAAGGTTTTTTTGAGCCCTTGTAATGGCTGCTTGAACGTCTTGAGCAGCGGCATCGATGTTACGGCTCAAATCGAACTGAAGGGTAATCCTCGTAATTCCAAGAGTATTCGTGGAGTTCATCGAATCGATACCAGCAATAGTGGAGAACTCCTTCTCAAGGGGCGTTGCCAAGGATGCCGCCATCGTTTCAGGGCTGGCTCCAGGGAACTCAGCGGTGACCAGAATGGTAGGGAAATCGACATTGGGAAGATCACTCACAGGCAGAAGTCGATATCCCATAATGCCAAAGAGCAGTATGGCCAGCATGACGAGGGTTGTCATGACGGGACGTCGGATAAAAAGCTCTGGGATATTCATGGTATTTTTTTATTGGTGTCTTTGGCTGAATCAGAAGTTTTTATTTCTACTTTGGCGCCGGGATAGAGCCGAAGCTGTCCATCGGTCACAACGGTCTCTCCTGAGTTAAGACCTTTTTGAACCACCGTCTCGTTATTGAAAGTTAAGCCTGAGACGATGGGACGATTTTCCACAGTATGGTCAGTTTTGACGACAAAGACGTACTGACCTTGTTGCCCGACCTGGATGGCTTGGGATGGGACAACCACTGCGTTGGGATATTCGGTCAATGTCAGAACCACATTGACAAACTGCCCTGGCCAGAGGCGTTTTTGTTTATTGGCAAAGGTTCCTTTAAGCCTGATCATTCCTGTTGTACTGTCCACAGTATTGTCAACAAAAGAAATGAAACCTTCCTCCGGAAGAACCTCATCATTAGGAACGATGACCTGAACTTTAAGTTTGCCCATAGCCATATACTTCCTGATCTCCCCTAAGTTCTGCTCCGGAACAGAGAAGGTGACATAGATGGGAGTAACCTGATTGATGATAACCAGACTGGCGTCGTTTTCCTTTATGATATTTCCTTCTTGAACGATCAGGTTCCCCGTGCGACCTTCCATTGGAGAATGAATGGAGCAGTAGCTCAGTTGGAGCTTTGCGTTCTCCACCGATGCTCTATCGGCGATCACAGCGGCCTCAGCATTCGCCTTGGCTGCCCTGTCCGCTCTCACGGTGGCGACAAGGGCCTCCCAATCTGTTCGAAACTTGTCATATTGCTGACGAGCCACCACGCCTTTCTCAAACAACAATTTATAACGTTCAGCCTCCACCTGGGCATTCTTCTCCTGAGCAATATCACGCTCTATGTTGGCTTCGGCCTGCTTCACTAAAGCCATATCTCTTTCGAGATTTGCTTCAGCCTGCTTAAGAATCGCCTCATAGGGCCGAGGATCGATCATGAACAGGAGAGATCCCTTCTTCACATCGTCACCCTCTTTAAAATAGACCCGCATAATTTGGCCTGGGACCCGAGATTTCACTGTAACCGTTGAGTAGGCTTGCACATTTCCAATGGCACGAAGCTGTACAGGAACCGTTTTTTGGATCACCGTGCTTACGATAACAGGGATAGAATCGGAACCAGGTTTTTTTGATTTTTCATTGGAACAATCTGAAGAAAAAATAGCTAAAAGCATTAACCCAAAAACTCCAATAAAAAGAGGGGGAAAACGGTCCTTCTTCAAGGTCATCCCTTGAACCTTAAAATCTCCAATTAACTGATATGGCATCCCTGCCTCCCTTTAAATTTAAACTTTAATATTCTACTAATTATTTGTCAATTTTCTAATCCTGAGATCTCTGAAAAAGTCCTGATTGGCCTGGGAAGGTAGGGTTCAAAACCCTTCGAATGCGGATGTTTATTTTTTATTTGCTAACGATCACTTAAATGAAAATGAAGCCATTTCAGGGAATTAGGCTTGAGTGCTAATTTTTTAAATGTGACCGCTCGAAGGCTTTCTCACCCCACCTACCCAGTCCTCAAGTGAATTCATAAACACTTTTTCAGAGATCTCAATCCTGGAGGGTAGACAGACTGTAATGGGTCACCCCTCCGTGGAAACCTGAGGGGGTTGGGCAGGGATGTTGGAGAAAATGTTATCGCGGTAACCTTAAGGGGTCTCTTGACTCACTCCATCCCCCAAACCATGAGAAGGGCTCTTCGGTCATCCAGGAGATGACCTTTACCCAACCAATCTTACAGATCGTCCGCTTTATAAGATTTTCGGAGACATTCGTGCCCCACCCCCCATTTCGCCCACGCTTCAGTGACGCATTACGCCAGACTCCAAATTACAATTGACATTCAACGATCTTTCAGCGATATTGGGTTGGGTTAAAGCGAGCATATTATTGGAGTATTCGAATCAGAAATGAAGGATAGAGGGGCGAAGAAAATATTGGTTGTTGATGATGAGAAGGATACTGTGGAGATGATCACGGCTCTCCTGGAATTGGAGGGATATCAGGTCCTTTCTGCCCTTTCCGGGAGTGAGGCGATGAGAATCTTAGAGGTGGAAGGCCAAAAAACTCCAGAATTTGAAACACCCGTGGACCTCATCCTCCTCGATATCTTACTGGGCGATGCAGATGGAAGAGATATCTGCCTCAAGATTAAAGAGGATGAAAAATTGAAATTCATCCCGGTTATCATCCTCACCGTTCGATCGAGCCTTCAGGATAAGATCAATAGCCTCAATCTTGGAGCCGATGATTACCTCACTAAGCCATTTATTAATGAAGAATTGCTGGCCAAAGTGAGAGTGATGCTCAGGATTAAAGATCTACATGATGAGCTGAAGAGGGAGAAGGATAAGAACATCCTCCTCACTCAGGCATTGGAGAAACGATACAGTTTCGGGAACATTCTGGGAAAGAATACCCGGATGCAAGAGATCTTTGATTTGATCTCCGATATTGCGAACACGGATTCAACTGTCCTCATCCAGGGAGAAAGCGGAACGGGAAAGGAATTGATCGCCAGGGCCATCCATTTCAATAGCCATCGGAAAAATAAACCCTTTATCGTCGCCAATTGTTCGGCCTATTCCCAAAATCTCTTGGAAAGTGAACTCTTCGGTCATGAAAAAGGGTCATTCACTGGTGCCATTCGCCGAAAGATTGGCCGATTTGAAATGGCGAATGAAGGGACGATCTTCCTTGATGAGATCGGTGAGGTTTCTCCTCCCACTCAGATTCTGCTCCTCCGGGTCTTACAAGATCACCGTTTTGAAAGGGTTGGCGGAGAAGAGACCTTGGAGGTGGATGTAAGGGTGATCGCTGCGACAAATAAGAATCTCATTGAGGAGATGAAAAAGGGGACATTTCGAGAAGACCTTTATTATCGACTCAATGTGATTCCCATTTTCGTCCCACCCCTTCGTGAGAGAAAAGATGATATCCCCATCTTGGCATCTCATTTCTTACAAAAATTCAGTCAGGAGAGGGGAAAGGAAATCACCAATTTTTCTGCGGAAGTAATGGAGATTTTCCTCGGACATTCTTGGCCTGGAAATGTCCGTGAATTAGAGAATGTCATTGACCATGCGATCATCGTTGCTAAACAGGATAAGATATTATCGAAAGACCTTCCTCAGCCCCTCCTACATAAGTCTTCGTCTCCTCAAGAGTTCACAACCCTTCAAGACCATGAAAAGGACTTAATCTTAAAAACTCTACAAGGAACTAAGTGGAATATATATAAGGCTTCGAAAATACTGAACATTAATCGCTCTACTCTTTATGGTAAGATAAGACGATATGGCCTGGAAAAAGAACAAAATTGATACAAATGTGTTTAAAAATAGACATATTTATAACATATTAATATTTAATAATTTTTAACCTTTTAAACTTAAAATATATAAATCTGTTGTTTAAAATTATACAAATTTCCATTCCAAATAACACCTCATCTCAATCCTGCATCCCCTGGATGTTGCTAATTTATTGATATTAATAAATAACCTAATTTTTGGTACAAAAATTGCATTTTATTAAATTGAGCATATTATAGTTTTCATTGACCCCGGTAGGTCATTGCGAGGAGTGGAGCAACGAAGCAATCTCAAAGCGATATTTCAACGCCCTTCGGGCTCGCAATGACAACCTTTTGTGATCCCGAGTGTAAGCTATTTTATGCTCTTAGTAATAATTCAAATAACTTAAGAATTGGAGGTTAATTATTATGAAGTGTTATAGATGTGGAGGAACCATGGTCTTTGAAAAATTCTTTGGTGTATCTGAAGAATTTTTCGGATGGAGATGTATTTTCTGTGGTGAAATTGTGGATAAGGTGATCTTAGAAAATCGTCTTGAACAAAAACATTAATTTCCCTTCCCAAACGCTATTGGTGTGAACTCAACTTTGAAGGGAAAAGTAATGGGAAGCAAGATTTGGATTGTCGACCACGATTTAGCCAGTCGAGGCTATTTAAGAGAATGTTTGGAGAAAGAGGGTCATCAGGTTGTCACCTTCGATAATGGTTACCAGATCAAACCCTTCCTCTCTGCAGAACCCCACCATATCCTCATTTTAAATATGGATAGCCCCGGGGTTAAGGAAAGGGGACTACTCCTTGAAGTCCAAAAATCCTGCCGACCAAGAATCCTTCTGATCGTTTCAGAAAGGGGGGATCCCTTCCTCAAAGAGGCCATTGACGCAGGCGTATATGGTTTTATTTATAAGCCCTTCAATCTCAAGGAAGTCTGCACCATGGTCGACCATTTAACTCGATGATAAACAGAAGAGAGGGGGCTGAACATTGATGGATGAACGATGGAGCGGTGTACCAGATTTTCCCCAGTTTAAAGATCTCACCCTCGAAGACAAACCTCTTTGTGATCAACTCTTCACCCACTTCCCACCTCAGATTTCAGAATTTACCTTTACCAACCTCTTCATTTGGCGATCTGCCTATCAGATCAAAATCAGTCGTCTCAAAAATTTCCTGTGCCTTCTCTCTGACCAGAAAGAAAATCCTTTTTTCTTTCCTCCAATAGGAGAGGGAGATATGATAGAATGTTATCAGGGTTTGCTTCAATACCTTTTAGGAAAAACGACTCATCCTAAAATCGTCCGCGTCCCTGAATCAGCGGTACAACAGATGGATTGGAAGACATCGGGTATGAAGATCGAATTGGATCGAAGTCAATGTGATTATGTCTATCGGACCCAGGATTTGATTGAATTGAAGGGTAGAAAATATCATCGTAAAAGAAATCATATCAAACAATTTCAGGGAAAATATGTTTACCAATACATCCCGCTCGCTCCTGAATGGATTCCACAATGTCTTCAACTGGAGACCGATTGGTGTGATCTACGGCATTGTGAGGCCAGCCCGGGCCTGCTCAATGAATCCGTCGCCATTAAAGAGGCTTTCACCCATTTTGAGAACTTAGGAGTAAAGGGGGGAGCAATCCTGATCAATGGAAAAGTGGAGGCTTTTACTTTTGGAGAACCGCTCAACCCGGAAACAGTCGTCATCCATATTGAAAAAGCAAATCCCGCTTATGAGGGGCTTTATCCCACAATCAATCAGGCCTTTTTGGAACATCAATGGTCTGGATATATCTATGTCAATCGAGAACAGGACTTGGGGGAAGAGGGTTTGAGAAAGGCAAAGGAATCTTATTTTCCTCATCACCTGGTCAATAAATACGTTGTGATGTTGGGGTAAGGCATCGAATGGTTGGAGGATCTCTTTTGTAAGAAAGGGAAGGAAGGTTGGGAGTTAGTTCAATCCGGGTATCATCAGAGAGAACTCCTTTGTATATGGAAAAAGAGAAAGGAAGCCAAGAGCAAAGGCTGAGGAGATTGATTCTCTCCCAAATTGAAAGGGAAGGTCCCATTCCCTTTTCTCAATTCATGGAATGGTGTCTCTACCACCCTGAATATGGCTACTATCAATCTGAAAGGCCAAAGATCGGAAGGGATGGGGATTACTATACCAGCCCATGTGTTCATCCCCTTTATGGAGGTCTGATCGCCAAACAACTTTCTCAGATGTCAGAGCAAATGGGAAGTGAAACCTTTGATGTGGTGGAGATGGGAGGGGGGAGAGGATTTCTCTGTGAGGATGTTCTTCAATGGGCGAAGAAAGATTTCTCAGCTTTCTACAAGCGTCTTCGCTATCACCTGATTGAGACCGCTCCTTCTTTTTTAAAAGAACAGGGAGAAAGACTTTCAAAATATAAAAAAGAAGGAAAAATATTTTGGGTGGATCTAGAAGCCTTCGAAGAAGGAAATCTCCAGATCGAAGGATGCTTCCTTTCCAACGAACTGTTAGATGCCTTCCCTGTCCACCAAGTGATTTTCGATCACGGAGAATTAAAAGAGATCTATGTCACCCAGGATCAAGGGCAATTGAAAGAACAAAAGGGAGAACTCTCAGATCCAAGGATCGCCTCCTATTTTCAATCCATAGGCATCACCCTCCAAGAAGACCAACGTGCCGAGGTGAATCTGAAGGCTTTGGATTGGATGGAAAAGGTAGCTCGGTGTTTAAAGAAAGGATTTGTCATGACCATTGATTATGGCTATCTTGCGAAAGAACTTTATGCTCCCTATCGAAGAGAGGGAACGCTTCTCTGTTATACCCAGCATCAGACTTCAGATCATCCTTATGAGCGATTGGGAGAACAGGACATCACCTCACATGTCAACTTCACCAGTCTGATTCGAAAAGGAGAGGAAGTCGGCCTCCGGTTCACTGGTCTTGTTCCCCAATATCAATTCCTGATCGCATTGGGCCTCCTCCAGGAGATGGAGTCTCTGGGAAGAGAGATGTCTGAAATGGATGCACTTCAATTGAGGCTTTCATTAAAGCATCTCATCGAACCAGAGAGGGGGATGGGGGAAGTCTTTAAGGTACTGATCCAACATAAAGGAATGGATCAACCCAAATTGGATGGCTTAAGAGAGCTCGAGTCAATTCCTTGGCATATTTCTGGAGAGGAGTCTAAAAATTGGCAGACGGAGTAAACGTCCTCGGCTTATTCGGAAGCCCACGAAGAGGAGGCAATACAGACCTTCTTTTAGAAGAGGCCCTCAAAGGAGCTGAAAAAGAGGGAGCGAAAGTTGAGCGCATCTATCTTAGCGAGCTCACCATCACCCCCTGCAAAGAATGCCACGGATGTGACAACACTGGAAAGTGCGTCATTCTGGATGAGATGGAAAAAATTTATCCCAAACTGCTGGAGGCAGATGTGGTCATCCTCGCCTCACCGATCTTTTTTTACGGCATCACCGCTTGGGCCAAAGCCCTGATCGATCGAAGCCAAGCCTTATGGGCGAGGAAATATCTTTTGAAAGATCCATCTTTAGGGAAGGAAGGAAAAAAGAGGAAAGGTTTCTTTATCTCTGTGGGAGCAACAAAAGGACAGAAAGTTTTCGAAGGGGCCATTCTCACGGTCAAGTATTTCTTTGATGTCCTCAACGCAGAATATATTGGCGAACTCCTCTTTCGAGGCGTGGAGGCTAAGGGCGATATCTTAAAACATCCTGCGGCACTCCGACAGGCCTCTGAAGCCGGAAGGAAACTGGTTCAGAATCCATGAAGCCGAGAATCCATGTGATCTGGAATGAAGTCTATTGTAAGAGATGTCTTATCTGTGTAGAGGTCTGCCCAGTCCAGGTCCTCTCTCTCGAGCGAAACGAAATTGAGGAGAAGGATGGATGTATTCACTGTTACCAATGTGAACGCTATTGCCCTGATATCGCCATCGAGGTGATGGATGAGAAGGGAAAAGAATGAAGCAACTCGTTTCAGGAAATGAGGCCATCTTTCAAGGAGCGATTCGGGCAGGTGCCAGTTACTTTGCGGGTTATCCCATCAGCCCCACCTCTGAGATCTTACAGCAGGCTGCGTTCTATTCAGAGGAAAATTCTGGGTTTCGATTTCTCCAGGCCGAAGACGAGATCGCTGCAGCCATTGCAACGATCTCTGCCTCACTGGCGGGTGCCAAAGCGTTCACCGCGACCTCTGGACCAGGATTCACTCTGATGCAGGAAGCCTTGGGATGGGGCCATGTGGTAGAGGCACCTTGCGTCTTCGTCAATTCGATGAGAGTGGGTCCATCCACAGGGATGCCGACTCAGCCTGCTCAATCTGATT
>Ga0315268_10008139_pt1 | contig 10989 bp, 12 predicted proteins | sample C1_top_MG_FD_204535 | JGI IMG/M metagenome (GOLD analysis project Ga0315268, IMG submission 204535) | Sediment microbial communities from Yellowstone Lake, YNP, Wyoming, USA - C1_top | ecosystem: Environmental > Aquatic > Freshwater > Lake > Sediment | place: USA: Wyoming | collected 2017-08-01 | reverse complement strand
GTATTAATAATTAAACTGGAAAATCTGTATGAAACGAACGATTTCGCTGTTCATGCTTGTTTTATCGGGAATAATGACTGGCTGGATATCAACGACACAGGCTGAGGATTTGCCGGTTGTGCGGGATTTTACTGTGGAAGCAAAGGATGCATCAGACAAACAAAAGCCCATACTTGTGTTGTTTATGAGCGATACCTGCACATATTGCGAAAAAGTATTGCAGTATTATCTCCTGCCGATGCAACATGATCACGCTTATGACAACAAAGTAATACTGCGCCAGATTGAAATTGAGAACAACGAAAAACTGGTCGACTTTAATGGCAAAACCACAAGCCAAAGCGCATTCACCAAGAGCTACAAAATTTGGGCTGTGCCTACGGTGATGCTGTTTGACAGCCAGGGGCATGAGTTAACCAGGATTGTAGGCTTGCTCACGGAAGACTTTTACCTCGCCTACCTCGACGATGCCATCAACGAATCGCAAGCGAAGATAAAGGCCGCTGCCAAGTAATACTGCAAGTAATGTGCAGCCAATGTTTTAAAGGCCAAGCAGGTTTGGCCTGTTGGTTGAGTGACTAATCCCTGTGCTCTATCCGCTTGTGCGGACTTTCGCTGCCGCCACGCGCCAAACTGATTTCCAATGCCGTTTCGAGACGGATCATACGCTCGGTTAATTTCTCGATTTTCTGCTGCTGACCGATGATTGTTGCAGCCATTTGTTCCACCTTGTCATTCATTTTGATGACGGTAGTAATCGCGGCCCACATCTTGTCAGTTACACTCATTATGCGGCTTTCCGTTCCAGTTCGGCAATCCGCTTGTTCGAGGCCTCGACAAACGCCAGTGCCTTGTCGATAGCGGCATTTGCCTGCGCGGTAGTCTTGTTCATCTGTTCGATCATTCCATCAAGCACCATTTCATCCTCGGATGGCCGATATGACGACGCGGCCCTGCGCAATAATTCACCCATGGAAATGCCTGCATTTTTCGCCATTACGGCTATTTGGTTCTTTTCCTGTGCGGTCACAAGTACCGGGATACGTTCCGTAGCGGTTGCCATTACATTACTCCTTTATGAACATGGTCAGCACATGTGCAGTATAGGACATCCCGACCTGATTTTCAAGCCGACCTTCCTTCAGTAATCCTCTGATGCCACAGGCCAGCAATCCCAACGTATCCTTACGACCCCACCAGACTGGCCGCAATATTGATAGACAGACCAAGAATCGCTACATTGAAGAAAAAACTGAGCACCGCTTGCGCCAGTACTGTCTTCCGCATCGAATGCGACATTACGCTCACATCTGATGTTTGGGCGGCAACAGCGATCGTAAATGAGAAATAAAGGAAATCCCAATAATCCGGATTATCTTCCTTATCCGGAAACCCCAGCGCCCGGCGCGTTACCGGGGATCGGTAATAAATACGTGCATAATGAAATGTGAACAGCGTTGCGACCAGACACCACGAGCCGAATACGGTAGCCACGGTAAATGCATAATGAGCCAGACGATCGCCGAATGGCAAATCCTTGCTGGAGGCCAGCTCAAAAACAATCGCGGCAATACTCACTATCGCAGCTATCGACATAATCACCAGAATGACAACCGCGCTCTTGTCCTCTTGCTCGGCAATGTTACGAACCCTGACATGGCTTGCGCGCATCATCAACCACCCCATTAAACACAGATATAACCACACCGTAACATTCCAGCCGATCAATGCCCGCGTAACAGGATTCCATTGCCACGGAACGGCCAGCCCGACAACGATGCCTGCGAGTATCGAGGCTGTCAGACGGGGGCGGGTACGGACAATTCTATTAACAGGATGCATGGATAAAATGATTTATCGGGTCAAGAACTTTTGAAGATGCGCTGATTATATTCCCGAAACCCCTTATATAAAGCATGTGCATTTCACAGCGAATCGCAACTGACCGGATTGTGTGAACAATGAAAAAGCTTTTCTTCCCGCAATGAAAATCAACATCTATGCGGGCCGTGTCCATAATTTACGCGGGATAATTTTTTTAAAAACATGGTGTTCTCTGTCAGCCACCAGCTAAACGGCCATACGACCACCGCGGCGGCGGGATTCAGACAAGGCTGCTCAACTGGTTTTGAGCCTGGCGATCGCTTGATTAACGCGAGCAGCTGTCATCGGCAGCTGAAACATGCGCGCTCCGCTTGCATCAAAAATCGCGTTGGCAATCACCGCTCCGGTAGTTGTGATCGACGGTTCGCCGCCACCCTGCGGCGCAAGATCGTCATTTTTCACCAGCACTACCTCGATTCGTGGCACCCAGGAAAAACGCGGGATGTTGTAAGTATCGAAATTCCGGTCCAGGATTTCACCTCCCGAGAAACGAAGTTCCTCTGCCAATGTATAGCCGAGTCCCATCGTAAGCCCGCCCTCAATCTGCATCTTTGCACCGTCCGGATTCACTACAATCCCCATGTCTTGAGCACACACAATCCGGACTACTTTCACATTTCCATTCGCCGGATCAACCTTGACTTCTGCCATCGTCGCGACGTAGGTACCCGCGTCGATACTGCACGCGATACCGAAGCCTCTTTTGCTCGGTGATGCGGCCGCTGTCCAGCCAAAAGCATCGGCCGCCGCTTGCAGGACTCTGCGCATCCTGAGATCCTTCAGATTGCGTAGACGGAACGCGAGCGCATCCGCGCCGGCAGCAGAAGCCATCATGTCAATTTGCGATTCGATCGCAAATACGTTCATGTTCGCGCCTGGTGCCCGCCACGGCCCAACCGCAAACGGATGAATGCTTACCTTTTCAGCCGAGGTACCATAGGAAAATCCAGCGGCAGATTGAAGCCGTGCATTCGGAATATCGTAAAATAAAGTTGCTCCGCGTTCGCCGGCGGCATAAACCGAATAGTCCCACAGCGAGATTTTTCCGTCTTGCCCGATTCCCGAGACGATCTTCACGACTGATGCAGGATCAAAGGTGTCGTTAAAAAATTCTTCAGCGCGTGTCCACGCAACTTGAACCGGTTTGCCGCTGATCTGCGCAAGCTGCGCCGCTTCAATAGCCTGGCCGCTCGCGCTCTTGCCGCCGAACCCGCCTCCGACAAACGGAGTAATCACACGCACGTTCTTGGAGTCCAGCCGGAGCACTTCGGCGATCCGGTCACGCGTCGGGAACGGCGTCTGCGTTGAGGCCCAGATCGTTGCGCTGCCACCCTTGATTTCGGCCAGCGCCGCATGTGGCTCGATTGCCGCATGCGCGACATATCCTTTGAAGTAAGTCGCCTCGAATGTGCGTGCAGCACTACTGCCCGCCGCCTTAAGATCACCGCGTTCGGTTATACTTTTCAGCGGTGCTGCCCGCTCAACAATATAGTCAAAGATATTTTCGGAATTCACCTTTGCATCAGGCAGGCGCCAGTCCGCTTTGATGCGCATGAATGCGTTCGCGGCTGCTTCCGGGTCGGTATGCAACACGGCGATCAAATCTCCATGCTTAACGATGGTGACGCCGGAAAGTTTCGCGGCAGCGCCTGTGTCCAGCTGCTTTAAGGTGGCACCATGCATCGGCGGACGTAGTATCCGCGCATAGAGCATGCCGGGAATTCTAATGTCGGCAGCGTATTTGGCAACGCCTGTTACTTTCTCCGGTGCATCGAGCCGCTTGGGTGATTTGCCCATCACATTGAATTCTGCGGCGGCTTTCAAGACAGCTTTCTGGTCCACCACCTGGGTGATTCGGGCACCCCTGGAAAGCTCGCCATAGCTAACCTTCCGCTTCGGCTCGTCCGCGACAAAAACAATACCGCTCCTGGCCACGAGTTTTTCAGTCGGGACGCCAAGTCTCCCGGCGGCAAGCTTGGTTACAACTTCGCGGGCCTGGGCTGCTGCCGCGCGCAATGCAGGGCCGAACATGCGGGTAGTGAGGGAACCGAAGGTCCCCATATCCCACGGGCATTTGTCGGTATCGCCCAGCACCATATCGATGGACGCAAACTCAACGCCCAATTCTTCTGCCACCATTTGTGCCATCGAGGTCAGCACTCCCTGGCCCATCTCGATCTTGCCCGAGAAAACTGTGATTCGGCCATTCTCGCCAATCAAGAGATAAGCATTGAAATCTTCCGGATAGAGCAGCTTCGCATATTGCGAAAGCACCTCCATGGGAGCAAGACTGATAAAGACTGCAATCCCGCCGCCAACCAGTTTAAGGAAACTGCGGCGGCTCATCCCGACTGAAGTATTCATGGCTGCCTCCCGATCATTTGGCTGGCAGCGTCTTCAATTGCTGCAACGATCCTTTGATGCGCTCCGCAGCGGCAAAGGTTGCCCTCCATATGAGCAACAATTGCATCACGCGTCGGCGACGGATTTTTGCGGAGGAGCATATAGGCATCCAGTAGCATCCCCGATGTGCAGTAGCCGCACTGCAATGCGCCGTGATCGATAAATGCCTGTTGCAATGGCTGCAACTTACCATTGCTTGCAAGCCCTTCTATCGTAACGATTTTCTTTCCATCTATATCCTTGAGCGATGTCTTGCAGGAACGTACGGCCTGGTCACCAACAATCACCGTACATGCGCCGCATAATCCTTCGCCGCATCCGTACTTGGTGCCGGTGAGATCAAGATCAGCGCGCAACACCCATAACAGCGTTCGATTGTTGTCGGCGTCGAGCGTGATGCGTTGGCCATTCAGATCAAAACGAATCAAGCGTTTCATAATGCCTCCATATATATAGCCGAGATCAGATGCAAAGGGCAAATCAATTGTTCAAGTCTTGGATGACCATCGACTTTCCAGAAAACAAAACATGCCTGTATTCTGGTCTACCTTGATCCTGTACCTTTTTGACACGCTAACAGTATGTGTATATTCATCAAATCTGGATCCTTGATAGCGGCTTCAAGTACTCTGCAGTTTTTTCAAGTCAGCTTGATTTCAATTCGGAATACTGTCTTCAAATGCGTATTTGCCGAAATTTTTGATACCGGGCTATCCTAATTCGACCTTAATAAAAAAAACATAGGTAAAATCCTTATTTGCTGCAAACTGGTCAACCCATATCCGACTTCAACCTTTCAATCTGCTTATGAATAATTCCAGCCCTTCCTCCCCCTCACAGCCTGATTTCACAACTGGGCCAGCAACAGGTTTCGCGCAGGCAGTACAGCCGGTATCGGCGCAAACCATCACTACCGACAGCCATTCGCTTATAGCCAGGGAAGTAAAAATACCATTGACTGATGGCGAGATGCCTGCCTATCTGGCACATCCAGCAGAAGGCAGCGGCTTTCCCGTAGTGCTGGTTGTACAAGAAATCTTCGGCGTACATGAGCACATCAAAGATGTCTGCCGCCGCCTGGCCAAACTGGGCTATATGGCCATAGCCCCGGCACTGTACGCCCGTCACGGAGATGTCTCCTCGATGGCGGATATCAATGAGATCATGACCAGGATAGTAAGCAAGGTTTCCGATGCACAGGTCATTGCAGACCTTGATGCCACTGTTGATTTCGTTGGACAGTACACCGATGGAGATACTAATCGTCTGGCGATCACCGGATTCTGCTGGGGTGGCCGCATAACCTGGCTTTACTGCTCGCACAATACCCGGCTTAAAGCTGGTATAGCCTGGTATGGAAGGCTCGCCGGTAACGCTACTGAACTGCAACCCTGGCATCCGGTCGATATTGCAGCACAGCTCAAGGTGCCGGTACTGGGACTCTACGGGGGCAAGGACAACAGCATCCCTCTTGATAGCGTCGAGCGCATGAAGAGCCTGCTGGCAACCGGAGAAAGCCACTCGGAAATTCAGGTATACGCTGAAGCCTCTCATGCATTTTTTGCCGATTACCGTCCCGGTTACTGCAAGGAAGCCGCTGATGATGGCTGGAATCGACTGAAAAGGTGGCTGACAAGTCACGGAATGTAAGCCGAAGAATATACATAGCTTGTCCTTTCTGCTGCAGCAAAGATCGGTTTACACCGTAGCGCCCTGATGCACTCGCAACTGCATTGGCAGCCAGCTTCGCTTCCATGACTGGATAACGAAAAAAATGTGACCCGCGCAGGCTGTTGATCGATATATTTATAAATAGCTCATGGCCACTTGAATAAAGGCAGGAATTGCCGCAAATTACAGTAGGCTTTTTCCGATTGACTACGCTCGGCGCTGTGATAGCGTAAACGCTTTTTTTGGAGGTGTGTCGCATGCCTAAGTGGGCTAAAGTTCTGAGTGCAGGAGCGATTCTGCTGTTACTTGCGGGGGCAATTTATTATGTGGGCTACGGGTCCAGGCGGGACGCCATCGGCATACGCACGTCTGGAATTATCGAGGGCCCGGAAGTTAATCTCGCACCCAAGGCAGCCGGACGTATTGCATATATTTGTTGTAACGAAGGCGACAATGTTAAAAAAAATCAGATTGTTATCCGGCTCGAAAGCAACGATCTCGCAGCAACAGTCGAACAGTCAAAAGCTGGAGTAGAGGCTGCCCGAGCAAATATCGGTGTTGCAGAGTCGTCGATTAAATATGCGCAGGCAAATATCGAGACCGCAGAAGCCGAAATCAAGGCTGTTCAGGCTGACACCGACAAAGCCAAGTTCCAGCTGGATGACGCAAGCAATAAACTCGCCAGGTCCCAGGCACTCTTTCAGCAGAAATTCATTTCGCAGGAAGCACTCGATACCGCGTCAACGGCACATGCCGGATTGGTGGCAGACTATATGTCCCAACAGTCCAGGGTGATTGAAGCACAGTACAAAAGAGGCGCAGCCATTGCACAATTGAGCACAGTCAAAAATCAACTTCAACTGGCCCGTTCCGATTTTAAACAGGCGCAAGCAACATTGGTTTTTAGTCAAGCCAAGCTTGCCGACATGGCGATTGCAACACCTGTTTCTGGCACAGTGGTGTTCAAGGCACTAGAGAAGGGTGAAACCGTTAGCCCAGGTGTGACGGTGTTAACTGTGGTCGACCTCGCCAGTCTTTACGTACGGGTGGACATCGACGAAACCCTGGTGGATAAAATTGCGCTGGGAAGCGATGCGATGATAAAAACGGAAGGCGTTTCCGGCAAGCAATTCAAAGGAAAGGTGTCCGAGATTGGGCGCTATGCCGAATTCGCGACACAAAAGGACGTAACCAGCGGCAGACAGGACATTAAAACATTTCGTGTGAAAATCACATTTCAGGAACCGGCCGGGCTGCTGAAACCGGGAATGACGGCAGATGTAGACATTGCCAACAAAACGCAACAATGAACGCGGAAATTAAAGCCGTTGAAGTGACAGGAATAACCAAGAAATTTGGTTCGTTTACCGCCGTTGACAATATCAGCTTCGACGTGCCGGAAGGCGAAATATTCGGTTATCTGGGCCCGAACGGCGCAGGCAAAACAACGCTGATGAGGATGCTGACAACGCTGATTATTCCAACCAGCGGCAGTGCGCAAATTGCCGGTTTTAATGTTGTCACCAACCCGGCGGATGTAAGGCGCCAGATAGGCGTTATTTCACAGGCAATGACCAGCGATCTCGATCTGACGGGTTATGAGAATCTGGATGTCTACGGGCGCTTCTACGGGGTGCCGTCTCGGGCAAGAAAAGAACGGATCAAGTACCTGCTGGATATGGTCGGCTTGAGTTCGCGTGCCGGGGAGCTCGTTGCAACCTATTCCGGCGGTATGCGGCGAAGGCTTGAGGTGGCAAGGGGTCTTGTACACAGGCCCAAAATTCTTTTTCTGGATGAGCCTTCCAGCGGCCTTGACCCTCAGTCAAGGCGCGTGATGTGGGAGTTGTTGCGGCAAATCCGGCAGGAAAGCCTCACCACGATGTTCCTGACGACCCATTACATGGAAGAGGCGGATGCGTTGTGCAGCCGGATAGCAATTATCGATGCGGGAAAAATGATTGTCCTCGGCAGCCCGGCGCAACTTAAACGGGAAATTCCCGGCAGTGACATCGTGTCGATTGCAGTTAAAGGTCTGTCGGATGATTTGATCTCCCACATAAGAGAGTTATCGTTCGTGCGCAACCTGCTGGTCGAGGATACAACCCTGCGTGTATCTGTAGATAGTGGTGCAACGAGCCTTCCGTCGCTGATAGATGCGATTAGATCATTTGGAGGGGAGATTACGTCTGCCGGCATCCATGAGCAATCGCTTGAAGATGTATTTATCCATTTCACCGGAAAATCGATCCGGGAAGGGGAGGCCAAAAAAGTCAGCCTTTTGGTCGGTGCGGGAGTTCGCCAACGATGAACAAGACAAATGCATTATCGGAAACACTTCTGAGACTGTCTGCAGTGATAACCCGTGACATCAAAAAATTCCTGCGCAACCCGATTGTGATCGGCATGAGTTTTCTGATGCCGATTATTTACCTGGTCATTATGGGCAATTCGTTTCAGGGAAAGCTGCAATCGTTGCCCCTTGTGGTGATCAATCAGGATTCGGGACAATATGCGCGCAATCTGTATGACAATCTCCGCGCAATCGAATCTGGCCCTGCGACGCTGACGCTGTTTCAAGCCGAAGATGAGCAGGCGGCAATCGACGATGTACGTAAAGGCAAATACAAAGCTGCGCTCATCATCCCGCACGATTTCAGTAAAAGAATTGATCTTAAAACAAGAGCAGAGGTGGGGCTTTTTATCGATAACACTGACGGCATCTCATCGGGAACAATAATAGCTGCCGTGAATGGAGCAGTCGCTGCAACCCGTTCCAGATATATTGCTATCCGCGAGCCGGCTGACGCAATATACGTGCGCGACGTCAACCTGTATCGCAATGTGGATTACTTCCAGTCTCTGGTTCCCGGCGTTGTGGTGATGGCTATTTTTCTTGGAACCCTGACTACGGGTGTATTCAACGTCGTGATGGACCGGTTTCAGGGAATCGAGGAAAGCTACCTCCTGACACCGCTCACCAAAGCCAACATCGTGGGCGGGCTGATATTGAGCGGACTTGCAATTACCACTTCGGTGTCGGTATTGGTGCTTGGAGTAGGTATTGTGCTGACCGGCATACCGCTTCCAACCAATATTGGGCAGCTGGCCTCATTGCTGGTTATCATTATTTTCACCACCCTTTGTTTGCAGAGCCTGATGTTCGCACTGCGCGGACGAGCTGACCATCCGAGACTCGTTGGCGTACTGAGCGGGTTTATGAACGTGATACTGTTCTTTCCGAGCGGTGCCGTTTACCCGACGACAAGTTTGCCCGGCTGGTTAAAAAGCTTTGCCATGGTAAATCCTGAGGCATATGCCGTAGATGCGCTGAAGGCCCTGCTTTTCAAAAACGCGGGACTGCTTACCGTTTTGACAGACATTGGCTTCCTGATGCTTTTTACCGCCGTGATGATGGTGGCCGCGATCATGCTATTCAAACGAACACTGTAGTGCAGTTCACTTCACGCCTGGCGCGTTTGCAGTGAATCAAAACCAGGCACGCTATGAAACATGCCATTAAAGCGCGAGTGCTGTATTTAACCTGATGATTTGTCATGTTCAGTCGCCTGTTTGAAGATAAAAAGCAATTTGCCCTACCATGTGATTTCTACCGCAAAACACGAATTAAATGTTTACATCGTGATTTTTCCTTCGCTGAATGCTACTGACATACCTCGCAACGCGCTATTAAATTTCACTTTCCATCGTTAAACCTAGAAACCGCAGCTGACCGCTCCCAAGAGGCGGCATCAATATGACTACAAAAGGAAATATGCAATATTTCCACACACACCTTTTGGGTGAGGTCGCTAGACCCCGCGATTTGACAGCGCCTCAACCGCCTTGATCGAGGCGCCGACTGGCACTGGGTCGAGCGTGAGAGGAATATGTCCGATTCCTGGCAGAAGCGTGACCGGCCACGACTGGCCTTGCTTGCGGACGATGCCACCGAGCATCTCCGTTTTGAACGCTTCGTCACTTGACCCCGCCAGGATAGCCACCGGCTGGTGAACTGCCCGGATGTTCGCGGCGTAGTCGCGCTGTGGCCCAAAATTGGAAGCCAATGAAAATGAGTAGGTCGGGGTGAGAAACTTCTTCGCCTCGTCGCTGAGCGCAAAGCTCATAACCGGAAGATCGTTGAAGGCGCGAATGCCGAGACGATTCAAAACAGACAGCGCGATGATACGCGGGATTCCGACGTTGACCCAGCCGCCACTGTCAGGCCGAGTGTTCGGGGCATCGGCACCAAGGAACGGCGAAAGCAGCAGGTAACTCTGAAATATGTCCTGGCGCTGGCTCCCGGCAAAGCGAAGCGCAAAACCGCCGCCAGAAGAGAATCCAACAAGGGTTGCCGGCTTCGCCAGTGCGACCGTTTTCATAAATGACGCCAGATCGTCTTCAAGTTGGCCAATGTAGCCAATGCTGCCTTTCACCCCTGACGCACCGTGGCCACGGATGTCCAACGCGAAGCCTCGTAGCCGGCAGCGGCAAAGGCTTTGGCAAGGCTTTGGCAAGGACGTGCATGCTATTGCTGCTCGCAGAGGAACCATGAACAAGAACCACGCTCCCCCTGGGTGAGTTCCCGTGGGGCATGTAGCGACGGTAGGCAAGCGCACAACCGTCTTCTGCGCGGTATTGAAGCAGCGGAGGCAAGTCGGAGAAGTCAACGCTCCCGAGTGGATTATTGATGCTTGCCATGGGCGCAGGCGATGTCGGAGCTCCAAAGGTAATCGCAAGTCCAAGCAATCCAATGAAGAGTACGACGAAGACTATGACAGTCTGTAGGATCACGGCGAGGTACATTTTGTGGGGTCTAACGTGAAGTTGAGCGGGCCACGCTTTTGTGGCTCCGCTCGAACGTAAGGTTGCGTCGTTACCACCGCCTCAGCTCCGTGATTGCTTTCTCTAAGGGATTTGGAAATTACTAAACTACCGTTTATAATGTCTTCATCTTGTAAAGGTGAGGGTGCTGCGTATGAAGACAACGACTCTGGCTCGGAATGGTGTGTCTACGGAAATGGTGGAATTGAT
>Ga0315268_10008138_pt1 | contig 10990 bp, 11 predicted proteins | sample C1_top_MG_FD_204535 | JGI IMG/M metagenome (GOLD analysis project Ga0315268, IMG submission 204535) | Sediment microbial communities from Yellowstone Lake, YNP, Wyoming, USA - C1_top | ecosystem: Environmental > Aquatic > Freshwater > Lake > Sediment | place: USA: Wyoming | collected 2017-08-01 | reverse complement strand
CGGCAATGGTGAAGGAATCGATGACTGCATAAACATCGACGAGAAAATTACATTTTCTCGCCATGGGGTGGGCTTTTACTCTTGACAGGGAGCCTTCAAATGGGTGACCCCAGACGGCCACAAGATATAAAAAATTATTTAATGGATGGCGGCGTATATATTAAAAAAGAAGAAACGAAGAAACAATTCAAAAACTTGCTTTCTTCTGCTGATCGTATTTTAATACGAGTTGATGGTGTGTATAAAGATTTTAGTGGCGTGCAGCTAGATGCAAGCGATGACGTGACCGGTCCGAACGCTGCAACAATAGACGAAACATATTTTGATGCAAACGCATATGTTTCCGCGTTCAATCGGATTGATAAAATGAATCATCCAAAACGTAGTGGAGATATCGTTCTTATAATGAAAGACTCAACAACAGGGATGGACAGCGATAGATACTCGACAGCTTACGCCTGTAAGTCCTGGCATGGAAGCCTTAACAGGAGTGATTCTTATGTCCCGTTCATTGTATCCTATCCGGGTGGAAATAAGGCAGAAATACAATCGCTTATTGACAAAACGCCAGGGTGTAATTCGACGACTGGATGCGAAGGCAACTGGAGGGTAACGGATTTAATAAAAACAATGGTGCAAAAACAATATGGTGCTCAATAGGAGGGTGCGATGATGTATAGAATAAAACATATATTAATTTGCGCAGTAATGTTGTCGCTGTTAGCCGCAACACTTTTTGCGGCTGATGATGCATCGTCATATTTAATTTTAAGCGATATTTCGCCATATAAGAGGTTAACTCAAACTTTCGATGCATATAGTCACAAGCCAAAAATAATTCCCGGTTATACAGTCTATCCTGGATCTGGCGTACTTGCCGGTGCCGATCATTTTATTGTCGATCATTCAGATGTGACGTATGAAGCGGATTACCAAAGTGATGAACTTGGGATAGGGGCAGACGTCCAAGTTACCAAACATTATGGTTCCGACTCCGACAAGTGGCTATTGCATGAGGTAGAAAAGGGGTTTCAAAAGTCTGGACAAGTGGGCTCTACATACGTTTCGTCAAACCCATTGAGAGATATTAACGGAAAAAAAATATATTATACTTGGGGTTATTATCGGTGGATATCAAACTATGTAGTAGTGTCAATTCAATTTACTGACATGACCGGCACCAAACCAGAACCGCTTGAGGTTGTCCAGGCGTATCTCCAGAAGTTCCCATCAACCATCCCTACAACGATGGTGTTAAATAACGACCACAAAATCCAATGGATCAAAGACGAGATGGACCGCCGTTTGTGGCTTTGCGACAAGTGGAATAACCAGATACAGGTGTGGGTTAATCGGGGGAATTTTACAAAAGCGGAAGAGAGTCAAATTTGCCAGGAAATCGTCAAGAGCATGAACGTCTTCCTCGACTATCGCGAGAAATATTATGGTATTACAGCGGCAAATGAAAAGAACATCATTGCCGGTTATGTTTATCATAATCTAAACGACCTCACGAGAATATGGTCAAAGCTGACCGAGTACAAAAACTGGTGGACGGTGCATAAGAATGATGCGATCAGTATTTAGTCAATTGGCAGTAGCCGTGCAGCAGCCGCACAGGAGAATCGCGATGAATAGACTAGTAATTCTCATTATATCAGTATTGCTCATCCCGAACATGGGGTTCGGCAAAGAACCGGCAAAGCCGCTTTCCGTTGACACGATCCAGGTCCTCAAGATCGCGCCCCAGGACGAGCGGGCAGTTATCAGGACACCTGACGGGGAGATGCGGATTCTCAAGGTCGGCGATCAGGTCGGCGCTCGCGGCAGGGTGACCGAAATATCAAAGGACCGCGTTGTTGTCCAGGAACGCATAGATAAAAACAGCGAATTCGAGACCGTGATCATACGGCTGCTGGACGGCAAACAGAGCGTGGAACGAATACAGAAAGTCGCGGATAAACAGCGGGCAAAGCTCGTATCATTGCCTGGCACGACGGAAAGTAAACGGTAAAGTTGCGTAAAGTTAGTATGATCCAAATGAACTTTGATTGCTGTGCGCTCACGGAGGTTGTATGAGATTGAATGATCTGTGCAGGAATGCCGCATCACACCTTGCGCAAAGATTGAGCAATAAGGCCGGAGAATTCCTTTTCATTCTCTTCGTCCTTCTCATGCCCTTAACCTCCTCAGCCCAGCAGTTTACCGCAACGGCCCTCGGCGATTACGGCAACGTGACGGTCATGGAAGTAACGGGGAATTACAACACCTATAATGCCGACGGCACGGTGAATGCGCTCTCGCGTCAGGTCATCGCAAACGAGTTCTTCAAGAGCCACAAGGACAAATACGACTATCTCGTGATCTTCACCAATTTCGATTTTAAGATGCCGGTTGAAAAGGAAGGCCCGGCACTCGGCTTTTACACGGGGGTGATAAGCGACACGCAGGGAATAGGCAAAGCGCCGAACGAACTGAAATGGACTAATGCTGTGATTTGTTGAGGAGATGAAAGGAGCTTGCTGGTCGACATGCCTCGACGAGAACTACCGGATGCACTCGGCGTCCTTCACCATATCGTGGTGCGCACGAACAACTGAGTCAAGGTCCAGTTGGGTGCCTTCTTATGATTGTCAGGCATAAAACACAAGATATTGACATCCTTTTCCTGTTTTGCTATCTTCGTCCTGTATCGTGTAAACTCTGCATCGAATATAACGGTGCTTTCTATAATGTCATAGCCCGCGGTTGGTTCTACAATCCATTCTCAAAGGAGACGCGCAGTGAAAACCAAGTATGTCACCGTATTGCTTATTGCCTTTATTTTAGGTTTCACGACAGTTGCTTATTCCCAGAATCACCATAATGAGCGGCAAAATGAACGCCAGGGAGTGCATCAAATAGATCAGAGGATCAGGGATGCACATGAGAGAATTGATAGAGGCATCAACTCCGGGGCTCTGACAAGGGAAGAGGCTCACCGGCTGAGGGGTGAACTGAATAGAGTGCGCGATGACGAAGCACGCATGAAAGCAGACGGAAGGCTGACTCACCGCGAAGCAGAACAACTGGAGAAGGAATTACACCGTTTGGAAAAACATATATCTCAATTAAAGCATAACGATCGGAGAAGGTAATCATATCTCGGTGATGTTGTCCCGGTTGTAACTAAGTCGCGGGGCGGAGGATGATTCCCCGCCCACGCCGGCATAGCGAGTATGTTTCATGAGATCACCTGCGCGGCCCTCTTCCCTATTCGGAGGAGGGCCGTTGTTGTTCGTTGCGAGCGGGCGTTTCCGCTTGAAGCAGCCGTACTGGAAGCTTGACTTTAAGCCGTACGAGGTGCTATTATCCAGCCTGTTTATTACAGGAAAGTGGGGAACGGAACCGTTGAAATCGCAAAAAAGAACGCATACCTGCGGAGAATTGGTAAAAAAGGATGTAGGCTATAACGTGACGCTCATGGGCTGGGTCAACACCCGGCGCGACCATGGCGGGCTTGTGTTCATCGACCTCCGCGACCGCACCGGCATCACCCAGGTGGTCATCGATCCCGGGACCTCGGCTGACGCGCATGCGCTTGCCCATGAGATCCGGTCCGAGTTCGTGATCGCGATCACGGGCAAGGTCGCTCCGCGGCCGGGGAATACGGTGAATCCCAAGCTCCCCACGGGCGAGATCGAAGTGCTTGTGAGTACACTTGCCATTCTGAATCCCTCAAAGCCCCTGCCGTTCATGATCGAAGACGAAACCGAGGTGTCGGAGAGCATCAGGCTCAAATACCGATATCTCGACCTCAGGCGTCCGAGCCTCCAGAAAATACTGATGACGCGCCACACCATTACCAAGACCGTGCGCCGCTTCCTCGACGACCACGGGTTCATTGATATCGAGACGCCTTTTCTTACCAAGAGCACACCCGAGGGCGCGCGGGATTACCTGGTCCCGAGCAGGGTGAACCCCGGCATGTTCTTCGCGCTGCCGCAGTCGCCGCAGCTGTTCAAGCAGATCCTGATGGTGGCCGGTTTCGAGCGCTATTACCAGATCGTGAAGTGCTTCCGCGACGAGGACCTTCGCGCGGACCGGCAGCCCGAGTTCACGCAGATCGACCTCGAGATGTCTTTTGTCGAGGAGAACGATGTTATCTCGCTCATGGAAGAGCTTTTGGCCGGCGTTTTCAAAGCAATCAAGAACATCGAATTGCAGCGGCCGTTCACGCGGCTCACCTATCATGAAGCAATGGACCGCTTCGGTTCGGACAAGCCGGATACACGCTTCGGGCTCGAGCTCAAGGACGTCTCCGACATTGCAAAGGCATCCGACTTCAAGGTCTTCCTGCAGGCAGTGGAACTCGGCGGCCAGGTGAAGGGTTTTGCAGCGCCGAACATGGCAGGTCTTTCGCGCAAGGAAGTGGATGACCTCACGAACGAAGCAAAGATCTTCGGAGCCAAGGGCCTCGCCTGGATCAAGGTCACGGACGCGGGATTCGAATCGCCGATCGCCAAGTTCTTCAAGGACGGCCAGGTCAAGGCCATTGCCGAGCGGCTGAATGCAAAGCCCGGCGACCTCATGATGTTCATTGCGGACAGCCCGAAGATCGTTGCCGAGACGCTCGGATACTTGCGGCTTTTGATGGGCAAGCGGCTGAATTTGATCGATGAGAACAAGTTCAACTTCCTCTGGGTCACGGACTTCCCGCTCGTTGAATGGAACGCGGACGAAAAACGATACGACGCAATGCACCATCCGTTCACCGCGCCCAAGGACGAGGACCTCGAGTTCATGAAGATTGATCCGCTCAAGGTCAGGGCCAAAGCGTACGACATCGTGCTGAACGGTTCCGAGATCGGCGGGGGCAGCATCCGCATCCACCGGTCCGAGATCCAGTCGCAGATGTTCGGGCTGCTGAACATCGCTGAAGAGGACGCGCGCAAGAAGTTCGGGTTCCTGCTCGAAGCGCTCGAGTTCGGCGCCCCGCCGCACGGCGGCCTGGCGTTCGGCCTCGACCGGCTCACCGCGATCCTGACCAATTCCACGTCCATCCGCGACGTGATCGCGTTCCCCAAAACGCAGAAGGCGATCTGCGTTATGACCGAGGCGCCTTCACGCGTGTCGCTGACGCAGCTCCGGGAACTGTCGATCAAGCTGGATATAGTAGAGTAAAACCTTTTTACCGCAGGGGACGCAGAGGAAAAGCTGGGCGAGGAAACCGTAGAAGCAAGAGTTTGTTCCTGGTTTAAACCCAAGAGACAAAGCTTTTGCCGTCCTTGCAGTTTCCCCCTCTGCGTCCTCTGTGGTGACTGCTTTTGAGTTTTTGATGACGTGTCAGGTTAAGTCGATCAAATTAGATATAGTGAAATAAACCTTTTTATCACAGATTAACACAGATAGGATCAAGCACGGTGCTGCAGTTTTTATGTTCCCGTGTCCATCTGTGTTCATCTGTGGTTACATTGTTTTTGGGAGTGATACGGTAAATGAAGTGCAAGGTCTGCAACAAACCGGTCGATCTCTACTTTGGCTGACGTACGGTCACGTTGCGCTGCACGGCGTGCGGCAGGGACTTCTCCATCCAGGAATATATCAACGAGCTTGATGAAGCGATGTGGGAACGCATCTCCCGCCGCCCGAGCAACAGGGCATGACGCGCCCTTTCGCACCCTATTTCCTTCCAAAGAACAATCTCCCCTCGACTTTTCCACGGAACGTTTAGCGTTTGAGATTTCTTCCCGATTGTCGTATCATAAAAAAAGACAATCTGACGAGTCCGAGGAGCAGCGATCATACCTATGCTGGGAATCCTTGCCAATATCACCTCAACGTATCTCCTGTATCTTGTCTACGGAGCAGTGTTCCTCTTTTTAGGCGTAGCCATTGCCGCCAAGGACATGAAGGGAAGCGATCTTCGTCTTGCGGACAAGCTGTGGCTACTCGGGATGTTCGGGTTTCTGCACGGGGCCCATGAGTGGCTCGAACTCGGCGTCCTGATCGAAGGGAAGAACCTGTCGTTCGAGCAGATCGTCATGGAAAAGTCGGGGGCGGTATTGCTCGGTCTGCTTTCCTTCCTGTTCCTTCTACGGTTCGGCACCTCGCTCGTGCGGGGCCTCGACGGGTGGCGGACCAGATGGGTCACGCTCCTTCCCCTGCCGCTGTTCCTCATTTGGCTTTTCTATTTTCGTCACTTCGGCCTGCACTATGCAGAGTTCCATATCGACCTACAGTCCCTCCGGCAGGCGGATATCGGGGCGAGGTACGCGTTCGGCTTCACCGGCGGGGTGATGACCGCCTACGGACTGATCGCATACTCACAGGAAGTGAGGATATTGAGCAGATCAGCTTCCCGGAAGCTGATGTATGCCGGGATCACCTTTGGATTTTATGCCGTGGTTGCCGGATTATTGTCATCCAGCTACGATGTGCCGTTCCTGCCAATCCCGGTCGAAGCGCTGCGCGGTGTTGCGGCATTTTTCATAACCTACTTCATTTCCAAGGCGCTGAACATATTCGACATTGAAGCGAGAAGAAAGATCGAGCAGCAGGCGCGACGTCTTCTTCAGGCGGAGAAATTAACGTCTCTCGGCCAACTCGCGGCAGGTATCGCCCATGAGATCAACAACCCGCTGACCAATGCATCGCTCGGCATCCAGACGCTGAAGATGAAACTTACGGGACATGAAGCGGAGAGCGATACCGTGAAGAAGCTTGACGCTGTGGAACGGAACATCGACCGGGCCTCGGCAATCGCGCAGGAGCTGCTCCAGTTCTCCCGCCAGAGGGACTCCGAATTCGTTCCGGTGAACATCAACACGGTCATTCAGGGCGCGCTCACCCTCATGCATTACCGGTTGAGCAGGATCGCAGTGCGCGAGGAGTTGGTTGCTGTTCCCGATGTCCTGGGCGATCCGGGAAAACTCGAACAGGTATTCATCAATATTATTTCGAACGCGCTGGAAGCAATGCCTGACGACGGGGAGCTTACCCTGTCGTCATTCCAGGAAAAGGACTTCGTCTGTGCGCGGGTCAGCGATACGGGAGCCGGGATCGCGGACGAGAACCTGTCGAGGGTGTTCGACCCGTTCTTTACGACAAAGGATGTCGGCAAAGGCACGGGGCTCGGTCTTTCCATCTGTTACGGCATCATCAGGCAGCACCACGGGATCATCGAGGTGGCCAGTACACCCGGCAAGGGGACGACGGTGACTCTCAAGTTGCCGACAGGGGAGCGTTATGAAAAAGATATTGATCGTTGATGATGATGCGGAATTCAGAGCGCATGTGATCGAGGTTTTGAAAGGCGAAGGGTATCAGACCGGCAGCGCGGCGTCGGCAAAAGAAGCGCTGCAAAAATGCGATGCGCAGGAATACGACGTTATCCTCCTTGACTATATGATGCCGAGAAAAAGCGGTATTGATGCGCTCCTCGAAATCAGAAAGCTCCTGCCTCGGGCGAAAGTGATCATGGTCACTGCATTCGCGACGATCGAGAACGCCATTGATGCGGTCAAAAAGGGGGCGAGCGACTATATTTCTAAACCCTTTAAGATTCCTGAACTGTTAACGACGGTCCGGAAGGCTCTGGAGGAAGCGAAGTTCGAAGTATGTGCGATAAAGTTGGATGCCGACCATGCCATTAGCGCGCTCGCCAGCCCCATCCGTCGGAGCATTCTGAAACTGCTGCGCATGAGAGGCAAGGAACGGTTGATGGAGATTACGCGCGAGCTCGGTATTGACGACCATACCAAAGTGATCTTCCATTTGAGGATTCTGAGGGAGGCGGGTATCCTTGAACAGGACCACGAAAAGGCCTATACCTTGACCACGGAAGGTCTGCGGACCGTTGAATGCCTGAAAACGATCGAAAGTTATTTGTCAAAGTAAAAAGTCTTCTCCTGCGGTAACAACCTATTCCTCATCGCGGCGTCGAATTAATAGCCGTGGAATCATACATTTTTTGTGCGACAATCTGTCTGTGAAGAAATCTTCACATTTCCGCCCTGTTGGTGAACACCTTCTCACTTGTTTCCCCGTCCGGACGTACGTATAGTTAACTCACCATGATCGCCACTGCACCGTGAAGAAAAAATATATCTTTACGCTCGTGAAAGACTGTCTCAGTCCAGGTTCTCATCAGCCTGCCTCCACGTTCACGGGCGTTTTCTATTTTGGATATATATTTCGAATACATCGTGTCATGCGCGCCTTCGGTATGAGCGTCATGAGCATGATGAAAGGAGGAGTTGATAAAGCGTTGCAGACTGAATTTCACGCGGGGTTAAAAACTTAATGAAAAAAGGAGGTTTTGATCATGTTATTCAAAAGAGCTATTGTCATTACCAGTTCCCTGATCGCATCCGTACTGCTGATTACCTCGAACAGCTGGGCTGTGCCGTCGTATTCGCGCAAGTTCGGTATGGAATGCTCCGGCTGCCACACGATGTGGGGTGCCTTGAACGGCGCGGGCGTCACGTTCCGGTTGAGCGGATACCGCGCGATCAACGGGAAGGACCTCGCTCCGGTCGAGAAGGAAGTGGAGCTTTCACCGGGCGTAGCCATTCCGTCGGCATTCCCGTTCTCAATTATCTCGGGCATTGGCTATGATTCCCGTACAGAAAAAATGCAATCATCCACAGGCGCCGGCGGGACGCGGAGAGGGTCCAGCCTCAGCCTCGAGGACTCCAGCCTCTTCCTCACCGGGCCGATCGGATCGCATCTGTCCGCGTTCATCGAATTTCCGATGTATGAGACCAAGGAGGGGGAATTCCTGCCAGTAGGACGCTCCGATGCTGATCCGAAGAATTACTCGACCGGGGCATTGCAATTTCAAACCGAAAAGCCGGCTTTTGAAGTTGCGAAGTTCTGGTGGAACAACCTTTTGGGGGACAGCGCGCCGCGCGATAGCGTCAATCTGCTCGGCGGCATCACACATCTTCCCCTGGGCTATGCGTCCGGTAAAGTGCGCCTCTCCGTCAATCAATATCCGATCTATGAGCGGCGGGCGCTTGACCTGATCAGGGGCACCAAAGATGTCGAGACCGCGGGTGTCGGCGGCACCGACCTGGGTGAAAATGGTCTTTTTCGGCTGAGTGAGCCGCAGGTCCTGTTCGAGGTGAACGGCATGCTCGCTCCCGGCGGGGCGATCACTGACGTGTCGAAGAAAGAAACGTTCTGGATCGAGTACCATGCCGGCGTCACGAACGGCACCCAGGACAAAGCCGACAACAATAATCAGAAAGACCTGTATGGCCGCTTTGTCATGCGCTGGTACCGGCAGTCGCTCGGCATGTTCGCCCTCTTCAGCCCCGACCAGTACAGCGACGAGATCCGCGCGGCAAGTTTTATGAAGCCGGGACAGGAGAATAAGAACAGTGTATCGAGGATAGGGATCGATGGGACACTCTCTCTCGCAGCGGTTGGCATTCCGGTGTGGCTCGAGAACCAATATATGACCAACCGGGAAAGTGACCCGACGGGATACGGTCAGCAGTTCAAATGGCAGGGCGGGTTTCACCAGTTGAACTGGCAGGTCTCGAAAAAGGCCATTGTTTATGCACGATACGACTGGATCAAGGGCAACAGCTACGATGACACCGTGGTTGGAGGCAGCACAATGTCAAAACCAGGCGAGACGGATGGCGTGGCCGGGGTTCAATACCTCGTGCAGCAGAATGTGAAACTGATCGGTGAGTATCGCCATGACGTGTTCGAAGACAAGGCGGCCAACCCGGAGAAGGCGCACCTTACCAGCGACGGGTACACGATACGCGCGATGGTCGGGTTCTAAAAATCATTTAAGAACGAAGCGAGTGTGCGGCGGCGTACGGGGGGGAGAGAGGTATTCTTCTCCCCGGCCCCGCCGCATGACAGGTGGAGGGAAAATGCGATTATCTCGGATGTTGTCCGTGCTGATTACGTGGATGTTGCTTGGAGCCGGGGCTGCCGGTATTGCCGTCGCCGCTGATGACGGCGCCAGGATATATGCGGAGTCCTGTTCAGGCTGTCACACGCCGAAGGTGCGACCGCTCGACAATCTACATTTGACGAGGGAACAGTGGAAAACAGAGGTGGACCGGATGATCGATCAGGGCGCGGAAGTGCCGAAGAAAAAGATGGCCGATCTGCTGGACTATCTCGTCGATACCCATGGACCGGCGGGCACGGCGCCTGCTGAAGGTAAAAAATAACGGGCACGTATTTCTCCGGCTGCTATAAGGGATATGCAGGTGTTCGGATGCGGCATTGCGCCCTGCAATAAGTCGCAATCCCGTGGATAGATGCAGATGAAATAATCATTGTGAATCGGTACGATTATCTTGTATCATAGCGTTCGTGAATAATGCCGACGACCTCCTCCTGATCAATAAATTCAAAAACGGCGATACTTCCGCGTTCGGCGAGATCGTCCTCAACTACCAGGATAAGATCTACAACCTCTGCCGCCACATGCTCGGGAATGCAGCTGACGCCGAGGACGCTGCGCAGGATGTTTTCCTGAAAGCCTACCAGGCCCTGCCCAAGTTCCAGCCCGACGCATCCTTGTACACCTGGCTCTATCGCATCGCAACCAATACCTGCATCGATCGCAAGCGAAAACCCGTGTTCGAATCCCTCTTTGGAAATGCCGGGGAAGGGGAACAGCTTGTGCATGACCGGGCTTCGGATGCGCCTTCGCCGGAGAAACTGTATCAGTCAAAACAGATCGACCAGGCGCTGCAGAGATGTCTCGGGAAGCTGTCCCTGAAACTCCGGGCGATCATCGTGCTTAAGGAGGTCGAGGAGCTGTCGTATGAGGAAATGGCCGAAGCGCTTGATATATCACTAGGAACCGTAAAATCCCGCATTGCCCGAGCGCGGGAAGAGCTGCAGAAATGCATGAAAAATAATTAGGGAACAAAATCCGGATTCGTCCGTTTAACCAGATAGGAGACAGAATGAGTTGTCCAAAGACAAAAAGTATCTCGGCATATCTTGATGAGGAGCTTAAAGGCAGCGA
>Ga0315268_10008137_pt1 | contig 10990 bp, 10 predicted proteins | sample C1_top_MG_FD_204535 | JGI IMG/M metagenome (GOLD analysis project Ga0315268, IMG submission 204535) | Sediment microbial communities from Yellowstone Lake, YNP, Wyoming, USA - C1_top | ecosystem: Environmental > Aquatic > Freshwater > Lake > Sediment | place: USA: Wyoming | collected 2017-08-01 | reverse complement strand
CTTGGAGTATTTCTCACCTGTCGGGTTGTCAGGTGTAACGCAGTTGTTTGCCGATCTCTTGCAGGGCAAAAGCCTTGAAGGACTGCAATTGGAACTTCCTAAGAAAGATGGAACAATAGCTACTGTCGAAATCAACGCTTCCCGAATCATGGTGGACGGCGAGGTGACAGGCATTCAAGCAGTCTTCCGAGATATTACCGAACGCAAGATGATGGAAGAGGCACTGCGGAAGAGCGAGGAACGCTTCAGACAAGTGGCAGAAAACGCTCAGGAATGGATCTGGGAGACAGACTCAAATGGACTTTACACGTACGCAAGTCCAGTGATAGAAAACATCCTTGGATATAAACCGGAAGAAATTGTTGGAAGAAAGTACTTCTATGATCTGTTCCCCCCTGAAGATCGAGAAGAATTCAAGAAAGCCGCGCTTGAAGTGTTTGCCCAAAAAAAGGCTTTTCACGAGTTTATCAACAGGAACCTTCACAAAAACGGTGGGTGTGTCTGGCTATCTACCAGTGGAATACCAGTACTTGACAAGGAAGGAAACCTTCTCGGATACAGAGGTGCCGACGTAGATATCACTGAACGTAGAAGAGCAGAAGAAGCCTTGCGTGAATCAGAAGAGAAGCTGAGACGCACTCTCGAGTCTTCTCCTGATGCCATCATACTCACAGACTTGGCAGGAAGTGTGATTGACTGCAATCAAGCAGCTTTGGAAATGTACGGATTTTCGAAGAGAGAAGAAGTGATCGGTAAGGCTGGTTTCCAATTCATCTCAGCAAGAGATTATGAGAAAGCAACGGAGTCCATGAAGACGATCCTAGAAAAGGGTTATGCAAGAAACATTGAATATACTCTGTCCTCCAAAGACGGAAAAGAATTCTTAGCAGATGTCTCTGCAAGCGTCATCAGAGATGCTTCAGGCGAACCCAAACATCTCGTGGCAATAACGCGAGACATCACTCAACGCAAACGAATAGAAGAAGCCTTGAAGGAAAGTGAGGAGAAACACCGTCTTCTTTTCGAAAACGTAAACGATGTCATATTTGCCTATGATCCGGAGTTTACAGTTCTTAGTGTATCCCCATCTGTGGAGAAGATTCTGGGGTACAAACCTGAAGAAATTGTGGGAAAGAAGTTTCAAGAACTGAATCTCCTTATGCCAGAGAGTCTGGAAGCTGCAATGAACAATGCCCTGCACGTTCTTGAAGGAGAGCGGATAAGCTCGTCAATATATGAGTTCATCAAAAAAGACGGAACCAAGGGCTTCGGAGAAATCACTAGCTCTCCGTTGATTCGCGAAGGCAAAGTCATAGGAGTCATCGCCGTTGCCAGAGACATCACAGAAAGGAAGCAGATGGAGGCAAAATTGCAGCACACAACCAAGAGACTTCAAACTTTGCTAGAGACAGCCAGTGAAGGCATAATCACCGCAAACCCCCAGGAAAACATTACCTTCGTGAACAAGGCATTTGCTGAAATAGCAGGCCGCGAAGAAAACGAATTGCTTGGCTTAAATGCAGCCGCATTTCTTGATGAAGAAGGCAAGAAGAAAATAACCGAAGAAACTGAACTGCGCAAGAAAGGCGCAACAAGCCGCTATGAGTTGACGATATATCGTAAGAATGGTGAGCCCCGAGTTGTGCAACTGTCCGCGTCCCCACTGTGGACGGAAGACGGAGGTTACGCTGGTTCTCTGGGCGTCGTAACGGACATTACTGAACGCAAGCAAATGGAAGAAGCCCTGCGCGAATCTGAGGAAAAAATCCGCAGTATACTACGATCGTCTCCTGATGCTATAACGGTTAGTGACCTGAATGGCAATTTGATCGACTGTAATCAGGCAGACATCGAGATGTTCGGCTATTCAACAGAAGAGGAAATGATAGGCAGGAATGGATTTGAGTTCATCGCGAGAAAAGACCGAGAGAGAGCCATTGAAGTCTTGACAAAAGTTGTTGATGCTGGTATCGCGAAGAACTTCCAGTGTGATGGAGTGGCTAAGGATGGGCGTGAGTTTCCCATAGAGATATCTGTAAGCTTGGTACGAGACGCCTCAAACAATCCAAAGTATCTTGTCGGAATAATCAAAGACATCACCGAACGCAAGCAGATGCAGGAGAAACTGCAAGAATACTCTCAACAGTTAGAATTGCTTGTCGAAAAGAGGACCGAGCAACTGCAGGAAACCCAAGAACAACTCGTAAAATCTGAAAGACTTGCCGCCATAGGCCAAGTAGCAGCCATGGTAGGCCACGACCTAAGAAACCCTTTGACAGGCATCAAAGGCGCCGCATACTACCTGAAAACCAAGCCAGTGATGAAAACAGACAAAAAAGCCATGGAGATGCTGGGACTCATCGAGAAAGACATCGAATATTCGAACAAAATCATAACAGACCTTCTGGAATACTCAAGAGAGATACACCTAGAACTGACCGAAACCACGCCACAATCAATCATTGAAGAAACATTGTCTTTGCTCAAAACGCCGAACAACATCCGAATAGTGAATCTAACGGAAAAGGAACCAAAAATCAAGATTGACATCGAAAAACTGAACAGAGTCTTCGTCAACATGATCAAGAACGCATTCGACGCCATGCCCAATGGTGGAAAGCTGACAATAAAAAGTAGAAGAACAAACGGCGATGTCGAATTTGCATTCTCAGATACTGGAATCGGCATGACTGAGGATCAAATGCGGAGAATATGGACTCCTTTTTTCACAACTAAGGCAAAAGGATTGGGTCTAGGTCTATCCATATGTAAGCGAATCATCGAGGCTCACGGAGGTCACATATCTGTCGAAAGCACGTGTGACAAAGGCACCACATTCGTGATAACTCTTCCACTTGAACCAAAACCACTAGAGGGAGGTGAAAAAACATGGGTGAACGTCCCCGAATCCTCATTGTTGATGACGACGAAAGCATCAGAAAAGTCTTAGCAGCAATCTTGGAAGAAAACGGATACGAAGTCGACACTGCCGAGAACGGAGAGACAGCAATAGAGAAAACAAAGACTCAATTCTACAACTTAACGTTGTTCGACATCCGACTCCCCGACTACGAAGGCACCGCCCTCATCACAAAAGTGAAAGACACCATCCCAAAAATGCGGAAAATAATCATCACAGGTTTCCCATCACTTCAAAACGCCATTGACGCTCTGAACAAAGGCGCTGACGCCTACATCGTTAAGCCTTTCGACATGGACAAAGTACTCCAAACGATCAAAGAGCAACTGAAGAAGCAGCAGGAAGAAAAGAAATACGGTCAGGAAAAAGTCACAGAATTCATTGAAACAAGAGTGAGAGAGCTCGAGAAAGAAAAGCCATTAACCCAGAACGAGTAAAGCTCGACCCGTCGCCAATGGCATGCTCCACTTGACAAGGTTAAACCTTGAAGATCAAGCTTCTCACCTAAGGTGGCCTCCAAACATAGCCTTGCGTCATCAATGATCTGATTCCAATAGTCGAAATGGGATGACCGCCATTTCCTGTCGTCCTGAATTGCGTAATCCGCAAAGACATGGCGATCTCGATGAATTCCTTTAATGTTTGATTGACAAACTCCCATGTTGGACTGCCATATCTGATGCCGTTGCAGGTTGAATCCACATAAGCGTACAGTTGTCTTTCGTCATAGCCATACTTGGCATTACTTGCGAAACCATATTTTGGTTCGGTGAGAATTTTGAAGGGCCAAAGCTGGCAGGCTTTTGGCTTCATGTATTGAAGTCCGCAAGAGCAACCGCTTGGGTAGCATTGGAGAAAAACGCATGAACCATCGCTTCTTCGCTTCAAGAATAGCTTGTCCAAGCCGGCGGCGGTCTGCTCGACGCCATAGCTTTTAACGATTTTTAGCCATTCGTGAAAGTTTATGACGACACTGTAAAGTCTGCAACAGTCGCCGCATCCAGTGCATTTCCAGTCTGCAACATGCCGCCATGGAACAAACTGCATTAGACCGCTCACTCTAGAACTGCAGAAATCATCAATTTCCTATTAAACTATTCTAAGGAATGGCTTCAGTTTCTCAACAATGTCAGCAGGGACTTGAGTGGCTTTTCCCGTTTGCCTGTCGGCCACCACAAGCACGATATGGCCAGTTGCAAGCTGAATCGATGTTTCCTTGTTGGTGACGTTGAAGCCGTATTTCACTGATTTTTCCTTAAGGTCTTCCACTGTCAGCTCTATTTCAAGCAGATCGTTAAATCTGGCTGGTTTCTTGTATTGGCAGAAGGCTTCAACTCGAGGGAACCAAAGTCCTCTTCTTGCAGTGTCCGTAAACGTGAATCCTAAGCTTCTGTAAAATTCTTCTTCGGCTCTTTCGAAAAACCTGAAGAAATTTGAGTAATGCACCACTTGCGCGGCATCTGTGTCAGCCCACGTGACTCTATAAAAGGTTTTAAATGAAGGCTGAGGCATTCCTGTTCACTAGGCTAGGGTTTTCTGTAAAGATAAATCGTGTGCGATGGATATCCCAGAGTTTGATTTTCGCAGAAGTTCTCAACTTTGACTGGCTTCCAGCCTACTATTTCGTAATCATGAGAAACTACCCGCACTCCGCGTTTGAGTTCCGAATCCAGTTTGGCCCTGACCTTTTCATTCGCACTTGTTGTAAGGTAAAGGAAGATGACGTCTGCCGAGGACAGGTCCACGCCAAACATGTCACCGTTGACGATGGTTATGCGGTCTTGCAGATTCTGTTCGTAGACGGTGCCTAAAGCCCTTTTCGCTAGGTCTTCACGGAGTTCAACGCCAACCGCTCGCGCACTAAATTCTTTGGCGGCCATGATGACGGCTCTTCCGTCTCCTGAGCCCATGTCGAAGAATACTTCTCCTGGCTTAAGTTCTGCCAATTGCAGCATTCGCTGGATGACTTGGGGCGGGCTTGGGACAAATGGGGCAATATACAGGTAGTCTGCCTCCGTTTACTTAAAGCGTTAGTAGCTGGTTTAACCAATAGTCGGGCAATATAAAACGTTTCTGCACGTTCACTAAGCAACATACGTAGACTTGTTCTGCGGCCCAGTAGGAGGCTGCAGAGCAGAAGGTTTTCTGGATTCGCCGCATTTCATACAGCTTTGAGCGCACAAGTCAAGATACTTTGCTTCGTCACCTGTTCCTACAGCTTCAGCAGCTTTACTGCATAATTCGCTGGGTTCCTTGCAGCCTTCTTCCTTGCACAGATTAGATATAGAGAGGCAAATGTCCCGCACGTCATTTGGCTCTAAAACCGCACGATTAGTACGAACAAGCAAACATACTTCTCTTGCTAAAACGCATGTCTTAACGTACTTTACTCTTTCTAGGACTTCTTCGCGGAGCTTTTTGCGGCTGATCTCCAAACTTTGATCTCCTCAGCATTCGATAAGGACATGTCTACGCACAATAAGATAGACTTTCATTTAAGAGTTGTTGATCATGCATAACTGTCAACAGAATCTCCTTAAGCGGACTCGCTTCGTGCCCTTGACAAAGAAAGATGAAAAACTTATGGGGGTAGGCAGTATTGGCGGTCCAGCACTCCTAAAATGGAGTCCAAATCGAAAAGACCCTGAGCTACTATCGGAATCTTTTGCTTATCGCTTTGCGTTCCGCTTCTAGTATAAGCTCGTAGAACTTGTCGCTGAGCTTAGGCTCTTTTGAGAGAACATCTAAGATATCTGATGGCTGAACCCTTCTGGCACTCAGGGCGACCGCGGCTGCTTTTCCATATTTGGCGATCAACTGTGAAGTCTGGAGAGCTTGCTTTTGCAGTTTATCCTCTGCTTGTGTTAGCTTCTCTCCCTTCTTTTCGATAATTGGAAGGGCTTTATCCTCCTCGACTTTAAGTAATCCTATGGCTGTGGAACCGCATCTTGGGCATTTCGGTCTATCGGGGAGATTGTTAGCCCTAATCATTTCGATGTAATTCCAGCAGTTAGTGCACAAGAAAACCCCAGTTTCGTTCAGTAGTCTTGCTTTTGCAGATTCCACGAGTACGGCTCGCATGCGTTCTGGTGGAATAAGATCAGTTTTCATGCTGATCCGCTCAATCCCAATGCGGGCGATTGGTGTTGCGTTTCCGCCAGTGTCAACCTTTTGCAGCACAATTTCGCCCTCCCGAATCATGCCAAGAACAAAAACGAGCCTTTCAAGATCTAGATCCTTCATGAAAACCTCTTTCAACGCTTCTTCATAGATCGGCGTCTCTTCGAAGCTTTGAACCAACTTCTGAAGGCTTACGCTGCTAAAGTCCGCCCACTTTTTCAAAGCTCCGAAACGTCGTGCAACATGGATCATTCGTCTCTTGAAAATTCCAGTTTTCACCGTTGCCATCTTTAGTGTGTCTCGCACGGACTGCTCTGACATGGTTTTCATCTCTTCGAACAGTGCTAGTATGGCGTCAGAGTTTGCTGCACCCATTGTTTGCACGAAAATTCGGTAGGCGTCATGCTGAACAGCGATGGCAAAGCCCAGCTTTTCCGACAACAACTGCCCAAGAAGCTGAGCTAGGGCTCTGTTCGTAAGCAAACCGAAGTTGACGTGAATTAGGACGAAGTCTTCCCAGTCTTCGATGACTATTCGATTGTCAGTTGGAACTGGAAATCCAGCATCGACTTGCTCAACAGTCTCACCTAGTGCCCTCAAAACCGTGTCGGCGTCAGCAGGATATCTCTCGCTCAGCTTCGCCGATATTTCCTCAGGCGAAACTTGCTTCTTCATTTGTTCCTCAACGAAACCTCTAATCAAGCCCACTTCCTGTGAAACCTCGAACGGCACTGGTATCTCTTCGCCAATCCAGCTTGGAATGGCTCCTGTTGGATCGTCAACTGGTTTCACGTGCACCTTCTCCTCAGACACATGCATGATCAGCCAAGGGCTTCCTCGAATGATAAACTTGGTTCCAGGCTTACCGTACTCGGCCATGAAGGCTTCATCCAGCACTCCGACCGCCGAATCCGTCGAATCATCAACAACCAGAAACTGCTTTTCCTCAGGAATCATGGATAGATTATCGAAGTAATATTCGAACAAAGCCTTTGTCAGTCGAGGCTTCAAAACCATTTTGTCTTCGAAGGAAACCCATGCAAATCGTGGAATACGCTGATGCATGTACTTCAGAACTTTCTCAATGTCTTCTACAGTCAATTCTTCATAAGGATATGCATTCTTGAACATGTCCACAATTTCTTCAAACACGAGTTTTCTCTGTTTGATTAGCAGCCCAGCGATTTGATGAGACAAGACGTCGTAGGGCTTGATTGGAATCTGCACAGGTTCCAAATCCTCGTTCAATGCCTTCCTCGCAGTTGTCAGGGCTTCGAGGGCGTCGTCGGAATCTAAGGCAATTATGATTCCTTCCGCGGTCCGTCCAATACTGTGACCGCTTCTGCCAACACGCTGAATGAGTCGAGTGGCTTGTCTGGGACTCATGTACTGAATTACGAGGTCAATTCTGCCCACATCAATGCCAAGCTCAAGCGAGCTTGTGCAAATGAGTCCCTTTAATTCACCGCTTTTCAATCCTTTTTCAGCCGCTATCCGTGAAGGCTTCGCAAGTGAACCATGATGAATAGAAATGGGATAATTTAGATCCCAGACTTTGAATCGGCTTGCCAAAACCTCTGACTCCGCTCTCGTGTTTGTGAAGAGGAGCACAGATTTGTGTTTGGAAATATAATCACGAATAATGCGTAGTCTGGCGGCGACTTCAGGATGAGTGTAAAGATTCGACGCAAGTTGAACATCTGCATTGTCAGGCTTTGGAAAAACAACCTTCAGAGTCATCATTCTGCCAACTGGTACCCGTACTATCTCCACGCTTCGTCCGTTTCCGACAAGGAACTTCGCAACCTTCTCAGGCGTACCAATCGTTGCAGAAAGACCGATCATTTGAAAATCACGACCAATCATCGCCCTTAGTCTTTCCAATGCGAGGCTCAGCTGGCTTCCGCGTTTGCTGTCAGCCATTTCATGCACTTCGTCGATTATTACCCAGCGGACTTGTTGCAGATGCTGACGCATGATCCAACCTGACAATATTGCTTGCAACGTTTCAGGAGTCGTGATCAGAATCTCAGGTGGGCTTCTTGATTGTCGTGTCCGCTCCTTAGTCTCAGTGTCGCCGTGTCTAACGGCGAGTTTTATGTCTAGGTTGTTGCACCACCATTCAAGTCTTTCAAGCATGTCACGGTTCAAAGCTCGCAGGGGCGTAATATACAGGACTTTGATGCCGGGGGTTCCCTGTTGTCCCTGAAGCAGCATGCTTAAGACTGGGAGAAAGGAAGCTTCGGTCTTTCCGGTGGCTGTGGGGGATATGAGGAGAACATTCTTTCCTTGCAGGATCAGGGGGATAGTTTTTTCCTGCGGCTCTGTTGGCTTTGGGAATCCTCTCTGCTCAATGAGCTTTCTAACAGGCTTAACGAGTAGGTCAAAAGCGTTCTTTGGTGACTCTTGCAATTGAAGCCAAACCTCAATTCGGCTAGGAATAATCGCAAGACCACAAGTAAAAGCATTTTGGAGCAGTTTCCAAAACCGCAAATACAGTAAGAAGGTGAATGCGTCTATTGGAAGCGATGGTGAATTTGAAGGAAAGAATCATGCGACTGTCTGTTGGATGTTTTTTATAGTTCGAAGGCAATTTTGATGGTTCATGCTTTGTACTTTTCCATCGTACGTGCCAAAAGCTCTCATGAAAAAGTTACGTTGGCTAATTGGGATCGCTTCATTATACAGATTATGCTTGATAATAGCCCATCCAATGATATAATTCATATGGATTATGCAGGTGCATGCGTTGTCCGAAGGATGAAAAAGTTCTTGATGGAACGTCATCGTTGGTCATGGGGAGAGTTTTTATGGCTTTAACATAAATGTTTAAGCTTTATCGTCATGGTTGTTTGACAGAAACGTGTCTAAAGCCAATGTTTGAGCGATCATTTTCTATTCGAAAACTATGGAAAGTTTTTTATCTACCATCATGAGAAACCATGGAATACGTCATGTAATGGAGGAAATTAAATGGCGAAATGTCCAAAATGCGGAACAGTCGTCAACACACCTAAGAAGAAATGGACCATGGCTGGACGCCCAGACAAATCAGGCAAGCGCATGCAACTCGAAATCGGGCTCTTTGACTGCCCGAAATGCCACAAACCATTCCGTGAAGTCTTGAGCAAAAAGAAGATTTAGACACGGAAAAGAAGCGGGCGGAGAAAGGCACAGAACGTCAAGCTCACCTCCCTCCTTTTCCCATTTTTTCCTTTTTGAAAACTCTCAGAAGCGGTAGGTTTTAAAACACGAAGTCTTAAATCAACGGGAACGTGTCAGCCCAATTGAAGGCGTAGCAATGGCAGAATCAAAGCTTAGGAGAGCATGGAAGAACGAGTACATTCAGACAGGCATAATGATAGCCATAATTGTCGTAGTGATTTTTGGATTGTGGTTTGGTTCCCAAATAGTGCTACGGACGCCATATCCTGCGCTTGCAGTCGCTTCGGGAAGCATGTGCAAGCCATACTATATGCGTTGTGATGGTTGGAGCCACCCGTTTGAGCGGACATTGCACACTGGAGACCTGATTATTGTGCAGGGCATTGACGGAAAAGATGTGAAGACAGGCTGGGATCCTGAAGGAGACATCATAATATTCCACAGACCAAAAGGCAGCGATAGAGATATTGATGAATTGATAGTTCACAGGGCAATAGCCAATTTGACTTATAACGGACTGATCTATTTTGAAACCAGAGGAGACGGTAGCTACACCGCCAGCGGCGACCATTGGACAGATTACAGAGGAGAAAACTACACCTACCAAGGCTACGTTTCTGAAAAACTTTTGGTCGGCAAGGTTATCATGCGAATTCCATGGCTTGGACACATATCCCAATACATGCGCAACTCCTCAGCCATATACATCATAATCGTCCTCCTAGTTCTACTGGTAATCGTGGAATTCGTGTTCCCAATTCTGACACACAAAAAACCTGAGAAAGAAACGGCGAAGGAAAAGCCGCCAAGCCCTGAGAAAACGCCTGAGACCTAAGCATTTATAAAGAGTATTTAAACACTTCAGTAGTAAGAAGTGATGCTTGATGCCGAAAAGCAAAGCCATAGTCAATATCGAAAACGTTGTTGCTTCTGCCACCTTGAATCAAAGAGTTGACTTGAACGCTGTCGTCAAAGGCTATCCAGGTGTCGAATATCGTCCTGAGCAGTTCCCAGGTTTGGTGTTTAGGCTTAAGCGACCAAAGACTGCAACATTGATTTTCAATTCTGGAAAAATGGTGTGCACTGGTGCCAAATCGGAGAAAGAAGCTCGCAGTGCAGTTATGAAAGTTATAAAAGAATTGAAGAAGGGCGGAATCATCATCATCAGCAAGCCTGAGCTGAAGATTCAGAATATTGTCGCTTCTGCAAGCTTGGGTGGAATGATAGACTTGGAAAAAGCCGCTTACACATTGGGAAAAACAATGTACGAGCCAGAGCAGTTTCCAGGATTAATCTATAGAATGGATGAGCCAAAAGTAGTCATACTGCTGTTTGCTAGCGGAAAGCTGGTATGTACTGGAGCAAAGAAGGAGCAGGATGTCTACGATGCGGTGCACAAGCTTCATGGAATATTGGAAGAAGAAGAACTAATATTTTACGAGTAGACGCTTTTTTCCTGCTCGTTTCTTATTTCTTTTTGATCTGTCTTAAGATTGTTTTCAGTTGCTCTTCGTCGATGGCACCTATTTCGCACAGACTGGTTGCTGTCTCCTTAATGTTCAGCAGCGCATGAAGCTTTACACCAGATTTCTCAAGTCTTTCTATTCCGCCTTCTTCCCTGTCCAAGAGCACCACGGCATCCGCGACTACTCCGCCTTCGGCAACTATGGCTTTCGCTGCCTTCTGAAGAGACAAACCAGTTGTAACGAGATCGTCAACCAGCAAAACACGGTCTCCGGGGCTTAGAATTCCCTCTATTCTTCTTTGTCTTCCGTGAAGGCGGAC
>Ga0315268_10008135_pt1 | contig 10990 bp, 12 predicted proteins | sample C1_top_MG_FD_204535 | JGI IMG/M metagenome (GOLD analysis project Ga0315268, IMG submission 204535) | Sediment microbial communities from Yellowstone Lake, YNP, Wyoming, USA - C1_top | ecosystem: Environmental > Aquatic > Freshwater > Lake > Sediment | place: USA: Wyoming | collected 2017-08-01 | reverse complement strand
GCCAACCAGTTATGCGAGCGCGTGGCGATAATCAGTCATGGCAAGATTGCTGCCATTGATACGCCTGAACGGCTGAAAGCCTCCTTCCGCCGCGCCCAATCGGTGGAGGCGGCCCTCGAACCGGAGGTGGCCGGAAACGGCCCCGGGTTGGCTGCCTTGCCCGGGGTGACGACGCAAGTCAAAGTCGGAGATAAGTGGCGGTTGTACACCGAAGACCCTTCTGCGTTGCTGCCCCGCGTCGTCCACTACGCAGAAGAGCGTGATTTGCGCCTGATCAGCTTGAATACGTTGGGCCCCAGCCTGGAGGATGTCTTCCTAGAAATCACCGGCGGTCAAGTGGGCGTGGTGCAAAATTCGGTGGATGTGAGTGAATTTAATAAACAGCAAAAGATGAGAGGCAAGCGATGAACCTGCAAAGATTACGCGATGAACTGGCAATCGCCTGGACGGTGGCCGTCAAGGATGTGAGAGTGTATTACCTGCGGCCAGGCATGATCATGTTCGGCTTTCTGATGCCGTTCCTGATGTTCTTCTCGATTTCAACGGGCCGGGGGATAAGCGCTGCGCAAGGCGTGACCCGCCTGCTGGCGATGACGCTCCTTTTCACTGCCGCGGCGGCTGGGCCGTTTGTCATCCCGCTGGAACGGAAATTGGGGACTTATGACCGCCTGTTGGCCGCGCCGATGTCCCTGCCAACCCTGCTCTTGAGCAAGACGGCGATGGGCACTTTCTTTGCCATCCTGGTGGCGGTGGTCTCAATTCTGGCAGGCGTGCTGGTTTTTGGCGTGCAGATTGTGCGGCCCTGGCTGTTGCTCGTGAGCGTGCTTCTTGGCTCTTTCGTCTTCTCGGCATTTGGATTGATCTTTGGCTCGATCCCCACCCGCAACCCTGGCGATGTTCAAATGCCGAGTACCATTTTGCGTTGGGCGTTGTTGTTTATCAGCGGAGTCTTTGTGCCGCTGGATAAAATGGCTCCAGTGGCCAGGGCGGTGGCGTACCTTTCCCCGCTTACGTATGCGCAGGATTTGATGAGCCACGCGGTTGTGGGGCAGGGTGTGCTTTCACTCTGGCTGGACCTGGGCGTTCTACTCCTGATGGGCGTCCTCTTCCTTCTGCCATCCTTCTGGATGCACCAACGCGGCCGCGTGCTGGGGTATTAGCACAAATAGTAATGGCCTGGGTGTGTTCCCTGCCCCAGGCCATTCGGTCGGATGGGGGCGTTCTCTTTCTCGACGCTGGGATTGGTCTTTGTTTCCATTCCGACTACCAATCCGGGCGACGTGCAAATGCCCGACACACGCCTGCGCTGGGGCTTGCTCTGGCTATGTTGTTGTTTAGTGATGTGCTGTTCCTGTGGCCCTCCTTGTGGCTGTACCATCGCGCCCGGGTACTGGGACGCTACCAGCGGTGTTGTCGCGAACGTACGTCACTACTTCCCCCGCGCCGCACGGCGATAATCTCAGCCAAAATCGAGACGGCGATTTCCTCGGGCGTCGGGCCGCCCAGGTCGAGGCCTATCGTAGTGTAGACGCGGGGCAGCGCCTCTTCGTTGATCCCATCGGTACGTAAATGCCCCAGAATGGTCTCGCATTTGCGATGGCTGCCGATCATCCCGATGTAATACACTGGGGAATGCAACGCAATCCGCAACGCGGCCTCATCCGAGATGTGATCGGTCGTGATCAGGACGATGAAACTGTCCTCGGTTAATTGGACCAACTTCAGCCCCGGAACGTCAGCGCGGCCCGGCTCTGCGTCCACCACAACCACATCGAAGCCAGCCGCCTCGCCCATCACCTTCAGCGGCCGCCCGATGTGTCCCCCGCCGACGATGATTTGTTGGGGCGGAGGCAGAAAGGGTTGGATGAAGACGCGTACCTCCCGGCCGCATAACGTCCCGATTGACTAGGGTCCCTCTTCGGTAAGCGAATAATGGGTCAGGCGCGGCAGGCCATCGGTCAGGGCGAGGCGGGTATCCTCCAAAATGGCCGTCTCCAGTTTCCTGCCACCGACGGTCCCGGCAGTGATTCCATCCTCCAGAAAAGCAATCTGCGCACCTACTTTAGCAGGTGAGGCGCCTTGGACCTCCACAACCGTCGCCAGAACAGCGGGTTGTTTGTTCTGAATGGCTTCGGCCAGAATTTCAATGGGGTGAGACATAGGCTATAACAGCGCCTCCATCGCACACTTCGATAATCTCTTTTCGGCCGCCTTCGAGCAGGTCGCGCGCTTTATCTAGAAGTGCTGTTTGAGAAAAGGGAATGTAATTTGCATCGTAATTTATTGATGAGTTAAGCGTAATCATCCAAACACAGGTATGCCAGGATCGTTTGCACAGAGCAATTGGGATTTGTCCTCCGACAGGCACAGGAAATTACATGCTCGATAGTGATGCGATCCTAACTTGTATCTTGTTTCGGCTATGCAATTTATCTATAGCCAACAAAAGTGTAATCGAATTCCGTTTGTGACAGGTATCACTATCTATATTGTGAAATATAACACATAATCTGGTTGTGGTTGGTAAAGTTTCATGCTTTACCTGCCATGTTCCAATAAAACAAATACAACCCGGATTCCACGTCGCCGGATCAGTCAAAGAAAGGCGTTCTTAAAAACGCCCCACTTTCGGTGTAAAAACAGGTTGTTTGAGCCAATATTTCATCAATTTCAAGCTGAAACAGCAACTTTTCACCCACTTAGGCTGAATTTTGGAATTTCTCGTCAGACATATGATTTCACCCACTTACAGAGAAAAAATATTTCTGACGACCGATTTTATGAAATGGATCGTTAGAAATGATGCAACATGGAGGAAATGATGCAAAAATTAAGTGAGTTCAGCCACAACCATCACCCTTCCAGGGTGAAAATGTTGGCAATATTTATTCGACGTGGAATTTGGGTACAAGTATGCCACGTAACCGAAGGCTGGATATGCACCGGCCCAAATATTTCAAACGGAACGGAACTAATTCATAAAACGAAGGTGCAATAATGACAACAGCCGAACTTAGAGCTTTGAAAGTCGGTAAATTGGTGGATGCTCGTGGTACAGCTTGCCCAAGTCCATTGCTGTAGGCTCGACGCGGTATCAGCGAGTGTCCGATTGGCGGAGTCATGGAAATCCAGTCCTCCGGCTCGGACACGAGCGTATCTGTTGAGCGTTGGTTTAAAAAGATGGAATTCGAATACCTGGGTGATATCGAAAATGACGGATTTTGGAGCATTTATCTGCGAAGGACAAAGTAAATGGCTGACATGAGTAGCAAGAAAGCGGAACGGAAGAAGATACTTGTCTTTTCCACAAGCGCGATATCAGATCTGGGGATTGATTTCGCAGGCAGCGCTCACATGCATTACCCGACTTCGGTTCAAGTGATTCCCCTTCCCTGTTCAAGCGGGATCAAGCCAGCCTGGATTGTCCACGCCATCCAAAATGGTTATGACGGTGTTTTTGTTGCGGCGTGTGGAGGGGACTGCACATACCTCTCCGATTGCAGTGAGCGAACGGGCGCCGTGGTCGCGAAGGCGCAGGATTTACTTATTGAGCGCAATGTCAACCCAAAAAGATTGAGGATGGCTGGTATTTGTTCGGTATGTGCGGAGAGCTTTGTAAATTCGATTACGAAATTTGAGGAGGAGTTGGCCACTTATGACTCCTGATTGCAAGAAAACAAAGCTTGACTACGATGTCATGATCATTGGCGCAGGCATTGCCGGGATGGAAACGGCAGCCTTGCTTGGCGATATGGGCTATGAGGTGCTGCTTGTGGAAAAAGAGCCGAGCATTGGCGGTAAATCCATTTTATTAAGCAAGGTCTTCCCAACCCTGGATTGTGCCAGCTGCATTGTCACCCCCAAAATGGCTGCCGTTGCCCATCATCCAAAAGTCAAATCCATGGTTTACACCGAAGTGGACGGTTTTTCCCGCAATGAAGATGGTTCATTCAATGTAGACTTGCATAAAAAAGCTTCCTATGTGGATTCTGATGCCTGTACGGGCTGTGCCCAATGCGAACAGGTTTGTACGGTCTCCTTGCCGGATGAATACAACTACAACATGGTCGGGCGCCACGCAGCCCATATCCCGTATCCTCAGGCAGTGCCGAAAAAGGCGGTCATCAACCGCACGGGGCAGGCTCCCTGTAATTATGCCTGTCCCGCCGGGGTAAAGCCCAGTGGATTTGTATCGCTGGTGCGGGCGGGGCGTTATGAGGAAGCATTCCGGCTGCATCTGGAGGATGCTCCCCTGGTGGGAAGCCTGGCTCATGCCTGTTACGCTCCCTGTGAAAGTGAATGCACACGCCAGGACAAAGACGGGACCCTGCATATCCGGGCGATCAAACGCTTCATGATGGAGCACTATTACGCCAATCACCCCGAACCTGAATATGGACCTCCGGAAAAGGTTTTGGATAAGAAAGTGGCTGTCGTAGGTTCAGGCCCGGCCGGACTAAGCCTTGCCTATCACCTCGCCCGCATCGGGTATCAGGTCAAGATTTTCGAGGCTGAAGCGGAACCAGGAGGTCTGCTGCGATTTGGAATACCTGAATTCCGTCTCCCGAAATCCGTTGTGGACCGGGACATTAAAAATGTGACTGCCCTGGGTGTGGAGATAGAGACTGGAGTCCGCATTGAGAGCCTGAAGGAATTGAAGAAACAAGGTTTTGACGCCATCTTTCTGGCTGCTGGTGCACTGGAGCCGGTCCGACTCAATGTGCCGGGGGAGGATCTTGAAGGAGTTGTGTCCTGCATCGATTGCATGCTAGATAACTACAAGAATGGTAAAAAGGACCTCACCGGTAAGAACGTTGTGCTGGTAGGGGGCGGCAATGCCTGCCTGGACCCTGCCAGGCTTGTCCTGCGTTCCAATGCGAATAAAGCGATCGTGGCATACCGTCGAAGCCGGGCAGAAATGCCGGCTTTTCCCGCCGAGGTAACAGCCGCGGAAGAAGAAGGCGTTGAGTTCAACTTCCTCACCAACCCCGTCAAGTTTGTCGGTGACCATGGAAAGCTGAAGGAAGTAGTCTGTCAGAGGATGGAGCTCGGTGAACCAGACGCCTCCGGCCGCAGGAGACCGGTACCGATCGAGGGCTCCGAATTCGCCATACCTGCTGATATGGCGGTTGTTGCGATCGGGAACTCCCCAACGACCTCTCCCTTCAAGGACGAACTGGAGCTGACCAGCTGGGGCAGCGTGAAAGCGGATTCCGAGACCCTCCAGACCTCGCTCCCCTATGTCTTTGCCGGGGGTGATGATGTGCTTGGTTCCTCCAGTATAGTGGCATCCATTGGACAAGGCAAGCGGGCTGCCTACTATATTGATCGCATTCTGCGCGGTGAAGCGCTGGATATGCCATTTGGCGATCAGGCGGAAGTCGTGGACAGGAAAGGGGTGATTGAAAGGACCAAAAACTGGACGAAAATACCACCAGTTACAGTGAGGGAACGTTCCCCACAGGAACGACGCCGGGATTTTGAACCCTTTGAGTTTCCATTGAGTGAGGAAGAGGCGCGGCAGGAGGCCAACCGCTGTTTAAACTGCGCGGAATGTTCCCAATGCATGGAATGTGTCAACGTGTGTCCTGCGGACTGTATTGATTTCAGCATGAAGCCTGAACCGATGAATCTGCGCGTGGGGAGTGTTGTCCTGGCTACGGGATTCGAGCTCCTGGATCCAACAGAAAAGGGACTGCTGGGATATGGTGTTCTCCCTGATGTCATCACTGGGCCCCAAATGGATCGCCTGTTAGCGCCTACACGCCCCTATAATTGGGTGCTACGCCCGTCGGACGGCAAGGAGCCGGAAAGCATTGCAATCGTGCTCTGCGTTGGCTCCCGCGACCATACCTTCTGCAATCCTTTGTGCTGCCGCATTGGCTGCATGTATGCCATTAAACAGGCCCAACTGATGACGGGCGCCCTCCCCATTGTGGACGTAACCATTTACTTCATTGACATCCGCGCCTTTGGAAAGGGTTACGAGGAATTCTATGAACAGGCAAAGGTCATGGGGGTGGGCTTCGTGAAGGGAAAGGTGGCCCGTATCGAACGACTTGATAATGGGAAAATGGCTTTGGAATATGAAGATATGCTGGGCGAGGGCGGGTCGCAAACACGCGAACACGATCTTGTGGTTCTCGCCACGGGCTTTTTACCCAATACAGCGCCGTTTGCGCTTTACAAGGGGGGTGACTTGGAAAGAGACTCCTTTAACTATGTCCGTGAGGTTAACCCCGTCACTGAACCGGGCGCAACAAATGTAGCCGGGCTTTACCTGGCTGGCACTGTCAATGGAGCTAAAGATATTCCTGATACCGTAATCCATTCCGGTGCAGCAGCGACTCAAGTTTCTGCATATCTTGAGAGAATGAGGGCTGAGTGATGGCACAAGGACGAAGGATTGGCGTTTTTGTCTGCTATTGTGGTGGAAATATCTCGGACTACGTGGATGTTGAAAAAGTCCGGGAAGAGGTGGCGGGGGAACCGGGAGTAGTCATAGCCAGGACTCACATGTTTGCCTGCTCTGATGCAGCGCAGCAGGAGATGATTGACGACATTAAAACCGCCGGGCTGGATGGCCTTGTTGTAGCGTCTTGTGCGCCATCTCTCCACTTGTATACTTTTCGCGGCATGGCCATGCGCGCATGGCTGAATCCCTACCAGTATGTGCAAGTGAATCTGCGCGAGCAGTGTTCCTGGGCACATACCAACGATAAAAAGGGGGCGACGGATAAAGCCATACGCATGGTGAGGGCTGGTATTGCCAAATGCGCATTAACCAACCCGCTGAATCCTTTGCGGGTTACAACCCAGCCGCGCGTCTTGGTGATCGGAGCGGGTGTTGCCGGGATGCGCGCCAGCTTATCTCTGGCGGACATGGGATTGACCGTCTATTTGATCGAAAAAGAAGCAAATCCAGGTGGATGGGCCCTGCAAGCGGGGCGCATGGGACCTGAGGGTCAACTAGGTCCCGAGGTTGTTGCGTCCCTGTTGCAACGGATTAAAGAGCATGATCGGATCGTCATATATACACAGGCGGAGCTGGTTGAAAAATCGGGCAGCATAGGAAATTTCGATGTAAAGGCATCTGTCAAAGGTGAAACAGTTTCCCTGAATGTGGGATCCATAATTGTTACCACCGGCTTTGTGCCCTACACCCCTGATAAAGGGGAGTATGGTTGGGGAGTTGATGGTGTGATAGACCTGCTGCAATTCCGACAGATGCTGGCAGAGGGGGAACTTTCCTATCATGGTCGACCTTTGCGTGATGTGGTGTTTATATATTGTGTCGGCAGCCGCCAGGTGGAATCGGAATCATGCGCCAACCCGAATCGCTACTGCTCCCGGTACTGCTGTACGGCAGCCGCCTACACTGCCGTCCTGCTCAATGACCTTGCGAAACAAACAAAACAAACGGTAAACCAGTATCATCTCTACCGCGACGTTCGCACCTATGGAAGTCTGGAAACTGTTTACGAGGAGGCGCGTCATAGTGGGGCACTCTTCCTGCGCTGGGAGCCGGATGACCCCCCCTTGGTGGAAGGGGCTGATGAACGGCTTTTGGTGAAAGTAAAGGATACCCTGGCCGGGGAGGAGAAGATTGAGATCGGTGCCGACCTGGTGGTTCTTGTCACTGGCATGGAACCACGCCAGAATGATGAACTCAATCAGATACTTAAAATACCCGAAGGCTTGGATGGGTTCTACAAGGAGATTCATCCCAAACTGCGTCCAGTGGAAACCGTGATTGACGGCGTATTCATTGCCGGTGCTGCCCAGGGTCCCAAGACGATGCCGGAGAGTGTCACTTCTGCCCTGGCAGCCGTAGCGAAAACCGGCAGCCTGCTGAAGAAAGGGTATGTGGACCTGGAACCGTTGATTGCCAAGGTGGACACCGAAAAATGCGTCTGGTGTGGCGAATGCCTCAAGGCTTGTCCTTATTATGCTATTGAAAAGATGATCTGCGGTGACAAAGAAGTTGCCACGGTCATTCCTTCCCTGTGCAAAGGAGGAGGTCCTTGTGTTCCAGTGTGTCCCCTTGATGCAATTGCTATTGAGGGATTCGAGAACGATCAGATCCTGGCAATGATCGATGCCAGCTTGAAGGAGACCACACTATGAGCAGCACCGGAGAGATTCAGCGCGATATACAGGAGATCGTCCACGACGAGATGATCATGAAGGACCGCATTGCCAGGCTTCTGCAGGATGGTCCTCGTACCATCCCGGAGTTATCCGAGGCATTGGGGTACCCCTCTCATGAAGTGACGATATGGCTGTTTGCCATGCGGCGCTATGGCGAAGTCGAGGTGGTTGGCAAACCCGACATGGACGGATATTATAAATATGAGCTTCTTAAACAGCAGGTTGAGGGTTCATAATGGCGAAGGTATCGTCTCTACTGGCTGCAGAATTAAAACAATCCGAGGAATTCAACGCTGAAGCTTGTTTCCATTGCGGGACTTGCACAGCACTGTGTCCTTTAGGCTACAAAATCATCCCACGTAAACTTTTCCGCGAAGTGATGCTGGGGCTGGAAGAAGAGGTCAAAGAAAGTGTCCCCGAAATTTATTCCTGCCTCCTTTGCCGCATGTGCGAAGAGTACTGTCCGGCAGAGGTTCATATCGCTGAAAACATGCGCTATCTGCGAAAATATGTCAACAAAAAAGAATTCAAATTACTCTAGAGGACTTCAAATATGCCGTTACCCATAGGTCCCGTTTTGGGAATTCTTTCAGATAATCTAAGAAAACGCGGCAGTGTTCTCCCCCTCTCCAGGAGGAAGGCTACCGGCTGGTCCATGGGGCTGAATATCCCCCATGGGGGAGAGACTGTCCTTTACACGGGCCTGATGTATCAGCTCATTCCATCTATTGAAGCACTGGCAGGCATGATGGCTTTGTTCGAAAACTCTGCCATCACCCGTTTGTTTGGAGTTGGGCGTTTTGCCAATCGGTTCATCAACCTTTCCTTTTTCATGGCCATGACTGTATCCAGAGAGATGAGCCGGGAAAATGACCAGGTCCTTCGCAATATCGCCGGAATGTTAAAATTGGCAGGGGTGGAATTTGGGTATCTTTATGACCAGGAACTGTACTCAGGAGCCCTGATATTTGACGAGGGAATGGACGAGAGTTTTGGAGCCCATGCCCGGCGTGTCTTTAATATGTTTCATAAAAATGGTGTACGCAGTGTGATAACCGTGGATCCTCACACGACGAACATGCTCCGCGATGTGTATCCCAAATTCATCCCAAATTTTGACATCGAAGTAAATAACTACATGGAAGTGCTGGCTGAAAAAGGTCTCCCTGTTATTCAGGCGCAGAACAAAGAGCTAGTCATTCACGATTCCTGTGTTTATGCGCGTTACGAAGGGATAATTGAACAACCACGCACCCTTCTTTCAAAAGCCGGTGTAACTGTCAGAGAGCCAGAATTGGCAGGCAAATCCACGCATTGTTGCGGTGGTCCGATTGAATCGCTCTTTCCCACCAAAGCCCACGAGATAGCGGTAAATCGCATAAACCAGCTTAAAGAGAAAGGAGAAAATATTGTCACGATGTGTCCCATCTGCCAGGTGAATCTTAGAAAGGCCGCCGGGGAGGGTTGTACTATCAGTGACATATCTGACACCCTTGCCAAGGCTTATCTGTCTTAAACCGTTCTCCGAAACCTGTTAGCATTCAACACCTCTCGTTGAGGGGCAGTCGGGTGCGTCAGGGAGTAGACTATCCTATAGGATAGAGAAGTTTAACAGCACCACCCGCACACCCGCCTCTGCCAGTTTGCGCGAGGCATACAGACCCGCCGGTCCGGCTCCAATAACGGCAACCATGTATTGTGCGTCTGCCATGCACCTGCCTTTCCTAACGAAAAGGTCTTGGGTACAACATATGTAGAAATCGTGGTACTCGCTATGGAACCAGACCTCTCTGTGGAAATTCGGTTGCTCGCCCAACACCAAGCGTCTCTCTGCAAAGTCTTCAGCAGTGCCCAAAGGGTGTTGATCCTGTGGTTCTTAGCGGAAAGAGAGCGCACAGTCAGTGAGATTGCCGGAGCGCTGGGAGCCTCGCTGCCATGTACATCCCAGCACCTGCACCTGATGGAATTAAATGGTGTTTTAGAGTCCCGGCGGGAAAAACAGAATATCTACTATCGGCTTGCCAGTAATGACCTGTTACAGAATTGCCTGGTACTGGCGAATATGCCCAAAGACAAACTGGCTGAACTGACGCCAGAATAATATTTCTAGATTACCAATAAGGAGAAACAATGACCACCCTTGATCTTTCCACCCTGCAAGCTGCCAAAGTTGTTGACGCCCGTGCCATGTCCTGCCCCGGACCTCTACTGGAGGCCAAGAAGGGAATTGCCACCGTCAAGGTTGGCGAAGTACTGGAAATCTGGTCTGGCGATGCCAATACCAAGCTCGATATGCCTCGCTGGTGTGAGAAAGTTGGGCACGAGTTCCTGGGTTTCCTGGCTGGAGAAGGTTACGAGCGCCTGTTCATCCGCCGGATGAAATAGAGGATTCGATATACATGTCCATGAACGGGCAAACCCAACAGCCCAAGATCCTGATCCTGGGGACCCTCTCGGGTGGCTATGCAGGCGCAGACTCGACCGGCCAAAGCCATCTCGAATACCCAGCCAATACGTATATCCTTCCTGTGATATCACCGGTCATGTTCCCGCCCGAGTTCTACCTGCATGCCTTCGAGCACGGTATGGACGGTATCATTGTCATGTACAGTGGCACCGACAGCCCCTACAAGGTTGAGGCGGACGGAACGGCCAAATTGATCAACCGCGCTTATGGCCTGATGAAAGAAAGTGGCCTCGACATCCGCCGGCTTCGCCTGGCGGCCATTTGCACGGTCTGTGTCAAACCTTTCCTGAAGGAAGTCAACCTGATGAATGACCTGCTCAAGAACCTCGGCTTTGCGAAAGTTGAGATCGCAGCCCATGCCGGTGCGCTTAA
>Ga0315268_10008134_pt1 | contig 10992 bp, 6 predicted proteins | sample C1_top_MG_FD_204535 | JGI IMG/M metagenome (GOLD analysis project Ga0315268, IMG submission 204535) | Sediment microbial communities from Yellowstone Lake, YNP, Wyoming, USA - C1_top | ecosystem: Environmental > Aquatic > Freshwater > Lake > Sediment | place: USA: Wyoming | collected 2017-08-01 | reverse complement strand
GCCCGCTTCTCCTTACGCCCTCTTCAAATCCAACCCCATCGTCGATCACTCGCACTTCACAACCCGAGATTAAAGCGACAATTTGAACTTCAACTTTGTTCGCCTGGGAGTGCTTTATGGCATTGGACAAAAGTTCCCGCACTACAGCGAAAACTTGTTCGGCAACCTCGCCCGTAATGACCGTATCAACCGGCCCGCTGAACTCGCAGGAAATGATCATCGGTGAACTACTTCGCAACGAATTGATCTCGGCTTGGATTCGAGAACGCAAACCATGCGCACCCCCACGGTTCTGGAGTGCGAAAACCGAATTGCGAATTTGCTGCACCGTCGAATCCAAATTGTCAATGGCCTCGCGAACACGGTCCAGATCGCGTTCTGGCAACTCTGGGTCCTTGGTGATGGCCTGCAATGACAATCCAGTGGCAAAGAGTCGCTGAATTACCAGATCGTGCAGATCTTGGGCAATGCGTTCACGCTCTGCAAGAACGATCACACGATGCTGTGCTTCCTGCCCGCGAGCGTTGTCAATTGCAACTCCGGCAGCTGAGGCTAAGGCACTGACAAGTTGCTCGTCTTCTTCTGTGAAATCTTCGCCGCCATGTTTTTCCGTCAGGTAGAGGCTTCCATATATTTCATCCCGTATTCGGATCGGAACACCGAGAAAAGAACTCATTGAGGGATGCCCTTCAGGAAAACCCACCGAGGCTGGATGTGAACTAATTGGATTGACTCGCAACGGTGTCGGATGAGTCAGAAGATGACCCAGCAACCCTTTTCCTTCTGGGAAAGATACCATCTCGTCCGCGGTCTCTTCGCTAATTCCGATGTAGGTGAACTCTTCAAGACTTCCGTCTTTGGCGATGGCACCGAGGGCTCCGTAGGTTGCACCAGATATTGCCACGGCGTTCTCCACCAAACGCTTGAGTGAGGCTTTTAGATCTTCACCCTTTGCGATGTCAATGACTGCTTCAGAGAGCGCCGTTAACCGAGTCGTCATGGCAGAGAGTCTGCCCAATTACCCCGACGATTGCGAGTTAGCAGGGCTTTTCCGCTCCACGTCTTGCGTAATGGAACCACGCCAAGGCTGAAGCATTCAACGCAAAAATTCCGATTCCCCAGAAGAGGATCGTCGGCGCAAGGAAGGAGAGAAGTACACCGAAGGCGAAGGGCCCAAATGCAGCAATCGCACTGACCCAACCGATGACACTGCCTGCTTGACGGGGTTCAAAGATCATCGGCATCTGCTTGAAAGTGCTTGCGTTTCCCACCCCGGCAAAGAAGAAGATCGCGAGCATCCCCCAGAAGAAGACGTTGAAATCTGCACTGCTATGCGGTGAAACATGCATCGCCGTGAAGATCGCCGAGCCACAGATTCCTACACCTGAAAACACCGTGAGTTTTCCGCCGCCGACACGATCAGAAATAGGTCCACTCAACACGCGTGCTGCCGAACCAACCAACGGTCCGAAGAATGCGTACTTAACAGGGTCGGGAGCATTGGCAAATCCACTAAAGAGAGAATTCGTAAGGAGGCCAAATTGGGCAGCAAGACCTGAAAATGTTCCGAAGGTGAGGACGTAAAGACTTGTCATCAACCACGTGTGCTTATTGCCGAAAATATCGAGCTGGTCCTTCACGCCGCGAGATTGCACGGGCACACTCTTAAGGAGAGTCCACGCAAGAATCACGGCTAGTACAACAAAAGGAAGCCAGAGCAGACCAGCATTTTGATACCAAGCGGACTTATCAATTCCTTTGGCTTTGTTAACAAAATGCTGAGGTGCTCCAAACGTAGAACCCAACATCGCACCACCCACAACGATCGGTGTTACAAATTGGACGATGCTGACACCGAAATTGCCGATACCTGCTTGCACTCCCAGTGCCATCCCCTGCTTGGATTTCGGAAAGAAGTACGACGTGCTCGGCATGAAGCCGGAGAAGACTCCCCCGCCGATACCTGACAGGAATGCCAGAGCGAGAAGGCCCACATAAGGAGTCGAAGGTGTTCGTACTGCAAAAGACCAACCGATAAGCGGCAAGACCAAAAGCGCAGTGGAGTAGGTAACCAAGCGCCTTGTTCCAAGGAGCGGGGGCATGAACATCCACACCAGACGCAATCCTCCACCTGCAAGCCCCGGCATTGCCGCAAGCCAGTACAACTCCGGCTTGCTCAGATGAAAACCGATGTTGTTCAACTTTGGAGCAAGTGCCGATACGAGATACCAGCTGATGAAACCAAGAGTCAGTGCGTATGTAGTCACCCATAGAGTTCTCCAGGCAATTCTTGAATCCCACTTTGATTCTATGTTGGGATCCCAATCCTTCAACCATTCGCTTCCGCTTTTTGCAGGTAGTTGATTGGCAGCCATTTTAATTTCCAACTTTCTCGAAGGTGTGAGTTTCAATTTGATCTTTTAGTTCAGGTGTAGCTCGATTCAACATACGGAGAATTGCGACATGCATCCATATGCTTGTGCCCAATGTCAGCAGAAATAACACGATAAACGTGGACTGGGGAAGCCCCGTCCACCCGCGGACCGACACGAAAAGTGGCGGTAAGAAGAATCCTCCCAATGCGCCGAGTGTTCCTACGAGACCGCCCACTGCGCCAACATCCTTGGGAAAATATTCAGGGATGTGTTTAAACACGGCGGCTTTCCCAATCCCCATAGAGCACCCGACGATGAATAAAAGAACAGTGAAAGGTGTAACTCCAAGTGAGTATGGAAGAACCTTCTTAAGTCCTTGCTGAGTTTGTAGGATTATGTGTCCGAAAGGGGCCGCTAACAACAGCAGCGCACAGAGCATTGTTCCAAATGCTCCATACAGCAACCGTCTAGCTCCAATTTTGTCGGATAGAAAACCTCCAAAGGGGCGAAGCAATGAAGCGGGGAAAATGAAAAGCGCAGTAAGTAGCGCGGCATCATGGAGATTCATGTTGTAGACAGATACGTAGTACTTTGGCATCCACGAAGCCAACGCGACGTAGGAGCCGAAAAATACAACATAGTACAAACTAAATCTCCAGACTTGAATATACTTCAAAGGTACAAACATGCTCTTCAAAGGACGCGATGCTTGGACTCGCACGGTATCCGCAGGGGTGAAAAGTAGAACTCCTAGTGCGGTGACAACCAGGAGAATTGCATAAAGTGCCGGGACGAATCGCCAACCACCGGGAATAATGCCGCCTAAGTATGAGGCACCTATCGTGCCGGCAATAATCGGTGGCCCGATGAACTTGGTTAGAGAAGCCCCCACATTGCCAGCGCCGAAAACCCCAAGGGCAAAGCCTTGACGCTCTCGTTCGAACCAGTGTGAATTCCACGCGATGCCAACGCTAAAGAGATTGCCGGCAAAACCCACAAGAAAAGCCAGGACTAAAAGCCAATGGTAATTCAGTTTCATGTGCGCAAGTAGGTACGCGGGAATAGAAGTAACGAGGAGCATCACAATCGTAACTCGCTTGCCGCCAATTCGATCGGTCAATACTCCGAGAAACAATCTCCAGATTGACCCATTGAGTATCGCTACTGATGAGAGCCACGCTAATTGTGAATCAGAAAGCCCAAATTCCTTTTGAATGGGTATCCCAAGCACCCCGAACATCAGCCAGACAGCAAACATCAGAGTAAATGCGAAAGTGGAAAGTGAAAGAACCCTCGTCGATTCCTTTGACATACAAACCTCCCAAGTCCGCCTAAATGATTCCTAGGAAAAGACTCTCGAACATATCCAGATAGAAATAGGGTCTTTGTACCTATTTCTATTAAACGAGGGGAAGGTCACAATTACACCATGAGCTACAAGGACACCCCGCGCGCAGATGCCGAAGATGCTCTCATTAAGTTCGGAAGATTTTTTTCTCGCGATGAAGTCTCCTCTGATTTACGAAGTATCACAAAGAGTGGAGGGCGTGGCGGAGATATCTTTTATAGAGACCGATGGAGCCATGACAAAGTTGTCCGTTCTACGCACGGCGTGAATTGCACAGGTTCTTGCTCGTGGAAGGTCTATGTCAAAGACGGAATCATCACGTGGGAAACACAGCAGACCGACTATCCATCTGTTGGCCCTGACTCACCGGAGTACGAACCACGCGGATGTCCGCGCGGTGCTGCATTTTCTTGGTACACGTACTCCCCCACTCGAATCCGCTTCCCCTACATTCGAGGCGTCCTTCTTGAAATGTACCGTGAAGCCAAAGCACGACTCGGAGATCCGGTGCTGGCCTGGGGCGACGTCGTTGATGATCCAGAGCGAAGGAAGCGCTACCACCGTGCCCGCGGCAAGGGCGGGTTAGTCCGCGCTAATTGGACTGAGATCTCCGAGATCATCGCCGCAGCGCATGTTCACACAATCAAAAAATACGGACCAGACCGCGTCTTCGGCTTCTCGCCTATTCCTGCAATGTCCATGGCCTCCCATGCAGCAGGTGCCCGATTCATCTCGCTCATCGGTGGGGCAATGCTCTCTTTCTACGATTGGTACGCCGATCTTCCCGTTGCATCACCTCAAGTTTTCGGCGATCAGACAGATGTCCCAGAATCTGCAGACTGGTTCAATGCTTCTTACTTAATTATGTGGGGGTCGAATGTTCCTGTCACGCGCACCCCTGATGCGCATTTCATGACCGAAGCGCGGTATCGCGGGCAGAAAGTTGTTGCGATAAGTCCTGACTATGCAGATAACACAAAATTTGCTGATGAATGGGTAGCTCCACATCCAGGAACTGATGGAGCACTTGGCATGGCAATGGGGCACGTCATCCTCAAAGAATTTTTCGTTGACAAACAGGTGCCACGTTTTATCGACTACGTGAAGAAATTTACCGACCTTGCTTATCTGGTTTCACTTCGTGAAAAAGATGGCGCATGGGTACCTGACAAGTTCTTAGTTGCCTCCGACCTCGGCGACACGTCGGAGGGCTCGAAATTCAAGACGGTCATGCTCGATTCCAGTACTGGAAAGACATTTGTGCCAAACGGTTCGCTTGGTCATCGCTATAACGATTCTTCAATGGGCAAGTGGAATCTAGATCTGGAAGGTGTGGATCCCTCCCTAACTGTCTACGGGAATGCCGAGTCCAGCACAGCCACAGTGCTCATGCCCCGCTTTGATATGGGACAGGAAAATTCTGAAAGCGGCGGAGTTCTGCGTCGTGGCGTTCCGGTGATCACCATCGGCGATAAGAAGGTCACCACCGTCTACGACTTGATGTTGGCTCAATATGGCGTTGGTCGTGAAGGTCTAGACGGTGATTGGCCCGCCGGCTACGAAGACATTGCTCCATACACACCTGCCTGGCAGGAGGAAATCACAAGCGTTCCCGCAGTGCAGGCAATTCGAATTGCGCGGGAGTTCGCCCAGAACGCCATCGATTCCGAGGGTCGATCGATGATTCTTCTCGGAGCAGGAACAAATCACTGGTTTCATTCGGACACCATGTACCGCACCTTCTTGGCCCTTGTCACTCTTACCGGGTGCCAAGGCGTTAACGGCGGCGGTTGGGCACATTACGTCGGACAAGAAAAATGTCGACCTGTAACAGGATGGGCCCAGTTGGCATTTGGCGCAGACTGGTCCCGCCCTGCACGTCAAATGATCGGAACCGCCTTCTGGTACGTCTCCACCGATCAGTGGCGATACGACGCACTAGGTTCGGAATTGCTAGCAACACCGTTGGGTGAAGGCCGTTTCAAAGACATGAGCGCCATTGACGTGCTTGCGCAATCGGCACGCATGGGATGGATGCCTTCATATCCTTCATTGAATCGAAACTCTCTTGATCTCGTTGATGAGGCACGTAGTGAGGGACTCGAACCCTCACAACACATTGTCAACGAATTGAAGAAGGGCAATCTAAAGTTTGCAATAGAGGATCCCGATGCACCAGAAAACTGGCCGCGCATATTAACTGTATGGCGGGCAAACATTTTGGGTTCATCCAGTAAGGGTAATGAGTACTTCCTCAAACATCTTCTAGGAACTGACAACTCAGTGCGCGCCGAAGAGAACGCCACAAAAGATCGACCTCGGGATGTGAAGTGGCAAGAGGATGCGCCTGAAGGCAAGTTAGATCTTCTCGTCTCAGTCGATTTTCGAATGACGAGCACGGGGCTCTTCGGAGACATCTTGCTACCCGCGGCAACATGGTATGAAAAGCACGACTTATCGAGCACTGACATGCATCCCTTTGTTCATGCTTTCACTCCCGCGATCAATCCTCCATGGGAGACCAAAACTGACTACGACATCTTTCAAATGCTCGGCCGCCAAGTCGCCGAGCAGTCAAAGGGGCATCTGGGAGAACGCGAAGATCTCGTCGTCGTTCCACTCCTGCACGACACGCCTGATGCAATGGCAAACCCCGGTGGAGTCGTCCTTGATTGGAAGAAGGGTGAAGTCGAACCAATTCCAGGCGTAACGATGCCAAAACTTGTGGTCGTCAAGCGCGATTACACGCAGATCGGCGAGAAGATGGCGGCGCTAGGACCGCTTATCGATCAGTTGGGAACCAACACAAAGGGCGTGCCAGTTAGCGTTCTTCCCGAGATCGAACTGCTAGGACGCACAAACGGGGTGATCTCACACGGTGTCGCCGCAGGCCGTCCATCGCTCGCCCGCGATGTAGATGCCTGCGAAACAATCCTCGCCCTCTCTGGAACGACAAATGGACGCGTTGCGGTCGCAGGATTCCGTGCACTAGAGAAGAGAACAGGTCAGAAGTTAACCGACCTAGCACTCGACAACGAAGGCAAGAGAATTACTTTTGCCGACACTCAGGCAAGACCTGTTCCCGTCATTACGAGCCCCGAATGGTCTGGCTCAGAACACGGAGGAAGGCGCTACACCGCATTCGCCATCAACGTCGAGCGGTTGAAACCGTGGCACACACTCACCGGTCGACAACACTTCTTTGTTGACCACGATTGGATGAGCGAACTCGGCGAACAACTGCCAGTATTTAGACCACCCCTGAACATGCACCGCATCTTTGGAAATCAAGCAGATGGTGTTGAAAAGGAAGTCACGGTCCGTTATCTGACGCCACATTCCAAATGGTCGATTCACTCCGAATATCAGGACAACCTCTTCATGCTCTCGCTCTCACGCGGCGGGCAAGAAATCTGGATGAGCGTTGAAGATGCCGAGACAATCGGCGTCAAAGACAACGAATGGATTGAGGCGTACAACCGAAACGGTGTTGTCGTCGCTAGGGCTTGCGTCTCACATCGAATGCCTGCTGGAACTGTCTTCATGTACCACGCCAAAGACCGCGTCGTGGATGTTCCACTTGCCGAAACTTCTGGAAAGCGTGGAGGAATTCACAACTCCCTCACGCGCCTCATGCTCAAACCGACGCACCTCATCGGCGGGTACGCGCAACTCACGTTCGCATTCAACTATCTAGGACCAACCGGAAATCAACGCGATGAAGTCACAGTGATTCGTCGCCGATCACAGGATGTGGAGTACTGATGAAGGTTATGGCCCAGATGGGCATGGTGATGAACCTTGATAAGTGCATCGGTTGTCACACATGCTCTGTCACGTGCAAGCAGGCATGGACAAACCGCTCCGGTCTTGAATACGCGTGGTTCAACAACGTAGAGACACGCCCAGGTCAGGGGTATCCGCGCCGCTATGAGGATCAGGAGAAAGCCAAAGGAGGCTGGATCCGCACGAAAGGTGGACGACTGCGCCTCAAGGGCGGCAGCAAGGCTCGCCGCTTACTTTCGATTTTTTCTAATCCTCACACACTCAACATCAAGGATTACTACGAACCGTGGACATATGAGTATGACAACTTGATCACTGCTCCCCTTGGTCAACAAACACCGGTAGCAAGGCCGAAGTCATTGCTCACTGGCAAACCCATGAAGATTGAATGGTCAGCCAACTGGGATGACGACTTAGGAGGAGGGCCTGAAAATATTGAGAAGGACCCAATTCTTCAGAAACTCGCAGAAGATGTGACGACAAAGGTGAAGTTGGCTTTTGAAGAGACCTTCATGTTCTACCTGCCCCGTATCTGCGAACACTGCCTCAATCCTGCCTGCGTTGCCGCCTGCCCCTCAGGTGCAATGTACAAGCGAGCAGAAGATGGCATTGTCCTTGTTGATCAACAGCAGTGTCGAGGTTGGCGAATGTGTGTCACTGCTTGTCCTTATAAGAAAATTTATTTCAATCACAAGACTGGCAAGGCAGAAAAATGCACGATGTGCTATCCCCGCTTAGAAATTGGATTACCCACTGTCTGTTCTGAGACGTGCGTAGGACGTCTTCGCTATCTCGGCTTGTTCCTCTACGACGCTGACAAAGTTTTAGCGGCCGCATCAACTGAGAATGATAAAGATCTCTATGAGGCACAACTGGATCTGCTTCTGGATCCCAATGATCCTGAAGTACTTGCCGCTGCTCGCGCCGAAGGCATCCCTGAAGACTGGCTGGTCGCCGCTCAGAAATCCCCCGTGTACAAACTGGCAAAGGTTTATCGGATTGCACTTCCGCTACATCCTGAATATCGCACAATGCCGATGGTGTGGTACGTACCACCGCTATCCCCAATTGTCGATGTCTTAACAGAGACTGGACATGACGGCGAGGAAGCAGGCAATCTCTTCGGAGCAATCGATGCTCTCCGCATACCAATTGAGTATCTAGCCGAACTCTTTTCAGCGGGTGACGTCGAGGTGGTTACAGGAACTTTGAAGAAACTTTCAGCAATGCGCTCGTACATGAGAGATATCAATCTTGGTAAAGAACCTCGTCCAGAAATTCCTGCCGCCGTTGGTATGGACCAAGAATCCATCTATGAGATGTACCGCCTGCTTGCGATTGCAAAGTATGAAGATCGCTACGTGATTCCCGCGGCCCATTCCGAGCAAGCAAAAGAACTAGAGAACATGGGTTGTTCGCTTGACGGGGTCGATGGGGTCGAGAAATTCAGCGGACCATTCGGCCGTTCCTCTGGCCACCCCGTGCCGGTCACCATTGAAAATTTCCATATATTGAAAGATCGGCAGACAAAATGACGATAGCAACAGCTCGGATGATTGCCTCTTCATTATTGGTCTACCCCGACGACCTCTTTCTTTCAAGGCGCGACGAACTCGAGTCGACGGCTAAGAAACTAGATCCTTTGTTTGGCAGACCGCTTGTTGAATTTTTTGACATGACGTCGAAGATGTCACTGGATGAGCTTCAGCGTCATTACGTTGAGATCTTCGATATGCGCCGCCGTTGCTCACTATTTCTCACCTCGTGGACCCATGGAGACACGAGGAATCGCGGCATGGCTCTGATCTACTTCAAAGAGATCTATAAGGATGCTGGAATCACGATGACGGATGAGGAACTGCCAGATCACTTAGCCGTCGTCCTTGAATTCGCTGCCCTTGTGGATCCGGTGGAAGGAAATCTCCTTCTAGGTGAACACCGTGCGCCTATCGAATTGATTAGAGATGCTCTCCATGCTGCCAACTCTGTGTACGCACCCATACTTGATTCCGTCGTTGCAACATTGCCCCCAATGACCCGTGAAATTGAAGAACGAGCACGCGCCTTGGCCTTGAGCGGCCCGCCCCAAGAATTCGTCGGATTAAGCGGTGCCGTCTCCGTCGCGCTGGAGCCTTTCTCCGCAATCCCCGCACTAGCAAGGGAAGGAGTGCAGATATGACGTCGCTCGACATCCTGCTCTGGTCGGTTCTGCCATACGTCACGATCGCAACCTTCGTAATCGGTCTTGTGTGGCGGTATCGGTACGACAAATTCAATTGGACCACGCGCTCGTCGCAAATATACGAGGGCAAGATGCTTCGCATAGCGGGACCGCTTTTCCACCTAGGCCTCTTTGCGGTCATTGGTGGCCACATTGTCGGCCTTCTCGTCCCGAAGAAATGGACCGATGCGATCGGCATAAGCCAAAAGGCTTACCACGTAGGCGCCATCTCGCTGGGTGCGTTTGCAGGAATTGCCACATTATTGGGAATTGCACTGCTCATCTATCGTCGGCGCACTACCGATACAGTTTTCGAAGCTACAACGAAAAATGACAAGACCATGTATATATTTCTTGTCGCGACGTTGCTTGCCGGCTGCAGTGCAACGCTTTCCAGTGCCGGTGTTATCGGGACGGAACATAACTACCGCGAAACGGTCTCGCCTTGGTTTAGATCTATCTTGCTGCTACGGCCAGACGGCACTCTTATGGCACACACACCACTCGCATTCCGAATCCACGCCGTACTCGGAATGCTCCTATTTATCATCTGGCCCTTTACTCGTCTAATACATGCATTGAGCGCGCCGGTCGGCTACTTGTTCCGTCCGCCGATCATCTATCGCACTCGTGAAGAGCATGCCCATGCTGGCAGTCGCAAAGCTCGCCCTGGTTGGGAACGGGTGAAGTACTAATGCGTACCCCTATTGCACTGGAGGTTCTAGTAGCCTGAAAGTTTTTCTTTCGTAATCAATTTCTGCCTTTACACCCAGCGGAAGAATAAATTGCGGGTCGGTGTGTCCAAAATCCATATTGGTCATGACAGGAAGCCTGTCGTTGCCGAATTCTCCCTTAATCACTTCAAGAATCATCTGATCAAACTCGATTTTTTCCTCATCCGTGTAGTCCCTTGCGCGACCGAAAAGAACGGCAGCAGCTTTATCAAATATTCCCTGCATGCCGTAGTTTCGAAGAATTCGCCTAACCCTTTGCACGGAAGGCTTATCTTCGGAGGTTTCAAAGAATAAGACTTTTCCATTCCAGAAATCCTTTCCCGCCCAATAGTCGGTGCCGTTTAGCATTTCCAATACCTCAATGCAGCCACCATAGAGTTCTCCAGCAACAACCCCAGATCCCTGTAAGAATCTCCAGCCGTCATCTGGCTTTAACTCCTTGGTCTTTCCAACATTTTCTAGACTGCTCCAATCAAGATAGCCATCACAGAAGATGCCGAAACTTCTGTATTCATAGTTGTCTTGGGG
>Ga0315268_10008133_pt1 | contig 10992 bp, 11 predicted proteins | sample C1_top_MG_FD_204535 | JGI IMG/M metagenome (GOLD analysis project Ga0315268, IMG submission 204535) | Sediment microbial communities from Yellowstone Lake, YNP, Wyoming, USA - C1_top | ecosystem: Environmental > Aquatic > Freshwater > Lake > Sediment | place: USA: Wyoming | collected 2017-08-01 | reverse complement strand
GATCGCTCCCACTACCAACGAAGCGCGTATCGAACTGGTCGCCAGGCTTGCACGCGGCTATGTTTATTACGTTTCGCTGAAGGGCGTGACCGGTGCAGGCAACATTGATCTGACGGCTATCGCGCAGAAAATTCCGCAACTGCGCAAACACATTTCCATACCCATAGGCGTGGGTTTTGGCATACGTGATGCGGAGACAGCACACGCCGTGTCTGCGTTGTGCGATGGCGTGGTGGTGGGCAGCCGCATTGTGCAGGAAATTGAGAATTCGAATGAACAACAAGTACTGGAAAATGTTTCCAGGCTGGTAAAAGAATTGCGTATAGCAATCGATAAAAGCGCCTCTATAAATTCAAAGTTCTAAGCGAGGCAAGGCGCGATAATAATTTAAGCGCGCAGCATATATTTTGATATGTAAGCGATTAAAGTTTTTGAGCAACGCAGTATCGCGACGAAGTTTGGATTTTTAGAGGTGCGTTAAAGTTTGACTGAGGAGAAAATGATATGAGCTGGTTCCAGAAACTATTACCGCCAAAGATTAATCGCAGGGAAAGTGCGGACATCAAGAAAAGCGTTCCCGATGGCTTGTGGCACAAATGCCCGTCCTGTCAGGCTGTGCTCTATCACGCCGACCTGGAGAAAAATTTAAGCGTGTGCCCAAAATGCAACCACCATCATCGCATCACCGCGCGCACGCGCCTCGATTGGTTGCTGGATAGTGAAGGGCGTTTTGAAATAGGTGCAGAAGTATTGCCGGTGGATACCTTGAAATTCAAGGACAGCCGCAAGTACAGTGAGCGCCTGACAGCGGCCAAGCGTGATACCGGCGAAGACGATGCATTAGTGGTGCAGCAGGGCAGCATCCATGCCGTCCCGGTGATTGCGGCTGCGTTTGAATTCAGTTTTATGGGCGGCTCGATGGGCTCGGTAGTGGGCGAGCGTTTTGTGCGTGGCGTGCAGTTGGCGATCGAGCAAAAAATGCCGTTTATCTGCTTTGCCGCCAGCGGTGGTGCGCGCATGCAGGAAGGACTGTTGTCGCTGATGCAGATGGCAAAAACCTGTGCAGCATTGACTCAGCTGAGCGAAGCCAGGCTGCCTTTTATTTCGGTGCTGACAGACCCAACCATGGGCGGCGTGTCCGCCAGCTTTGCTTTCATGGGTGACGTGGTGGTGGCCGAGCCTAATGCGCTGATCGGTTTTGCCGGTGCGCGCGTGATACAGCAAACCGTGCGCGAGACACTGCCAGAGGGATTCCAGCGCGCAGAGTTCCTGCTTGAACACGGTGCCATCGACATGATCGTGGATCGCCGCCAGATGCGCGATCAGCTCACAACGCTCATCACTTTGCTGAGCAAACAGCCAGCAGCCGTTCCACTGGCAGCCTAGTTGTTGCCCCGTAATATCCAAGTAACCGATAGTTCAGCTGATGCCAAAATCGTTGCATGAATGGCTGACGCATCTGGAATCGCTGCACCCCAAAACCATCGCGCTCGGTCTCGAGCGCGTTGCAGAAGTCAAACAACGCCTTCATCTTGACCCCGCATTTCCCATCATCGTTGTAGGCGGCACCAATGGCAAAGGCTCGGTGTGCGCGATGCTTGAAGCGATGTTGCATGCGGCTGGCTATCGCGTCGGCTGCTACACCTCGCCGCATCTGCTAGCCTATAACGAACGTGTGCGTATTGCCAAGCGTCAGGCCAGTGATGCCGAACTGTGCGCATCCTTTGAGCAGATTGAGCGGGTAAGGGGCGACATTGCGTTGACCTACTTCGAGTTCGGCACGCTGGCAGCGATGCAATGTTTTATTGCGCATGAGGTTGAAGTTGCGATACTCGAAGTGGGGCTGGGAGGCAGGCTGGATGCGGTGAACGTGTTCGACAGTGATTGCGCGGTGGTGACCAGCATAGCGATCGATCACACCGATTATCTGGGCAATACGCGCGAGCAGATTGCGTTTGAAAAAGCGGGAATTTTCCGCGCAGACAAAGTAGCCGTGTTTGGGGATGTGGATATGCCCGAGGCCATTGCCACACAGGCACAAAAAATAGGAGCGCAGCTATGGCGCCTGGGCAAGCAGTTCAGCTTTAAAGCGGGTGAGTTGCAGTGGGATTATCAGGGCAAGACTAAGCGCAGCAGCCTGCCTTTCCCCGCGTTGCGCGGGGCCTTTCAGCTGAACAATGCCAGCACCGTGCTCGCCGTGCTGGAAGCCTTGAAGGAGCGTTTGCCGGTGAGCATGGCGGCGGTGCGGCGCGGGCTGATGGAAGTCGAATTGCCGGGGCGTTTTCAGGTAGTGCCGGGGAAGCCTGTGCTGATTCTGGATGTCGCGCATAACCCGCATGCTGCGCGCTCGCTGGCGCGAACTCTGAACAGCATGCCACCCTGTCCGAAGACCTATGCGGTTTGTGCCATGCTGAAAGACAAGGATATGGCGGGTGTCGTGCGCGAACTGGTCTGGCAGGTGGATGTCTGGCTGGTGGCGGGCATTGCTGCACCGCGTGGTGCAACGGCAGACGAGCTGAGCCACGTGGTGCAGCAAGAGCTGGTTGATGGCGAAGTGCTGACCTTTGCCACGGTTACCGAGGCATTGCATCATGCCTGTAAAGAGGCGGGCGAAAATGATAGAATTGTGGCCTTTGGTTCTTTCTATACAGTAGCGGAAGCGATGCGCGCGAAGTCTGCGTAGCGGCGGGTTTCTGCAATAAATGGCTATGGCAAAACAAACTATTACAGACGAAGAGTCCAATCTCAGACGACAAGCACGGCGTCGATTGATTGGTGCGATAGCGCTGACCATATTGGTTGTCGTGTTGCTGCCCATGATTCTGGACAGCGAGCCGCCAGCAACCTCGCAAGACATTGAACTGAAGATACCGGATAAAGACAAGGCGGGCGAGTTTGTTCCCAAGATGGTTTTGCCGCCACTGAATGCGAACGATGCTGCATCTCAACCTGCATCGGCCCCTGTGATAGCGCCTCTGCTAGACGTTAAACCTGCCACCGAGCTCGTGCAGCCGAAGACTGAAGCCAAGCCCAGGGCCGTGATCGAGCAGAAGATCACGCAGCCAGACGTTAAGTCCAAGGATGAAACCAAGCCGGCAGCCAAGACTAGCTCCACGCCACATTCCGGTTTTGTCGTACAGATTGGCGCATATGCCAATGCTGATGCTGCAAAAAAACTGCACGAAAAATTACACAAGCAAGGCTACCCCAGCTATACCGAAAAAATCGGCAATAAAATTCGCGTGCGTGTAGGCAGCTATACAACGCATGCAGAGGCAGATAAAGTGCGTCGCAAGCTGGAGATACAGGGCTTGCAACCGAATGTGGTGAATCTGACACAGCATGACGCAATTTGATTACATCATATTGGTTGTTGTCATGTTATCGGCGTTGCTCGGCTGGTGGCGTGGATTGGTGTATGAAGTGTTGTCGCTGTTGAGCTGGGTTACAGCCTATTTTGTGGCTAAATCCTGGGCGGCTGAATTCACCTCCTATATGCCCGCAGTGTTGGAGAGCGATACCTTAAAGAGCGCAGTTGCGTTTATCGCGGTGTTTGTTATTACCTTGATTATGTGCGGCATCGCAGCATGGGCGCTAAGCAAACTGATCAAATCTTTTGGACTGGACTGGCGCACTGATGGAATTTTGGGTGCGTTTTTCGGTTTTTTGCGCGGCTGGATGCTGGTGCTGGTGATTGTGTTGCTGGCAAGCTTAACCAAGTTGCCACAAACACCATTCTGGCGTGATGCGTTGCTGAGCAAGCCCCTGCAAAATGTGGCATTGCTGGCCAGGGACTTGTTACCGGATGGTATGGCACAACGTGTCAGCTACTAACGGGATTTTTAGAAATTCCCGAAATTTAATGTTAAGGACTAAGTACTATGTGTGGCATTTTAGGCGTTGTTGCGCGGAATCCTGTTAACCAGCTACTGTATGACGGACTGCAGGTGCTGCAGCACCGCGGTCAGGATGCAGCAGGCATTGCCACGCTGGAAGGCAATACCTTTCATCTGCACAAAGGCAATGGCCTGGCGCATGATGTATTCCGCACCCGCAATATGCGCGGACTGACCGGCAATGCCGGCATTGCGCACGTGCGTTACCCAACTGCCGGCTCAGCGGTCGACCATAACGAAGCTCAGCCTTTTTATGTCAATTCGCCATTTGGCATTGTGCTTGGCCATAACGGCAACCTCACCAATACATTGCAGCTGCAAAAAGAACTGTTCCTCGACGATTTGCGCCACGTGAATACCAACTCCGATTCGGAGGTGTTGCTGAACGTACTGGCACATGAACTGCAGAGGGAGTGCAAGCAATTTCGCCTGGATGTCAGCAACATATTCACCGCTGTATCCAGCGTGCACAAACGCTGCCGCGGCGCCTATTCTGTGGTGGCAATGATTGCGGGCTATGGCTTGCTGGCTTTTCGTGACCCTTACGGCATCCGCCCGCTGGTGATCGGCAGCAACCAGACGGAGCAGGGTATCGAATATCTGGTGGCGTCTGAAAGCGTTGCGCTGGACACGCTGGGCTTCAAATTCATGCGCGACATCGCGCCTGGCGAGGCCGTGTTTATTGACTTTGACGGCAACTTCCACAGCCAGCAATGCGCCGCAGCACCAGTGGTAAACCCGTGCATTTTCGAGTATGTTTATTTTGCCCGTCCCGATTCCATGATGGACGGCATCTCGGTGTATGAGACACGCCTGAACATGGGTGAGTATCTGGCTGACAAGCTTCAGCGTGAGTGGGGTGAGCACGATATCGATGTAGTCATTCCCATTCCTGATTCCAGCCGCCCGAGCGCGCTGCAACTGGCAAACCGCCTGGGCATTTCTTTCCGCGAGGGATTTGTAAAGAATCGCTATATTGGCCGCACCTTCATTATGCCGGGCCAGGCCAAGCGCAAGAAATCGGTACGCCAGAAACTCAATGCGATCAGTGTCGAGTTCAAGGGGAAAAATGTGCTGCTGGTAGATGATTCCATCGTACGCGGCACCACCAGCCGCGAGATCGTGCAGATGGCGCGTGATGCAGGTGCGCGCAAAGTGTATTTCGCCTCTGCCGCCCCGCCGGTGAGATTCCCCAATGTGTACGGTATCGACATGCCCACACGCCATGACCTGATTGCGACAGGACGCACGGATGCGGAAATCTGCCGTGAGATTGGTGCAGACCGGCTGATCTATCAGGATCTGGAAGACCTCAAGGCCGCAGTGCGCAAGGCCAATCCGGCGATTGAACGATTTGACTGCTCATGCTTCGATGGTATCTACATTACCGGCGACATTACGCCGGAATATCTGGACAGAGTAGAGGCCGCACGCGGTCAAGGCAAAGCAGCTCCGTCGCCGGAAGATGACCAGCTGGAGCTCGATTTGGCGATGAGCGCTTCTTCAATGTGATTCCAATTACGAATAAAAACGATAACTGCGTTGGCTTCGTCTTCGGCTCCTAGCCGTACTATTTGTACTGTCTTCGTCGCCTCATTCTTGCCGCCTTGTTCTCCTTTCTATTCGAAATTTGAATAACTTCCGCCATATGGCGTTGCTTGACACGCACGCAATGCGGGTGTTAATTTTCGTCTGCGCCGATTTGAGAAGCAGCTTGCGGGCGCATAATAAATACAGCTAAAGCGAGGGAAACCCGGTTTAGCGCAAGCTTGCCGGGTTTTTTATTTGGGGCGCACCATGTATATTCCAGCACTTTTTCGTGAAACCGAATTGGCAACGCTGCATGATTTTATGCGCTCGCACAGCTTTGCCACTGTGGTTACTGCGCGTGACGGTAAGCCGTTCGCCAGTCACTTGCCCTTGTTTCTGGAAAGTGGTGCTGGCTCGCAAGGTGCATTGATTGGACATATGGCACGAGCTAATCCGCAGTGGCAAGAAATGCAGGCGGAAGCAGAAGTGCTGGTAATGTTTCATGGCGCACATGCTTATGTGTCGCCTGCATGGTATGCAGCCAAAGCGATGGCAGTGCCCACATGGAATTACATGGCGGTGCATGCCTATGGCAAAGCGCGAATTCTGCCGCAAGAGGAACTGGTGCAAGCGTTGCACAAGCTGGTGGACGAGAATGAGAGTGCATATGCGCAACCGTGGAAGCTTGAGATGACGCACGAAATGCGCGAGAAAATGCTGGGTGCCATCGTTGGTTTTGAAATTGTATTGAGCCGCATAGAAGGAAAATTCAAGCTGAGCCAGAATAGGTCGCATGAAGATCGCAAGCAGGTGATCGAGAAACTGGCGGGGCAGGCAGATGCGGATAGCCAGCGAGTCGCCGCACAGATGAGTAAATCCGATATGGGTTTAAAGCGACAATAATTATGCCGGATGTTCGAAAAAACCGGATGTCTGAAAAACTTTTAGCCATGCACACGTAGGAGCGGGCCCTGCCCGCGAAAAGATGTTCGCGGGCCGGGCCCGCTCCTACAATAAATATAGCTTTTTATGCGAAAGAGAATAACATTCAGGAGAGAGATGAATCATGCCAAAAAATATAGATCCGCAACATTCATACGAACTTGAAACGCTGGCGATACGCGCCGGTACACATAGAACCGAGTTCAACGAGCACAGCGAGGCGCTGTTTCTAACCTCAAGCTTCGTGTTCGACAGTGCCGCGCAGGCTGCCGCGCGCTTTATCGGCCAGGAGCCGGGCTACACCTATTCACGCTTCACCAACCCAACCGTCACGATGTTTGAAGAGCGGCTGGCCGCACTCGAAGGTGCAGAGCAATGTGTCGCTACCTCATCCGGCATGTCGGCGGTGCTGGCGTGCGTGATGGGTCACCTCAAGGCCGGCGATCACATCATCGCGTCACAAAGCGTGTTTGGTTCGATCATCAATCTGTTTAACAACGTCATCAAGAAATTCGGCGTCGAGACCACTTATGTTTCTGCCACCAATGTGGCGGAATGGCAGGCGGCAGTGCGTCCAAATACGAAGATGTTTTTTCTGGAAACGCCGTCCAACCCGCTCACCGAAGTGGCCGATATGGCTGCGATTGCAGCGGTCGCAAAAAGCTGCGGTGCGCTGCTGGTGGTGGACAACTGTTTCTGCACCCCTATCCTGCAGCGCCCGCTGGAATTTGGCGCGGATATCGTGATTCATTCTGCGACCAAATACCTGGACGGGCAGGGGCGCGTACTGGGCGGCGCGGTGCTGGGGAGCAAGAAGAACATGGAAAGCGTGTATCAGTTTCTGCGCATCACCGGCCCGACGATGAGCGCATTCAATGCGTGGGTATTCCTCAAAGGCATGGAGACGCTCAAGATACGCATGGACGCGCACAGCGCCAATGCACTGCAACTCGCGCAGTGGCTTGAAAAACAGCCGAATGTTGCGCGTGTGTATTACCCCGGCCTGCCGTCGCATCCGCAACATCAACTGGCAATGCGCCAGCAGAAAACCGGCGGCGGCATCGTCGCGTTCGAGGTCAAGGGCGGCAAGGAAGCCGCATGGCGCGTGATCGACAACACGCAAATGCTATCCATCACCGCCAATCTGGGGGATACCCGAACTACGATCACGCATCCGGCCAGCACCACGCATGCGCGCATCACGCCAGAGGCTCGTGCTGCGGCAGGCATTACCGACGGCGTGATCCGCATAGGCGTAGGGCTGGAGGCGGTGAGCGATATCCAGGCTGACCTGGCGCGCGGACTGCAATGAACCAGCTGGCCGCACAAGTAGGTGCTGCACTATATGCGCACGGCATCATGCTGGCGACGGCCGAGTCTTGCACGGGCGGAGGTGTCGCCAGCGCAGTGACCGAGATTGCAGGCAGCTCGACATGGTTCGATCGCGGCTTCATCACCTATGCAAATCAGTCCAAGGTCGACATGCTGGGTGTGTCGCCTGACACACTGGCGCGCTTTGGTGCGGTGAGCGAAGCCACCGTGCGCGAGATGGTGGACGGTGCCTTGCATCACAGTCAGGCGCAGATCGGACTGGCCGTCAGCGGCATCGCCGGGCCGGGTGGCGGCACGCCGGACAAGCCCGTTGGCACGGTGTGGTTCGCGTGGGGTGTCAAGGATGGCGTGAGTGTTGCTCGTCTGCACCACCTTGCAGGTAATCGTGCGGAAATTCGCGCGCAGGCTGTGTGCATTGCGTTGCAGGGCGTGCTTGAGTTGCTGGGACACAGAACAGAAACTGCTTAGTTGCGAACCAAGGGCCAGGTGTTTGAATCTGTTCTGGTGCGCCTATATCCAGTTGGAACCACGCAAATCCAGTTACCAGATTTGTCCAAACTGGTGAGCCAATCACAATTTTAAATATGAATATCTGCTTGTAGCCGGCTTCTGCCAGGCGCGCTAGTCAACTCTCGCCCAATTCTGGTGCGCTCGAATGATATCGATGCACCTTTTGTGCGCTTCCACTACACATATAGACAGAAAAACGCAGCCAGTCAGGCTTGCGTGTCTATGGCACACTTCCTGCTTATGATAAGAGCGAGGGTGTCGATTTTGATGATCGGCCACTTGCAGAAGAACTAGGGTTCCGGTTGTCGTTTGATAGCGACAGCGTCTGGTCCGAGAGTTCTCGGTCTTATCCATGATAAGACTCCACGGAGGGATAAAAGCCCGGGAGGTTGTGATCCAGTTTCTGTGGGCACCCTCTTGGGCTTTTTCATTTCAGGAGTTGTGTCATGTCGCAAAAAATTTTTCTAGTACATTCCATGCGCTTAAAAGTAGACGAGTACTTTGTCATCTGCATTGAGGTGCCGGGTGTCTACTGATCACTCCATCCAGCCACTGCATCGCAAGGTCATCGATGGATGGTGCGCCTTTTGGGTGATACGCGGACACTTGAGTCGCCGCACCTACCTGATGTTTGCGCTGGCGGGGATGTTGCTGCCGCTTGCAGCGTGGTGGTGGCTGTCGGGCAGTGGATTGATGGACAAGGTATTCATGCCGAGCCCGATGGATGTGGTATCGCGTGTATATACATGGTTTAAGAATGATGGCCTGCTCAATGACATCTGGATCAGCACCTACCGTGTCGTTGTCGGATTCGCTTTGTCTGCCGTACTCGCCATTCCATTGGGACTCATGATAGGCACCTACCGTCCGGTGCAGGCCCTGCTCGAGCCACTGACCGACTTCATCCGCTATATGCCGGCAGTGGCTTTCATTCCGCTGGTGATGTTGTGGGTAGGCATCGATGAAAGCTCCAAGATCGCGATCATATTCATCGGCACGTTTTTTCAGATGGTGCTGATGGTCGCCGAAGATGTGCGCCGCGTTCCCATCACCCAAATCGAAGCGGCACAGACGATGGGCGCTGCCCGCGGCGAGATCGTGTCGCTGGTGATCTTTCAATCGGCCAAACCTGCACTGCTCGACACTTTGCGTATCACCATGGGTTGGGCGTGGACCTATCTGGTGGTGGCCGAACTGGTTGCCGCCAACTCCGGTTTGGGCTACTCCATTCTCAAGGCGCAACGCTTCATGCAGACCGACAAGATCTTCGCCGGAATTATTTTAATCGGACTCATCGGACTGGCGATCGACCAGCTCTTTCGCTGGCTGCACCGAAAGAATTTTCCGTGGTTGTACAAAAAATAGGCGGCGATGATGAATATTAAAATAAGTATTGAATCAGCAGGCAAGATTTTCGGCGATGGTAAACGCGACATCGTTGCGCTGCAGGATATAAACCTGACCGTGGGCAGCAATGAATTCGTGACCTTTGTAGGTGCGTCGGGTTGCGGTAAATCCACACTGTTGCGCAGCATAGGCGGTCTGGAGACGCTGACTTCCGGCAGCATCAAGGTGGATGGCGTACCGATCAACGGCCCCGGCGTGGGCCGCGCCATGGTGTTTCAGCACTACAGCCTGTATCCGTGGCTGACGGTGATGGGCAACATCAAGTTCAGCCGCCTGCTGCAAGTGAATCGCGACGGTATCACCTCGTCCGATGTTGAGGCGGCCTCGGGTCGTGCGGATGCATTGCTTGACCTGATGGGGCTGACCCATGTGCGCGATGCCTATCCCAACCAGCTCTCCGGCGGCATGCAGCAGCGCGTCGCCATCGCGCGTGCATTGTTGCCACGCCCGCAGATCCTGCTGATGGACGAACCCTTCGGCGCGCTCGATGCGCAGACCCGCGAAGTGATGCACGACATGATTCTGCATGTATCGAAACTGGAGAAGACCACCATCGTGTTTGTCACTCACGATGTCGAAGAGGCGATCTACCTCGGCCAGCGCGTAGTCGTGATGGCTCCCCGTCCCGGACGCATAGACAGCATCTGCCCGGTCAACCTGCCTGCGCAGCGCGATCAGGACATGAAACTGTCACCACAATTTATGCTTCAGAAAAAGGAGATCCTGACGCGTATTCGCGAGACTGCCGGTATGCGCACCGATCTCGATCTGCTGGAGCGGATGACGCGTCAGGCAGCAGCAGGTACTTAAAAAAATAAGCAACGAGAGGAATGACATGACGCAACAACTATCAAATCAAAATATGCTGTGGGAAGAAACTATACCCGGCGGCGCACACTGGTCTTTCCAGATGAAACGCGGCAGCGCGTTGCGCATCAGCGATGTGGAAGGCGGCGCCAATCTGTCCGCACTGTTCTACAACATGGATGAGAAGCTGGAGCGCTACAACATGGCCGATACGCTGAAGGCACAGCATACCGCGCATCTGACTAAAGGCTACGTATGCTATTCGGATATGGGCCGCGTGCTGGCTTCCATCACCGGGGATAGCTGCGGCTGGCACGACACCCTGTGCGGCATGAGCAACGCAGCGCTGGTGGAGAAAAAATACGGCAAGGCCACTTACCAGCAATCCCGCAACGCCATGCACCGCAATGCGCGCGACAGTTTCATCATCGAACTCGGCAAGTGGGGGCTGGGCAAGCGCGACATCGTGCCCAACGTGAACTTCTTCAGCAAGGTGAGTGCGGACGATGCGGGCAATTTGCGCTACGAAAAAAATCATTCAAAGGCGGGCAATTTTATCGAGTTGCGT
>Ga0315268_10008132_pt1 | contig 10993 bp, 11 predicted proteins | sample C1_top_MG_FD_204535 | JGI IMG/M metagenome (GOLD analysis project Ga0315268, IMG submission 204535) | Sediment microbial communities from Yellowstone Lake, YNP, Wyoming, USA - C1_top | ecosystem: Environmental > Aquatic > Freshwater > Lake > Sediment | place: USA: Wyoming | collected 2017-08-01 | reverse complement strand
AATATCGCGGCAAAACTCGGCGCGATGACCGCGGCAATTCCGCAGCCCTTGATCGCCAAAGGCGCGTGCTCCCGCGATGATCCGCAGCCAAAATTCTTTCCGGCGACGATTATATCTCCCGGCTGGGCCTGTTTAACAAAATCCGGTTTGATCGCTTCCATACAATGGCTGCCCAATTCCTTAGCGTCAGTGGAAACCAGGTATTTCGCTGAAATAATATCGTCGGTGTTAATGTCGTTTCCCAGCTTGTGAACTTTACCTTTTATGATCATCGTTTATTTTTAAGCAATTTTTCCGGGATCAGTGATCCTTGCGGTTATCGCGCTGGCAGCCGCAACAGCCGGGTTTGACAAATACACGAACGACTTAGGCGAACCCATTCTACCGATAAAATTACGGTTAGTAGTAGCCAGGCAGCTTTCGCCTTCAGTAAGAATTCCCACGTGGCCGCCTAAACATGGGCCGCAAGTCGGGGTAGAAACCACTCCTCCCGCTTCAATAAATATCTTAAGTAATCCTTCGCTGATCGCCTGAAGATAAATGGCTTGCGTTGCCGGGATAATAATAAGCCGCAAACCTTTTTTTACTTTTTTCCCTTTTAAAATTTTAGCGGCCACGCGCAGATCCGAGATCCTGCCGTTAGTGCAAGAACCGATCACTACCTGGTCAAGCTTTACCTCTGTTAATGCCGAAGCCGGCTTTACATTGCTGGGTAAATGCGGACAAGCCACCTGAGGCTCAAGTTCAGTTACATCCCATTCGTGAACTTTAGCGTAATTAGCATTGGAATCGGATTTTAGTTTTTTCCAGGCAGTGTTTTTTGCGCTCCAAACTTTTTTATTAGTAATTTTTACGTAATCTAAAGTAATCTCATCCGGCTCGATCAACCCTGCCCGGGCTCCCGCCTCAATAGCCATATTAGACATAGCAAACCGGCTATCCATAGCCAATTCACGGATCACCGGCCCGGTGAATTCCATCGCCGAATACAATGCGCCATCGACTCCGATCTGGCCGATCGTAAAAAGTATAAGGTCTTTTCCGCTGATCCATTTACCGAGTTTGCCTTTATAGATAAATTTAATATTCTCAGGAACTTTAAACCAGCATTTACCGTCAACGAATGCCCGGGCCAGGTCAGTCGAACCGACTCCGGTAGAATATGCCCCTAAAGCGCCGTAGGTACAGGTATGCGAATCTGCTCCGATCGCCAGCATCCCCGGATAGACTAGCCCTTTTTCCGGAAGCAAAGCATGTTCTATGCCCATACAGCCGATCTCAAAATAATTTTTCAGTTTTTGCTCTGCGGCAAAATTAGCCAGAATCTTGGCTTGATTGGCGCTTCGCAAATCTTTAGCCGGAGTAAAATGGTCCGGGACCAAAACAACTTTGTTGCGGTCAAAAACTTTCTTAAAACCGGCTTTCTTGAATTCCTCGATCGCCAGCGGGGCGGTAATATCATTTCCCAGGCATAAATCAAGTTTAGCCTCGATGAATTCACCAGGCTTAATAGCCTTTTTATCCGTATGAGCCAGTAAAATTTTCTCTGCTAAAGTATAACCCATATGTTTTACTCGTTAATTACGAGCCGGTAGGCAGGCGTTATTAATTTATCTAACGGAATTTATTTAAATTTCTTAACGATAAGTGTCGCGTTATGTCCGCCAAATCCCAGGGAGTTCGATGCGGCAACTTCTATTTTTAACTCTCGCGCGGTGTTTGGGATATAATCCAAATCACAATCAGGGTCGGGATTTTCGTAGTTTATGGTAGGCGGAACAACACTATCCTTAATCGCCAGGCAGCAAACCACAAATTCTACTCCTCCTGCAGCACCCAGCAGGTGGCCGGTCATAGATTTGGTGGAACTTATCATAACTTTCTTCGCGTAAGCGCCCAAAGACTTCTTTATTGCCATAGTTTCCACTTTGTCGTTAAGTTCTGTGGATGTTCCGTGAGCGTTTATATAATCAATATCTTCAGGATTAATTTTGCTGTCTTTGATTGCCCATTTCATCGCCAGAGAAGCGCCATAGCCTTCAGGGTCCGGAGCAGTAATATGGTAGGCATCACAGGACATTCCAAAACCTGCCGCTTCGCCATAAATCTTGGCTCCGCGCGCCTTAGCGTGCTCCAACGATTCCAGGACCACTATCCCGCAGCCTTCCCCCATAACAAAACCATCCCTGTCCTTATCAAAAGGACGGCTGGCTCTTTCCGGTTCATCATTGCATAAAGACAGCGCCTTGAGCGCGCAAAAACCGCCAACGCCTAAATGGGTGATCGCGCTTTCCGTTCCTCCGGCAATTATTACATCCGCGTCTCCACGCTGAATAACTCTTAAGGCATCTCCGATGGCATGCGAACCCGAAGCACAAGCAGTAGTAACACAGTAATTCGGGCCAAGCAAGCCGTATTTTATGGCGATATGCCCGGCGGCTTCGTTGACGATCAATGATGGTATAAGAAAAGGAGTAAGCCTTGAAGGGCCTCCCTTTAAATAAACCTGGTGCTGGTCTTCTATGATTCTTAAAGATCCTATTCCCGACCCGACAATAACACCGATGCGCTCTTTATTTTCTTTCTCTATCTCCAATCCTGCGTCATTAATAGCCTGATAGCTGCTGGCCACCGCGTACTGGACGAATTTTTCCATCCGATGCGCTTCTTTTTTAGTAAGCCCCTGGCTTATTGGATCAAAACCTTTGATCTCCGCTGCGATCTTACAATCAAAAGCCGAAGCGTCAAAGCTGGTAAGTTTACCGACTCCCGACTTGCCATCTTTCATGGATTTCCAAAAAGTGGCAACGTCATTGCCGTTAGGGGTAACTACTCCTAAACCTGTAACTACGACTCTTCTTTCCATATTCGATTCGTGTTTTTCCGCAGAGCGGGATAAATGGATACTTATAAAAATTACCCCGCCAAAATTAAAATGGCGGGGTAGTGTTTAGCAAACTTTACTTCATCCTATTTATTTAGTGGAAGTCTTCTTGTCGATGTACTTAATCGCTTCGCCGACACTAGTGATCTTTTCCGCATCTTCATCCGGAATCTCGATACTGAATTCTTCCTCAAAAGCCATAACCAACTCGACGGTATCAAGAGAATCAGCACCTAAGTCATCAACAAATGAAGCCTCGATAGTCACTTCTTCGGGCTTTACACCAAGTTGTTCCGCAATTATAGCCTTCACTTTTTCTTCAACTGCCATTTTGTTTCCTCCTTAAATTAGCCCACTTAAACTGCGGGCGCCTACCTGCTGTTTCAGGCAGGCCTGCCTGCCGTTAGGCAGACCTGCCTGCCGGCAGGCAGGAATTTGACTTCTTATGCCATCACCATGCCACCGTCAACCACGATAGTCTGACCTGTAATATATTCTGCGTCGCTTGAAGCCAGAAACACACAAAGGTTGGCAATATCCTCTGGTTTGCCCATTCTGGCCAACGGCACCATCTCCAGCATCTTGGCTCTGGTTTCCTCAGAGAGCTTCTGGGTCATTTCCGTGTCAATAAACCCAGGGGCTACTGCATTAGCCGTAATATTACGCGAAGCCAACTCTTTAGCTGTAGTCTTAGTCAACGCTATTATTCCAGCCTTGGAAGCAGAATAATTGGCCTGGCCCGCATTACCCATGATACCAATGATCGATGCAATATTTATAATCTTACCGCCTCTAGCTTTAAGCATCGGCCTGGTCACTGCTTTGGTGCAATTAAAGGTCCCTTTAAGGTTTACCTTAATCACCAAATCCCAATCCGCTTCGCTCATCCGCATCAAAAGATTATCGCGGGTTACCCCCGCATTGTTAACTAATATATCAATCTTACTGAATTTGTCAAGAATTTTGTTAATTCCCTCTTCAACCCCGGTAAAATCAGTTACATCTATTTGGCCCGACAGGGCTTTTCTTCCTAAAACCTCGATATCTTTAGCGGTTTTCTCAGCATCCGCGGCATTAACATCCCAAATAACTACGTTCGCGCCTTCCTTAGCGAAAGCTAAAGCGATCTCCCTGCCTATGCCTCTTCCGCTTCCGGTTACCAAAGCTACTTTACCCTCTAACCTCATTATTTCCTCCGAATATTAAAATTATAGCCGTATAACTATACCAAAAATCCTGAAATATCCCCGACTTTCTCTATATTAACTACCACGGCACTGGAATCTATTTTGCGCAACAATCCCTTTAGAACCTTGCCCGGCCCGAATTCGAAAAATTTATTTACCCCTTGAGCCAATATAAACCTCACAGATTCTTCCCACCTAACTGAAGAACACATCTGCTTAACCAGGTTCTGACAGATTATCTGGGCATTATCCTGAGGTTGTGCGGTATAATTACTAATGACTGGCACCTTAGCATCTATCATAGAAACTCCAGATAATGCAGATTTCAGCTCATTGGCAGCTTCCAGCATTAAAGACGAATGAAAACCGCCACTGACTTCCAAAAGAATCACTTTTTTAGCTCCGGCCTGAGAACAATATTCGCTTGCTTCTAAAACTGCTTCCGATTTTCCGGTTATCACCGTCTGTCCGGGACAATTAAAGTTAGCGATCTCGGCACCTGTAAAAATACAAATTTCTTTAATTTTCTCGATCGGCAATTCCAGCACCGCAGCCATTTTCCCGGGGAACTTCAAAGCCGCATTTTCCATAATCTGGCCCCTTTTCTTAATCAAAAGGATTCCATCCTTGAATGAAAAAGTTCCACTGGCAATTAAAGCGCTATATTCCCCTAAGCTTAATCCCGCACAATAAGCCGGAACCAAATCGGTCTTCTTTTTAAAAATCTCAAAAGCAGCAATGGTTGTTGTGACAATCGCCGGCTGCGAAATATTGGTCGGTTTTAAATCTTCCGCCGGGCCTTCAAAACAATATTTTTTCAAATCAAATCCCAGTACCGCGCAAGCTTCGTCAAACACAGCCTTACTCTCAGGAAAAGTCTCATACAGATCTTTTCCCATACCAACATACTGGCTTCCTTGCCCCGTAAATAAAAAAGCTGCTTTCTCCAAAAGTTCTCCGGCTAATCTTTAAAAGTTACCACTTAATTATCAGCGCGCCCCAAACTAATCCCCCGCCAAAAGCGTCAAGAAGGACGATATCGCCCTTCTTGAACTTTGCATCTTCAGCCACTTCGCATAAAGCGATAGCAACGCAGGCGCTGGACATATTCCCGTACTTCTCTATATTAAGGTAAACCTGGGCATTGCTAAATCCCAACCTCTTAGCCACTGCGTTAATAATTCGAATGTTTGCCTGATGGGGGATGATCCAGTTTACATCCGCGCACTTAAGTCCGGCCTTCTTCAAGGCCATTAGCGCGGCATCAGCCATACTGGTGACCGCGATCTTAAAAAGCTCGCTGCCTTCCATTTTAATATAATGCATCCTGTTCTTGATGGTCTGGGCTGAAGCCGGATTACGTGAACCTCCCCCCGGCATATTCAGCAGTCCGGTTTTAGTTCCGTCAGAACCCAGATACGCCGAAACTATCTCCGCTCCTTTGGTTTCTCCTAAAACTACCGCGCCGGCTCCGTCGCCGAACAAAACGCAGGTATTCCGGTCTTCCCAGTCGGTTATCCGAGAAAGGGTTTCCGCGCCGATAACCAGGGCGTTCTTACAAGTCCCCCGGGCAATAAATTGCTGGGCGACGGTGATACCGTAAATGAATCCTGCGCAGGCGGCGGAAATATCGAAACAAAAAGCGTTTTTCGCGCCAAGATTAGCCTGAACAAAGGTTGCGGTCGACGGAAACGACATGTCAGGAGTAACCGTAGCCACAATGATCAAATCCAGATCAGCGGGTTTTAAACCCGCATTCTTGAGAGCCGCTTTTGCGGCCTTGGTCGCTAAATCGCTGGTCGCTTCATCTTTGGCGGCGATATGCCTTTCTTTGATTCCGGTGCGGGTAGTAATCCAATCATCGGAAGTATCTACCATTTTTTCCAGATCAGCGTTAGTCAAAACTTTCTCCGGAAGATATTTTCCCACTCCCAATATGCCTACTTTTTTCATGAGATCATTTGTCCTTACGAAACGGATGAACCACTGGTATCGTCCGCAATCAACATTCCAACACTTTCAGAATTGATCGCTGCCAGAAGTTTTTCGTTAAATTTGCGTTCCACTTCCTCTTTAGCTACTCTGATGGCATTCTTGATGGCATTAGCGTCAGACCGGCCATGGCCGATAATCGCCACGCCGTTCACTCCCAATAACGGAGCCCCGCCGTATTCAGAATAATCCATTTGTTTCTTGAATTTCTGAAAAGTCGGTTTAAGCAGCAACCCTCCAAGCAGGCCCATCGGAGTACTTAAGATATGCCTCTTGAGAAACGTCTGCAACGCTTCGCCAACTGATTCGGCGACTTTTAAAGTAACATTTCCCACAAATCCGTCGCAGACTATTACGTCGCAGTCTCCGGCGAAAATATGTTTGGCTTCCACATTTCCGATAAAATTCAAGTGGCTTTTAGAAAGTAATTCGTAGGCCTCTTTCAGGAAACCTGTGCCCTTGGTTTCTTCTTCTCCAATATTCAAAAGGCCAACCGTAGGATTAGGCTTGTTTAAAATATATTCTGAATAAACGCTGGCCATAACCGCGTATTGTAGAAGATGCAGCGGCTTAGGGTCAATATTCGCGCCGATGTCAATAATCAGGAATATGCCTTTTAAACTTGGCATTACCGTGGCGATGCCCGGCCTTTCCACTCCTGGCAAAAGCCCGAGAGTAAGGGTCGCAGCGCAGACTTCCGCACCGGTATTGCCGGCGCTAAAGAACGCGTCACCCTGGCCGTCCTTGACTAATTTCACTCCCACCACCATCGAAGAATTTCTTTTCCGGCGTACGCTAACCGCTGGAGAATCATCCATTTCGATTACTTCCGAGGCATGACACACGCTAATCCTCTGAGCATCATACTTCTTCTTAGCCAGAAGCGGCTTGATCTTAGCTTCATCTCCAACCAGAATAACGTCTAAAGCGTATTCTTTAATGGCCATGACCGCTCCGTCAATTACTACCTGCGGAGCATAATCCCCACCCATAGCATCAACGACTATCTTCATATGTAGTTATCTTTCTTTTTTCTTGTCTATTTTTTTGGTTTTTATCTCAATAGCCTGCCGTCCCGCGTAAGTTCCGCATACTGAGCAAACTCGATGAGGGGCCTTAAGAGTTTTGCATTGCGGACAAGGGACCAAGGATGTCTTGGCTATTTTCCAATGCGTCCTACGTTTTCTGCCACGGGTAGTAGAATGTTTTTTCTTAGGTAGTGCCATATTTTCCTCCTATGTTAACAGTCGATACATCTCTCCAATGAGGCCATAACTTATGGAGCACAAAGTGCGACATAAGTTATTGGGCCGCCTGCCTGCCGGCAGGCAGGAATTTAGCCCGAGGCATTCGCAGATTTTAACGAAATCCGCGAATGTCTGCCGAGGGCGAGATATTATTTTTTTCCCAGCAATTACACTTCTTCAAATTGAGGTTTTGGCCGCATTTAACGCATAAACCAAAACAATCCGGCCGGCAAAGCGGCTTTACCGGATACTCGAGTATGATCTCTTCCCTGATATTCGGGTCCAGATCAATTAACTGGACCGTCCGGTCAACGGGATAGCTGAAGCTCAAGTGTTTATGTAGCGACGAATCAAAATCTTCCACGCAACGGCTGCACAAACAATACATAGTAGCATTGATATCCAGGACAACCGTAAGAGCGTTGGTAATCTTAGATATTTCAGCTTTAACCTGAACTGGTTCGCGGAACTTGATTATTTCAGTATCTAAATCTAGTTTTTCCGGAGGGAAATCTTCTAAGAGAATTATTCCCTCAGGAGGGATCTGGGCTACGTATATCTTCATCAGGTAACTTTTGAGCTTAACTTTCTCTTTAGCTCTTTTTCTACAAAACTAGGCAGGAAACTTGACAAGTCAGCGCCTAAAAAAGATGCTTCTTTTAAAAGTTTCGAAGAAATGTAACTGTATGATTCATGGGGCATTAAGAATATTGTCTCAATATCAGCGGCAAGCTTTCTATTGGTCAAAGCCATCTGAAATTCGTATTCAAAATCCGAAATCATCCTTAATCCCCGAATAAGCACTTTAGACTTGCGTTTACGCGCGAAATCAACCACCAACCCCCTAAAATCGCAGACTTCCACCCCTTTCATTGCGGAAGTTACTTTTTTAAGCATTGCTACTCTTTCTGGGACACTGAAAAGCGGGTTCTTTTGAGTATTATCAGCTACCGCTATAATAAGTTCAGGAAATATCTCCCTGGCTCTTTTAATAAGATCAATATGTCCGTTAGTAACAGGGTCAAAAGTACCCGGGTAAATAGCGATCTTATTCATTTTAACCTTCTAATTTATAAAAAGACAGCACTGAATCGCCATACTGCTCTTGCCGCCATAAAGCCAACTTCCCAGCTTTTTCCGCTACAAAGTCTTTCTTAAAATGTTGTATAATTACATATCCGAAAGAATGGAGTATATCATACTCTCCTAAAGTTTGCAAGAAATTTTGTGCTACTCCCTTGTAATATGGGGGGTCAAGAAAAATAAGGTCGAATTTCTGGCCTTTTTGGGCCATATTATCGATTGCCCTGAACGCATCCTGGCAAAGAACGCTTACCTGAGCCTGGCAACCGAGGTTTTTAATGTTCTCTTCGATTGCCAGGATCGACTGCCTCTGGCTTTCCACAAAAACCACCTCTTGCGAACCTTGGGACAAAGCCTCAAAACCTACTGAACCTGATCCAGCAAAAAGATCCAGGAAAGATAAACCGGAAACTTCCCCCAGAATATCAAACAAAGCTTTACGGATCCGGTCTTCGGTGGGACGGATGCCTTTAGGAGCTTTAAGTATCCTGCTTTTATAATGGCCTGTAATAACACGCATAAATTACCCCACCACTATCATTTTCTCATATTCCGGGAATCGCTGCATTAGTTTCTCTTTGAGCGCTAAATTCTGTCTGGATTCCAGATTAGGATCGATATTCACCAGCCGAAGCGTCTCTTCTTTTGCTTTCTTCAAAAGCTGCAATTGAGTCAAGGGATTTCCGATCCTAAGCCTGGTCAGGCCGTGCTGTCTGATACCGAAATATTCGCCCGGCCCCCTGATCTTTAAATCTTCCTCCGCGATCTTAAAACCATCTGTGTACTTAACCAAGGATGCCAGCCTGGATTTAGCATCCAGCCCGGAAGCGTCGGAGACCACCACACAAGTTGATTCATACTCCCCCCGGCCTACGCGTCCGCGCAACTGGTGCAGCTGCGACAATCCAAAACGTTCAGCCTGTTCAATAACCATAAGCGTTGCATTGGCCACATCAATACCCACCTCAAGGACTGTGGTGGCGATCAATACCTGAAGTTTTCCGGATTTAAAATCTTCCATGACACTGTCCTGCTCTTTTTGCCTGAGTTTACCGTGGATCAACCCCACTTTTAAATCCCTGAATATTCTTTCCTGGAACTCTTCATACATCTTTTTGGCGCTCAACAGGTCCAAAGCAAAAGATTCCTCTATGATCGGGTAAACCACATAAACCTGCCTGCCTTCTTTAACGCTTTTACGGATCAACTCATAAAGCCATTCCCTTTTAAAACTAGTAATCCATTCTGTTTTAATGGGCTTGCGGCCAACAGGCATTTGGGTTATCACCGAAACATCCAAATCAGCGTATAGGGTTATGGCCAGAGTCCGGGGAATAGGCGTTGCGGTCATGATCAGGACATCAGGGTGCGTTTCTTTCTGCGACAATAAAGCCCTTTGGCCCACACCAAAACGGTGTTGCTCATCAATTACCACCAGGCCAAGATTTTTGAATTCCACGCTGCTTTCTAAAAGCGCATGGGTGCCGATAACCAAATCCACTTTCTGCGTTTTAATTTCCGCCAGCAGCTTATCTTTCTCTTTAACTTTGAGACTGCCGGTCAATAATCCGATCTTGATTTCTTTGTAATTATCCTGCCCGTAGGTAACCAGGTAATTAGCGATTTGGGATTTTATCTTTTCATAATGCTGTTTAGCTAAAATCTCGGTGGGAGCCATAAACGCCACCTGGAATCCTGCGCCTATAGCAATCATACCGGCGATCGTGGCGACTACGGTTTTCCCCGAACCCACATCTCCCTGGAGCAGCCGCTGCATCGGCTGACTATTGGACATATCTTGGCTGATTTCCCTGATTACTTGAATCTGGCTATCAGTGAGTTCAAAAGGCAGGCTCCTGATAAAATCTCCGAGCAATTTGGCGTCAACTTTATGAGCGATGCCCGGGAGGCTTTTTCTTTTAAGCTTTCTTATGGCCAGGGGTAGTTGAAAAATGAAAAATTCCTCGAAAGCCAGCCGGGTATAGGCGTCTTTCTGCAGCTTTTGATTCTCCGGAAAGTGAATATTGATCAAACTTTGGGGCAGATTAAGCAGGCTGTTACGGCTGCGCAAATCATACGGCAGGAATTCCGAAAGCCGGGAAACATATTTATCCAAAGATTCCTTAATTATCCTGCGGAGGCTGCGCTGCCCCTGGCCGGGCACAGCGGGATAAACCGGAACAATTCTTCCGATATTCAAAGAATCACCCAGCCCTTCCTGGGCCGAGCTGGAAGGCTCGGAAATAATCTCAAACTCAGGATTAGTCATCTGGATCTTACCTGCGTAACGCTCGGTTTTTCCGTAAAGGATAAGCTGAACTCCCGGTTTTAAATACTGATTAAGGTAAGGCTGATTGAACCAAACACAGGAAAGCCTGGCCGCTTGCCTGCCTGCCGGCAGGCAGGTATCTTCAACAATAGCCTCGGTAATACTGAATCTTTTCCGTCGCCAGGAACGCCTCTGTCCGCTGACCACAACATTTACTTTGATGGTTTGCTCGATCCCTTCTTCCATGCCGGAGATTAAACTGAATTTAGTCCGGTCTTCATAGCGCCGGGGAAAATAATATAAAAGCTCCTCAATATTACGCACGCCCCGG
>Ga0315268_10008131_pt1 | contig 10993 bp, 6 predicted proteins | sample C1_top_MG_FD_204535 | JGI IMG/M metagenome (GOLD analysis project Ga0315268, IMG submission 204535) | Sediment microbial communities from Yellowstone Lake, YNP, Wyoming, USA - C1_top | ecosystem: Environmental > Aquatic > Freshwater > Lake > Sediment | place: USA: Wyoming | collected 2017-08-01 | reverse complement strand
TGCTGTCGAAGCCGCTCTCCCAGCCGCCAGCGTTCTGCAACGTCAGCGTGCCTTCATCGCCCCGGATGGCCGGCTCGGTCACGTAGTCATTGGTCTGCGTGCAAACCAGGACTGCGGAGACTTTCTCGGGGAAATCCAGGCACATGTTGAACGTGTCCGGCACCTCCCGGTCGTAAGTTGTGAATTTGAAAATGCCACCGGACGCGACGGCGAGGGAGGGATAGTTCAAACCCAACGCACTGACGAATGGCGTGAAAACATGCGGGAAAAAGTCGGTGCAGGGCCCGCCCGCGTAATCCAGGTAACGCCGCCAACTGAAGAAGCGCTCGACCGTGAACGGCACCTGGGGAGCGTCGCCCAGGAACGCCTCCCAGTCGAGATCCGGGCCGGGCTTCGCTTGGCGGTCGGGAATGTGCATCCGCTCACCCCAATCACCGTAGCGATAGTAACCGGCCTGCACATGCTGGATACGGCCCACCGCGCCCTGCTGCACAAGATCGCGCACCTTGCCCCACGCGGGACTGGAGTTGCCCTGGTTGCCGACCTGCACCACACGTTTGAGCTTCTGCGTCTCCTCAAAAAACTTGCGGCAGAGATCGAACTGGCTCCAATGCCCCATCGGCTTCTCGCAATAGACATCCTTGCCCGCGCGAATTGCATCGAGCGCCACCGGCACATGCAACCGATCCGGCGTGGCGACGCACACCACGTCCACCGCCGGGTCAGCCAGGAGTTCGCGATGTTTCTTGTAGGCCTTGGTTCCGACCGATTCCGAGATTTCATTCAGGCGAAAGCCGTAGGCGTCACAGACCGCCACGATCTGCAGCAGTTCGCCCGCTGCACCGAGTTTCTTAACGGTGTTGACGTGGCTGCGCCCGCGCCCGCCCACCCCGATAAAGCCGACGCCGATGCGGTCGTTGGCGCCGAGCACACGCCCCCGCGAGACGAAAGGAAAAACGGTCGCGGCGCCAGCCACGGCGGCGGCTTGCGCCGTCCTGCGAATAAAATCCCGCCGGCAGATCTTCCGGCCTGGTGTTGGAGGGTATTCGATGTTTTTCATGCGAGAGTTCTGATGCACATCAGTTTCCGCGTCAAGATTAGATATTTCGCGCGCAACGGGCTTCCAAACTTTTCTCCTGCGTATGTTAAACATGGTTTTCGGCCCACCCAGCATGCCGGGCGGGGACGCGCTTATCCGGGGCAGACATTGCCCGCAGATAAGATAATTCACCCCGGGATTTCAGGATGCCGCCTGGCCAGAGGATAGGATCACGCGGTATTTCAGCACGAGCGGCTTGCCCGGCTCGAGCGTCATTGGTCCGAGGCCGGGATAGGAAACGTTGAGCAACGCGAACGAGTGGCGCATCAGCCAGCCGTTCTTCGGATAACCGGAGTTGGACGGGTCGTCCTCAATGCGGATCGCTTCCTTCTTCCCCGCGAACGTGCCGAGGATTTCCGCCCAAGGATGCCGCGCCATCACGCCATCCTTTTCGGAAACGCCTTCGTCCGTGCGGATGATGGTCTTCGCCGCGCCGCCATCACGTGGCGCGGTGCGGAAGGTGAACCCGCCGTAACCTTTCTTGTAATCCGGCGTGCCGACAATGACGACCGGCTTGTCCGTCGCTTCAAAACGCAACGTGAAATCCAACCGGCGGCGATTGTTCGTAGTCGGATGGATGACGATCTCCACGTCCTCCCTCACGAACTTGCGCTCGCCGGAGAACCAGCCGTTCTCGACCGCCAGCCGCGCCACCGGACCGTTGGTCGCGCGCACTTTCCAACGCACGAATTTCTGACGGAAGCCTTTCACCGTCCAAATGTCATCGGTCTTGCCGTCGAACGTGACCACTTCCCATGCCCAGAAAATCCCGCGGTGATGCGGATGGTTCCGGTTGAAATCGTCGGTCAACACCGTGCCGTCCGGCGCATAAACGGGATGCAGGTAGGTGGAACGTCGCGATTCTTCCGGAGCGCCCACAGCCAGGATGCCGCCGAAGTTGTAAACGAAGACCGGCTTGCCGTTTTCGGATAATTCCAGCGAGGCCGGGCTGATCTCGCGAAAGGCAAACGAAGAGTCCGCGGCCGTCGCCGCACGACTCAACGCGACCATGCCGACGGCGAGCAGGAAACAAAGGCTTCGAAGCCAAACTGACTTTGTGCCCATGCGGTCTTTATGCGCGTTGAACCCGGCGCTGTCACGCAGAAAAACTTTCCCGAATGAAATGTGGGCTTGTAACGTCCATCCGTGCATAATCCGATCGGTCTTGGGAAAACATTTATTTATGAAAAAACTTCTCTGCATCAGTTCAATCGCCTTCACCGGGCTGCTGACAAGTCTGAACGCTCCCGCGGCGGAAAATTCATTTCCGGGCCAGTGGGCACTGAATCCCGCCGGCGGCGGCGCGGGCTGGCTTGAAGTCAAACCGGCGAATGGTTCGCTGACCGGCACGCTGCTCTGGATGGGTGGCAGCCCCGAACCGCAAACGCGCGTCTGGATGGATGGCGACAAACTGGTCGCGTTGCGCGTCTGGAATGAAGACGTCCGGGACGCGGCGGGTAAAGTCATTCGCACGCTGCCGCATCCCATGATGCTGACGGCCACCGTCGCGGGCGATCAAATCCGCGGCAACCTCTCGCAACCGGCCAACGACGGCGCCAGTATTTCGAAGGATGAGTTCACCGGCGTCCGCATCCCGCCCGCGCCACCCAAACCCGATTTGTCCACGATTCGCTTCGGCGAGCCGATTCAGTTGTTCAATGGCAAAAACCTCGAAGGTTGGGCCGTGATCGGCGGCGCGCATTGGTCCACCTTGGGTTTGAAGAAGCCGGATGGCACCAGCGCGCAGGGTTGGGTGCCGATTGATCCCAAAGTCGCCAACGGCTGGTCGGCCCAAGACGGCTTGCTGGTCAACGATCCCGTGCAAACACCCGGGCAACCGCATCGGCATTACGGGAACATCCAGACGCTCCGTGACTTTGAAGACTTCAACCTCACGCTGGAGGTGAACGTCGGCCCAAATGGCAACAGCGGAGTCTATTTGCGCGGCATCTACGAAGTGCAGGTTTTCGACAGCTACGGCAAACCGCTTGATCGCCACAACATGGGCGCCATTTACGGACGCATCACGCCCACCGTCGCAGCGGAAAAGCCCGCCGGCGAATGGCAGACGCTCGACATCACCCTCGTGCAGCGCCACGCCACGGTGATACTCAACGGGAAAAAGATCATTGATAACGAACCGCTTGATGGCTGCACCGGCGGCGCACTTTGGTCCGACCAATCGAGGCCCGGTCCGATCTACCTCCAAGGCGACCACACCGGAATCAAGTATCGGAACATCGTGCTTCGGCCAGTCGTGAAATAGTTCATTCCGAGCCGGCTCACCGTCACGACAATTCAAACCATGAAGAAACTGTTGCTTGTTCTCCTGATCGGTGTTGGTCTCGCGGTTCGCGCGGGTGAACTCAAACCCGTCGTTGAAATTGAGGAAGACGTTTACAGCTACACCAACGCAAGCAACGGCGCGGGGCCGATGTGGTGTCACGGCTCGACATGTCTGGTGCGCGTCGGCAAACGGGTTTTTGCCAGCGGCATCGAAACTGTCCCTGGCGCGAAGCCGCTGACTAATTGTCGCTGGATGCTCTTCGAGCGCCGCGCGAAAGGCTGGGGACAAGTGCGTCTGGATGCCGACGGCCGCACACGTGAACCAGCGCCACTCGCTGCTTTTCAGCGTGGAAGCTTTTTCCTTTCAGCCAATCCAACGCTCGGCCACGGCGACGAACCCAACGGCGGCCCGGCGCGACCGGACGTGTTCGAGTTCAAGGCCAGTGACCCGACCGCCGCGCCAAAGTCGTTGCTGCCAGTCTGGCAGGGCAGACCGAAATTCACCGAGCACTCCTATCGCAGCTTTGCGGCAGACGGCGCGGCGGGTGAGTTGATTCTGTTTCAAAACATCGGCTACACGCACGCCGAATGGACATTCCGCGACCGGCGCGGCAAATGGAGCGCGCAAGGTCAGATCAAGTGGCCGTGGGGCGCGGAGTATGACAAGCCCGAGCCGATCCGCGTCTGCTATCCGAACGTGGCGCTGCGGAATCGCGCGGTCTATTTCTGCGGCGTGAGCGACGTGGTTGAACCATACAAAGCGTGGCGGGAGTACAAGCGCGAGTTGACGGGCCAGCAATGGGACTACGACTTTCGCCGGCTGTTCTTCACATGGACGCCGGACATCACAAAGAAACTGTTTGCCGAGTGGATTGAAATCGCGAGCTGCGACAAAACCTGTGGCTGGATTTCGCCGGGAGACTTATATGTGGCGGACAATGGCGACGCGCATCTGGTGTGGACCGAGCGCGCCCTTGATGAACGATTGCGGGCAAAATTCTTCCCCGACGCGAAGCAGCGTCACAGCCTGAATTACGCCGTGGTGAGGGACGGCAAAGTGATTCAGCGCCGAATGATCGAGGAATCCACCGAAGATAAACCCGGCATCATCGGTTCGGGCCCGCGCCTTCAGATCACGCCCGAGCATCGTATGTTCGTGGCGTACTACGCGGGCGGCACCGGCCCCGACGGCAAAGGCGTGGCGGAGAATCGGGTGCGGGAAATCCTACGCGACGGCTCCGTGACGCCAGCGGTCCGCCTGCCGCTGCAAAAAACATTTTCCCAGTATTTCACAGCAACGGTCCGGGGTGGTTCGTCACCGTCGCGCACACTGGAGATGCTCGGGCCGCGCAACGGTTCGCCCAACACGATCAGCTACGCACGCGTGCGACTTTACTGATCCGCCTCCCAACCGGGAGGGACCACGGCGGAAGCGTTATTGTTTCTGACTGAGCAACCATTTCACAGCTTCGTCTTCGACGGCTTGCGCCGTTTGCGAAACGGTGATTGCCTGCGCTGCGTTGGCGGTTTGATACATCCGTTTGATCAACTCTGGTGGCTGCGCGCCTTCCCCGGCAAGCCAGAGTTTGCCCGGCGCACCCAGCGCCAGCATTCCCGGCAAGTCGCCATACTTCGCCCCGCCGGGTAGGAAATCCACGCTGTAAATGTCCGAGACATTGGCAAATCGGAATCCGCCGGTATCCACGGCCACACATTCGATTCCCGCGCCGGCTTGCGCTTTCGCTGCCGCCACCCAGGCGCCGGCGCCGTTCAATCCCATCAAGTCGAGTCGCTGCGAACCGCGGGCTTGAGTCTTCACCAACCGGATGATGCTCAGTAAATCGTGAACTCGCTGGGCAAACAGGGCACAATTGTAACCAAAGGTAAAGGCGGCCGCTTCGCGCGGATTCTTTACCTTGCGCGAGCGCGTGATTGGTTTTCCGTCGGCGAGGAACTCCCCTTGAAATAAGAGGTCCGCACCGATCACCGTCACGCCACTGTTCAACAGTTTTTGGATGGCGGGCTTGAGCCGGGTCTTTCCGTCATCCGCTTTCGCATACAAGCCATCCTTGCCCTGCGGGTCAGTCCAGATCACGGCGTGCGACCCGGCGCGTTTGGGTTCGAGGAACAAAACCGGAATCTCCTCACCGTAAGTTTCGTTGCGCACCAAACCGACTCTTTCCCAATGGTCGCCACGGTCCACTTCGCCCTGCGCGATCCGGGTCACGTGGCCGACTGTGGCGAGATTGCGGCCGATGATGGCATCCACCGCCCCGCCGTAAACTTCTTGAAACCGTTGGATCGAAGTCTGGCAGCCCGCCAACTGCTTCTGATCGCGCTCGGCGATCCAACGCAGAAGTTTGCGCTCGAACTCCGGCCCGCCCGGCGGTTTCGGGTGCTGCTCATCCCAGACCGTGAGTTCCTGCGCGGTAAGCCGATGATAACCTTCCTCAACGACCGGTTCCGCCAGGCCGAGCTTCAAGTGCGTGTTCATCCAGCCGTACATCACGGCGCGGCTGACGTAGTTGTAGTTGTGTTGGAATTGGATCAATGGTTTCAACATCACATTCTTCGGCGCACCCATCATCGCAAAATGCTTTTGCAGTTCCGGAAGTCCTTTCGTCACTGTCTCCCGGGTCCAATCATCCGCCGCCGTCATGCCGAGCGGTTTCGGCGCGAACAGCGCGGCGATTTCCACGTTGCCGGTGTCCACCCGCAGGAGGCAGGCGTTCTCGCAAGTGCATCCGCCTTGCATGGCCGTACCCACCATGACCGCTGGAAACGCCACCGTCGGTCGCTCATCCAGCGCGCAGAGGATGAAGGTCTGGGTTCCGCCTCCGCTGGCGCCGGTGACTCCAATGCGGCTGGCATCCACGTCCGGCAATCCGAGCAAGAAATCCAGGGCGCGAATCGAATCCCAGGTCTGGAGACCCATGACACTTTGCAGATGCGCTTCCGCCTGCGGGCTGAACAATCCCCAATTCTCGGCGGCGTTCATCTCGGGGCGCTGCTTGGAAAAATAATGTGCCAGACGTTCGGAAATCTGGACGCTGTCCGCGTAGCCGATCATGTCGTAGTGAAACACCACGCAACCCATGCGCGCCAGTTGCACGCAACGCGATTGCAGCACGCTGCGCCCGCCGTCCTCGAACCGTTCTTCACCCTGGACAATCTGCTGCCGGATTTCGGCCGGGCCGGAGTCAACGAAACGGCCGTCCTTCCAATGGCCGTGCGGACACAGCACGCCCGGCAGTTTGCCACTTCGCCCCTTGGGCCGATAAAGATTTCCCGTGACGAAAAATCCCGGCAGGCTTTCGAAATAGACCTTCTCGACCGTGTAATCTTCGCGCTCGATCTTTCCGTGGATCACCGGATTCAACGGTGTCTTCTCCGGCATCGGCGACAAACCGAGCGCGACGGTCAGTTCGCGGCGAACTTGTTGCGCCCGCGCGTGCCAAGCCGCCGGCGTCGCCGAGGGCTGGAAAGGGAAATAGCCATCGAGGTCTTTCAATGGCTGAAGCCGCCGGTCGTCGGGTAGCTTCCCGCCGGGCAACGCTCGCGGCGTTGACTCGGCGGCGTTTGAAACGATCGCAGTGATCACCGGGCACAATAATAACACCATCAACCTTGGGCAGAAATGAATTACCTTTCTGAAGGGGAGCGCGCGATTTGTTGACATGCGCGGCAGCGTATCGCAACACCGGTGCCCGGCAACGAAAATTGCCGTCGTCCCTTCTCGAACTCAGCCTCCCAAGGCGTGCCGCCGGTCATCGCACGTTGCTTGCCTATTTTGATTCCGTGAACTGGAAGGCGAAGAGATTTGCTTTGGTCATTTGGAAGCTCAGGAAAATCGGATGTGCCGCGAGGGACGAAAGGCTTGTTCTCGAATTCCAAGCCACCACATGCCGGATGTGATCGCCGGTGATCGGCACACAGTCGGCGGAAGTCAGTCCTGTGATTGGATGGCCGGCTTCGTCCAGCAGGCCCACCCGAACACTGCCGCCGAGCCGGACAGTAACATTCAGCGCAAGTTCATTTCCCTTGAACCGAAGCGGCGGCGTCACAAAAGAACCCTCGTCATCACCCGCCTCAACCGAGACATAGCCATCGAGGCGGATTTTGGCACGGCTGTAAATGCGGTGGTTGGCGGCGTTGGTGAGCAATTCAAGCTCGGCTTCCTGGTGCTTGAGCGGAGATCCGCTGTAGTAATGCCACAGTTCGTCGCGAACTTGCACCAATCCCTGGCCCATGTAGAGGCTGCCGCTATCAAATTGACCGGTGGGGCCCAAAGCTATGAAGGGCGTGGCGCGGTCGGGAAAGGTCCAGCGGATGCCATCGCGACTGACCGCCAGATGAATCTCCAGCGTATCGGCCTTGTGGTCGTAAACGCTGGGAAACATGAGGTAGGTGTTGGCCGCGCCGGAATATTTCACGGCGGCGGGATTATAGAGGTCGCGAGTCGCCTCGTTTTCCAGGACGAGTTGGAGCGGCTCGAAATGGGAGAAATCGCGGCTCTGGGCACGACCGATGGCGCGACCGCGGCCATTCACCCGGCCGTAAAGGACATAGGCGTCGCGGCTGGCGTCCCAGAACGCCGAATACTGGCTGTCGGCGAAAAGGTCGCAGATCAAGTTCGGCAGCCGTGTCCAGTGGAGGCCGTCCGGCGAGGTCATGCCCGCAACGCGGTATGGCGTCGACGACTGCGAAAACATGCCCTGCGAAACGCATTTGTATCTGGCTTCCGCCGGCGCAGTGGGATCGAGAAAAACCCCCGCGCCATGCACCCGCGAATACGCGCCGGGCGGGCCGAGTTGCCGGAAGAGGATATTGTTACTGCTGCTTCCGTGGTAGCTGAACAAGCCGAGCTTGGGCTTCACCCAGCGGATGCCGTCCACGGACTCCGCGTAACAAAAGGAGGTGTCGTTGGTCGTGGGCCAGCCTTCCACGTCGTAGCATTCGTACCACAGGCGGAACTTGCCGTCGTGCTGCGCCACCGAGAACCAGTTAAGCGACGCGTTCTCCCACAGCTGGTTTGGCTCGAGCGTCCGCTCGCCGGTCTTGAGCGCGGGATGCATCCGTAACGTGACCTGCTTGGCCCGCTTCAGGAAAAGATCGTCAATGAAAAGCTGCTTCTGATCGCCAACGTCGATGGCCGCTGCGGCGACCGGGAGGTTTTCCTGTGCGAATACGGACGCCGCCAACAACCCGCACGCAACAGCGAATGCTGTTACCGGAGAAATGAAGCTGTTTTGTTTCATGCGGAACATTTGGTTGAGGTTCCCGCCTGCGGTTACGGTCAGCAAGCTCTTGCCTCGCGAAGCTGAATCACCATCGTGTGTTGGTCACCGTTTGCTAGCGGCGACTTCATCGAACACCGCCAAGAGGGTAAGGTAGTTGTCCACCAGCAAGCCTTCGTAGCCGTGGCAGCCGCCGTTCCAGTCGCGCCAGTCCTTGGATTTGTAGCGGTCGCCAAAACCCTGGAAATCCCCGGCCGCATAACCCGCGAGCATCGGATGGAAAATGCGCTCCGCGTCCGCGCGCCGGTTCAATTGATAGAGCGCCTTGATCGTGAAGTAGGCGAAGCACCCGGTCGCGCCACCGTTTTCGTAAAACTGAAATCCATCCGATCCGTCCTCCCGCCGCGGTTCGCCGGACTGGGATGGGGGCGAGTGTTGCAGGAGATAGTCGCCCTTGCGTATCGGCACCAGATTTCCCGGCAGGCCGAGCGAGAAATTCGTGAAACCCACCTGAGTCATTTTGTTCAACAGGCGGTCCATGATCGGATTCGCGTCCTTCGCATCCAACAAACCGTAGGTCACAGCCACCCCGCTGACGAAGGTGAACCAATAATCGTGCAATTGCCCGTCCCGGCTCCGCCAACCGGCGAGCACGCCGGTGGCGGGATTCAGGAACGTCGGCAGATAGGAGGCCCGGAGTTTGGCGGCGCGCGTCTCGAAAAAATCGGCGTCCGAGTTTTGGCCCAGTTCGCGCGCCACCTCCGCCAGCATCTTCGTCGCGCGATACGCCAGGGCATTCGCGTAAGCATCCTCATGGCCGAAGTTGATCGTGTCCCACCAGTTCGCTGGCATGCGGGCGGCGGTCGGCCGGTCGCCGAGGTTTCCTGAGCCAGGATATTCGAGCAGTCCGTTGCCATCGCTGTCCGCCGCCAACATGGTTCGCGCCCAGCGCGCGATGCCAGCGTAGTTGGCGCGCGCCCACTTCCAATCCTTCGCGCCCTCGATGTAATGGCACGCCGCCATGATGAGCGACGGATTCGAGTCGAGCGTGTCGTAAGGCGTGGCCCAGCCGCTGACGTTGCGCGCACTGGAGGCCGAAATGTAACCGGTCTGTCCGTAGCCTTTGGCGCCGGCCAGATAGCGGTCCAAGGTCATGCGAATCAGGTCAAGGCACGTCAATCCTTTCGCGAGCGGCGGCGCGTGCCGCGCGACTTCGGCGTACTCATACACCGTAAAGGCCACCGGATCGCTGGCGGAATTGTTGGCGAGCATTTGCGCGCGCGGGTTGATTTGAAAGATGTTCAGAAAGTCCCGCCGGAAGCCGTCATAGCGCGGATTGTTTTCAATCCCTTTGAGCCGCGGATAAATCGCCGTGACTTCGAGACGGTAACGCACCTTGCGCTGCGTTGCCGTTGCGGCGGGAAAGGCGACCCGCACGTACGGTGGCTTCACGTAACGGCGGGCTTCGTATTCGAGCGTCATATCGGGACGATTCCCCGTGATCCGCAGCGAGCCCATGTCTGGCAGGTGCAGGACACACGGCAGCGGCATTGTCCGCTCACCGGGTTTCATCAAGCCAAGCAGCGTCGCATGGTTCAGCTTCTGGTTGAATCTCAACACCAGTGGCGGCAACGCCTCGCCGCCGGAGAATTCTGATTCCAGCGTGATGACCTTTTCCCGACAGTTGATCCGCCAAACCGGGACGCCCTGCGTGGAGCGGTAGATGAATTTTCCCGGACCGGACGAATCGAAGCGAACTAACCCAGCGGCGTTGGTTTCAATAATTACGGGATTTGCGCCCAGCTTCCCCTGCCCGAGCGAATCCACTACCAAGCTCGAAAACGCAGCCGTGTCGCGCGACAGCGAAAGGGAAAAATACTTTGATTGAAAGTCCGTCGGGCTGGCGATCAGCGCGCTCATCGCCGCCCACAACCCAAAGCCGATTGCCAGATGTCGTTTCATAATAAAGCCCCTCGTCGGCCACCTCGCTGTGACGCCAATTGTCACTTCTTCGGCAGCCAGCTCGTCACCGGCCCGCCTTGCTTGATCCAGTCTTCATCAAGCACAGCGTGATTCACAATGGTGCGCTCGTGCGAGGTGAAGATCAGGTGAATCTTGCCGTCGCGCGTCTGGAGCGCCATCGGGTAGCCGTAGTCGTAAGGACCGTCGGCTACATTGCGGCGCGCGGGCCAGGTCTGGTCGTTGTCCAGTGAGAGCGCGACGGTCAGCGGCGTGCGGTCGTTCATGTTGTCGTTGAACGCGAGCAGGAGATTTCCACTGCGCAGTTTGATGAAGTCCACCGCGGCGTTCGGATTCTTGAACTGTGAATTGACGCCCTCGCTCCAGGTCCAGCCGCCGTCGCGCGACTCGG
>Ga0315268_10008130_pt1 | contig 10993 bp, 7 predicted proteins | sample C1_top_MG_FD_204535 | JGI IMG/M metagenome (GOLD analysis project Ga0315268, IMG submission 204535) | Sediment microbial communities from Yellowstone Lake, YNP, Wyoming, USA - C1_top | ecosystem: Environmental > Aquatic > Freshwater > Lake > Sediment | place: USA: Wyoming | collected 2017-08-01 | reverse complement strand
CTCGTCGAGGAGCTCCGTCTGCCCGTCCCGGATCTCGCCGTCGTCGGCCACAGCTGGGGAGCAATCGTGGCCGCGAACCTGCCGGCCGTCGGCGTCCGGCCGCGGCACCTCGTCCTCCTCGACCCGCCAGTCTGCGACGAGGCCTGGGCAACGTCGCGGGCCGCGGACGTGCGCCGCCCGGCCAGTCGCGAGGAGGCGCTGGCGATGGCCCTCGAGTCGCTCCCGGGCGGGGCGGCAGACGATCTCGGCGAGAAGGCGGAGGCGCTGCTCCACCTCGACGCGGCGACGGCCCGCTCGGTGTTCATCTCGGCGCCGTGGGACGGCGGCCTGGCCGCGCTCGCGGCGGCGGACGGGGCGGTCGCCGCCGGCGTGGCGACCTGGGTCATCCGGGCCGATCCCGCAGCCGGCGGCTACGTGCCCGACGAGGCGCTGCCGCGCTTCGTCGCGCTCCTCGGCCCCGACCGCGTCCTGACGGTGCCCGGTTCGGCCCACTCGCTCCACCGGTCCCATCCGCGGGAGACGCTGGCCGCCATCCTGCGGGCGCTCGGCTCGTGACGGCCACCGTTTCGTCCGGGGCGCCATGGGCGGCGAGGCCGTGACCGCCCGCGGCGCCTCCGAGCTCCTGCGGGCGGTCGGGCTCCTGGCCGACGGGCCGGTCCTCTGGGGCCGCCCGGTCCGGTCGACACGCCCCGGGGTCTACCTCGTGGAGCTCCCGACCGCGCCGGCCAGCCCGCCGCTCGACCTGGCCCGGGTCGGCAAGTGGCTGGAGCGGGCGATGGAGCTCCTCCTCGACGGCGCGCGCCCGACCTCGAAGGCCCTCCTCGCCCGGCTCGGGCGCGACTGGATCCCGGGGCAGACCGTGCTCTTCATCGGCTCGACCGACGGCTCGCTCGCCGCCCGCATCGCGGCCCTGGTGCAGACCCCGGCAGGCGATCCGCTCCCCTTCGGCGAGGGGCTCCGGCTCCACCTCCTGCGCAGCGTCGAGTCGTGCCGCATCTGGTGGGCGGAGACGGACGCCCCGGAGGAGTACGAGGATGCCCTCCTCGACGCCTTCGCCGCCGGCGTCGAGGAGCCAGCCGCGGCCGCGCTCGGCGGCTTCGTCGCGCCCTTCGCCGTCCTCCGCCGCCCGACGGGCGAGGAGCGGCCGACCGGCATCAGCGGCGCGTTCGTGGCCGGGGCGGCCGCGGCGCCGGCCCCGGCCGGCCGGGTCGTCGAGCTGCCGCCGGGGGACGACTCCATCCGCCAGGTCGGGGCGCCCGCGCCGCGCGCAGTCGCCCGGGCAGGCTCGGCGCCGGCGGGCGGCTCCGTCCCGGGCGACCGTTCCGTTCCGGCGCGGCGCCCGGCGGCGGCGCGATCCGCGGTGGCACGATCCGCGGTGGCACGATCCGCGGCGGCACGATCCGCGGCGGCGCCCGCCGGCGGGTCCGCGCGGGGGTCCACCGGCGCCGGGCCCATGCGGGCAGCCGCACCCCCAGTCCGCCGCCCGGCCGAGGTCGTCCACCTCTCCCGGGAGGGCCTCGCCCGCTTCGAGGCCGAGCTGCGCGAGCTGCGGACGGTCCGTCGGCCGGAGATCGTCCGCCGGGTCGCGGCGGCCCGCGAGCTCGGCGACCTGAGCGAGAACGCCGAGTACCACGCCGCGCGGGAGGAGCTCGGTTTCCTGGACGGCCGGGTGCAGGCACTCGAGGCCCGCCTGCGAGCTGCGGTGATCGTCAGCGCGGCGGACGGCGGCGGACGGGCCGTCCACGGCTCGACGGTGGTCGTCGAGACGGGCGGGGCGGAGCAGGCCCTCCGCCTCGTCGGGTCGGCGGAAGCGGACCTGGCGGCGGGCCGGATCTCGATCGTCTCGCCGGTCGGGAAGGCGCTCCTCGGCCTGGGAGCCGGCGACGAGGTGACCGTCGCGACGCCGGCTGGTGACGTCGTCTACCGGGTCATCCGCGTCGTGTAGGCCGCCGTCGGGATGGCATGGACCTGATCACCGCTCCCGACGCGCTCCTCCTCCCCGCAGGCACGCGCCTCGTCCACATCGGGCCGTCCAAGACCGGGACCACCTCGCTCCAGGCCGCGCTGTGGGCTGGCCGGGAGGCGATGCTGGCGCAGGGCGTCCGCCACGCGGGCAGGACGCGCAACCCGGCGAGCGCCGTGCGGGCGGTCGCCGGGCAGCCGTCGCCGACCTCCGAGGTGAAGCTGCCGGCCATGATCCACTGGCACGACCTCGTCCGCGAGGTGCGGCATGCCCGGGAGCCGCGGGTGGTGATCAGCAGCGAGCTCTTCGCCTGGGCGAAGCCCGAGGTCATCCGCAGGTCGTCGACGACCTCGACCCGGCCCGGGTGCACATCGCGGTGACCCTCCGGCCGCTGTCCCGGATCCTCCCCTCGCAGTGGCAGCAGAACGTCCAGGCGGGGAGCGGCGCGTCGTACGACCGGTGGCTCGACGCCGTGCTCAACAGACCCGCGAGCCCGATCACGCGGACGTTCTGGCTCCGGCATCGGCACGACCAGCTGATCGCCCGCTGGGCCGAGGTCGTGGGCACCCGGAACGTCACGGTGGTCGCCCTCGACGAAGCGGACCGCACGTTCGTGCTGCGGGTGTTCGAGCAGCTGGTCGGCCTGCGCGAGGGCACCCTGGTCCCCGACCGGGACCTGGCCAACCGCTCGCTGACGCTGGCCGAAGTCGAAGCCATCCGGGCATTCAACCTCGCCTTCAGGCACGAGGGCCTGGGCAAGGCCCTCCACACCAGGCTGATGCACTTCGGGGCAGCGCGGTTGATGAAGACGCGCCAGCCCGGGCCGGACGAGGCCCGGATCGAGACCCCCCAGTGGGCCCTCGACCGGGCAGGCGAGATCGCCCGGGAGATGGTCGCCGCCATCGCGGCCTCCGGGGTCCGGGTGGTCGGTGACCTCGACAGCCTCACCGTCGTGCCGACGAGCCAGCGTGGCGGCGACCGCCTGCCCGAGGTGTCGGTCCCGCCGGAGATCGCGGCGCGGCTGGCCATGGGGGTGCTCCTCGCCAGCGGCCTGGCACGGCGCGGCTGGTGGGCGGGCATGCCCGGCGAGGCCGGCCCGACACGGTCCGGTGGGCCGCAGCCCCGGCTCGAGCCGACCGAGCTGGCCCGCGTCACCACCCTCCAGCTGATCGCTGTGCTCGTCGGCAGGACGCGGGCGGCGGTGGCGCGACGCTGGCGGCCCCCGGGTCGCCGACCTCCCCGGGGGGACGGCTATGGCGTCGTTACGTCGGCCTCCAGGTACCCGTCATCGGGACCTGGGAGCGCGCCAGCGGTGGCTGGCGGCGGCCGGCGGAGCCGCCTTCGGATGACGCCCCAGGCAACGAACGCGAACAGGACGGCCGCGAGGGCGCTCGCCAGCACCACCGCATCCGGTGCGCCGAGCAGCTTGAGCCCGGACGCCAGCAGCAGCACCGCGAGGATGCGCCGGATGATCCCACCCGGTGCTCGGCTGGAGACCTGGGCGCCGAGCCAGGCCCCGGGCATGGCACCGAGCAGCAACGAGGACGCCACCGCCAGCGAGAAGGCGCCGAAGAGCAGGTGACCCGCCGCGGCGGCGGCCAGCAGCGGGATCGCCTGGGTGAGGTCCGTCCCGACGAGCGACGAGGCCTTCAGTCCCGGGTACATCAGCAGCAACACGACGACCACAATCGATCCGGCACCGACCGACGTGAGCCCGACCAGCAATCCGGCGAGCGCCCCGAGGGCCAGGGTCGGGAGCGGCCGGACCACGACCACCGGACGTGTGACGCGGGCCGGGCCCTCGCCCAGCGGGAGGCGGTTGCGCCACATCTGGAGCGAGGCCCGCACGATCAGGCCGGCGGTCGACACGAGCAGCGCGACGCCCAGGACCCGCTTCAGGATCTGGTCAAGCTCCTCGCCGCCAGGCATGAGCGAGATGAGCCAGGCACCCGCGAACGCGGCGGGCATCGACCCCAGGCACAGCCAGCCGACCAGGCGAAGGTTGACCGTCCCGTGGCGCAGGTGGACGAACGCTCCCACCGGCTTCATGAACAGGCTGACGACGATGTCGGTCGAGATCGCGGTCAGCGGGTTCACGCCGAAGAAGAACACGAGCATCGGCGTGGTCAGGGCTCCGCCGCCCATGCCCGTCAGCCCGACGATGGTGCCGGCCAGCAGGCCGCCGATCACCAGCGGCAGGTCTACGCTCACGCTGCCGGCCGCGCGGCGAGGCGTCCCGGTGGCATGCACACCATGCGGCGATGATACCTGCAGTCCTCGACGGGGCCGCCCGCGGACGGAGGGCAGCCCGACGTCCGGGCCACCGCCCGGCCGCTGCCGCAGCGCCAACAGCAAGGACGGCGGCATGGACGCGCATCGAGGAACCTCCAGGGCGCTGTGGGAGCCGGGCTCCCCGGCGTGGAGCGGTCGGGCCGCCGGCGCGAGGGCCGATCGGCCGGAAACCGGGAGTCGAACGCGCCTCAGCGACCGCGGCGGAGCGCGATCGCGCGACGGTACGCATCGACGTAGCGCGGCGCCGATCCCGTCTCCCACGAGAAGTCGACCACCATCCCGCGCTCGACGAGACGCTCCCAGCGCGATCGGTCCGGGGCGGCGAAGAGGGCGACCGCCCGCTCGACCGCCGCCGCGAGCGCCTCCGGCGTGAGCCCGTCGAAGAGGAACCCCGTCCCGGTCGCCGGCGACTCGTCGACGTCGACGATCGTGTCGGCCAGGCCCCCCGTCCGGCGAGCGATCGGCGGCGTGCCGTAGCGGAGGGCGATCATCTGGCTCTGACCGCAGGGCTCGAAGCGCGACGGCATGAGGAACAGGTCGGCGCCGGCGTAGATGCGCCGGGCCTGATCGCGGTCGAAGCGCTCGACGAGGGCGAGCCGGTCTGGCCGCGCGGTCGCCAGCGTCCGGGCCGCGCTCACCAGGCCCGCGTCGCCGCTGCCCAGGACGACGAGCCGGACCCCGCGCGCCACGAGCCGCGCCGCGGCCGCGGCAACGAGGTCGAAGCCCTTCTGCGGGTCGAGCCGGCCGACCACCCCGATCACCGGGCCCGGGTCGGCCGGGTCCATCCCGAGGCGCCCCAGCAGGTCCGCCCGGCAGGCCGCCTTGCCCGACCGGTCGGCCCGGTCGTAGGGGGCGGCGATGACCCCGTCCGTCGCCGGGTCCCAGAGGGTCGTGTCGAGGCCATTGAGGATGCCGAAGAAGCGGGCGCCGCGGGCCCGGAACTCCGCGTCGAGCCCGCGCCCGTGCTCCGGCCCCAGGACCTCGCGGGCGTAGCCGGGGCTGACGGTGTTCACCAGCTCGGCCCGCCGGATCCCCTCGGCGAGGAGGTCGATCCCCCACTCCGCCCCGACCCCCTCGCCGCCGACCCCCAGGCCGAGGCCCACGACCCGGTCGCGCCCGACCCAGCCGTGGTAGGCCGGGTTGTGGACGGTGAGGACGGCCGCGGCCGGTCCGACCAGCGGGTCCGCGGCGTAGACCAGGTCGCGCTGGAGGATGGCCGGGCAGGCGTGCCAGTCGTGGGCCGCCAGGACGTCGATCGGCCGCCCCTCGGCCCGGCGGGTCTCGATGGCCGCCCGGCAGAGGAGGCCGAAGCGCCACTCGTTGTCGCTGAAGTCGCCGTTCGCGTCGCCGTAGTAGCCGTCCCGGTCGAACGCCGCCGGGACGTCGACGAGCCGGAGGCGGTAGCCGTTCGCAGCAACGGTCAGGATCGCGGCCGCGGCCAGGCCGCGGGGCGCGTGCGGGTCGGGCAGCGGGACGACCCGGGTCGCGACGGCGACGTCGGCCGGGACGCTCACTCCCCGGTAGCGGGGCAGGAAGACCTCGACCGGCTCGTCGAGGGCGCCCGGCACGCGGCCGAGGGCGCGGGCGAGCGCATCGACGACGTCGGCCAGGCCGCCGGCCTTGGCGAACGGCTCGCATTCGGCGGCCACGAAGACGATGCGCACGGGGGGATCGTAGCCGTCCCGGGCGCTGCCGGGGTGACGGGAATGAACGGCCCGGCCCTCGAGCGATGACGCCGCCCCGGCCGGGCCGGGAGCCGGCCGCGGCGCGCCGTGCTAAACCGGTTCACCGCCACCCGCTCGGGCGGTATCATCGCCGGTCATGGAACCGCTCGTCCGCGTGCCCGTCCTCCCCGGGGCACCATTCCGCATCCCGCCCCAGTTCGAGGGTCTGCGCAGCCTGGTCTACAACCTGTGGTGGATGTGGCACCCGCGAGCGGCGCTTCTCTTCGCCCGGATCGACGGCAACGCCTGGTCACGCTACCGCAACCCGATCGTCCTCCTCCAGGGGGCGATCGACTGGCAGCCGCTCCTGGCCGACCCCGTCTTCATCGCCGAGTACCAGGTGATCATCGCCGAGTTCGAGCGCTACATGGAACGCGGCGCGGACTCGTGGTTCCACCGCGTCCACGGCGGCGAGCTGCCGGGCCCGATCGCCTACTTCTGCGCCGAGTACGGCTTCCACGAGTCGCTCGGGATCTACTCCGGCGGCCTGGGCGTCCTGGCCGGCGACACCGCCAAGGCCGCCTCGGACATGGCCCTCCCGTTCGTCGGCGTGGGCCTCCTCTACCGCAAGGGCTACTTCCGCCAGACGATCGACGCCGACGGCCACCAGGAGCACGCCTACCCGGACTACGACCTCGCCCGCCTGCCGGCCCTGCGGGTGGCCGATCGCTTCGGCGATCCGCTCACCGTCGAGGTGGAGCTCCCCGGCCGGACGATCCGCTGCGAGGTCCGCTGCGTCCAGGTCGGGCGGGTGCCGATCCTTCTCCTCGACACCGACATCGCCGACAACGACGACGCCGACCGGCCGATCACCAACATCCTCTACGTCCGCGGCCGGGAGATGCGCCTCCACCAGGAGCTGGTCCTGGGCGTCGGCGGCGTCCGCGCCCTGCGCGCGCTCGACATCAGCCCGGCGGTCTGGCACCTCAACGAGGGTCACTCGGCCTTCCTCCTCGTCGAGCGGGCCCGCGAGCTGGTGGCCGCCGGGAAGCCGCTCGAGGAGGCGCTCGCCACCGTCCGCCGCAGCTCGGTGTTCACCATCCACACCCCCGTCTCGGCCGGCAACGAGCGCTTCGACACCGGGCTCGTCGCCAGGGTGGCCGGGCCGCTCTGCGACGGCGACGGCCGCCCCCGGACCGGCGGCGTGCCGATGGCGCGGGTGCTCGAGCTGGGCGTCGGCGCCGACGGCGACCCTGGCCAGTTCGACATGACCGCCTTCAGCCTCCGCCTCGTCAACGGCGCCAACGCCGTCAGCCAGCTCCACGCCGTGACCGCCAACAACACCTGGGAGCCCGTCCTCGGGTCACGGGCGATCGTCGGGATCACGAACGGCATCCACACGCCGACCTGGGTCGGGCGCTCGATGCGCGAGCTCTACCAGCGCTACCTCGACGCCGACCTCGACGACCTCGACGGACCGGCGGACAGCGGCCGCTTCTGGGAGCGGGTGGGCCGCATCCCCGACCGCGAGCTGTGGGAGGCGCACCAGCACCAGCAGCTCGAGCTGGCGATCTACTCCCGGGCCCGGCTCCGCGCCCAGCTCGCCCGCCACGGCGAGGCGCCGTCGGTCCTGACCGAGCTCGACGAGGCGCTCGACCCGGAGATCCTCACCATCGGCTTCGCCCGCCGCTTCGCCACCTACAAGCGGGCCGCCCTCCTGTTCACCGACATCGACCGCCTGTCACGCCTGGTCTGGAACGAAAAGCGACCGGTCCAGTTCGTCTTCGCCGGCAAGGCCCACCCGGCCGACCGCCCGGGCCAGCAGGTCATCCAGTCGATCTTCGCCCGGAGCCGTTCGCCGGAGCTGCGCGGCCGCGTCTTCGTCCTCGAGGACTACGACATGCGGACGGCGAAGCTTCTCGTCCGCGGCGTCGACGTCTGGCTGAACAACCCGCGGCGGCTCCTGGAGGCGTCGGGGACGTCCGGGATGAAGGCGGCGGCGAACGGGATCCTCAACCTGTCGGTGCTCGACGGCTGGTGGGACGAGGGCTGGACCGGTGACAACGGCTGGGCGATCGGCGGCCGTGAGCCGGGCCCGGACGAGGCGGCCCAGGACTGGGCCGACGCCCAGGACCTCTACCGGATCCTCGAGGAGGAGGTCGTCCCGCGCTTCTACGACCGGACGGCGAGCGGCCTGCCGAAGGCCTGGCTGGAGCTGATGCGGCGGTCTGTCTCGACCACGATCTGGCGCTTCAGCGCGACCCGGATGCTCCACGAGTACAGCGAGCGGCTCTACCTGCCGGCCGCCGGGGTCGATCCCGCGGCCACCGCGGCGAACGACCGGCATCTCGTCACCGAGGCCGGCTGAGGCCGGCTCGCCAGTGGACCGGAGGACCCCGTGGCCCCGAGAATCTCCCTCGCCCTCGCCCTCCACAACCACCAGCCGGTGGGCAACTTCGGCTGGGTCTTCGCCGACGTCTACGAGCAGGCCTACGGGCCGATGCTCGACGCCCTCGACCGGCATCCCGGGGTTCGCCTCGCCCTCCACTACACCGGGTCGCTCCTCGACTGGCTCCGCGCCGAGCGCCCGGAGTTCGTCGAGCGCCTCGGCACGCTCGTCGCCCGCGGCCAGGTGGAGCTCCTCGGCGGCGGCTACTACGAGCCGGTGCTCGCCTCCCTCCCCGAGCGTGACCGCGTCGGCCAGCTCCGGCGGATGGCCGACGAGGTCGAGCGGATCGCCGGCCGCCGGCCGCGCGGCGCCTGGCTGGCGGAGCGGGTCTGGGAACCGGACGTGCCCACCTCGCTCGCCGCCGCCGGCTACCAGTGGACGATCCTCGACGACAACCACTTCCGGGCGGCGGCGATCCCGGAGGACAAGCTCTGGGGCCCGTACACGACCGACGATCAGGGTGCCCTGCTGACGATCTTCGGCACCGAGAAGGGGCTCCGCTACCGGATTCCGTTCGGCAGCGTGGAGGACGTCATCGCCCACCTCCGCGAGCACGCGACGGAGGACGGCGACCGGGTCGGGATGATGGGCGACGACGGCGAGAAGTTCGGCTCCTGGCCGACGACCTGGGAGCACTGCTGGGGCGCGACCCGCTGGGTCGATCGCTTCTTCGAAGCCCTCGAGGCGAACGTCGACTGGCTGACGACTGTCACCCCGTCCGACTGGCTCGACCGCCACCCACCGATCGGCCGCGTCTACGTGCCCACGGCCTCCTACGCCGAGATGGGCGAGTGGGCCCTGCCGCCGGACGAGAGCCGGGTCTTCGCCGACCTGCTCCACCGCGCCGAGGCCGCCCGGGCGCCGGAGGCGCGCTACCTGCGGGGTGGCTTCTGGCGCAACTTCCAGGTGAAGTACCGGGAGGTCAACGACCTCCACAAGCAGATGCTCCGCACCTCGGCCAAGGTCGCGGCGATGTCTGCCGGCGAGGCGAAGGCGAAGGCCCTCGATCACCTCTACCAGGGCCAGTCGAACGACTGCTACTGGCACGGCCTGTTCGGCGGCATCTATATCAGCCACATGCGCCTCGCCACGTATGAGCACCTCATCGCGGCCGAGGATGCCGCCGACCGCGCCGCCCGGGCGCTCCGGCTGCCGGTCGACGGGGCGACCGAGCGCGACGTCGACCTGGACGGCATCCCCGAGGCCGTCCTGACGACACCCGGGGCGATCGTGGTGATCAAGGTCTCCGAGGGCGCCGGGATCGGCAGCTGGGACATCCGGGCCGTACGGCACGCGCTGCTGGCGGTCCTCCGCCGCCGGCCGGAGGCCTCCCACGAGACGCTCGTCGAGCACGAGCGACGTCTGGCGGAGACCGACGAGGTCCCGGAGGCGGCCGGCGTCGGCTCGATCCACGACATGGTGGCGACCAAGGAGGCCGGGCTGTCGGAGCGCCTCCACTACGACCACCATGAGCGCCGCTCCGCCCTGGTCCACCTCTGGCCGCCACGGACCACACCCGGCCAGGCCGCCCGGGCCGAGGCCGACGAGCTGGCGGACCTCGTCGACCGGCCCTGGACCGTCCTCGCCACCGGCCAGGCGGATGGCGAGGCCTGGATCCGCCTCGCCCGCGACGCGACCTTCCGCGGCGGCGACGGGCCGCAGCCGATCCGGGCAGAGATGACGATCACCGCCGGCGGCGGGCGCCGGGCGCCCACCCTCGAGGTCGCCACGACGATCGACAACCGCTCGTCCGCGCCGGTCGAGGCGCTGCTCGGCCTCGAGTGGGCGCTGACGATGCTCGGCGGCGGCGCCAACCCGGCGGCCTTCTGGGACCTCGACGGCGAGCGCGTCCCCCACGATTCGGCCGGCAGCCGGACCGGGATCGCCCGGCTTCGCTCCGGCAACGACCTCATCGGCCTCGAGCTGGAGACCCGGGTCGAGCCGGCCGCCGATGCCTGGATCGCCCCGATCGAGACCGTCTCCAACTCGGAGGCCGGCTTCGAGCGCGTCTACCAGGGCAGCGCCCTCGTGCTTGCCCGTTCGCTCGCCCTGGCCCCGGGCGAGCGGACGACGGTCACCGTCCGCCAGGCCGTGCGGGCGAGCCGGGACCGGGCCGAGGAGGAGGGGCTCTAGGCACTTCGGCGGGCTGCGGCCTCCTCGCGGCATTCCCCCGCCCCTCGTGTCCGTCCCATACGCCACAAGGAGGCCTGCGGGCATCCGGGCCGGCGACGCCATGCCATGCGCGGGTATGGGCCGTCGCCGGCTTGCGCCCATCCGTCCCCCGCTCTCCCATTCGCGCGGCGTGAATGTTGCCGGCCGTTCGATGGTGGCAGGTGGCTCCAAAGACTCGGCCGCGGTGTTTCCACCCGGGGTCGTTCACGCAGCGTGTCGGTTTCGGCCACGGCGGCGACCTGGTCGGGCACACCCGCGGTTCCTGCGCCGCCAGCCGTCATCCGAGCGCCGTCGACATTCACGCGGCGTAAAGGCGGAAGCGCCGTGGGGCACACCCGGTATGGAGCGGCCTGCGAGCCTCCGGGCCGGCGCCGCCATGCGCAGGTACGGGCGGGCGTGCCAGGCCCGCCCTCGCACCGACGCCCCGGGCCGTTGCCGCGAGCGCGTGCAGCG
>Ga0315268_10008129_pt1 | contig 10993 bp, 9 predicted proteins | sample C1_top_MG_FD_204535 | JGI IMG/M metagenome (GOLD analysis project Ga0315268, IMG submission 204535) | Sediment microbial communities from Yellowstone Lake, YNP, Wyoming, USA - C1_top | ecosystem: Environmental > Aquatic > Freshwater > Lake > Sediment | place: USA: Wyoming | collected 2017-08-01 | reverse complement strand
AGGACGGACGCGTAACGATGTGCGGTCGTGCGCGGAAGGCCAATCTCGGCGCCAGCGGCCGCTTGGTTGAGCAATCCGCCCGGCACAACCCCACGGCGACTTCGACAGGCAAGCGACGCAGACAAGGGGAACAGGCTTGCAGATGATGTAACACGTGTGTTACCTATGCACGACGGGAGGTGGGGGCCGTGCCAGTCGTCGCTCGCCAACGGGCTTTTCGACTGGTGGTTCACGCCCGTGATCGTCCACCGCCCCACGTACACGCGAAGCACGGGAGCAACGAAGTGCGCGTCAACCTGCTGACGCTCGAAGTCATGGACCCTGGTCCGGTTCCGCGCGGGTGCGTCGAGGCGATGCTGAGCCACCTCAACCGGCTGCTCCGGGCTTGGGAGCGGCACCACCGCAGCCGGAGGTGAGGTTGGGCGCTCTTCCTGCGATCGTTGCCGACAACGCCCACCGCTGGATGGTCGAGGCGGTGTTCGAGCGGGACTTCGTGCGCATCTCTTTCGCGAACGGCGACCGGTTCCGCTTCCCGCTTGCTGGGCTCGGTCGCACGGAGAAACTGCAGGTCGACCGCGCGACGATCGCGCCCGACGGCATGTCGATCGAAATCCCCGCGGCCGGCCGCAGCGAACCGGTCGAACTGCCATGGGATCTCGTGCGCGCCGAATGTGACCCCGTCTTTGCCGATCAGGCCCGAGCTGTTCAGGCGGCCACCGCAGCGAGCGTTGGAAGGAAGATCGGTCGTCTCCGGCGGCATGCGGGCTTATCCCAAGCCGCTCTAGCCTCACGAGCCCGGATTGCCCGCGCTACGGTGAATCGCATCGAGCGCGGTCGGCTGCTCCCCGAGCTCTCGACCCTGCGACGAATCGCGCGCGCTCTCGGGATGCGGCTCGCCGACCTCATCGCCTCGTGACTGATGTGTAGGCCGCCATCATGGAAGCCAATACGGCTGGCGAGAACCTCCTGGAGAGCCACCTGAGGGAGCCAGTGTGCGGCCTGCTCAGGATTGAACGGAGCTGGACGGTTTGCTACTGGAGCACGAAGGGTGGGAGGTCGGTGGGGTGCCGCGGATTTTGGAATTCTTCGGCATTGCGATCTACTCGAGGTTGTCGATAGGTCAATAGGTCGGTCGCTAGGTCGATAGCTGGCAGTGACAGTCGCTAGCCGGCAGTAACAACCTACGAGAGCTTCGGCACGTGATCCTCACCCGCGACGTGATTCTGCGCGAGATCGCGAGCGGCCGGCTCGCGCTCGATCCGTTCGTGCCGGACCAGGTCGGGCCGGCGTCGATCGACCTCCACCTCGGCGACGAGATCCGTGTGATGTCGGGCGGGCCGGAGGTGATCGAGCTCGACGAGGACGCCGACTACCGTGCGGTCACCGTGGTGCGGCCGCTCGCCGACCGCTATGTTCTCCAGCCGGGCGAGACCATCCACGGCATCACGCGAGAGCGCATTCGACTGCCGCCCGACGTCGGCGGCTGGCTCGAAGGTCGCAGCCGTTTCGCCCGCCTCGGGCTCATGATCCACGTGACCTCGGGTTTCGTGGCGCCGGGCGTCGACAACCGTCAGGTGCTCGAGATGTCGAACGTCGCCGGCCGCCCGCTTGCAATCCATGCCGGCATCCGCCTGTGCCAGATCGTGCTCCAGCGTACTGAGGGGCAGGCGGTCTACAGCGGCCGCTTCGCGGAGCAGTGGAAGCTGTAGCGCTCAGCGGGGCGGCATGCGGAGCGCGCCGTCGAGCCGGCGGCCTACTCGAAGACGACCGCGAACTGGCGCGGAAGGTCGTGGCGCTCACGCCAGCGGAAGCCTGCGGCCTCGGCCTGCTCGACGATGCGAGCCTCGGGAATCGCGTGCGCGTCCGCTGTGTACTCGGCGGCCGGGCGATCGACCACGAGCAGCCGCCCGCCGGGGCGCAGCGCGCGCCGGAGCGCGGCGAGCATGGCGCCGGCCTCCTCGAGCTCGTGATAGGTATCGACCAGGAGCACGCCGTCGAGCGAGTCCCGGGGTAGGCCAGGGTCGGTTGCCGTGCCGCGCTGAATGACGACTTGCGGGAAGCGGGCGGGCGGGAAGCGCGCGGCGAGCTGCTCGAGGGTCTCGGGACGGATGTCGATCGCGACCACCCGACCACGCGGACCGACGCGGGCGGCGAGGCGCTCGCTGAAGTAGCCGCCGCCAGCTCCGAGATCGGCGATCACCGCGCCGGGCGCGGCCCCGAGGAGGTCGAGGACGCGCTCGGGCTCCTGCCAGGGATCGCGGTCGATCTCGAACAGGCGGTAGACGTCCGGTGGCCTGCTGCCGAGGGTGACCGCCAGCGCCAGCTCCGCGCCGTTGCGCCCAACGGTGAGCTGCAGCGGGCTGCCAGGACGGTGGCGCCCGACCGTACCGATCAGGTCGCGTGCGTGCCGTATACGCCGGCCACCCGCGGTGCGGATGAGGTCGCCCGTACGCAGTCCCGCGTGCGCGGCCGGACCGTCGGGAAAGATTCTGTCGAGCCGTGCAGCCGGGCCGCCTGCGCTCAGCGCATCGTCGACCGTGACGCCGAGCCACCCGCGCGGCGAGGTGGGGGAGACCGCCCCGCCGGCAAGGGCCAGCAGGAGCAGCGCCGCTGCAAGGGCGCGCGCGGTGGCACACTGGCGCGTGCTGCCCGGGAATGTCGGCAAGCGGAGGGCCGCACGGTCGCCGGGCGGATGCTGCGAGCGGCCGTCTCCAAGGCCGGCCGGCGAGCCTGCGGGCACGCGCTCGGCGCCGTCCGTCACTGGGGTAGCAGGAGCACCGCCACCGGGCACGGCGACTCCGCCAGGATGGTCTCGACGCGGGTGCCGAAGAACGTGCGGTGTGCGTGCGGGCGACTTGCGGCACCGAGGACCAGCAGGTCGGCGTCGCTCGCGGCGCGCACCACCGCGCGCTCGATGTTGGCGGCCTCGAGGGTCTGTGTGGTGATGGCGATGCCGGCTTCGGCAGCGCGCTCGCGGGCCGCGGTAAGGAGGGCCTGGGCGGCGTGGGCATGATCGGTGCGGATCGCGGCAGCGCGCGTGCGCGCGAAGAAGGCGAAGGACGACTCGAGGACGTGCAGCGCCGTGATCGTCCCGCCGACGCAAGCGGCGTAGCGCACGGCGAAATCGAGCGCCGCGCGCCCGTGGGTGGAGCCACTCACAGGTACGAGGATGCGTGGCGCTGCCGTCGTACCGCCGACTACCGGAAGCTGGTGCTGGCCGGCGCCGCTGCGCACGACGAGGAGCGGACACGGCGTCTGGGCCGCAATCGCGCGCACGTACTCGCCGCCGAGGGGGTGGCGGCGCGCCACCTCGGAGGCACCAAGGACGAGCAGGTCGTAGCCGCGCGCCGCCTCGCGCAGAATCGTCTCCGGCCCGGACACGCCGGTTTCCGTCTTCAGCGTGAGCCCCGAGGCGCCGGCCTCGCTGGCGATACGGCGCAGGGCCTCGATATGACGCGTCAGCTGCTGGCGGGCGCGCACCCGGCCGAGCAGACGGCGGCGGCGTTTGCGGTCGATGTGGAAGGCCACGATGCTGGCGCCGGCGTCGCCGGCCACCAGCGGTGCCACCAGTGCCGCGGCGCGCTCGGCGTTGTGGCCACCTCCGGTCGGCAACAGCACCTTGAGGCCGTGGCTCGGCAGCAGCTCGCGCGCACGTACCGCTTGCGCGCGCCAACGCTCCGCTTCGTCGGCGCCGACCGGGATGTGCCGTGTCGTCCACACCAGCAGCGGCCCCGCCATCGCCGAGGTCGCGATCGCGACCAGGACGATTGCGGCATACATCGGCGCCGACAGGATGCCGAGCGAGAGGCCGATCGAGGCGACCACGAGCTCCATGGCGCCGCGGGCGTTCATGCCGCTGCCGATGGCGAGCGACTCCCAGCTGCCGAGCCCGCCCCAGTAGGCCCCGGCGCTCGCGCCGACGAGCTTGCTGGCGCAGGCGACCGCGATGACGGCGAGCGTGGGACCGATCTCCAAGCCGTGGGCGAGGTCGACCTTGAGACCGGCGTAGGCGAAGAACACGGGTGCGAGGACGGCGAGCAGGATCCCTTCGACCTGCTCGACCGTCGGGCGCCGCAGGCGCGGCGAGCGCGCCATCACCAGACCGGCGACGAAGGCGCCGAAGACGGCGTGGATGCCGATCAGCTGCGTGAGTGCGCCGAAGACGAGCGTGACCACCATTACGCCCGTGGTCATCGCGTGGCGCACGCCGACGCGATCGTCGATCCAACGCAGGAACGACAGCACGAGCGCCGAACCGGTGGTGTAGGCGACGGCAACGAACGCCGCCGTGCTGCCGATCGCGATCCCCACGGTCGCGAGATTGACCTCGTCGCGCGCGGCGAGCGCGGCGATGACCGACAGCAGAAGCCAGCCCGTGGCGTCCTCGGCCACGCCCGCGCCGAGGATCACGATGCCGACGTTGCGTCGCATCAGGTCGAGGTCGATGAGGATGCGGGCGATGACGGGGATGGCCGAGATCGAGAGCGCGGTTGCGAGGAAAAGGGTGAAGAGCAGGCGATCACCGGGGTCCACCAGCAGGCGGTCGGGGAGCGCCCAGCCCAGGGCGAGCCCGGACGCGAACGGCACGACCATGCCGAGGATCGAGGCGTACAGCGCCGCCCGTCCGAGGTTGCGGAGCACGTCGAGGTCGGTCTCGAGGCCGGTCATGAGCAGCAGCACGACCATGCCGAGCCAAGCGATGACCTCGAGGAGCTGGAACTGGAGCGCGTCGCGCGGAAAGAGCGCGCCGTGGAGACCGGGTGCGAGCACGCCAAGGCAGGAAGGGCCGAGGAGGATACCGGCCGTGAGCTCGCCAATGACGGGCGGCTGGCCGTAACGTTGTGCGAGCTCACCCAGGCCGCGTGCCGCCGTCAGCAGCAGCGCGAGCTGCAGCAGGAAGAGGAGCAGCGTGTGCTCGGGAAGCGCGGGAGGCATCGCAGGGGGGGATTCTACGGAAGCTGGCGTGAGGCGTCGAGGCGACGCCGGATGTGTGCGCGCGCCGGACGCGTGTCGGTGGCGCCAAACGTGGCCACAGGTCGGGGGTTGAGCGACCGGGGCCACTCCCGACTTGCTAAGTCGTATTTGCCTGACAAAAACGACTTAGCCCACCCGAAGTTCTACTTCTTCGACGCCGACGTCTTCCAGGCGATCCGGCCGCGCGGACCGCTCGACGCGTCTGAAGAGATCCAAGGGCCGGTGCTCGAGACGCTGTTCCTGCAGCAGCTCCGCGCGCTCAACGACTACCGTGGCCTCGGCTGTGCGCTCCACTATTGGCGTACCGCGAAGGGCGACGAAGTCGACTTCGTCGCGTATGGCGAGCGCGGCCTGCGCGCATTCGAGATCAAGCGCAGCGCGCGTGTCCGGCCCGACGACCTTAAAGCGCTACGTCTCTTCCGCGAAGATTTCCCCCAGAGCAAAGCATACCTCGTCTACCCGGGCTCGCGGCGCTGGCACGAGGGCGGCATCGACATCGTGCCCTTCACGGCCGCCGTCATGGAGCTCGGGCAGCTTCTCTGATGCACACTGAGTCATCAACGACGAGGCCTGGAGACTCGCCGCCGACCATCTGTGCCGCACCGGACGCGCGCGCGGGGGCTTCTGAAAGCGGTGCGATTATGGGCATAGCGCGCGCGCATCGAGGTGCCTACAATGTCAAGGGGGATCGGAGCATGAGCCACGCCGCCCTGTTGGTCGAGGACAATAGCTCGCACGCCGACCTGATCAGCGACGAGATCGCGCCGGTACTGGCGGGCTGGACGCTTGATATCGTGGCGACCGTGTTGGAGGCGCGGCGCCGGATGGCGGCGCGCCGCTACGATCTCTTCCTGCTCGACTTTCGCCTGCCGGACGGCGACGGCATCCAGTTGTTGCGGGAGATTCGGGCGGGGGGCGGCGAGACGCCGGCGATTTTCGTGACCACGGCGTCGTCAGCCAAGCTCGCCGTGGAGGCGATGAAGCTTGGGGCCGACGACTACATCGTCAAGGAGGAGGGCTACTTGACGGTGCTGCCGTACCTGGTGCGCGAGGTGCTCGCCCGCCGGCGGGTCACCGAGGAGCGGCGCGCGCTCGAGGAGCGGCTGCAGCGCGCCGAGCGGGCGGCGACGCTTGGGTATCTCGCCTCGGGGCTGGCGCACCACATCAACAATCCGCTGGCGACGATCCGGACGTTCCTGCAGCTCCTGCCGACGCACTTCGAGGACGCGGAGTTTCGCACCAAGTATCTGGCGATGGCGTTGGCGGAGAGCGAGCGCATCCGGGATTTGGTGAAGGACATCATGCGGGCGACGACGGTGCCGGCGGAGGGGAACGAGGTGCAGCGGCTGGAGGATATACTGGCGCGGGCAGAGGAAGGGGTGGCGGGGGAGCTGGAGGCGAAGGGGCTCACGTGCCGCAAGGAGTTGCCGGAGGAGGTGCCGCCGGTGCGGGTGCACGGTGAGGCGGCGACGTGTTTGTTCTTGACGTTGTTGCAGAACGCGGTGCGGTTTGCGCCCGAGGGGAGTGAGATCGAGGTGCGGGCGCGGGTGGACGAGGAGGCGGGGCGGCTGGTGGCGGTAGTGCGAGATCACGGGCCGGGGATACCGGTGGAGCAGCGCGAGAAGATTTTCGAGCCCTTTTTCACGACGGCGGTGGACGGGCTGGGGATGGGGTTGTTCGTGGCGTCGCGGATCGCGGATTTGCAGAACATCGAGCTCTCGGTCGAGAACTGCGAGCCGAGCGGCGCCGCCTTCCGCGTGGGACTGCCGCTGGTGCGAGCGGCGGCGACCGACGCCGAGGACGTGCGCTCGACGCTGTAGGGCGGGCCCGTCGGGTCGGGGCTGCGTGGCCCCCACAGCCTCACGCCACCGGGCTCGTCGGCCTTGTGCAGTGCGCTTGCCGCTCTGCGTCATTAGCGTCCGAGGCGCGATTTCGCTCGAAAGCGCATGAGCCTGCACAGCGCGTGGCAGGCGCCATGCGCCTTGCCCTGGCACCGAGAAGTGCGCTAATGAGGACTACCCCCCCCGGGGAAAGCGTTCACCTGTTTGCGGCGGGTTGTCATCACTGGTCTCGGTTGTGTCACCCCCTGCGGCACCGGCGCTGAGCAGCTCTGGTCGGCTATCGTAGCGGGGAAATCGGGCATCAAGCCGGTCACGTCATTCAATCCCGCGGGGTGCGCCAGCCGGGTTGCAGGGGAGATCCTCGACTTCCGGCCCGAGGACTTTCTTGCCCGCCGTGAGATCCAGGCTTTCTCGCGCTACCTGCACTTCGGAGTCGCGGCCGCCCGCATGGCGTGGGAGGACGCCGGCCAGCCCACGTGCCTCGATTCTGAGCGCGTTGGCATCTGCGTCGGCAGCGCTCTCGGAGCGGGCAGCCGGATCGTCAGCGACGCGATGATCTTCGCCGAGAAGGGGTTGGAGCGGGTCCACCCGATGCTGCCCCTGCAGTACGGGGGGAGCCTCCCCTCGGAGATCGCGATCACCCTCGGCTTCCGAGGGCCGGCGTACGCCGTTTCGACGGCCTGCACAGCGGGAGCGGACGCGGCTGGGCTCGCGTTCGCGCAGATCGCCAGTGGGGTCCTCGATGGAGCGCTCGTCGGCGGAAGCGACGCACCGGTCTTCCCGTTGATCTTTGCCGCCTTCGACCGTTTGCAAGTGCTCTCGCGCCTGAACGATCCGCCGGAGCGCGCCTCGCGCCCCTTTTCTCGCGAGCGCAACGGTTTCGTCCTGTCGGAAGGGGCCGGCATGTTGATGCTGGAGGCCGAGGATGTGGCGCGGGCGCGGGGCGCGCGGATCTACGCCGAGTTGGCGGGCTTCGGCGCCACCACCGACGCGTTTCACCACCTCCATCCCGCTCCGGACGGCGAGCAGGGCACGCGCGCCGTCATGCTGGCGCTCGAGCACGCGGGTGTTGCACCGGAGGACGTGGACTACGTGAACGCGCACGGTACCAGCACGTCGAAGAACGACGTCACCGAGACCATCATCATGAAGAAGGTCTTCGGAACCGGCGCCTATCGCGTTCCGATCAGCTCATCGAAGTCGATGCTGGGCCACCTCATAGGTGCGGCCGCCGCAATCGAGCTCATAATATCTGTCCTGGCCATCCGCGACTGCGTAGTCCCGCCTACGATCAACCTCACGGAGCCCGATCCAGCGTGTGACCTCGACTACGTGACTGACGGTGCGCGCCCGGCCGTCCTGCGTACGGTGCTGTCGACGTCGTTCGGCTTCGGCTCGCGGAACGCGGCGCTTGTCGTACGCGCGGCCGCGAATTGAGAGGGGAGAAGGAGAACCTCAAGATGGATCCGCAAGCCAAGACACGGCTTAGAGAAATCATTGCCGTCGAGTTGCAGGTCCCGACCGACAAGGTGCGCAGCGGACTCTCGCTGCGCAAGCACCTGGGTATGGATTCCGTCGCTGCCCTCAACATCCTCTTTGCCGCGGAGGAGACGTTCGGCATTCACGTTCCGGAAGGCGAGCTCGAGCACGTGGACGAGATCGATGCGATCATGGCGCTCATCGAGCGATACCGTGCCGCTCCCACAGCAGGCGCGGCAGCCTCCCGTCGGTCGTAATGAGGGCGGGCCGCGGTCGCGCGCCCGCGCTCGCCCGGCACGCCACGAAATCCTGCCGTAGCGGTGCCACGTTGCGGTCAGTAGAATATGCTGCTGGTGGTCGCTCTGGGTGAGCTTTGTGCGTAGATGGGGAGTGTCGGTGGTCGGGCGAATCGCCGTCGCCTCGCTCGGCCGCGCCGCAAGAGCCGCACTGCTGTCGACCGCGTCTGTGGACCCCGATCTCGACCTCGCGGGCGGTGCATCCTCCATTGCCGAGTGTCTGTTGCGGGACGCCGCCGAGGGGCACGCGATCGTCCCGTTCTGGAGCGCTCACCAACTGACGATCGCGCTGTTGACGGCCGAGCGATTCGGTTTCCGTGCCGTCGCTGAGCGCTACGAGGTCGTCGCCGATGATTCGTTCGGAGGCCAGATCATGCAGATGGTCGGTGCGCACTTCGGCTTGAGGATGCGCACCATCCACACGCGCGGCAACCCGCGTCGATTCGAGGACCTGGGGGCATGGCTGCGCAGGCCCGAGCCGTTCTTCATCGCGGTGGACGGCGGGGGCGTCTACGGCACGGTGTCGACCGGGATCGTCAGGCTCGCGGCTCGGCTCGGCTCCACGGTGCGACCGCTCGCGATCCGGGCCAAGCCGGCCGCCCGCTGCCCGGGCCTGGTTGCCGAGATCCCGCTCCCGGGGGCCGCCCTCGCGCTTGCCGTTGCCGCCCCCATACGAGTGGACCGCGCGAGCCCGATCGCGGAGACGGCCGAGGCGCTGCGGTGCCGGCTCGAAGCCGCGTCCGCGGCAGCTGCTGCGCTGCTCGGGCCCGGGGTGGGGGTCGAGATGCCTGGCGGCGTGGATCGGCGACGGAGCGCAGGATGACGGCCGTGCCCGATACCGAGCTGAAGGTACGCCGTCAGGCATTCGTCGACGGCATCGTCTTTCGCTTCGTCGCTTGCCTCTTCGTGGAGCTGATCGCGCTCGCGACGGCGCTCGCCTCCAACCTGCCCGTAACCCGGTTTCTGCCCGCCATGCTGCTGGGCCCGCCGCTGGCGGTGCTGAACACGATCTATTGGTACGCGGGCAAGGCCCGTGGCTTTCCTCTGCGGGACTTCTACGTCCACTGGTTCGGCGATCTCGTGATCATATCGCTGTTCATCTACTCGCTCGGCGGGCTAGACGTGCCGTACGGTCCGTTCGTCTACTCCATGATCGTCATTACCTCGGCGATGTTCATGTCTCGCCGCGGCTCCTATCTCGTCGCCGGAGGCGCGGCGCTCTGCCTCGTCAGCATGGCCGTGGGGGCGCGCTTCGGCGTGCTGCCGCCGCCGCTGCAGATGTGGAGCCATCACTACTCGTCGGGCGCCGAGTTCACGGTGGTCATCGGCGCGATCATCTTCTTCTACATGAACGCGTACCTCGCCGGCACGCTGTCGGACCAACTCAAGGCCGCGAAGGCGGAGATCGAGGACCACAACCGGCTTCTCGAGCAACGCGTGAAGGAGCGGACGCATGAACTCGAGGAGCGAACCGACGAGCTCCAGGAGATGGTACACATCGTGACGCACGATCTGCAGAACGTTGCCGTTGCGAGCGCGGAGACGGCGCGCATGCTAGCCGAGCGCGACGGAGCGAGCCTCTCGGAGCGAGGTCAGCGCTACGCTGGCCGGCTGGTGCGTGACTGCCGCCTGATGGCGAGCATGCTGCGCGATCTGCTCGAGGTCGAGAAAAAGACCGAGGTCGCCGAGCGCCGCGAGCCGGTCGATGTCGCCTCGGTCGTGCGGGAGGCCATCGCGCGTGTGCAGAATGTGGTCGAGAGCAAGGGAATCGAAATCGTGATAGGGGACTTGCCTCGGGTCCTTGCGGATTACCAGAAAATCCAACACGTTTTCGAGAACGTGCTGAACAACGCCTGCAAGTACGTCGGGGACAAACCGAGGCCGCGCATCGAGGTCGGCGGGACGATTGAGAACGGCAGCGTCGAGTACTTCGTGCGTGACAATGGCATCGGCATCGAGGCGACGCAGATGGGCCGCATCTTCCAGCTCTACCACCGCGCGCCCGAGCAGACGGTGGCGGGCGTGGTGCAGGACGGGCACGGGATCGGTCTGGCGGTGGTCAAGCGCATCGTGCAGCGGTACGGAGGTCGGATATGGGTGGAGTCGGTTCCCGGCGAAGGCTCGTGCTTCCGGCTCAGTTTCCCGAGCGAAGAGAGGGCTGAGACATGACCAATGCTGCGCTGCTGGTCGAGGACAACAGCTCACACGTCGAGCTGATCAGCGACGAGCTGGCGTCGGTGCTCACCAATTGGACGCTCGACGTTGCGGCGACGCTCGCGGAGGCGCGGCGCCGGATGGCGGCGTGCCGCTACGATCTCTTCCTGCTCGACTTTCGCCTGCCGGACGGCGACGGCATCCAGTTGTTGCGGGAGATTCGGGCGGGGGGCGGCGAGACGCCGGCGA
>Ga0315268_10008128_pt1 | contig 10994 bp, 7 predicted proteins | sample C1_top_MG_FD_204535 | JGI IMG/M metagenome (GOLD analysis project Ga0315268, IMG submission 204535) | Sediment microbial communities from Yellowstone Lake, YNP, Wyoming, USA - C1_top | ecosystem: Environmental > Aquatic > Freshwater > Lake > Sediment | place: USA: Wyoming | collected 2017-08-01 | reverse complement strand
CACATCATCACCAAGCCCCGGACGTTCCTGAAGGTGCTGGGCACCGCCTGCCGCGTGGCGTCAACCCCAGGCCGTTCCGTGGTGGTGGGGTTGAGACCCACGCGGCCCGACACGGGTTACGGCTACGTTCGCCTGGGAGCCCGCCAAAGGCGCGTCGGGGGCGAAGAGGTGTTCCGCGTCGAGAGGTTTACCGAAAAGCCGCCTCTGCCGGTGGCGCGCCGGTATGTTGCCTCCGGCCGCTATCTCTGGAACGGCGGGATGTTCATCTGGCGGGCCTCCACGTTGCTGCGGAATTTGGATCGGGTCCAGCCGCGCATGGCGCGCGGCCTCGCTCAAATCGCTGCCGCAGGAGGTGTGCGAGCCGGCGCAGCCTTTCGCCGCCTGTTTCCCCGGCTCGAAAAGATTTCCATCGACTACGCCCTGATGGAGCATATTTCCGATATCTTCGCTGTCCCCGCAGAGATCGGGTGGAGCGACGTGGGAAGCTGGGCCGTCGTCTACGAGCTGAGCCCCCGGGATGGGGACGGGAATGTTCGGCCGCCTTCGAGCCTTTGCCTGGGATCTGGCGGCAACATGATTGTTGCCCCGAACAAGTTTGTGGTGACCGTGGGGGTGAATGACCTGGTGATTGTCGAAACCCCGGACGCGCTGCTCGTCTGCTCCCGCCAACGCTCGCAGGACGTCGGCAAGGCTGTCCAGGAGCTCGAGCGGCGAGGTCTCACGAAGTTGTTGTAGCCGTGCACTCTTTCCGCCCGACAGGTCCGGGATTCGACCGACCTTCAGGTCGGCGGGTTTTCCACGGAAGCTTATGGACAAAATCAAATTCGGCACCGATGGCTGGCGTGCGGTGATTGGCGAAGAGTTTACCTTCGCCAACGTGCGTCGCGTGGCGGCGGCCATCGCCGCGTATGTGCGCGCGGAAGGCGAGCCGGCCCAAGGGCTGGTGGTGGGCTATGACACGCGCTTCCTTTCCGACGAATTCGCCCGCTGTACGGCGGAGGTCGTCGCCGGTGCGGGAATTCGCGTGATTCTGGCGGACCAGCCCACTCCGACTCCGGCGATCAGCTATGCCGTCGTGGCGCGGCAGACGGCCGGGGCCATCGTGATGACGGCCAGCCACAACCCTCCTCGCTGGAACGGAATGAAATTCAAGGCGCCCTACGGCGGTTCGGCGGCCCCTTCGATCATCCGTCGGATCGAAGCGCACCTTCATCACCTCGATCGTCGTGCCGGCAAGCGCGCGCGCCGAGCCGGGATCGCGCCGATCGAAAGGGTCGACCTGGTGACGCCCTACCTGGAGAGACTGAAGGCCCTGGTGCATCTCGACCGGATTCACGCCTCCGGGCGCCGGTTCGTGATTGATCCGATGTACGGGGCGGCGCGCGGCTGCATCGCGCGGCTTTTCCAGGGGGCCGGAATTCCCTTTCGCGAGATTCACGCCGAACACAACCCGCTTTTCCCCGGGCTGAATCCGGAGCCCATCGAGCCTCACGTCGCCGACCTGCGCCGCACCGTCTCGGAAGGCGGCTACGATGCCGGCTTCGCGACGGATGGTGATGGCGACCGGCTAGGCGCCATGGACCGCGACGGCACCTTCGTGGATTCGCACAAGATCTTCTCCATCCTCCTCAAGCACCTCGCCGAAGACCTCAAGATGCACGGCGAAGTCGTCAAGACCTTCTCGACAACCATGATGGTCGACAAGCTGGCGCGCAAGTACGGGTTTCCCCTCCACATCACGCCGATCGGCTTCAAGTACATCTGCGAGCTGATGCTGTCCCGCGACGTTTTGATCGGAGGCGAGGAGAGCGGCGGAATCGGCATCAAGGGGCACTTGCCCGAACGCGATGGGATTCTGAACTCGCTTCTCCTGGCCGAGATGATGGCCGACAAGGGGCGCACGCTGGGTGAACTGTTGCAGGAGCTGACGGACGAATTCGGCCCGCATTTCTACGGCCGGGTGGACCTGGAAATTGAGAAGGAAGCCGCCCACCGCATCGTCCGCCAGGTGGCCCGCAACAAACTCAAGCGCATTGCTGGCCTTGACGTAACGGCCGTGGATGATATGGACGGAGTGAAATTGCTTTTTGGCGATCAGGCCTGGCTGCTGGTTCGCGCCTCCGGCACCGAAAACGTGCTCCGCCTGTACGTCGAAGCGCCCTCACCGGAGCAGGTCAGGGCCCTGCTGGATGAGATCACCGCCTTCGCCAGGGCCGCGTAACGCGCGCCCTCGGGCGGCCGCCTCGTGAGGGAGCAGAATCGGGAAGAAGCACCGAGCCGCATGGAAGATTCCCCTCAAGTCAAGCGTTACCACCGCACCCGGCGCGTCCTGGGCGTCGTGGGGTTTGCTCTGGACCTTGCCCTGCTTCTGATCTTGCTGTTTACGGGCTGGACGGTTTCGCTTCGCAGTGTCGCGGAGCGGTTCTTCCCCGTGCCGGCCCTGGCCTTGCTGGTTTATCTCCTCCTGTTTGGGGCCATCAGCCAGGGGATCGGGCTGCCGGTGGACTTCCTCAAGGGTTACTGGCTCGAACACCGCTATGGCCTGTCCAACTTGACCCTGCGAGGCTGGATGAAAGACCTGGTCAAGGGATGGGCCGTGAGCGCCGTACTGATGTCGCTGGCGATCGAGTTCCTCTACGCTACGGTGCGCTACCGGCCCGCCCACTGGTGGATCCTCTGCGGGTTTGCCTTCATTGCCTTTTTCGTGTTGCTGGCCAACCTGGCGCCGGTGCTGCTCCTGCCCATTTTCTACAAATTCGAGCCGCTCGAAAATCCCGCACTCGTGGCGCGGCTCCTGGAACTCTCACGGCGCGCCGGCACGCGCGTGCAGGGCGTGTTCGAATGGAAGCTGAGCGAGAAGAGCAAAAAGGCGAACGCGGCCCTGGTGGGTCTCGGCAACACGCGGCGGATCATTCTCTCCGACACGCTCCTTGCCGAATTCCGGGAAGACGAAGTCGAGGCCGTCCTGGCCCACGAGTTCGGCCACCACGTTCATCACCACCTCGCGCAGGCCATCGGCCTCCAGGCGTTGGCCACGTTCCTGGGTTTTTACCTCGTGAATCGGGCGCTCCTTGAATTCAGCCGCTTCTTCGGATTCACCGGGTTGGCGGACTTTGCCAACCTCCCCCTGCTGGTTCTGGTGAGTGTGGGGCTTTCTCTGGCGCTCTTGCCCGTCGTCAATGGACACTCCCGCCGCATGGAGCGGCAGGCGGATTTGTACGCGCTGCGAGCGATCCCGGAACGCTCGTCATTCATCTCCAGCATGGAGAAACTTTCCACCCTTAACCTCGCCGAACGGCGGCCGCATCCCTGGATCGAATTCCTCTTCCACAGTCACCCTTCGATCGAGAAGCGCATTGCCTTTGCGCAGAAGTTGTAGAGGCGGGGCATGCCTCGCCCGGTGGGTTCTGCGGTGAGATTTCAGTCAGGGATTCGGGTCGGTGGCCGCGCGGCTCTTGCGCACCGCATCCAGAATGCCGTTCACAAACTCCACGGATTCGGCGCCGGAGAAGCGCCGGGCGATTTCGAGGGCTTCGTTGATGACGACGGCCGGGGGCGTTTCCGGGTAGTGATGTAACTCGTAGAGCGCCAGGCGCAGAATGTTTCGGTCCACCGCCGCCATGCGCTCCAGGCGCCAGTGTTCCGAATGCTCGCGCAGGAGGCGGTCGAGATCGCTGACCTCCCGGACGGTTCCCTCAAAAAGCTCCCGCGCGAAACTCTTCACATCAGGCTCCACATTCTTCCCCGTAAAGAAGTTCTCGAGGACGCTCTCGGGAGTATGTCCACCCACTTCCCGTTGGTAGAGCATCTGGAGGGCGAGTTCGCGTGATTTTCTTCGAGAGCCCATTCGAAAGCGTGTCCGGGGTCCGGAGTCCGAAGTCGGGAGTCACATGCCGGTTGTTGCCTGCTGAGGGTTGAGAGCTGAGCGCAGAGCGCCTTGAGTTATCTCCCCACAAACTTCGGCGGCCGCTTCTCCAGGAAAGCCTGCGTGCCTTCCTTCATGTCGGCGGTCGTGGTCAGGAGGCCAAAGAGGGTGGCTTCGATGAATTCGCCCTGCTCCTGGGTCATTTCCATGCCGCGGTTCACCGCTTCCATCGCGAACTTGATCGCCACGGGGGCGTTGGCCATGATCTTCTGCGCGATCTTCTCCGCCGTCGCCCTCAACTCGCCCGCCGGAACAACCTGGTTCACGAGTCCGATCCGAAAGGCTTCCTGGGCGGAGACCATCTCTCCGGTCAGGATGATCTCATGGGCCCGGCCCTTGCCCACCAGGCGCGGCAGGCGTTGCGTCCCCGCGTAGCCGGGGATGATGCCGAGCTTCACCTCGGGCTGGCCGAACCGGGCGTTTTCCGACGCGATGCGCAGCGTGCAAGCCATGGCGAGCTCACAGCCACCACCCAGCGCGAAGCCGTTCACCGCCGCGATCACCGGTTTCCCCAGGTTCTCGATGAAATCCAGGACCTTCTGGCCGCGCAGGGAGGTTTCCTTGCCTTCCAGCGGCGTCTGAACGGCCAGTTCATTGATGTCGGCCCCGGCCACAAACGCCTTTTCCCCGGCGCCAGTCAGAATCACGACTCGCACTTCGTCGTCTTTCTGCGCGGCTGCAAAGCAGTCTTTCAGTTCCTCCATCACTTTATGGTTCAGCGCGTTGAGCTTATCCGGCCGGTTGACGGTGATGCAGGCAATACCGGCGCGCGCTTCGTAGAGCAGGGTTTCATAGGCCATGAACGTTCTCCCTTAATGGACGAACCTCGCCCCGGCTCTCCGGCCTCCGGGCGGTCTTACAGCAGCAGGGACTTGTTCACCCGGGGATGCTTCGGGTCCGAGTAATCGTAGAAACCCTTGCCCGTCTTGCGGCCGTACATGCCGGCCAACACCATGCGCTTCATGAGGGGAGGCGGCGCAAAACGCTTCTCGCGGTATTCGTTGAAGAGGATTTCCGCGATGTAGTACGTGGTGTCGATCCCGACAAAGTCCAGCAGGGTGAGCGGGCCCATGGGATGATTGCATCCGAGTTTCATTCCCTGGTCGATATCCTCGATTGCTCCGAATCCTTCCTCCAGCGCGCGCACGGCGTCGAGCAGGTAAGGCACCAGCAGGCGATTGACGATGAATCCCGCACGGTCGGTCGTGAGGATGGGGGTCTTGCCGAGTTTGCGGCTGAAATCGACGCCTGACTGCACCACTTCCGGCTCCGTGACCACCGTCTTCACCACCTCGACCAGCGCCATCAGCGGCACGGGGTTGAAGAAGTGCAGGCCCAGGAAGCGCGCGGCGCGGCGCGTGGCGGTCATCATCTCAGTGATGGAAAGCGAGGAAGTATTACTGGCAAACAGCGCCTCGGGCTTCACGATGGAATCGAGCTCCGCGAAGAGTTGCCTCTTGCGGTCGAGGTTTTCGATAATCGCTTCGATCACGAGGTCGCAATCGGCAAAGTCCTGCAACTGCAGGGTCGGTTTCAACCGGCTCGTGGTCTGAGCTTTCTGCTCCGCCGTCAGCGTTCCTTTCTCCACCAGCTTGGCGAGCGACTTCTCGATTGAGGCCAGTCCCTTGTTCAGGAGCTCCTGGGATACTTCCCGGACAAGGGTCGGGAACCCGGCCATGGCGGAGACCTGGGCAATCCCCGAACCCATCAGGCCACAGCCCACCACACCTACTTTGCGAATCTCCATGATTCCACTCCTTGACTTGGCAGAGAGGGAGGGTCCGTGGGGCGCACCGTCCCATCGCGAGAATGTCCGGGACACCGGCCGCCGAACTCCGCGCGACGTTTCCCAGGGATTCGTCTTCGGTCCGAATCTCGTGTCGACGAGTTCGTGTCAGGCATGTGCGGGCGGTTTCCCTGAAGAGAGGCTCCGGGCGTCACTCGCGATCAGCCGGCAAACTTCGAAAGCAGGACGCGTTTGCCCCCCTCTTTCCGTGCCTGCTCCAGGGAAGCTTCCAGACGGTTGATGACCTCGGTCACGCCATCGACGGCGTCAAAGTTGGCGCCGAGGGGAACATCGCAGACGGCGGCGCAAATGCTGGGGGTCGGGGCGCCGTCCGGTTTCACCTGCGAAATCACCCGGCGCACCTTTTCCACGGCCAGCCCGCCCTGCGGAAGCGCGGTATCCGGAAAGACCACGGCGATCGACACGAGGCTGTATCGAACCGCGACATCGTTCTGGCGCAGGCTGGAAAGAAGCGTTTTGCCGACCTGCTGGACATACCGCTGCACCGCCGCGTCCCCCAGCGTCTTGACCAGTTGGGCGGAGTTCGCGGGCTCGAGCAAGCAGACGCTCAGGGCCTGCGACTGGTCTCTCGAACGCTGGGCCTCCGCCAGCAGGCAATCGATGTAGGAACTCCGCGGCAGGAGGCCGGATTCCTCGTCGGTCCCGGCCAGGGAGCGCACCAGGCGTCGCAGCTTGGTGTTGTTGACCGCCATTGCCACCTGGGTGGCGATGGCTTTCAAAAGGAGACTCTCGCTGGGAGACCAGGCGCGCGGCGCCCCGCACTGCTCCAGCAGCAACAATCCGGCGACCTCATCCTTGTCGAGGAGCGGCAGCGCCAGCAGCGATTGGATAGCCAGCTTCTGAAGTTCCGGCATGACCGGCGCAAGAATGGGGGCGCTGGCCACATCGGCAATCGACCAGCCGTCGGGGCTTGTTCCCGCCTGGCGGATCAACGCGGAGTAAACCTTGAGTGCGGGCGCCATATCGGAGGGCGTGGCGGTGGGCGAACAGTACTCCGCCGTGAGCGCCGGCGCCCGATCCGCCGTTCCCAAAGCTCCCCAGCAGCGGCTGGCATTCAACGCCCGGCCGATTTCGTTGACGGCCACCTGCATCACTCCCTGGGGCGTTCCCTCGCGGTAGATGTTCGCCGTGATTTCGGCAATCTTACGGACCTCTTCGAAAGACTGGGCGGAAGCCGCGGCGGCGATTCGAGCCGGCTCGGCCTTGGCGGCGGCGGCGGCGGCGCCGGCTCCGGCAGGCGCGGCCGAGGGCGCCGGGGCGCCGGACCCGCCCTTGGGAGTAAACCCCGCCGCGTCGTAGAGCTCGCGCAGCCGGGGGGCCCGGTCCTCCGCTCCCGGAAAGAGGCGATTGATCTTTTCCAGCGTCTCCGAGAGCTTCGACGAGAGCTGGTACTGGAAGAACATCTCGCCTTCCACGATCAGATCATCGAGCGACTCCACTTTCTGCGCGGCGGCGCCCGCTCCTCCCCCGGGCGTGCCCGGAGTTCGTGCCGACGCGGGCGGCTGGACCCGCACGGCGATGTTCTTGTACCACATCGGGTCGATGTGGCCTTCCAGGTTCAGCAGCCGGTCGTAGTGCCCCTCCCCATACGGTTCGACGTCCAGGATTCGTTCCAGCGTGTCGGCGGCCTTCTCATACTGTTCGGCGGCGAGGTAGAGGTTGAACAGACGCGTGAGAGACCTCCGCAGTCCGTCCTCCTTGTTCAACTCGTTATAAAGGCCGGTGAGCATCTCGAGGACGCGGAGGTTCGATTCATCGCTCTCGTAGATCTTCTCGATGACTTTCAGGTACTCGTTTCGCTTGCCCTGCTGGGAGAACCGGCCTTTCATTTTGTCCATCAGGGCCAGAGCCCTGTCGGTCTCGCCGGTCTCGAGAAATCCCCCCGTCAGTTTCAGGACCAACTCAACGGCTTCTGCCTTCGCCGCGTAAACCTTCCAGCAAACGGGCTCGGCCTTGTTGTAGTCCTTGATGCTGAGATAGCCCCGGGCCAGGTGTTCGAGGACGATCAAATCATCCGGCTTGGCTTGGGCGATGGGTTCGAGGAGGGCCACCACCTCCGGGATGCGGTCCTTTTTCAGGTAAACCTCGGCGGCTGCAATCGACGCCGCTTCATCCGTCGGGTCGAGGGAATGGGCGCGCTCGATCAGCTCCGCCCAGCGGTCCTCCTCGCCGGCTTGCTTCGATAACTCGGCGCCCTTCAGGAAAGCGGGGGTGGCAACCTTCGGCTGGTGTGCCCGGCTGGCAAGCTCTGCCAGTTGCACGTGGGCGTCGGCATTGGCCGGATCGAGCTTCACAATGTGCTGGAGGCTCTCAATCGCCTGTAAGTTGGCGCCCCCCTTGAGCTGCAGATCCAGCGCCTGGCGAAACGCTTCCAGGGCTTCGGTGTTCTTCTGGGTCTTCTCCAGCAGCGCCGCCAGCTTCAGCAAGGTGGTGACGTCTTGGGGAGCGACCTTGAGGATCTTGCGGCAAGTGGCGACGGCCTTGGCCGTATCGTTCCGCTTGGTGTAAAGGTCTGTCAGTTGTGACTGGAAACGCACACCTTCGGAGTTCCGATTGAGCCGCAGACACAGGTCGCCCAGGTTGACGAGGACCTCTTCTTCGCTCGGCTCGTACTTGTAGATCTCCAGATAGGTCTCGAGTGCGGACTCGAACTTCTGCTTCTGGAGATATTTCTCTGCTTTTTCGTAGAGCTTCTCGATATCGGCCATAGTCAAGCGAAGGCGCAGCCGCCACGGGCGGCCACGGGTCCAAGGGATCGAGGCAAATTGACAGGATAGCGCCCTTTTGTTAGATTTTCAAAGGGTTTGGAAAGAGATTGCGCCTGGCACGGGCCCACTCCCCCTTCGACCACGATCCCGTTCTCCCCCTGGTTCGGATCCTGCCTCGGACAGGTGACATGCAGAGTTCATGATCGATCGCACGCAGATTCGAAACTTCGCGATTGTCGCCCACATCGACCACGGGAAGTCGACCCTCGCCGACCGCTTGCTGGAGCTGACCGGGGCCCTGTCGAAGCGCGAGATGGCGGACCAGGTCCTCGATTCGATGGACCTGGAACGCGAGCGCGGCATTACCATCAAGGCGCACGCCGTCCGCCTGCATTATCGTGCCCGTGACGGCCAGGAGTATCAGCTCAACCTCATCGACACGCCCGGCCACGTGGACTTCTCCTACGAGGTCTCGCGCAGTCTTTCGGCCTGCGAGGGAGCGCTGCTGGTGATCGATGCCTCGCAGGGGGTGGAAGCGCAAACCCTCGCCAACGCCCAACTGGCGTTGAACAACCACCTCACCATCCTCCCGGTGATCAATAAGATCGATCTGCCCGGCGCCGACGTTGCCGCCACGAAGCAGCAGATCGAGCACGCGCTGGCCCTCGATCCGGCGGAGACGCTGCTGATCAGCGCCAAGCAGGGCACGGGGATTGAAGAGGTGCTGGAGGCGGTGGTCCAGCGGATTCCCCCGCCGAAAGGCTCGGCCGACGCGCCCCTCCAGGCGCTGATTTTCGATTCCTGGTTCGACAGCTACCGGGGTGTGATTGTGCTGGCGCGCGTCGTGCAGGGAACGCTGACGGTGGGCACGCGCATCCGCCTCTGGTCGAACCAGCAGGTCTACACGGTGGAGGAACTGGGAGTGCTCACGCCGAAAGCGGTGCGCATCGACGCGCTCCAGGCCGGGGAGGTCGGCCTGGTTTTCGCCAACATCAAGCGCGTGGCCGACACGCGCATCGGCGACACCCTCATCGACCATGCGCGCCCCGCCGCGGAGCCGCTCCCCGGCTTCGAGGAAATCAAGCCCATGGTCTTCGCCGGGCTTTATCCGGTGGACGCCAGCGCTTACGAGGGCTTGCGCGATGCCCTCGAGAAGCTGCGCCTGAACGACTCCTCCTTCTTTTACGAGCCCGAGAACTCCGCCGCCCTCGGGTTCGGCTTTCGCTGCGGATTCCTGGGGTTGTTGCACATGGAAATCGTCCAGGAACGCCTGGAGCGCGAGTTCAACCTGAACCTCATCACTACGGCGCCCAGTGTCCTCCATCGCGTGACCACCAAGTCCGGCGAAATCCTGGACGTCGATAGTCCCGCCAGGTTTCCGCCCGCCGGCGACATTGCCAAGATCGAAGAGCCCATCCTCCGCGCCCGGATCTTCACCCAGGACGAATACCTGGGGGGCATCCTGAAGCTGCTCGAAGAAAAGCGCGGCGTGCAGAGGGGCTTTGAATACGTTTCGCCGAAGCGCGTGCTGCTGACCTATGAGCTTCCTCTGAACGAGATCGTCCTGGATTTCTACGATCGGCTGAAGTCGGTCTCGCGCGGCTACGCCTCGCTCGACTACCGTTTCGCCGACTTCTGGGATTCCGACCTCGTGAAGGTCGACCTCCTCGTCGCCGGCGAGCCCGTGGATGCGCTCTCCTTCATCTGTCATCGGGAGCACGCCTTCGGCCGCGGTCGTTCACTCTGCGAGAAGATGCGCAAGCTGATTCCCCGGCAAATGTTCGAGGTGGCCATTCAGGCCTCCATCGGCTCGAAGATCATCGCCCGGGAGAACGTTCCTCCCATGCGCAAGAACGTTTTGGCCAAATGCTATGGCGGCGACATCACGCGGAAGCGGAAACTCCTCGAAAAGCAGAAAGAAGGGAAGCGCCGGATGAAGCGTGTCGGGCGCGTCGATATCCCCCAGGAAGCCTTCCTGGCCGTGTTGAAGGTCAGCGAGTAGGGGAGGCCTTTGACGGCCCTCCCGCAAGCCAGACAGGCGCGCTTGCTTCATTGTGGAGAAGCTGCTAAGGTGTTGTTGATGAAATTCTCTTACGCTGTTCGGCACTTGGAGGACGTGGGACTGGCCGTCGAAGGTGCGACCAGCAGGCAGCGGTCCGGGCGTCGTCGACTACGCAATCCTCGTCGAGTCGTACCTGTACGGATCATAAAGAATGGGGCACTTCCTGAAGAACTGGTGGAAATGATTCGCGAGAGCCGTGCCGAGATTAGTCCATCTTCCCGACCACCGAAACCCCGCTAGGCGACCCATTCTCATTCCACCCCGCGTGTGGGACGAGTTGGATTCCTACGAGAAGAACCTGCAATCCAAGTTCATCAAGGCATTTCGCCTCATCAGCAAGGACCTGGCCCATCCATCGCTCCACATAGAGGTCGTGAAGATAAAAGGTGCAGCACTCTATCGAGCTCGTGTTGACGCTCAGTTCAGAGTCCACTTCGAACTCAGCGGCAGCTTCTATGCAGTTGTAGCTATCGGTCCCCACCACCTTCAGGG
>Ga0315268_10008127_pt1 | contig 10994 bp, 8 predicted proteins | sample C1_top_MG_FD_204535 | JGI IMG/M metagenome (GOLD analysis project Ga0315268, IMG submission 204535) | Sediment microbial communities from Yellowstone Lake, YNP, Wyoming, USA - C1_top | ecosystem: Environmental > Aquatic > Freshwater > Lake > Sediment | place: USA: Wyoming | collected 2017-08-01 | reverse complement strand
GCTGGGCGCGCGTGGGTTTGTGGTGTATCGCCGTCGTTTGTCCGCCAAGGCTTAGGGCGGCGTTCCCATCGCCAAGAGGCGCAGGCGACGCTTGCGCCTTTTTTGTCTTCCCGTTTGGCTTCGCTGAGAGCGGCGCTGCCACGCGCGCCTTACACGCATCTCTCCTTTAAGAAAGACAAGGGCTGGGATGAGGATCTTCGAGGCGCCGGCCTCACGCCTTCGGATTTAGCAATTGCCCCTTGGCTTGGTTCAGCGCCAGCACCAATCGCGGTTCCTGGCAGGCGCGGTCATAGTTGGCAGTCGGCGGGTCCAAGCTGGCGGTTCCGGGCCGCCTTCAGTAACCTCCGGCGCATGGGCAAGGCGGCTTTGATACTGCTGGCCGGGACGCTGTCAATGTTCTTCGCTGAGGTCTGCTCCGGAGCCTCAGTGCTGTGGTTCGCCACGGTGTGGGCCTGGCTGTTGACCTTCTGGCTCTACCTGAGCCACTTCGTGCTGTTGGTCAACCTGGCGCTGCGCTTCAAGCGCACGTCGCTGACCGCGCTTTACCTCTGGGGCGTGCTCTTCGGGCTCTACGAATCCTGGATCACCAAGGTCACCTGGGCCGGTTACATAGGGGAGAAGCCGATTCTGGGGACAGTGCTGGGATTCGCCGTGTGCGAATCGCCCATCATCGTGCTCTTTTATCATCCGGTCATGTCCTTCATTGTGCCGATCTTGGTGCTCGAACGGATGTCAGGGGAGGAGCGGATTCTGCCTGGCCATCGGTCATGGCTGGTGAAGACGCGCCGCAACTGGCTGATTGCCTTGTTCCTGGTGGCCATGAGTTCGACTTTTCTGGCCTTCGGGGCCAAGGGCCGGATGCTGGCCGCCGCCGGTTCCATTCTGGGCAGCGTGGCGATCATGGGGTTGCTTTACCGGCTGGTGTTGCGCCGGGCGACGGGCCAATTCTCCCTTCAATCCCTCGAGCTGGGAAGACGCAGCCTGGGTTTGCTCATCGCCTATGTGGTTATGCTTTACGTCCTCGGCTTTTTCTTCCTGCTGCCGGAGCGCATCGCCTCGGCGCCGACGATTCTGCTCACGGTTGTCTTTTACGGAGTGGTCGTGGCGCTGCTATGGCTGGCCGGGCCGTCCGAAGCCGCAGTTGCCGAGCCAGAGCAAGCAAGGCTGTTCGGTGGACGCGAAGCGGCGTGGTTACTGGGGCTTTTCCTGGTCTTGTCCGCGGCGCTGACACCGCTGCGTGGGTTGGACATAGTCCTGGTGCTGGTCTTCTACGTGATCGTTTCCGTCGTCGGGTTTGGACTGCTGGTTCACTGTGCCGGGAACGTCCTGCGCGGCTGGCGGGCCCGGCGGCGCCAAGCGGAAGACATGCGCCCGTCAACCGGTCACACCGGCGCGCCAGCCTGAGGCTGGACCGGTGCGGCGCCAAGGCCCGCCCCGCGGTGACGAAACTGTGACAATTCAGAGCTTGAGTGGGCCAATGGAGTTGGCAGACTCTCCCGGTCGCAGGCATTGAGCGCAAGTTCGCGCACGGTTCTCAGGGTGACTGTGCCCTGTTGCCAAGCACGGGTATGAAGTCCGACAAACTAGAAGCTGCATTGAAGGAGGCCGCCTCAGCCAAGGCGGCGCTCAAAACCGCCGTCGCCAAGCTCGCCGCCAAGTCGCGGGCTCGCCGAGCGGCAAAAGTCGCATTGAGACGAGCTCGCAAGGCGGCCAAGCGGAGCAAACGGGCCCTCAAGGCTGCCAAAGCTGAGGCGCGCGCGGCCCGCAAGGCATCGAAGAAGGCAAGCGCGCGCGTGAAGAAGCTCCGCAAGAAGGCGGACAAGGAGGCGGAACAGGCCCTGGCGCGGATGGACGCGGTTGCTTGAGTTGGCGTCCAGGCCGGGGCGCAACTGGTTGCCCGCAGAATCGGTGTGAGCCGCCGCCGGACTCGGCTCGCGCTTGCGTCGCCGTCGGCGTGGGGCGAGAATCGGCCCGTGGCTGAGTCCTCGTCGCACGCGAAATAGGGAGGGTCCGACATGCAGACAACCATGACACGCCGGGGCTTTTTGCGGGCTGGGATCACGAGCGGCGCGGGGGCGCTGTTGGCGTGGCCGGCGATAGCCCGCCGCGCGCGCGCGGCGGAAGGCAGCACAGGCTTGTGCCTGACCATCTGCAATCACTGGAGCTACATTGGGATTGGCTGGCAGTTGGGGCTCGAGTCATGCGTGCTCTCGGTGACCGACGCGATGGAACTGGCGGATCGGCCGCCCCACGCAAAAACCTGCCTGAACCTCGACGCGCGGGCCTACGAGTTCATGGCCGAGAAATTCCCGGAGGTCACCGAACGGCTCAAGAAGTACTTGGCGGCGGGCAAGGTCGAACTGATCGGGGGCACCTACGGCCAGCCGATGGGCACCACCATTAGCGGCGAGTCGAACATCCGCCAGATCGTCGTCGGGCGGGAGGTCATCCGCAAGACGCTCGGCTATCCGCTGGTCACGTTTCTGGAAGAAGAGGAGTTTACGCATCCGCAGATTCCGCAGTTGGTCAAATTGGCCGGCTTCCGCTACGCCAGCCTGGCCCAACTGGACACCTGGGGCCGGGCCGGCTGCCCGCGGCTGGATGTCAATGCCCTGTTGTGGCGCGGCCTGGATGGAACGGCGATCCCGTGCGTTCCGAAGAACGCCTTGTTCGGCTATTCGCCCGACTTGAAAAAGCTCGCCGAGTCGGCCGAGTTCAAGCAACTGGCGGCGCTGGGCAAGCCGTTGCTCTTCGCGTGGGAGGAGTTCGGTTGGGAATCCCCCGAGCAGCCGGCTTACCTCACCACGCCGGCCAAATACCAAACCCTGGAGCAGGTCGAGTTTGTCACCCTCAAGGAGTATCTCGACAAATACGGCGCGCAGGCCAAGGAGAGCACCTACTTGCCGATGGATGCGTGGAACAAGTCGCTGACCTGGGGGCTGGGCGGCGATCAAGTGCGCATCCTCGACCGCAAAGTGGACGGCCTGCTCCTGGCGGCGGAATTGTTCGACGGCATCGCTGCGACCCAGGGTTCCCGCTCGCAAGTGGACGCGCTGGAGCAAGCGTGGCGCGACTTGCTGGCGTCGCAGAGTCACGACGTTGGCCTCTGCGAGTATTCCCGCTGGCAGGGCGACCGCATGGCGCCCTTTGACCGCATCGAAGACCGCCACAATTTCACATGGGGCGCGATTGGCTACAACCACCTGGACGCGGCCCAGCGGCAAGGCCAGGCTGTCCTCGACGCCGCCTTGCGCACGCTGAGCAGCGGCATCAACACCGGCGCGAATAAACACGGACAATTGGCCGCGGTGGTGTACAATCCGCATGCTTGGCCGCGGAGCGACCTGGTGACGACCGGCCGCATCTACCCCGTGCCGCCACGGAGCCGGGCGGTCGCGGTTAAAGACCGGACGGGGCGGGGCGTGCCTTCACAGATGGTCAAGCAGGAGAAGGACCCCGAAGGCAACCTAGTGATGGCCGAAGTGGCCTTCAACGCCCAGGCGGTGCCGTCGGCCGGATACGACACGTATTACCTGCAGTTCTCGGCCCAGCCCGCCGCCTCGCCGGGCACCGAGCTGCGCGTGGACCGCTCGGCGCTCACGATGGAGAACGAATTCCTGCGCGTCTGCCTCGACCCGGCGACGGGCGGCTTGGCGGGCCTCGTGGATAAGGCCTCAGGGCAAGAGTTGCTCAACTCCGCGGCCGGCGCCTTTCCGCACTTCACGGGGCGGCCAAATCCCAACCTCTCAAGGCGGCCCAACCCGCCGGCCTTCTACGACAGCGCCAAATCCAAGGCCGAGCTGGACTGGATTGCCGAAGGACCGCTCTGGTGCACGTTGCGCGCCCAACACGCCTGGCCGTATCTGAGATTCGAGACGCGAGTGACTTTGGCCGCCGGCTCACCCTACGTCGAGGTCATCAGCCGCGTGCTGGCGCTGGTGCCGCCGCACTCCGACACTTCGCCGCCGGACATCAAGGAGGGCTACTGGGTATCGTTCGTCCCCAACTTCCCTGTCACCAACGTCCTGCGCGATTTCCCCTTTGGCGTGGAGGAGACGAGCCATCCGGCGTTCCACGCCCTGAGCTTTGCGGACCTGCTCGGCCAGGACCGGGGCCTGCTCGTTCTCCACGCCGGCACGCAGTACTTCCGGCGGGACGCCGGCGCGGTCTCGAACCTGCTGATGCGCGAATGGGAGTCGCACTTCACGCGGGAATACGGCTGGCCGATTTACGCCGAGTACCGCCACGCGCTGCTGCCCCATGGCGGCAAGCTAACCCATGCCGAGCGGCGGCGGGCGGCGGCGGCGTTCGCGCGCCCGTTGGCCTGCGTGGTGCAGGAGCCGCGCGCGGGCAGGCTGCCGTTGTCGCGCGGTTTTTTGGATGTGTCACCCGGCAGCGTTCAGCTCTCGGCGTTTCGGAGCAAGCGCGGCGGCTATGAGCTGCGCCTCGTGGAGACCGAAGGCCGCCGCGCCGAGGCGACAGTGGCGATCCGCCTCCCCATGCGCAAGGCCGTGGAGACCGACCTGCTCGGCAACCAGCTGGCAGACGCCACGTTAAAGGGCGGCCAGTTGGCGGTTTCCCTCGAGCCGTGGAAGCTGCGCACCTTTCACCTGGAGTAGCTGGCCTGAAAATAGAGTCTAGCCACAGATGAAACACGGATGAAACACGGATTGAGCCGTCGCGCGGAATTCATTCCGCTTCACCGTCCGTCGTTGCCCGACCCGAGAATGACGGTTGGGTGCACGTGTGCGAAGCGTCTTGGACTGCGCCAGTCCCCTGCCGCTTTTGCGACCGGGCCGCGGGGAAAGCGCCAGAGGACTGGCGCAGTCCAAGGCGCTTCGCGCGAGCCGGCGCACATCTCATTTTCATCGTTTGTGGCGCCGCCTGCGGCATGCAGTCTGACCTGAAAATGCCCACCGGCCCCGAGAGCGCGAAGCGTTTGGAGTGCGGCGGCTTGCCGGCGCTTTTGGACCCACCGCGGACTCAAAGCGGGAGCAAGCTCGCGCACTCCAAACGCTCCGCGCCCGGCGCCGCGCATTCCCTTCCGGAATCGCGGTTGACGGCGTGAGGGACGCTCTGACAAACTCCAGGCAATGGGCAGAGTCCTGGAGTATGAACCGACGTGAGTTTATCCGGGGAGGCGGAGCGGCGCTATTGAGCACGGCGCTCGGCAGCGGGCGGACGCACGGCGCGGGGGCGCAGCGCGCGAGCGGCTTGGAGGTCGCCTGGCGGCGGCACGAACCTTCCCAATTGTTCGATCGCGTGGCCGTCAATGGCCAGCCCATGCTCAACCCCGAAGAAGGCGTGGGTCTCCTGGACGGTTTCGCTCAATTGCTCGAGGCGAACAAGCCCGGCGCGGAAGTGGCACTGGGTTGTGACCGGCCCAATGGCGAGTGCGGCCCGGTGCGGCTTTCAATGACCCATCAGTTGCGTCGGTCCGCCGGCGGCGCAACCGAAGACCTCCTCGAAGCAGCCTTGCTCGTGACCAACACTTCCGACCAGCCGCGCGAAGTGCTCGCCGGCTTCCTGACGGGCGTGCACCCTGGCCGCAATGCCGCCGAGCAGCAGGTTTACGTGCCGCTTTCGGCCGCCGGCCTGAACGACCCTCCAGACGACAAACGGCGGCGGTTGAAAGATTGCCGGCGGAGCGTTGGGCCGGATGGTTTCCTTGGCCATTACTATGAACCGCAGGCCAGTGATCCGCGCCAGGCGGAGACGCGCGCGGCGCTGCTGGCGCCGGTGGTGGACATCTTCGCGGAGGCCGGGCCGTGCCGCGTGGCGCTGTTCGGTTCGTCGGTGGAACCGGTCTTCTTCGAGGCGCGGCAGGGGGCTTCATCGCGGGCCTGGCAGATGGGCCGGCGCGTGCGGCTTGGCCCCGGCCAAGCGCAGGTCCTCCGGGCATTTCTGCTGCTGCACGGCGGCGGCGCGGCCGAGGCGTGGAACGTGTTTCACCAGTTCGGGCACCGGGAGGATTTTCCGGCGCCAGCGTGGCCGCTCCAAGTGCGCGTGCATTATTATGACTTTCTCTCGGCCGCCGAGCCTAAGGGCCGCCGCGGCGGCGGGTATGACCTGGACCTGGCGCATTTCGGCGAATTCCACGTGGGCATGGCCACGCAGCACGGTTACTACCTGAGCTACGGCGATTTCGTGCATCCGGACCGCAAAGAATGGCTGGCCATGCCCAAAGATGCGGCGGGGCCGGTCCCGATGTCGCTGGACAAGATCAAGGCGCGGGTCGCGGCCACGCGCCGCGCGGGCGTCCACCCGGCCGTCTATATGCACTACACGATCCTGGACGAGGGTTCGCCGTTGTTTGAGAAGATGAGAGACTCAATCCAGGTGGATGCCCTCGGCAAGCCAACGCCTTACGGCTGGGAAGGCCCCGACACGGTAAAGAAGTCGTGGAAAATGTCCACCGCTTCGCCCCAGTGGCGGGACCATCTGGTCCAGCAGGCGCAGTGGATCATGGAACTGTTCAACCCGGACGCCATCGTGCTCGACGAAACGTTCACCGCCTGGGGCTGGGACCATCACCCGGCCCACGGCGGCCCGCTTTCGCCGGGCGGCATCGAGTTGATGCGGAAGCTCCGCGCCGTAGTGCGCTCCTTCGGGCCTGACAAGGCGCTCTTTTCCAGCGACTGCTCGATGGGCAATTTCTGTCTCTGGGGCGACGGCGACGCCGGCGATCACGCCTGGGAGGGCTTGCTCGGCCAGGAGCTTTACCGGCAGACGCCTGTCCGTTATTTGGCCGCGCTGGGCAAAAAGGCCTGGCTGCCGTGCGCCTGGCTCTGCAAATCGCTCTGGGCGGCGCAAATGGACCTGGCCCGCAAGGCCGGGGCGGCGGTGAGCGTGTCCAACGGCTGGGGCGACAACTTGGGCTTGACGCACCTGCCTGAAGACGCCAAGCGCCAGATGCTCCGCGACATCGAATCGTTGGTGGAAAAAGAATACGCGAAGGCCAAGTGATGGTTACTACCAGCGCGGGCCGTCTTGACCTTGCTGTAAATCATGACCGCCAGAGCGGGCGAGCGTCGCCGCATTGCCAGCCGCGCTGCCAAGTGGCATATTGCCGCCGCTATGAAACTGACGGCACTTTTCGAGCCAGCGGAAGAAGGTGGGTACGTTTGCTGGCTGGAAGAAATGCGCGGTGTGCAGAGCCAGGGCGACTCGCTGGACGAAGCGCGAGCCAATCTGCTGGATGCGCTCAAACTCTCGCTGGAATGCCTCCGTGAGCGCGCTCGTCAGGAATGCTCATCCCAACCGTTGCGCGAGACTGTCGAAGTGCCAGCGTTTTGAAGTTGGCCAGTCTCGAAAGGCATCCGCGCGAAGACGGTTGTGTCCTCGGGCGCCAGGGCAGTGCTCATGCTATTTGGGAGAACACGCTCAACAGGGCATGGACGGCCGTGCCCAGGCACCGTGAAATCAAAGATCACCTGGCCCGCCGCCGCTGCAAAGAGCCGGAGACACCGCAGTGTTGAGAATCGGAGCCTCCTTACGTCGGCTCCTACGTATTGTCTGGTCAGCCGTTCGCCACCTCGCCGTCTCTTGTGCTCCGCGGGGATCAGGGGCGGCGGCGGCAGCTGAAGAGCAGCGCGGCGGAGTTCCGTCGAGGTCCTTGACTTCGTTACGCGCCTCGGGCCGGAGCCCGCGAAGTCTCAGGGTGATGGACGGCTCGGGACAGTCCTTCCGGCGGAAGGCCTGGACGATGCCCTGGCCGGCGTCGGGCCGGTCGAATTGCCAGGCCGCCCAGGCATCAGCGGTCCGCCGCGCCAGGTAGGGCGCGTGCTCCTTTGCGCGCCGCTTGGCTGGATTCTGCGGCCACACGGCGCCAAGTGTCAATCCAAGGCAGAATTGCGTTGTGGCCAAGCAAGCACCCGGATACCGTTTGACCACTGTTCGTTGAACGAAGTGCGAGAGAATCTACCGGCACATCGGCGCACCCGGCCAAACGCGCCTATGCTCAGAACCCACAACATACTCTTCCTCATGGCCGCGCTGATTGGGCGTGCGGCGGCGCCCCCAGGCGCGGACACGCCGGAAGCCGAATTGAACCGCGCAGTCAGGCTCTACTCGACGCAGCAGATCGTCGGGCTGAACGTCGGGGAGACTTGCGCGTTCACACTCAAGAGCGGCGCCCAGCGCAGCATCCGCCTGCTCTCAGTCCGGGAACAGCGGGACAGCGTGATCAAGCTCCTGCGCCGGGCCGAGGTGCGCCTCGAGATTAACGGCCAACCGCTGGACCTTGTCTGCGCGCCCTACGTGCTGCCGACCGAGACGGCCGGACTCCGCTTGCAGGTGGACACGACCTCAGGATGGCGGGAGATGGCGAAGCAGGTTCAACTCTCCATCTGGGACGCCACCGAACCGGTTATAGACATCAAGCAGTTCGGTTTCCCCCTGCGCAACTTCCGGCTGCTCTCCCACGGCACGCAGGCATACAACGAGCCGGTGCACCTGGGCGCCGGCGACGGGGATCCGACCGGCCAGCGGTTCTACCACGACTACGGATTCGACATGGCCGGTTTTGAGGGCCGCGAGCAGGTGGTTTGCGCGGCGGCGGGCAGGGTCGTTCGGTTCTGGCCGAGCCGCGAGGACGTGTCGTCGGTGCTAATCCAAGACAGCAATGGAGTTGTGTGGGAATACGGGCACCTCAAGTCCGTGGCGCCGGAGATCGTCTTGAACGCGCTGGTCGCGCTGGGCCAGAGTATCGGTATCCTGGGCAAGACCGGGCCGTCGGGCAACTTCTCTCACCTCCACCTGGGCACGTACTGCTCGTTCGCTGACCTTGAAGCCGACAAGGGCAACCGTCGGCTCAACCTCTACCCGTGGCTGGTGGCGGCGTATCAGGCCCAGCACCCGAAGGGACTCTTCGCGGTAGCCCGGCCACACCAGACGCTCCTGACCGGCGAGAAGGCGGCCTTCGACGGCGGCAATTCGCTGGTGTGGGGCGGCGGCAGAATCGTCGAGTATCGCTGGACCTTTTCCGACGGCCAGACGGTCAAACAGGCCAGGGTGGAGAAGGCCTTCGACCAACCCGGCGCTTACGCTGCCACGCTGTGGGTCAAGGACGACCAGGGCGCCGCGGACGTGGACTTTTGCCAAGTCAAAGTGTTCTCCAGACCAAATCCAGAGCCGGCCATGCCGCACATTTTCATGACGCACACGCCGACCCAGGACATCCGGCCCAATCAGCCGGTGACCTTCCGGTTCTGGTTCCAGGGCAAAGGCGAGAGCCTGCTGAAAGTTGACTTTGGCGATGGCACCCAACTGGCGGATTACCACTCCTACACAGAACTGCAACACCGCTTCAAGACCCCCGGCATACACGTCGTTACGGCGCAATGCGAAGCTGCCGGCTTACCAATTATGTGCAAACAGAAGGTGGTTGTGGCGGCGGCGCTCAGGACCAACAAGTAGGCGGAGGCAGCCCCGGTGAGACTATTCCGGGTCGTCATTGTGGTCCTCTGCACCTGCGGGTTGACGCAGGCGCGTGGGCAGGTCTCGCGCCCCGTGCATGACGCGCACCAGGTCCAAGGTAGTGCCCTCGCAGCGATAAAAGATCAGATGCCGGTGAAAAGGCCGAGCGACGAGACACGAGCGCAGCCCGTGCAATTCCGCAGGCTCAAAATGCCGCAGGCGGCCAAGGTCAGGACGTTCGGCCAGTTTCTCCACCGTCTGATGAACCGCCAACAAGTAGCGCCAGGCAACCTCCCGGTTTGCCTCCGCTTCGTACCAACGAAACTGCACGTCCAAATCTGCGAGGAACAACGCCGATTTCCGGACGGTGAGCTTCATTGCATTGTCTTCTCGCGGGGCACCCGCTCGGCGATGGCTTCCAGGTCATCGCGGGAATACGGCGTGAATGGTCCGCGCACGGCCTTCAATAGCTCCGCCTCCAATTCGGCGCCGTCTTGCTCCAGATCGAACTCCACCGCCCCGCTGGCGGGCGCAAACCGTTCCAGCTTCACCCGCTTGTCGCCGTAGGCAAGGACGACCGCCGTGCCGCCAAAGGCTTCTTCGACCAGCTTGCTGAGTTCCGGTTGGGCTGCAGTGACCGTGACCGTTTTCACGTCTGCAGTTTAGCTCAGGTGGGGGGCGTTTTCAAGCCGTTTTCTTCCAGTCCTTCGGCAGCTACTTCAGGTCAGGCATGCTCAATTCGTCCAAGACCCAGTCGGTGTCGGGCACGCCCTGCGGGGTGCGGTGCTCCTGCTCCCAGGCGCCAAGATAGAGTTGCACCAACTCGGCCAGCTTGGGCCGCTGGGCCAGGTCCATGGCGGCGGCGCTGGGGCTGAGGCCGCCCAGCGCCGGCAGGGGAGTGATCAGCCACTCCCGGAGGTCGGGGCGGTATTGCAGCTCTTTATCCGCCTGCTCCACCCGCTCCCGGTGTTCGCGCGCCAGCGCAAAGAGCAATTCAGAGCACTCCACGATGTTCTGGGCCAGATACAGCTTGGGCGTCAGGCCAGGCTGCGCCGAGGCCGCCTGGCCGAACTCTTGCTCGAATCGCTCGCGCCACAAAGGCCAGATGACCGGGTGGACGTCGAAGGCCTGGGCGTCGAGGCGGCTGAAGTGGGGATAGTGGGCCAGCCAGGTCAAGATGCGGCTGAAACGCGCGGCCTTGGCGGCGGCGCCGCGACTCCAGAGCACGAAGGGGGGTGAATCGGGCGCCAGCAGGTCAACGCAGCGCAGAAACCGGCTGTCAAGCACTTTGCGCACCTGCACCACGGTGGGCAGGCAGTGGCGCCGGTAACGCATCATCACCCGCTCGTCGTTGTTGAGTCCGCCCCAGCCTTCGGCTTCCCATTGCTCGACCAACGTCTGGCCGGCCTCATTGCGGCGCAAGAGCAGACCCCGGTAGAGGACATTGAGAAAAGCGATCTCGCGGTCCAGCTCCTCGTCGCTGGTCTTTATGGTCAACCGGCGCATCAGGTTGGCGACCTCGTCCTGGCCCAAGCGGTCCGCCAGGCAGCGGGTCACCTTGCTGCACCAAGCGCTGT
>Ga0315268_10008126_pt1 | contig 10995 bp, 9 predicted proteins | sample C1_top_MG_FD_204535 | JGI IMG/M metagenome (GOLD analysis project Ga0315268, IMG submission 204535) | Sediment microbial communities from Yellowstone Lake, YNP, Wyoming, USA - C1_top | ecosystem: Environmental > Aquatic > Freshwater > Lake > Sediment | place: USA: Wyoming | collected 2017-08-01 | reverse complement strand
TTTCCAGAAGGTCAAGTATTCTTTCAGGGACTCACCGGCTTACTTCTTCCATTAGCGCTGGCTTCAGGAAATCGGTCAGCTCGAGCTGGTCGGCCTTCCTATCGCCGTGCAGGAGCTGGTCGAGTTCCCTCTGGAGCATACCCAGACGGCTCTCCAGGTAAGGGTCGACTTTGTAGTCCCTAGCCAGCCTCTGGGCAATGGAGAGGTACTTCTCGACCGATGCTCGGGTCAGCGTCCCCTTAATGGGTCCTCCACAGCTTGGGCAAGTCCAAGATAGAGGGGGCCTGCGCATGGTCGCGCCGCACTTCCTGCACTTGAAGGCCTGAGTCGCGTATTTCTTCGCGTTCCCCATGATGTCCCTGATCAGATGCGTCCTGATTATTGATTCGACAACCTCCTTGGTCGAAACCGCCTCCACCTTCGAGGCTACCTCAATTTGCTTCGCAATCTTCTCCGCGAGAGTTCGCATCGTGGAGTAGGAGGCCCTGGAGCGTCTGATTGTGAGGGTGTTCGTGGGGTGCGTGAATCCATAGTTGTAGAACTGAGTCTCATTCTTCAGCCTCGAGCCGATGCGCTCGATTAAGCCCTCGACCGATGCGGCCGACGGCGATTCCTGGGTCCTCTCGTAGAACTCTCGCGGGTAGACCTTGGCGATGTCGAAGTTGTGGGCCTGTTCGTCGACTTCCGATGGGAGGAGGATAGGCTGGACCAAAAGGGGTATGTCCATCAGCCCACCTATTTGGTGCGGGATGTACTCGAGCGAGAAATTGAGCAAGGCGTCCAGTAGGAGCAGGAATGAGTCGCCGTCACCGTCGCAGTCTCGCCTCTTAGCCGCATGCCAGCATGGATTCGCGAAGCAGACCTGAGTCGAAGAGAAACCAATGATTCTGCCTGCTACACCGACGGATGTATGGGGTGCAAGACCTATGACGATCTTCCCCATGAGGTCAGCCGGCGCTTGGACGTTGTAGTATGGCCCTAGGCTGTATAGGTTCTGCACCTCGTCGTCGACGAATTGAGCCATTCTGACAAGGTCACCTGCAATGTCCATGGGGACGATGATGTCCTGCGGCTTCAGCTCAAGAAGCTGGTCGTCTCTCTCGAGGGGTTTCCCCTCGCGGTCGTTCTCATACCCCAACCTCACCAAAGCTTTGGGGTCGGCCTTGATGTCGCGGGGCCTGAAGTGGGTCAGCGGGGCGTTGGTCACGTCAATCCTAAGAGTCCCGTCTTTGTAGACGAAGACCTGGTGCCTGCTGCGGATGATGCCCTTCTCCAAAGGCTCCGGCGTCTTTGAGACACTCATGAGCCCCCTCACCCCCTTCACGTGCTTCGAAAGATCGAATGGGATTTTCGTTCTCACTGCGTCGAGTTTGGCGCGAAGGTCGTAGTCGAGGTTTGAGTAGGGGAGAGTCTTCGCTTTGCAGTTGGGGCATACATCGTCGGACGTCGTCGAACCACAGTGTGGACAAGCCTTGAACGGAGCCGTTCCCGAGCCGCAAATCCCACATTTAGCAGAGAAACGCCTTTGTCCGCATTCGGGACAGTATCTGTTCACGACGTCTATCCCTATGGGTCCGTGTTTCGAGGCTGTGATGACGTCTCGGTATGCACCGCCAGCAAACCCCACAGGGAAGAGGGCATGGACGGGTGGTTTCAGCCTCCTGATCATTGCTTTCTCGGGCCTCCCGACCCTGACGCCCACTGTCGTCGTCGTCTGTCTACCGAGAGTCAACCCCGAGAGAGCCTTGACGAACTCGATAGGATTAGAGGGGACGGGGATATCCGACCTGTCTTCGAGCTTCAGGAGGGTAGCCATGATCATGGCGGCGTCGTTAGATATCACGGCCGAACTGCCTTCGAGCCGGTGCTCCACTAAACACTTGCGAAGGACCTGCACCCTGTGATTTGATGTGATATCAACAACCACGTCACGTCCTTCAATCCGGCAGTTGGCGCGAAGGTCTGCTAGGTCTGATGCGTTGACCCGGTCGAACCGCGGAGTGTAGATGGGATGAAATGGGATTCCAAGGAGACGGGAGATGGTCACCGACTCGGCAAGAGAGGGGACCGTACCGGGTTCGCCGAGGCTCAGCTCGGTCATCCTCTCGCGCGGGATGCCCTCCGCAGCCAGCCTTTCGAAAGCCTCGGGAGCAGTCACAATAGCCTGTCGAAGGTCTTCTACCCACCACTCGGGGACATAGGGCGATGGAGGGAGATTCCTATTGTTTTCTAGAAAGTCACCATAGCTGATGAGTATGTCCCCAAGGTCTATGATCTTCTCCAAGTTCTCCTTTTCCCGTTCGGCTTCAGCGATGGACCAGATGCGCTTAACGCTGCCGTCCTTCAGTAGAACCGTCGGCCCTTCTATCGAGTCGACGAATGCGATGGTCGCCGCCTTGCCGGGCATGTCGACCTTAACCTGGGTCCCCGGCACGACTGGGTAGTCGAGAAGAATCGTTACGGCTGGATGGATGGCCAGCGTCGAGAGACCAGTATTCATTGACCTGCCATACCTCAACCTGAAGCCTCCCCTACTCTTCGGCTTCGAGAGAACAGCCCGCCCGGAAATGACCTCCTCGAAGTGGGCCCCGCTTTGTTCCGTCTCGTTGGTCGTCTGTTGGGTGCCTCCTTTCACGTCAGCAAGCCATTCCCAGCCCGAAATGTTGAGCGACACCAGTTTTTTCGCTAGTTTGTGGGCGCGCCCGATTACGCCATCGTTGAGGACTCTGAGCGCCCCTCCCATGAGCCTGTCGGTGGTTACGCGCTTCAGGTTCCTGTGGACGACGACCTCGATTGGGTCAGTCTCGATGCCGTTTATTTCGACTGGCAGGTTGTATATCGTGTGCCTGATGTCGTCGTCCGTCACTTTGTACTGGAAATTGCCAACGTCCCGTTCATAGATCCTGAGCTCTTCCGTGAACCTGTCGACTTCTTCCTTCTTGGCCCTGTAATTTGCTAGTCCGAGCTTCTTCCCGGTAACGTCGGCAATGACCAAAGAGAAGGCGGCTTCGGTGCCTCCGGCCGACCGCATGGGACCCGCGTAGGAGACGGAGACGTAGTCGCTGTTGTCGTCGTTCTGCTTTATTGTGACGCCTGAGATTCCTTCGAGTGGAGCGACGGTGACCCCATCAGTCATCACTGCGAGACCTGCACGAACCCCGTAGCTCAACGCTTCATGTTTGTCGAGGATACCGAACCTGCCGAGGGCTATCTCTTGGGAGATGGCGAGGGCCGCACGTTCCTTTGAAGTGGAGTGGAGGAGCTCCCTGAGGCGGTCGACGAGCCCCTCGAATTGGTCCAGGCGGAGCATCTGGTTGACTCTGTCGGCAAGGTCGAAGACCGTCTTGTTCTCCACGGTGTCAATGGGATCGAATCCTAGGGATCTGGCTCTCGATGCGGTCAGCACGGCAGTTTCGTATTGCTCGAGGATACCCTTGTAGTAAGCGTCGAGACTTGCGGGGAATGGTGCGAGCTTACGAACCCGGGCCCACGCCGTTTCTGCGGAAAAAGACATCCTGCTTTTTAGCTTGCAAGTGGGTCTTAAGCACTATCTTCGTCTTGCCGCGGCCACAATCAGTCCCATTGTCTTTTCGTACCCTGGAGTCTGAAGTAGATTACCCACAACGATGATGTCGGCGCCTGCCTTTGCTGCTCGGCCGGCAGCCTCACCTGATGTGATGCCTCCTCCTATAATCATGATGCCATCGTAGAACCTCCTGACTAGCCGAATGGTTTCTGGCGGAACTGGTTCGCTTGCCCCACTGCCGGCTTCCAAGTATAACGTTCTCATTCCGAGGTATTTCGCAGCGAGGGCATAAATGACCGCGAGGTTTGGTCTTGAAGATGGTAGACTGTTGACTTGGCCAATGAAGCTGGTTGCACTCTCGTTTCCAAGGACAAGATACCCCATTGGAATGCTTTCAATCCGAGCATTATACACTTCCATTGCACCAAGTGCTTGCGCGCCTATGATGAAGTACGAATTCGTCGAATTGAGGAGGCTGCTGAAGAGAATCGCGTCAGCAAATCGAGAGACGCCTGCGATATTTCCAGGGAAGAGGACGACTGGAACTTGTGATGCGCTTGGTGATGTTGTGATGTTCTTGGTGATGCTCTTTACGGCCTTCACCACCCTATCGAGCTTTTCCTGACTAAAGAGAGTCGAACCGCCGACCAAAATCATGCCAGCACCCGCTTCAATCGTCTTTTTCGCGACCTCAGCAGCCCGCTTAGGCGTGAAGTCCTCTGGATCTATCAGTGCTGCGCAAATCGGTATTCGTTTCGTTCTCCGTAGCAGATACCTCTCAACGGCGCCAGGACCGTTCAACTCAGGCCCCTACACGTGCAAAGTCGTCTACGAATGTGTTGTAGACGTCGATATCAGCCTTCTTTGTTGGGTACCTCAACTCTCTCCTTATTCCGCATGCTAGGTTGCCGCAGGCGACCAAGAAGATTGTGTCTTGTGATGTTTCATCCTCGTGTGATGCTATCCTGATGGTGATCATCCCGCATCGTGGACATGCAAAGACCTTCGGTAGGGTCCTCCTGGTAATTCGAAGAGTCTTCTTACGTCTTCTACCCAAATAGCCTCACTCCCTCGTCTTGTTCTTGAACTAAATAAGATAGCGGCCCTAGAAAAAGAGTGTCTCCCGCATAATCACTGGTTTCTCCCATCATATGACGAAATAATCCCGAATACCAAGTGAATGGAATGAGATTTTTCAAAATGATGGTGGCAAGTCTTAATACGATTCAGTATCAAAGGATGGACCAATGAATATTCCCAGTATGTTAATCGGTCAATCGAGCCTGACTGAGAAACAACTTGAGTCTCTCTCGAGTTACGTCAGAGTGGTAACAGGTGAGATGCGCTTGAGAGAGGCAGCTGCATTGAGATCTGAGAAGCCAGTTACCGTTGGGTCCTACTACCGGACTGTCCAACAAGGAAGAAACCGAATTAGAGAATCGGCTGTGACCGTTCTGGTTGCCGTAGCAATAGGCTTGGTTAGGCTAGAGGATGTGCAAAGGCTGTTCGAGCTCGTGGGCAAGGGAAACCTTGAGGTTGTTGAGGACGACAGAGAACGGTTCGCTGCAGTCCTCCAGGTTCTGCTCGATAAGATTGTGATGTGAGAGTGATGTTTATCACATAGCTTAGCGTGACCTCGTGATGTACGGATCTTGGAGGATCTCCTGACGCTCACCGCGCTTGCCTCGTCTGTCTTTTTTGTGATTGTCTCCTTCGGACTGCTCTTGAGGTACAGGCAGGTTTCGCAGAAGGTCAATGCTTCGACTGACCTTGGCCATGATCTTTGGGAAGCCCTAGAACAGCGTCTGAGGAAGCAAGACGAACGCATTCTCGACGTGATGGGTAAGTTTGAAGTGATTCAGTCGCGTGTTTCTGAACGACCTGTACCTTCGGTCCCACAGCCGACTTCTAAGCTGACTTCCATTGAAGAGAGGCCCGCCGTAACAACGGAGACGTATGTGATCCCTGTCCAGCGAAGGTCGCCAGTTGTGTTGGATGACACAGAGATGTCTGTGATCAAACTCCTCAACGCTAAGCCTAGGAGCTCTGTTGAAATCAAAGAACTCATTGGGAAATCGAGAGAACACGCTGCGCGTATGATGAAGATGTTATTCGATTCAGGCCTTGTTACCCGAGATGATTCAAAGAAGCCGTTCATCTACCAACTTACGGAGACCGGGCGGCGTTATCTCTCTGCTACCTGATTGGTCTTGAGATAGACTCGTCTGTAGACCCAGGAATTCCCGAACCGCTCACGCCTGACGTATTGCTTGTCAACTAACCTTAGGAGGTACGTGGAAACCGTACTGAGCTTGACCGGCTGGTTGTATTTCTCCTCGAATTCACGTGCTACGTCTGATGATGAGAAATCTCCGGCTGCAAACTCAGTCTCCAATAGTGTCATCATCCTACCTAGGAAGGTCCCTTGGTCTGGTGCTTTGAGGGATTGATCCATTGGGATATCCATGATTTCCAGCATGTCGACCGCCTTCATCAATTTGTCACGGGAAACCTTGCCTTCCAGCGCCAATGTGTACTTGGTTCCTTCTTCGTCTTCCACCTCGAATTTGATCCGCTTGCGCAAATCCCTTGTTGCTTGGCCTCGACCGTGTTAAATCACCAAGTGGTGTGAACTTGTGAACTCGAGCCAAAGTTTCTTTGACTCCGCATTGAGAGTCTCGAACAACTTCACAGGAGTTCACTTCCTCTGAGAACCGAATACGTGGATAGTGGTTCCATTGGAAATAAAGGGGGTCGAGTTTTGACTCTTTTAGTCGTCGGAGATTGTAATGGGCTAGAGTGGAAACATTGGGGCGTTCATCTTGTCATGATGTGGTGGTCGTTCACCGAGTTTCACCTCTAGCCCCCGGCCCCTATACTTCCACTGGAGTTCCATCCCACCATGGCTCGCATTCGTATTCATTAAATGCAGAGCCAACGTCTCTTATTGTAGACCTCAAGACATATCCTAACCAAATGGCTAACCAAGAACGGGCTACTATACTAACAAGAAAACCCAACCTACACACGAGCCTATTCACCGGAAACAACCGAAAGCCTGGGGCGGAGGGCTTATCTAACCAGTATTTCCACTGATAACTATTGCCAAGCGCTATTGACGAGATTTTTCGCAGGGCGAGAGAAGGCAAAGCCTTGTTCATGGATCGCGACGCACTGAGCCCAGAATACATCCCTGAGAGGCTGCCATTTCGAGACAATCAGACTAAGGCCGTTGCCGAAGTCCTTGCTCCAATACTCCATAACTCCAAACCATCAAATCTGCTCCTTTACGGCAAAACAGGCACCGGAAAGACTGCGGTCGCTCGCTATGTTCTAGGGAGGTTGAGGACCGAGGCAAGTAACCCCAACCTCACAGTAGCATACGTCAACACACGACTCTCAAACACGGAATACCGGACCTTGGCAGAGTTCGCGAAATTCGTCGACCTCCCCGTGGACAAACAGATTCCCTTCACAGGACTGTCCATAGGCGAAGTCATCGAAAGGATTTTCGAAAGGGTGAAATCGGAAAGGAAGCAAATCATCTTAGTCCTTGACGAGATAGACTATTTAGTGAAAACTTTCGGTGATGGCATCCTCTACGAATTCACTAGATCAAACGAAAGGCTCTCTCCCGGGTTCCTTTCCTTGGTCGGGATATCTAACGACCTGAAGTTCAAAGAAGGGCTCGATCCCCGAGTTCTCAGTAGTCTCGGTGAGGAGGAGCTGGTCTTCCCACCTTATACCGTGGATGAGCTCCGGGAAATCTTGACGGAAAGAGCGAAGATGGCGTTCAGGCCAGCGGCGGCATCATCTGCAGCAATCAATCTTTGCGCAGCAATGGCCGGCTCTGAACACGGAGACGCACGGCGTGCGATCGACCTGTTGAGGATAGCCGGCGAGGTAGCTGAGAGAGAAGGGCTCAAAGAAATCGACGACTCGTGCATCCGCAGGGCATCGGATAAGATGGAACACGATAGGGTCGAAGAGGCGATACGCTCCCTTCCAGTGCAGAACAAAGCAATCCTTCTCGCGGTCTCAAGGTTCACAGGTGGGACCAACACCGGCGAGCTCTACTTAGCCTACAACAATCTCTGTCGGAAGGCGGGCCTGGAAGCGCTGACACAGAGGCGCGTGAGTGGAATACTCGCGGAGCTCGACCTAATGGGCCTGATTGAAGCGTCGGTCGTCAGCAAGGGAAGGCGCGGGAGAACCAAACGAATTCAACTCCTCATCGGGAACGAGACACTCGAAAAAACACTCTCTGAGGACACCACATTCGGCAAGCTTGCCTAGAACAAACCTTTTAGGCTTCAATACCCTCGTAAGGCTGGTAACCTGCAGCGCCGAAGTTGCGCCTCAAGACCCTCATGGTGGAAAGGTCGATGACCGGTATGATGCTCGGGGTCGGCTCAAGCCCCATGTTCAACTGGAAGTCCGTCTGGCCCTGCCACGTCCCCGAGTTGACAAGTAACGTCCCCCTGTAGCTGAGCTCTCCGAAGGTGTGGACATGCCCCGAGTGCAACACATCAGGAACCTGGTCGATTACCATGAAGTCGCGTATCTCTGGAGAAAGAGCTGTTCGTTTGCCATACGTTGGCGAAAGGTGCATCGACCGGAGCAGGAGCTTCATCGCTTCGGTCGGTTTGTCGTAGGCCAATTCAGGCGTTGTTGCGATGACGTCATCGAGGCTCTTTCCGTGATAGATCAAGAACGTCACACCATGCAACCTGATATATGCAGGGTCACCCACCCACCTGACGTTCTCCATTCCATAGAGTGTCTCGGCGAGATCGACTGGGACAGCCGGCTGCGGCAATGCCTGCCTGACGGCGTCGTGGTTCCCCGGGGAGATGACAATTTGTATGTGACTCGGTACCTGCCGGAGGAGCTCCGCGGCCATTTCATATTGTCTCTTGGGATCCTTCTCAACGAGTTGGAATTCTTGGCCCGGGTAGACGCCGACTCCGTCGATGAGGTCTCCAGCGACCACCAAGTACTTGATACGACTCACCACATCCTTATCACCCAGCCGGCCGTTAATCCACTGAAGGAAACGCCCGAAGTCTTCGGCGAGGAACATCCTGCTCCCAACATGGAGGTCAGAGAGGAGGAGAGCATAGACCCGATGGGAGGAAGACACAGGCCTCCGTGCCGGGATGTCAGGGAGCATTACCGAATTCGCGTACAGCTGGCCGGTCTTTCCACGGGAGACTTCCACAACGACCATGCTGTCAAAGGGCGCCTCGAGCGCAGCCTTCCCGACGAGCGGATCTTGACAGACGACCCGCATCATGCCGGTCGGGTCGTCTATCTTCAGTTCGACACTTCCTTTTCTGCTCGAACGGTCGGCTAGAAGGCCGGCTACCTTGGCTTTCTTATTGGGAGGTAGTCCTTTCGCAGCTGAAACCGTGACCGCGCCCTTCGTATCGAGACGATTCCGCAAAATCGAGTAGAGCCGTTGGTACCTGTCGCGGAAGAGCCTGCTGAAACCGTCAGAGGCCTCTGCGGGCGCAATGGCCGTCGTCGGGTCGAAGAGGACCTCCAATTCCGCTAACTCGCTGAAGAGAGTCCCCTGTTCTTCCTCGTCCCGGTGAATCACCTCGGGTATTATCTTAATTACATCAGACTCCGTAATCACTTTCACCTCTCCCGCCATATCCGCCTTCTGTGCTAGCAGTCTATCGACAAGCCGCTCCACGTCGACCTCTGCCGGTACTTGGTTGATTATCTCAAAGGCCTTCGCATCCAGAAGATAACCTGACGCCAGAACCTTCGCCACGGCTTTGGATTCAGGCATGGGCTGTTCGAATCCATCGCGCTATTTAGAAGATTCGATACATTGGGTCCCCAACTGGACCAAGACGTCGAGGAACTCCGGGTCCTTTGATTCACAGTAGAGCCTCGTCTTCGGCTCGGTTCCTGACGGCCTAAACATCACCCAAGAATCATCGGCAAAGACCAGCTTGAGGCCGTCGAGCGTCCGCTCTTCCTGAATCTTGAACTTCCTGAATGCCTCCCTTGCTTTCTCCGTCAGGACCCTCATCTTGACGGCTACATCAAAATTAACTTGTCTGTACCGCCACTGGACCTCCTCCATTACTCTAACCAGCACCTCTCGGTCACTTGAAATGAGGTCTGAAATCATGGCGGCAGCGTTAATCCCGTCCTCCCAGAGTCCCCATCGAGGATCAACGACTTTGCTCGGCTCAGCCGCGAAGACTCCTCCCTCGGCCTCTAAGATGGCAAACGTCTTTCCGACTCTGCTCCTGGTGACTCGTAGGCCCAACCTCTCAGCCTCCGCGGCCACCGCCGCGGATGTGTTTTCTGAGATGACAGCGGACCCACTGGAGGCGTTCAACCCCCTGAGCGCCAAGATTGTGAGGATTGAGTCTGGCACCACTCTCCCGAGAGTGTCGAGCATTACGAGCCTGTCCGCATCTCCGTCATGCGCGAAAGCGAAGTCGACCCCCAACTCAGGGATCATCTTCGAGAAGTCGGTGAGGTTGCAAACCGTCGGTTCCGGGGGCCTCGCAGGGAATCTCCAAGTGACTTGAGCATTGACAGGAATCACGCGATGACCCAGAGACTTCAGGATCTGCGGCGTCACAATCCCTCCCGGCCCGTTGGCACAGTCGACCGCTATCCGGAGGGGCTCGCGAGCTTTCCCGTAGCGCGAAACAAGCGCTTGCACATAATCGTCTACTGCCTCCACGTCTGGAACAAGCTGACCGAACACACCCGAGGCTTTCACGACATCCACGGCCAGGGCTCTCTCAATCCTCTCCTCATCAAACGCGGGGAGCTCCATTCCCTTGGCGTTGAAGACCTTGACACCGGAAAACTCGACGGGGTTGTGAGAGGCGGTCACAGAGAAGCCGATTCGGCATGCGCGGGACCTCGTCGCGAAAGCCGTCACGGGGGTAGGGACGACCCCGAATACATGAACGTCGCTGCCAACTGCATTGACAGCCGAGATCACTGTCCTTGCGAGGAGGGCGGACGTCTTGCGGCCGTCCCAACTGACTCCATACTTTCCCTTTCCCGAGGCGAACGCGATGGTTTCGGCGAGTCCGTAGATCTGTTCGGGCGTCTGCGTCTTGTTGAAGACTCCCCTGACCCCAGCCGTCCCGAACGTCTTGACCAATTGCTATCTCTCTATAATCTTGGTCCAGAGCTCAGGCGTCGCTTCGCGGGCAAGGTCGTACAAGGATTTTGCGAGCTCTCTGATTTCCCACTGTGCTTGCAGGGCCGTGCGCTGCCAGACTACATGCATCAGACTCCGGGCGTTTATTGTCATGACGAGCTTTGTCTTGGTAGCGGCCGGTAGTATGTACCTGGCGTCTTCCTTGGGCACCCCGGCTGCGACTATTCTCTCATATGCGGAGTAGACTGTCTTGAGAGCTCCGTCGTAAGCCTTGCTGGCCGCCTCGTTGGCTTGGATGCTTGGAGGCGTCACGACACCCTCC
>Ga0315268_10008124_pt1 | contig 10995 bp, 10 predicted proteins | sample C1_top_MG_FD_204535 | JGI IMG/M metagenome (GOLD analysis project Ga0315268, IMG submission 204535) | Sediment microbial communities from Yellowstone Lake, YNP, Wyoming, USA - C1_top | ecosystem: Environmental > Aquatic > Freshwater > Lake > Sediment | place: USA: Wyoming | collected 2017-08-01 | reverse complement strand
AAGCGCAAACGCCGTCAGCGGCGGCTCAAGCGCAAGAAGATGGCGGTCAAAGCAAAAGCCAAGGCAAAGGCCAAGCCCGTTGAGGCTGCGCCCGCCGCCCCGGCGCTCGCTGCTCCTCCGCCCGCCGCCCCAGCGCCCGCCGCTCCGGAGCCGGCCGCTCCAGAGCCCGGCGCTCCGGAGCCGAAGCCGGAAGCGGCGCCTGCCCCCGCCCCTGAGTCCGCGCCCGCACCGGCGCCCGAGCCGGCGGCACCAGCCCCGCCGGCACCGGAAGCAACGCCGCCGGCTTAGCAGAGGCCGGCTGCTTGCAGGCGCGCGGGACGTCGGGCGGCGCCAAGTGGGGCCACCCTCGCTCGGCCTAAGTGCAACGCTGCCCTTGCCACGCCGCACGTTGGATGGGGACGCGCTTGAGAGGGCGCGAGGGGGCGCTCGCCGGAGGCAAAGTGGAACTCCGGGAAAAACGCGGGTGGCGGTCGCTTTTTCGCCAGGGCACGGCTCTTGACCTGCATCAAGGCCCAGCCGGAATTGAAGGTGCAACTAGTGAGGCGCGCAGAATGTTTTCGACAAATGGCCATTCGCGGAAAGGCAGGGCGTGCAGTCCTCTGCGCGCCGCCAGGGCGCCGGCTTCCCCCGCCACGGCGCGCAACGGAGTGCGCGTCCTGCCAAGCCAGTGGCGATTCCTGATGTCCAAGCAGTTCCGCGTTTCCACCTAACACAAGCCGATTATGATGACGATTGGATTCCACACCGATGCCTTTAACTCCGCCAATTGGCCCTTTGTCAAATGCCTCGAATGGGCCCAACGCAACGGCCTCAACCGCATCGAATGCGGCGTGGTTGACGGCCTGAGCTACATGCAGGGCCTGGGCTACTCGCCCCATTTGTCCCTGCTCGACGACCCCGTGCTGGTGCGCCGCCAGATGGACAAATACGGCGTGAGCTTTTCGCAAATTGACGCCGCCTACCCGCTCTCCGGCGAAGACGGCCCTTCGCGGGGCGTGCCCTACGTGCAGAAAGCCATCGCCTGGGCCGCTCTGGCCGGCAGCCCATGTGTGGACACCACCGACGGCCTCTATCGGCCAGAAGGCTTTTCCGATCTTGAGGCCCTGGCGGCGATGAAGCGCACTTACCAGCAGATTCTCCGCGTGGCCGAGGCCCACCGGGTCATTGTCAACATTGAACCGCACGGCTACTTCACGACCAACCCGGACACGCTGGCGGAGATGCTGGCGTTTGTCGAAAGCCCGTTCCTGCGGATGAACATGGACACGGGCAACACGTTCATCGCGGGGCGCGAGCCCGCCGAGTTCCTGCGCCGGTTCCTCGGCAAGGTCAGCCACGTCCACGTCAAGGACGTCTCTGAATCGCTGGCCAACGCGATCCGGGGCGGTTCAACGGGGATTGCGCTGAGCCATTGCGCCCTCGGCGATGGCGTCAACGCCGGCGGCATCCGGGCCTGCCTCAAGCTGCTCCATGAGGCCGGCTACACGGGCAATCTGAGCATCGAGTGCGAAGGGCAAGCCGGCCCGATGATCGAGAAATCGCTGGCCTGGTTGCGCCAAGCCCTGGCCGAAGTTGAGCAGCCAGCGCCGGCTAAAACCGCGCCGCCTCCTGTGCCCAGGCCAGTCGCGCTTCGACCCGCACCGGCCGCTGTGCCCAAGCCGGCCAAACCCGCCGCCAAGAAGCGCCGCGCCTGAGCGCCCGCCCCTCACCCTGGCCCTCTCCCTAATGGAGAGGGCCGAACATCACGCGCATCCGTCGTCGAATCTCCTCTCCCCCATCGCGGGAGAGAGTTGAGGTGTGCATGGGGCACACACATAGCTTACAATTTGATGCAAAGACATGGTTTACACTTTCGATTCCATCGGCATACAGTCGGTTAGCGGTTCGTTCCTCCTTCCAACAGCATTTCGACCCCATCCCACCGACGAAGTGTAAACCATGTCTTTGCATCGAACTGTCAACCATGTCTTCGCACCGTGCCGTGAGGGGGCGATGAAACCGCTGATTGACTGTCTTCTCCGATGGGGCAAAGCCGCCCCCTTACCCCGGCCCTCTCCCCCGATGGGGGAGAGGCGTGGGCACTTGCCGGCACCTACTTCCAGTTGGGATGGCGGTAGCGGTCCCGAATGTAGAAGTAATCGTTGACGACGCCCCGGGTGGCGGTGGGACCCGAAAAGTAAAAAGCGTCCTGGCCGCGAATAATCATGTTGCCGGCCTTGATGATCCCCGGGTCCAGCCAGCGGCGGGACTCCACGTGGCCGTCGGCGAAGGCAAACGTGCCCACGTTCCCGTGATAAAGCGCCAGCGGATCAACCCAGGAGAACGAACCCGCGCGCACGTCCCATTGGGCGACCCAGGTGCCCATGTTCCATCCCCGCGAGTCGGCATCTTCGACGAAAGTCAAGGTCATAGATGGCGAAGCGATCTGGCCAAGCTTGGTGTACGTGGCCAGCGCTCCCCAGTAGTCACCGTATCTGTCGCCGTTGAAATTCTGCGTTTTGGAATAACTGTCCCACGCCCAGCCCTTGCCCACGGGCAATTTTGCGCGCATATCCCCCGGACAATGGAATGAACCCACGCCAGGGCAGTAAGCGTAGAGGGGGTTATTGGTCCGCAACTGATTTTGGATGATGGCCAGCGCCTGCGCCTCGGTGGCGCGGGCCGGGATGACAGGCCCGGCTGGCCCGCCCCAGAAGCCGCCGGCGATCTGGGCGAAATTGCCGGCCTTGTCATCCGAGGCCAGGATGTCGTCGCTGTTGTCACTCCCGTACATCTGGATGGCCAAGCCAATCTGGCGCTGGTTGTTCCGATCCGTCGTGAGTGTGGCCTTCAACTTGGCCCTGCTCAACGCCGGCAGCAGCATCGCGGCAAGAATGGCGATGATCGCGATGACCACCAGCAGCTCGATCAGCGTGAAACCGTCTGGATTCTTCGTTCCAGGTTTCATTGGACCTCGGCTGGCGCAATTGGTTCGGAAGCAATCGGGCGCATGATTCCTGGCCTGATGCCCTTCAACTCAGACCCCTGTTGAAAGCAAGTCTCCCCTGATTTCCGCCAACCCGGCGGCGGCTCCGTAGATGCCCCGCTTCGGCGGTGTCCTCAGCAGCTTGAAGATAACGGTGTCGGCGCGCGCGAACCACCACGTTTTCCCCGCTGTCGGCAGCCAGCCTAGCCTTTCCGAACTCCCGCTGAAACTCGCGCAAGGTCGTCTCCATATCTCACTATACGTCGGAGTATTTGCTCTTGTCAATCTCCCCGCGCCATCAAATCGCCGCAAAATCCGTTTGCCTTCCGGGGCGGTTTGGGCGATAAGAGGGCCGATGTTAGCCAAGGTCTGTTCGGCGGCGGTCAACGGAATCGAGGCCTTCCCGGTGGAGGTGGAGGTCAACGCGGGCTGGGGCGACACGCTCACCGTCATTGTGGGGCTGCCCGACGCGGCGGTGAAAGAATCGCGCGACCGGGTCAGCACCGCGCTCTCCAACTCCGGCTTCAAGTCTCCCATGGGGCGCACCACCATCAACCTCGCCCCGGCGGATGTCAAAAAGGAAGGCCCCTCCTTCGACCTGCCCATCGCCATCGGCATCTTGGCCGCCAGCGAGCAGATGCAGTCCGAGAGGCTGGGCGACTTCCTCATTGTTGGCGAGTTGGCGCTGACCGGCGGGGTGCGGCCAGTCAAAGGCGTCCTGCCCATCGCTTTGCGGGCGCGGGCCGAAGGCAAGCGGGCCGCGCTGGTGCCGGCGGACAATGCCGCCGAGGCCGCCGTGGTGAGCGGCCTGACCGTGATCCCCATTCTGAACCTGCGCGAGGCCGTCAGCTTCCTCGAAGGCGAAATCACCATTGCCCCGACCCAGGTGGACATCGCCCGCATCTTTGACCAGCCGGTCGAGGACGAAGTGGACTTTGCCGAGGTCAAGGGCCAGGAGTCGGTGAAACGGGCGCTGGAGATTGCGGCGGCGGGCGGGCACAACGTGCTGATGATCGGGCCGCCGGGCACGGGCAAGTCCATGCTCGCCAAGCGGCTGCCGACCATCCTGCCGCCCTTGACGCTGGAAGAGGCCCTCGAAACGACCAAAATCCACAGCATCGTCGGCCTGCTGCGTCCCGGCCAGGCCCTGGTCACCCGCCGGCCCTTCCGCTCGCCCCATCACACCGCCAGCGACGCCGGCTTGCTGGGCGGCACGATGAACCCCATCCCCGGCGAGATTTCCCTGGCCCACAACGGCGTGCTGTTCATGGACGAGTTGCCGGAGTTCAAGCGCAGCGTGCTCGAAACCATGCGCCAGCCGGTTGAAGACGGCCACGTCACCATCTCCCGCGCCTCCGGCAGCGTGACCTTCCCCTCGCAATTCATGCTCGTCGCCGCCATGAACCCGACCCCCGACGGCAAAATGCCCGGCGAATCGCGTTGTTCGCCCCGCGAGATCGCCAGCTACCTCGGCCGCATCTCCGGGCCGTTGCTCGACCGCATTGACCTCCACGTCGAGGTGCCGGCGGTCAAGTTCCGCGACATCACCGCCGAGCGCACGGGGGAGACTTCGGCGCAGATTCGCGCCCGCGTGGTGGCGGCCCGCCGGCGCCAGCAGCAACGCTACGCCGGCAAGCCGCGCCTGACCTGCAACGCCCGCATGACCAGCCGCGACCTCAAGGCTTGGTGCGCCCTGGATGAAACCACCCTGGAGCTGCTGAAAATGGCGATGGCTGACAAGCAGCTCAGCGCCCGCGCCTACGACCGCATCCTCAAGGTCGCCCGCACGATCGCCGACCTGGCCGGCGCCGACAAGCTCACCACTGACCACGTCGCCGAGGCCGTCCAGTACCGCTCCCTCGACCGGCAGGTTTGGGGATGAAGCGGCGGGTGACGTGAAAATGCCACCGAGAGCACTGAGAACACAGAGGCGAAATGCCTTGGGATCGTTCTCGTTCTCGTTTTCCTCCTCGATTCTCATTCCCTATGGGGCGGTGCGGGGCATGCCGGTTGACCAGCAAATCGTGTTTCGCCACGGACTAACACGGATGAAACACGGATTCTGCGGGAGCGCGGAATTCATTCCGCAAGCGCATGGGCGAGGCGGTCGGCGACTTCATCCGGCGTCGTGTCCGGCGTGAGCTCAATCCGCTCCCATTGGCCGTGATGGCGGAACCAGGTGAGCTGCCTTTTGGCGAACTGGCGGGTGCGCTGCTTGACCAAGGCAACGGTGTCCGCCAGCGAACGCTGGCCGCGCAGGTGCTCCACCACTTGGCGGTAGCCAAGGGCCTGCAACGCCGTGCGGTTCTGGGCCAAGCCACCCGCCAGGAGCCGCTCGGTTTCGGCGACCAGACCGCGCGCGAACATGGCGTCCACGCGGGCGTCAATGCGGGCGCCCAAGTCGGCCGGGGCGCGGGAGAGGAGGAAGTGGGTTGAGGGTTGAGGGTTGAGGGTTGAGGGTTGAGCGGGCCAGGGGGCGCGCTGGGCGGAGAACGGTTGGCCGGTCAGCCGGATCACCTCCAGGGCGCGGACCAGTCGGCGGGGGTTGCGCCGGTCAATGCGCGTAAAAGTGGCCGGGTCGCGCGCGGCCAACTCGCGGAGCAGTTCCGCCAGCGGGGCGGCTTCGAGTTCCGCCCGCAGCGCCGGGTTGGCGGGCGGCGTTTGCCCCAAGCCGGCCAGGCAGGCTTGGAAGTAAAGCCCCGTGCCGCCGCAGAAGATGGGAACGCGCCCGCGCGCCTGAATCTGGCTGGCGGCTTCGCGCGCCAAGCCCACGAACCGGGCGGCGTCGAAGCTCTCGGTCAGCTCCACCACGTCAATCAGGTGGTGGGGCACGCGGCGGCGCTCGCCAGCCGAGGGCTTGGCGGTGCCGATGTCCAACCCGCGGTACACCTGCATCGAGTCCACCGAGATGATCTCGCCGCCCACCTGCTCCGCCAGGGCGATGGCAACGGCTGATTTGCCCACCGCCGTCGGGCCGGCCAGGAACACGAGTCGTTCATGCATGCGGAATCAGGGGGCGCGGGAGCAGAGGGGCAGAGGAGCAAAGGAGCAGGGTCCAGGAGTCAGGGGTCAGGAGTCACGCATCAGACGGGAGTTGAGAGGAATCTGAGTTGAGAGTTGAGAGGCGCACGGCATCCGCGTTGCCCTTCTCTCAGCTCTCAACTCTCAACTCATACCTTCCCTCAACTCTCGTTGCCCACGTTTCACGCATCACCTTTCACGTTTCACGTCGCCTTCCCAGGAGAACAACGCCTTGGCTGTCCTTGGCCAGAGGATCAGGAACAGCAGACCCACGCCGATGCACAGGGCGCTGTCGGCGACATTGAACGCCGGGAAGCCCACTTCGCCCCCGCCCCGGCGATAGAGGTAGAAGTAAAGGAAATCAACAACGTGTTGCCGGCCCGGCAGCAGCCGGTCGGTCAGGTTGCCCAGGATGCCGCCCAGCACCAGCCCCAGGGCGAGCTGCCCCAAGCTGGTGTGCGGGCTGAAGCTGCGGTGGGTGGCCAGCAACACCACAAACGCCACCAGCGAGATCAACGCCAGGATTTGGTTGTTGCCATACAACATGCTCCAGGCCGCCCCGGTGTTCCCCCAATGCACGAACTTGAAGAAGCCGTCCAGCACCATCCGTTGGTCCGTGTAGTCAATGGTATTGACCACCACCAGTTTGGTCAACTGGTCGGCGATATACACGGCCAGGGCAATCAGCCACAGCCGGCCATTTTGGGCGAGCCGCACGCTCAGCCATTCTGGACCGCTCCGCCGCCCGATGGCAAGCCCGGAAATAGCCATTACCAGAAAGGGGCTTGACCAGAGTCTCGCCAAGGGTGGATCGCACAGAATAGGGAGGCAGGCCAATCCCTAGAGCGGGGTTGCCAAGGAAGAGACACAAATTGACTCACCGCGACCAACGCCGGACCGTGAAGAGTTCAGCCTCGCGCCGCTGGCTGCACTCCCGTGAGAGTCGCTCCAGTGCGGCGAGGGGCTGGTTCGTAATGCTCTTGAGGTAGGCAGCCTGCGGACGAAACTCCAGAGTATCACCCTTGCCGTCTTTGCGCCGGATTGTCACAAAGGACTGCCGATAGTCCATGACCTCAGCCAGGCGCAGGTCCAGCCGGCCCAAGCTGTTGCCGCTGCCAACCGATAAGCCGTCCACCATGCACGTGAACGGCGTCTGCGGGGGCACGTGACAGATGATTTCCAGCTCGTGCCGGCCCCACTCCGACTTCAACTCGCGCAGCGCCGCTTGGGCAATGCGCCAGCCCAGCACGTTCCACGGCCCTACGTGCCCGTGCTGCCGCTTGATTTCCGCCCACCAATCGCCGGCGGCTTGCCCGGCGTTCCAGGCATTCGCGCCCGGCTGCGACTGGATTGGAGCTGCGTTCGTCCGTCCAACCAGCGTGCCTGGCCGCGTGGGCGCCGCCTGCCCGCCGTCCGCGCGAAGGCACGGTGGCGTCCAGAAGGCGCTGAACAGGCAGCCGGCCAAACCGGCCCGCAGCGCAACAACTCTCATAGTCATACGATTTTAATCTTGCGTAACACGCCTTGTGGCGTATTATTCTGCGCCGTGTTCGTAACACGACGCCGGCCCATCGGTCAAGCCGCCAGCGAGCGGCTTGCTCACCGCCGGGATAGAAAAGAGTCGTATGAGCCACAAACCGTTTGCCGCAATGCTGTTCGCCCTGCTGGGGGCCGCCGTCACGTCCGCCAACGCCGCGGACGAAACCCACGCCAATCTCCAAGCCGTCACCGCCACGGGCACTAGCGCGTGGAACGGCTCGTTCCCCATCACCCTCCGGGGCGTGCTGCTGTGCGATCCGGATGAGATGCTCGATTCGGCGCCCAATTTCATCCCTTGGGACAACGGCGCGAATGCCGGGCGCATGGGCGGCGAATGGCAGATCACCTTTCAGGCCGTTGCTCCGGGCGACCGCGGGGGCACCACCTGCTGGATGGGCCAGAATTACGCCAACCGCGTGCCGCCGCATGACGAGGCCTTCAGCTACTCGAATCCTGCTTGGGTGGCCGAAATCTGCCGCCTCAACTACGACCCGAACACGGGCCGCAAGTTCCGCGCGGGCGACCTCATCGAAGTGACGGCCGAGCAGGCGCTTTTTTATGGCGGCAAGCGCAACATCAATGAAGGCCACAACGTGGACCCGTCCGCCAATTTTGACATCTCACTGGTGTCTTCCAACTGCGGCCTGCCCACGCCCGAGGTCGTCACGCTGGCGGAGGTGATGCAGCCCGGCGGCAACCCGGCCGATCCGCAGTCCTGGCCGGCGATCTTCGACCAGACCCGCGCCACCGGCGGCGAGCATTGGCAGGGCATGAGGGTCCGCATTAACGGCCTGGAGCTCGTCGGCACCAAAGGCTGGAACCCGACCAACCTTTGGGGCGACCGCAAATGCACTGTGACCGATGGCCAGGCGCGCTATTTCACCCTACGCCATCCGCGCTACAGCCTCGGCGCGGCGCCGACCAACAAGTTCGACGCAGTGGGCATCTTCAGCCAGGAATCCGGCTCCGGCATCCAGGGCACCAACGGCTACGAGCTGTTCGTCCAACAAGTCATCCCGCAGGAAGCGCCCACGCTGGCCATTGCGCAAACCATCGCGCTCCGCTGGCCCGCCAACGCCGCCACCTATCAGCTTGAGTCCCGCGCCGATGTGAACGCCACCAACTGGTTCGCGGTCACCAACCTGCCCGTCATCATTGACGGACAGAACACCGTGCTCGTGCCGCCCCTGGCGAATCCGCAGCAGTTTTACCGACTTAGGAAAACCAACTGAGCTCACCATGCGCCCGGCTGGACCATTCCGTTGCGCGTTCACGCTGATTGAACTGCTGGTGGTCATCGCCATCATCGCGATCCTGGCCGCTCTCCTCCTCCCGGCACTGGCCCGCGCCAAGGAGAAGTCCAAGGCGACCAAGGTTCATGTCGAACTCTACGGTCTGGGCTTGGCGCTCCAGATGTATTCCGACGACCGTGACGGCCAGTTGCCGCCCGTGCGCGTGAACTGCAACACTGATCTCGCCGACCACTGGTGCCAGTTCCCCGTGGAGCTGGCCGAGCAGGGCTACCTGCCCAAAGGCAATCGCCCTGGCATGGCCGCCAACATGGAGGATGCCTTCAATCCCGGGCACACCTACAAATACGCCGCGCCAGGGCCGCAGCTTCTCAACGACTCGCCCGGCGGCAACTTCAAGCTCTGGGTGCCGGCAGACTTTCCCGAATGCGCCAGCACCAACGGCCAATGGGTCGCCAGCGCCGCACAATCTCCGGTGCGCTGGGTGGTCTGGAGCCTGGGGCCGCGCCCCGACAGCGCCAAGAGCCAGTCCAGCCGCGCGCCGCTGGCGAGGGCTTGCTGGTATCGGCGCGCCGGTGACAGCGGCGTGCTCGCGCGCATGGCCACGCGCGACGGATTTCAGTTCAAGAGCCCGTGAGCACCGGCCCCTGCAGGCCATTGACCGCGCGGACCGCCGTGGTACTCTCGCCCGCGTGAAACAAGACAGAGAAGAGGGCGCTGTGCGGTTCAGCATTTCGGTCCCAGGCAGCCTGGCCAGGCAACTGGATCGCATGGTGGCTCAGAAAGGCTACGACAACCGCTCGCTGGCCGTCGCGGACATGATCCGGGCCCACCTGGTCGAACATCACCAGCAGTTCGGCGACAAGGAAATTGCCGGCGCCATCACGCTCCTTTACGACCACCACAAACAGCACGTCCAGGCCGTCCTCACGGACATTCAGCACGACCACCACGAGGTCATCATCGCCACGCTCCACGTCCATTTAGACCACCACAACTGCATGGAAATCCTCGCCGTCCGCGGCAAAGCCGGCCTCATCAAGCGCATCGCTGATGAACTCATTGCGGCCAAGGGCGTGAAGCACGGCAAGCTGACCGTCACCAGCACCGGCAAAGACCTGCCGACCTAGACGGTCCCACCGCCTGCCTTCGGCGGTAGCTTGTGGCACGAGCCCGCCGCGCGCGGAACGATCTCTTTTTAGAAACCGCTTGACGCCGTATCGAGAGCAGCGCGCCGGTCAGGTGAATGGCGGTCGCAATGCCGAGCCCCCATACGATGGCCACCTGAAACACGCCCACTGGCGCCCCCGTCAGCACCGCGGCGCCGACGCTCCCGCAGCCAAAGAAGACGAGCAGGAACGTGCCGAAAAACTTCCCGATGGCCCACCTTGGCGGTGCTTGCATGGCCAGCCAGTTGGTGCGGGCTCAGGCCGGGAGTCGCTCCAGGCGATGCGTCGGCGTCGGCTTGCCTGGACGAAAATGTTCCAGATCGTCCAGCGTGGCCTGCAACGTGGGGAACTTCTTCGCTGCCGCCGCCAGAGCCTCGCGCACGGCCGTCCCGAGTACATCTGGCGCGGCCTCGGCGCGCAGGTTGATAATCAACTGCCCGCCCGCCACCGGCTCTTCCAGGTGAAACGAAAGCTCCGGCACGAAATCGTTGCGCACGAGGCTCACCGCCGCAATTTCGCCCGTCAGGCTTGGCTCAGGGCTGAGCGTCATCTTCAGGTGAGCCACTTGCGCCTGCGCGCGCTGGAGGCGCTTCCGGATTGCCCCGGCCAATTCCTTCAAGAACAGATCGGCTGCGAACGCCTGCCGCGCCTTGACTTGCACCGTGCAGTTGAGCCAGCCCAGCCGCGCCTCGCCCTCGGCATACGCCTGGTAGTCCACCTCCATCGCCGTCCGCGCCACCTGCTCAGCGCTCGTGATGCGGGCAAACCACGCCTCCAGGTTCGTGCCCTCGCGGGCTGACACCGCCAGAATCTCCTTGCCCGGAAATTTCGCGGCGATTGCTTGGCGCAGCGACTCCAGCCGCGCCGCGTCCAGCAGGTCGCACTTGCTGATGACCACCAGGTCCGCTTCCTCGATTTGCTTCAGGTAGATGTAAAGCACCTTCGCCGAGAAGTTGCCGCCCGGCTCCAGGCCCAACACGCGCCGCGCGCGAATCGGGTCCACTAGCACGCTGATCGGCGCCGCGGTGAAGCTCTCGCCATACAACCGCCG
>Ga0315268_10008123_pt1 | contig 10996 bp, 7 predicted proteins | sample C1_top_MG_FD_204535 | JGI IMG/M metagenome (GOLD analysis project Ga0315268, IMG submission 204535) | Sediment microbial communities from Yellowstone Lake, YNP, Wyoming, USA - C1_top | ecosystem: Environmental > Aquatic > Freshwater > Lake > Sediment | place: USA: Wyoming | collected 2017-08-01 | reverse complement strand
CGGCTTGCTCCACCGGATAGCCATACGCGCCTGTGCTGATGGAAGGAAAGGCGATGCTGTGCAGGTGATGGGCCGATGCGACTTCAAGACTACGCCGATAACAACTGGCAAGCAGCTCGGCGTCTCGCGCGGCGCCCTGATAAACCGGGCCGACGGTGTGAATCACGTGGTGCGCTCTAAGGCGATAGCCTTGGGTGATCTTGGCGTCGCCTGTCGCGCAGCCGCCCAGCGTGCGACATTCAGCCAGGAGCTTTGGCCCGGCAGTCCGGTGAATTGCGCCGTCCACGCCCCCACCACCCAGCAGCGAACTGTTGGCCGCGTTTGCGATTGCGTCCACATCCTCAAGCGTGATGTCGCCCTGGACAAGTTCAAGACGACTTGCATTGATTTGCGCTTGCATAGCAGCCTCCCTCATTGCACCAGTTGCCCTCGAATCTCTCGCACCAGCATCTCGACGGCTACGGGTTTTGAGTTGCTTGGCCACTTCTGCGGGTGTCAGCAGATGGACAGCCGCGCGCTGTTCCCTTTTCGTTCGTAAGGAGCACCTCGTAGAGCTATAGACTCAAGCCAGCAAAGTATAGCATGGAATAGCAGAAATGATGAATAAAGCACTCTATCAATCAGAAGGATTCCGAAAGTGGTAGAGTATGACGTATTGACAGCCGTGAGGCGCGTTATATAATGGGCATACCCGCAAGGCCTGCAAGTTATCTATTCGCGAGCAATGCGCCAAACAGGCCACGTCTATTGAGGAGATGGAATGCCGGAACTGTTCACTGTTCTTCCCCCCGCTGATGCGCTCAAGGTGTTGTTTGACCACCTTCCCGCGCACGTTCGGACTGAGACTCTTTTGACGGCGGAAGCGCTCGACCGGGTGCTGGCCGAGCCACTGGTCGCGCCTTCGTCGTTGCCGGCTTTTCCTCGCAGCACAATGGATGGCTACGCCGTGCGCGCTGCCGATACATTCGGCGCGACCGAGTCACTTCCAGCCTACTTGGCAGTCGTCGGCCAAGTGCTAATGGGCCGCGCTTCCGGGCTGACGGTTGGCTCAGCGCAGGCAGCCATCGTATACACTGGCGGAATGCTTCCTCCTGGCGCCGATGCAGTTGTGATGAGCGAGCGGACGCAAAAGCTCGACGCCTCCAATATCGAAGTGTTGCGCGCTGTCGCGCCGGGCGAGAATGTTATTAACGTCGGCGAAGATGTGAAAGAAGGCGAATCCCTGCTTAGGCCAGGACACATCTTGCGTCCGCAGGACATTGGCGGATTGATGGCGCTGGGCATCACACGCATCGAGGTCGCCGTCAGGCCGCGCGTGGCGATTGTCTCGACAGGCGATGAGGTGGTGCCACCGGAGGCAACGCCGGGCCCAGGCCAGGTGCGCGATGTCAACACTTACACGGTGGCAGGACTGGTCGCGCGCGTAGGCGGCGTTCCCTTGTCACTAGGAATCGTCCGCGACGATTTCGATGCACTCTTGTCCGCCGTACGCGCAGGGCTCGACGCCGCCGATGCGCTGGTGATTTCCGCCGGTTCGTCTGTTTCGACGCGCGATCTCACCGCCGAGGTGGTAAATCGCCTGGGACAGCCTGGTGTGCTGGTGCACGGCGTCTCGGTCAAGCCGGGCAAGCCGACGATCCTGGGCGTCTGCAACGGCAAGCCCCCCTACAGTGCAGGGGGCAAGCCTGTCATCGGTCTGCCGGGCAATCCCGTCAGCGCGATGGTGGTGGCCGGGTTGTTCCTCGTACCGGTGTTGTGGAAGATGCAAGGTGTGGCCAACCCTCCCGATTGCCGCCGCGTGACAGCCAAGCTGACGCACAACATTGCTTCCGTACCCGGGCGCGAAGACTATGTTCAGGTCAAATTGCTCGAACGCGAGGGGCAACTGTTTGCCGATCCGGTGTTTGGCAAGTCGAACCTCATCTACACGCTGGTCAAGGCCGATGGGATGGTGCGCGTACCGCTCGATTCGAATGGATTGCACGAAGACGAGCGGGTAGAAGTGCAGTTGTTCTGAAATCAGAAATCAGGGGGCAGAAACCGGAAAGCAGAATGAGCAAGCGTAAAGTCTATCTGGAAGACATTCCACTGGACGAGGCATGTCGGCGATTCATTGCGGCGATGGAAAGCGCAGGCATGTGGTCGGCATTTCCAGGTGAAGACGTTCCGCTCGATGGAGCATTGGGTCGCGTGACGGCCAAACCTGTATGGGCGGCGCTCTCTTCGCCGGGCTATCACGCGAGCGCGATGGACGGCTATGCAGTGCGGTCTGCTGACACACTCGGCGCGACCGAGACTGCGCCCATTCAATTGCGACTCGGAGAGCAAGCCAGGTACGTGGACACAGGCGACCCGCTTCCAGTTTGGGCCGATGCCGTCATCATGATCGAGCAGACGCAACCCGTTGGCGAGAAAGCCATCGAGATTCAGGCCAGCGTTGCGCCGTGGACATCCGTGCGGCCGATGGGCGAGGATATGGTCGCTACCGAGTTGGTGCTGCCTGCCAATCACGTGCTCAAGCCGGTGGACCTGGGCGCGTTGGCTGGATGTGGGCACACGGCGGTCAATGTGCGTCGCAAGCCGCGCGTAGCCATCATTCCCACCGGCACCGAGTTGGTGACAGCCGAGCAGGCGCAGCGCGATGGACTAGGGCCGGGCGACATCATCGAGTACAACTCGCTCGTGCTGGCCGCGCAGGTGCGCGAGTGGGGCGGCGAACCGACGCGCTATCCCATCGTGCCGGATGATCACGAACGCATCAAGGCAACCGTGCGCGAAGCAGCGGTCTCGCATGACCTCGTCCTGATCAATGCAGGCTCGTCGGCGGGCAGCGAGGATTTCACTGCACGCGTCGTCGAGGAACTCGGAACATTGCTCGTCCACGGCGTTGCGGTGCGTCCCGGCCATCCGGTCATTCTTGGAACCGTGAAGTGTGAGGTGGAAAGCGGGGAGCGAAACGACGACTCGCCCCTCGCTCCGCTCTTCACGCTCTACGTTCCTGTCATTGGCGTTCCGGGCTATCCCGTCTCGTGCGCATTGACCGGAGAGATTTTCGTTGAACCGCTTCTTTCACACTGGCTCGGACTGCCGCCGCGCGAAAAACCCAAGCTGCAAGCCGCCATCACGCGCAAGCTGCTTTCGCCAATGGGCGAAGACGAATGGGTGCGCGTGACGGTCGGTCAGGTCGGGGACCGGACAGTGGCCGCGCCACTTTCGCGTGGAGCGGGCGTCATCACGTCACTCGTGCGCGCGGATGGCATCGTGCGCATCCCACGCTTTTCGGAAGGCGTGGACACCGGGCAAAACGTCACCGTCGAGCTTTACCGCGACCCGGCCGAGATCGGGCGTACCATCGTCCACATCGGCAGTCACGATTTGTGCCTGGATCTGCTGGCGCAATTTCTGGCCGATGCAGATCGCCGCTTGACAAGCGCAAACGCCGGCAGCCTTGGTGGATTGGTGGCGCTGCGGCGCGGCGAGGCGCATCTGGCTGGGTCGCACCTTCTCGATCCGGCGACGGGCGAATACAACATCTCGTATGTGAAGCAATACCTGCCGGGTGTACCCATTGTGGTGGTGACCTTTGTACATCGCGAGCAAGGTCTGATCGTCGCGCCGGGCAACCCGAAGGGCATCAAAGGATTGGCCGACCTGGCACGGCCTGATGTGCGCTATGTTAATCGTCAACGCGGCGCAGGCACGCGCCTCCTGCTCGACTATCGCCTCAGTCAACTGGGCATCACGCCTGAACAGGTGAAAGGTTATCAACGCGAAGAGTACACGCATCTGGCCGTTGCAGTTGCAGTCCAGTCGGGTGCGGCAGAGTGTGGGCTGGGCATCGCCGCCGCCGCACGCGCGCTCAAGCTGGATTTCATTCCGCTAGAGCAGGAACGCTACGACTTGGTCATCCCACGCACATATTACGGAAGCGATTTGTTGCGCCCGCTGCTGGACTTGATTCGTGGTCAGGCGTTTCGCCGCGCTGTGTCCGAACTGCCTGGCTATGATGCAACTCACATGGGCGACTTGGTCGCCGAGTTGTAGTCAAGCATTAAGCGATCAGCTGCCAGCCATAAGCGAGGAACTATGCCCAACTTGCCTGACCTTGCCGGTGGATTCAAGACGTTGCGCGAGATGGACCTCAATGCCATCCGCGAGCAAGCTGAGTCGCCACTGCATATTGCCGTGGTGGGCGAAGCGGGCGTGGGCAAGTCCACGCTCATCGGCCAGTTGCTCGTGGGCCCGCGTCAGCATGAGCCGCCCGGCGTCCCGCCCGTCACCGAGCATCGGCTGGACGAAAATGTTCTGTTTCAGCCTTATAGCAGTGTGTTGTTGATGGTGGATGCGACCCAGGCCGAGCATCCGCGCGAGCGACAGTTTATAGACAAACTGTCGGCCCACCGGACGCCCGTTGTCGTGTGCTACAACAAGTCGGATCTGGTGGAAAATCCACAGACTGTGCTCAATGAGGCCATGCGCTGGTCGGGCGCCGAGGTCGTCGCCATCGCCGCGCCGGATCGCAACTCGCTCTTGCGTGGGCTGGCTCCGGCGATGCTGCGCGCGCATCGAGGGCGCGAGGTGTTGCTGGCGCGCCGCCTGCCGATGCTGCGCGAGCCGGTCAGCCACAAACTGATTGACGACACCTCGTTCATCAACGGCGCGTACAGCCTGACGACGGGCCTGGCTGAGATCAATCCCGTCCTCGACATTCCGCTCAACGTGGCCGACATGGCCGTGTTGACCAAGAATCAGGCGCTGATGGCATACAAGATCGCGCTGGCGATGGGTCTGCCCTCGGACTGGCGCGAGACGATCCCCAAGCTGGCGACGGTGGTCGGCAGCGCTTTTCTGTGGCGGCAACTGGCGCGGGAGCTGATTGGTTTGATTCCGGCGTATGGCATCATTCCCAAGATCGCAGTCTCGTACGCAGGGACGTATGCCGTCGGCCAGGCGATTTATCAGTGGTGCGTCAACGGCGAAAAACTAAAACCGGAAACACTCAAGGCGCTGTACACCGAAGCATTGGGACGTGGACGCGAGGCGGCTCGCTCTCTCGTCGCAAAGCGCCAGGCTGCCCGACTAGAAGCGCCCAAGCGACGCCTTGGATTGTTTGCGCCTGCGCTGACGTGCCCGGCGTGCGGCAAGAAACTGCCCAAAGGCGCGGCCTTTTGCGCTTTTTGTGGCAAACCGATCGAAACTCCCGCCGCGCCTCAAGAGTGACGAAAGGTAACGCTGAATTTGTCATTCGACATTCGACATCCACCGTGTTATAATCGCCTGAGGATGGCAGCAATTCAGGTCAAACAGGAAAAAGCACACCGATGAGTCCCGCGATTGTTCACTACATTGTGCTCGCGGTGCGAGTTGTGGGTGCGGTAGCTGTCGTCGTGTTGTTGATTCTGGCCGCGAATTTACTGCGACAGGCGCGCAGTGGCGCATATTATGTGGTGCGCGAAGAAGCGCGCACTCGGGGCCTGCGCTTGTTGCTCATCGCGGTGGCGCTTGTGCCCGTCACGCTAGGATTGGGAGCGGCAGTTGACACGCTAGCGCGTCCCGCTGTGGTTGCCAAGGTCACGCCCACGTCCACACTAACAGTGGTCGCCACTCAACCTGCGCCAACGCAAACAATTACGCCCGAGCCGCCCACCGGCACGTCCACGCCTCGACCGACGGCAACGCCCTTGCCTGTGTCCACAGCTACGCCATCACCCACTCGCATCCCGCCCACGGACCTGCCCCCGACCCTGCTCACGCCCCTCCCCTCTGCCGTTCCAATGGCAGAGAACGCCAGTTTCGGGCCGGTTCAACTTGGGTCAGGCTGGGTTGACTTGCATTTGGCTGGAATTGGCAACTTGTTCCCGCTCGACGTGAAAATCATCCATGCGACGTTCCTGGTGCGCAACCTGAATCGCAACGCGGCATGGACGGCGGCCTGGTACCGCGATGGCAAATATGTCGCGGGCGATCCGTTGCTATGGGATGCCTCACCGAATACCGTCGGTCATGTCTATTACGGCCCGAAGGGCGGCTACAAGCCTGGCAAGTGGGAACTACGACTCTACATCGAAGACCGCTTGCAACAAAAAGCGACGTTCACGATTTTGCCCGCCACATCCACGCCGACGGCCACGCCCACTCCAACTGCAACGGCGACCCCCCGCTGAAAAACGCAACGGCTCTGGCAATCTGCCTCGAATTGCGGAAAAAGAAATGACCCATCCTGCGTGGGATGAGTCATGTTGTGGCGCGTCAAGCTCGATCCAACTGCGCCGCCGCCGCTTCCACAAATGCCTTGAACAACGGGTGGGGCCGGTTCGGGCGGCTCTTGAACTCGGGGTGGAACTGCGAGCCGACCATGAACGGGTGATCGGCCAGCTCGGCAATCTCGACCAATCGCCCATCCGGCGAAAGCCCCGAAAGCACCAGTCCGTTCTTGGTAAGCAAATCGCGATAAGCATTGTTGAACTCAAAGCGATGGCGGTGCCGCTCATCGGTGTGAGCGGCGCCATAAGCGCTGTGCGCGTGCGTGCCAGGGACAAGTTCGCACGGATACGTGCCCAATCGCATCGTTCCCCCCATGTCCGCGATGTCGCGCTGTTCTTCCATTAGGTTAATCACCGGATGCTGCGTCGAGTGATCGAACTCGGTGCTGTTGGCTTGCTCGTCGCCGGTGACTGTGCGCGCCAGCTCAATCGTCATGACCTGCATCCCCAGGCACAATCCCAGGTACGGCACTTTATGGGTGCGAGCGAACCGAGCCGCAATGATCTTGCCTTCGATGCCGCGATAGCCGAACCCGCCTGGCACGACGATACCGGCGACTTTACCCAATCGCTCCAATCCGCGCCCGCGTTCCAGGTCTTCCGAGTTCACCCAGTCAATTCTGACGTCGAGGCCGTGCGCCGAACCGGCATGAGTCAGCGCCTCACGTACGCTGATATAGGCATCCTGCAACTCGACGTATTTGCCGACCAGCGCAATAGGCAACGGTTCCTTCGGCTGAGCCATCTGTTCGACCATAGCGCGCCAGTCGTGCAGGTCAGGCTCAGCCGGCGCGGGCAAGCCAAACCGCTGCGCGATGAAATCGCCCAGGCCGATCTCTTCGAGCAAAAGTGGAATCTGATAGATGGTTTGAACAGTCACCATCGGCACCACGGCGCGCGGCTCAACATCGCAGAACAGCGAGATTTTATCTTTGAGGCCATCGGACAGCGGCTTGTCGGCGCGGGCCACGATCACATCCGGCTGGATGCCGATGCCGCGCAGTTCCTTGACGCTGTGCTGCGTTGGTTTCGTCTTGAGCTCGCCCGTTGCGCCGACGTAGGGCAGTAGCGTGACGTGAATATACATCGTGCTATCGCGCCCAACGTCTTTGCGCATTTGGCGGATCGCTTCGAGGAACGGCAAACTTTCGATGTCGCCCACCGTCCCGCCGATCTCCACGATGACCACATCCGCGCTCGTCGTGCGAGCGACCAGCCCAATGCGCCGCTTGATCTCGTTGGTGATGTGCGGCACGACTTGAATCGTGCCGCCCAGGTAATCGCCGCGCCGCTCTTTGCCGATCACTTCGGCATAGACCTGGCCGGTCGTCACATTGCTGGCGCGCGTGAGGTTCTCGTCAATGAATCGCTCGTAATGGCCCAGGTCGAGGTCTGCTTCCGCGCCGTCGTCGGTGACGAACACTTCGCCGTGCTGGTAGGGCGACATGGTGCCAGGGTCAACGTTAATGTAGGGATCGAGCTTTTGGATGCTCACGCGCAATCCACGGCTTTTGAGCACTCGCCCAATGGCGGCGGCGGTCACACCTTTGCCGACCGATGATACGACGCCGCCTGTGCAGAAAATGTATTTAGGCATACTGTTCACTCCTTGTCATTCCAAGTCAGACGTGAAAAGTCAAATATGAATTGAGGCTTACACTCCACGTTTAAAGGTCGGTGGGGAGGCCGCTTTTGAGGGCGACACTCCCCACCGAGGTTAAGGTTGTTCAGTTGGTTTGACACGGGCGCGAGTCCGGTTGCGCCCCCACATTCGATTTTTCATCAGCCATCCACTAGACCAGTCGGGTCAGGTCCCCGGCCGCCCGGCGCATGTCAAGCATGATCAGCCCCAACTTGGCCTGCTCGCGGGCCAACACGGTCAGCACGGCCTCTAACCCGATGGACATCAACACCACATAGCCGTTCTTGCCGTGAATAAAGACCTGGTCAAGATTCCCACGCGCCAGCTCACTCGCGATACGCTCGCCCAGGCTGAGCATTGCGGCGGACATGGCCGAGACCCGGTCTTCTTCCACTCCCGCAGGCAGTGATGAAGCTATGATCAGTCCATCCACCGAAACAACCGCTGAACCTTGAATTTCGCCAGAACTGGCCTGCAAGTCTCGCAGGCGGTCTACCATTTGGTCGGTGCGTGATTTTGGCATGTGCGGCTCCTCGCGCAGGAATGGGGCAAAGACAAAAAAATGATACCACAGAAGATTTCAAATATCAAATCTGCGTTCCCCTCTTTTTCGGGCAGTTGACAGCGTATCCTTACCCCGCTATAATCTTTGGCATGACACTCAAAGCCAAACTTCAAGACGATCTAAAAGCTGCCATGAAGTCGGGCGACAAGCGCAAGCTGTTCGCGTTGCGCCTGACGCTCTCTTCGATCAAAATGGCCGAGACAGCGGAATCGCGCCAGACGCGCGGCGACTTGACCGACGAAGAAACACAAGCCATCTTGCAGACCGAGGTCAAGCGGAGGCGAGATACCATCGCCGAGCTGGAAAAGGCTGGACGTTCCGATATGCTGTCCGACGAAAAAGCTGAACTCGAAGCTCTGCTCGATTACCTGCCGAAACAATTGAGCCGCGAGCAGGTTGCCGACGCGGCGCGCGCCGTCATCGCCCAGACAGGCGCGACCGGTCCGGCGCAAATGGGCGTGGTGATGAAACAACTCGTAGCGCAACTCAAAGGCCAGGCGGATGGTAAACTCATCAACGAGGTCGTGCGCGAACTGTTGTCCTCACGATGATTTAGGTGCCGCGCACCGCCGTGGCCGCCATGCTGAAATCAAAACTGTTCGAGGGAGCCACTGGCTCCCTCTTTACGTTCAAATGATAAGCGCATGTCGGTTGCCATCATTTGACGCTCGTGGTGTGGTCGCTTGTTAGTTCTACCAGAACCTGGATCCGGCCCACCTAACCCGTTCAGCATTGCCTGGCGCGCCGTGCGCTTCTGGCTCATCGGCGCGGTCTTTATCATCGCCATTGCCGCTATTCTGGCTCTGCCCATCTCACCTATTGGCAAAGTCACGCTGGAGGCAGGCGATGTCGCCCCACGTGATGTGCGCAGCCTGGCCCGAGCTTCGTTCGAAAGCGACCTGCTCACCGAAGACGCGCGCAAACGGGCCGAAGCCAGCATCATGCCGATTTTTACACCGCCGGATGGCCGCGTTGCGCGACAGCAAATCGCTTATGCTCGCGCCGTGACCGAGTTCATCCGCTCAGTCCGCGCCGACTCGTATGCCACGCCTGTTCAAAAGCAGGCGGCCCTCACAGCCATCGTTGGCATCACCATTACGCCCTCGCTGGCCGAGCGGATTGTCGGGTTGCGAGACGAGAGTTGGTCCCAGATCGAGGCTGAACTGCTCAACGTGCTCGACCTGGCCATGAGAGGCGAGCTGCGCGAAAGCAACATCACGGACGCGCGCCTCCGCATCCCCGCGATGGTGAGCGTGGACTTGACTGAATCACAGGCCGCCGTCGTCGCGGCGCTGGCGCAACAACTTATCGCACCTAACAGTTTTCTAGATGCCGAAGCAACGACCGCAGCCCGCGCCAAGGCGCGCCAGAGTGTCGAGCCAGTGACACGCTCATTTGAAGCAGGTGAGATTGTCGTGCGCGAGGGACAGGGCGTAACCGCGCTGGACATTGAGGCGCTCGACCAACTGCAGTTGCGCCAATCCAAAAGCACGTGGGGCGAAGTGCTAGGCGATATCTTGTACGCGACCATCGCCGTCGTCGTGATCGGTCTGTATCTCCAGCAATTCGAAAAGGACATTTGGAACGCTCCCCGCAAAATGGCGCTGCTGGGCGCCATTGTTCTGCTCTTTATCTTCACGGCCAAATTTATGATTCCGGGCCGCGTGGTGCTGCCTTACCTTTTTCCGTCGGCGGCGCTGGCTATGCTGCTCACTGTGCTGTCCGGACCTAACCTGGCGATTCTGGTCTCTATCGTGATAGGCGGACTCGCTGCCCTGCTGGGCAATCGCACGCTCGAACTGGCGATCTATGCTGCCTGCGGCGGAGTGATTGCTGCACTCACGATGGGCCGAGGCGAGCGCCTGAGCGTTTTTTTTCGCACAGGGCTGTACGTGGCGCTGATGAACACGATCATCATCCTCGCGTTCCGTTTGCCTCCGGGCAACACCGACCTGGTGGGCCTGCTGACGTTGCTGCTGGTCGGCCTCGTCAACGGCGGTGTATCGGCTAGCCTCACCGTCGGCGGGCTGTTCCTCGTGGGCAACCTGTTCGACGTCACCACGACTCTGCAACTCATCGAGCTGTCGCGTCCCAGTCATCCCCTGCTGCAATCGCTATTGAGAAAATCGCCTGGCACCTATCATCACACGCTGATGGTAGCCAACCTGGCCGAACAAGCCGCAGAAGCCATCGGAGCGAATGCACTGCTCGTGCGCGTGGGTGCGTTTTACCACGACATTGGCAAGATGGCCCGGCCCTACATGTTTGTCGAGAATCAGGTCGAAGGCAGTAACGTGCACGAAAAACTGGACGCGCTCACCAGCGCCGAAATCATCACGCGGCACGTCGCCGACGGTTTGGAACTCGCCAAACGCTATCGCTTGCCGTCTCGCGTCCGAACATTTATTCCTGAACATCATGGCACGATGCGCGCCGGATTCTTGTATCAGAAAGCAGTCCAGCAAGCCGGAGGCGACGCTTCCAAAGTGAACGAACAGGCTTTTCGATATTCAGGCCCCAAGCCGC
>Ga0315268_10008122_pt1 | contig 10996 bp, 12 predicted proteins | sample C1_top_MG_FD_204535 | JGI IMG/M metagenome (GOLD analysis project Ga0315268, IMG submission 204535) | Sediment microbial communities from Yellowstone Lake, YNP, Wyoming, USA - C1_top | ecosystem: Environmental > Aquatic > Freshwater > Lake > Sediment | place: USA: Wyoming | collected 2017-08-01 | reverse complement strand
AAAGCCAGATTTAGAGACAACGGGTTCAATCACATGCTTAAGGATTTGATCTGCACGTTTTCTTATAGGCGTATCTGGCGCTCCTATAGGTGAAATCACAAAAGCAAGCTTCTCCTCTTTTTTTTCCTCTTTCTCTTCTTTCTGCTTTTTCTGTGCCATATTGTTAAATTCTTGTTCCAGACTAATACAGTTTTTGATATCGAACGATACAAGTTGCCTATACCCTTCAGAATGTCTTGCTGAGTATGAGCATTAGCACAAGCTCTAGAATACGTCAAAATACATGAAAAAAGGTCATAGCGGAACTCGCGCGCGCGGCTTGACCTCGGAGGGCTGAATCTTCAGTTACTACATGTAAATCTAGAGCGTACCATGTCGCAGACGTTGGTCATTGTTCAGACAGTACGGATAGTGCGCAACGAACTTGGGTTCTTAATAACGACAAACACCATCATAGCCAAGAGAACTGCGACTTTGGCTTGTTGGGGCTTGGAAGAGAGCATTTAAGCACGCTAAGTGAGACAAAGGCGTATAAGCATTAGAGACGTGTTTTGGTGTATGTCAGAGAAAACAAGAAAACGCAAGAATGCGGAACGTATCGTCTTTGTAGTCGCTCCTTTAGGAGACCCTAATTCCTCGGTGAAAAGGCATTCGGATCAGATTCTTAGATACGTAATTGAACCTGTAGTTTCAGAATTCGGTTACAAGGCTGTTAGACCGGACAGAATTTCCCGACCTGGAATCATAACGAGCCAAATCATCTACTATGTCATAAATGCACCACTTGTGATCGCGGACCTGACTGGGCAGAATCCTAACGTGTTTTATGAATTAGCTGTTCGTCATGCCACAAAAAAACCCGTGATACAGATTATAGAGAAGGGAGAACAAGTCCCATTTGATGTCTCTGCAATGCGGACTATTCAGGTCGACTCCCAAGATCTAGATAGCGTAGGAGAAGCAAAAAGAGAGCTCAAAAGACAAATAGAAGCTTTAGAGAAAAACCCTACTCCAATGGATTCCCCGATTTCTGAAGCGTTTGCTCAGGGGAATTTGACCACACAAGCGAAGAAGACTCTCGACGAGGTTGTGTCAAAAAAGATCGATGAAATCACGCAGACTGCAGCCGTTATTGCTATAAGAAGAGGATCACGAGTCGTAACTGAGGATGATGTGAAAGAAGCCATAAAGAGACTTGAGGAGGAACGAAAATGAGTGATGATCGGCCTCGTCTAACAGAAGCGGCAAAGAAACTACTTGAAGAATATCAACAAAAGATCAGAAAAACGGTACACAATATTGCAGAAAAGAAGGTCATAGATGATGATAGAATAGAAATCAGTGAGACAGACATCCTTCAAGCTCAGAAAAGTGTCTCGGTCACCCCTTCAAATGCTTCTAGACAATGGGGTATACGTGTCCTGATTTTCCTGACTTTTACGTTTATTGTCGCGCAAGTTGCAGGATTCTTTCAGCTTCTCCGATCCTTAAGCGCCCAAGAACTGCCCCTGATTCTGCAAGCTTGGCTGATTCTACCGGCGATTTTCGTTCTGGTTCTTATGCTCATTTTCACTTGGGTTTTCAAGGAAGATTGGTTGTAACACACCTGAAAGCCTCAGCGCGCACTATTTTGTCTAGCGCGCGCATGGTCTTGACTGGACACCGTATTGACTTGTACAATTCGGAAGACCGACGAGTAGAAGGTCACCATCCGACGATGGCTACATGATGGTTCAAACCGACGTGAAGTTACCAGAATTGATTTCCCGAATACATTTTAAGGATATCCGTGCCTGCGTTCCTTATCGTGAAGTTTGAGATGGTGACATAATTGGCCACTATATCGCTTATAGGGCCTCTTCCATTACCGTCAATGATGGTAGTGTCTCTGTTTCCCCCCCCACAAGTGTTATCGATTGGTCCACAATAACGTGCTCGTAATAGGTTCCAGCGTCCACTTCTATCGTGTCTCCCTTCATAGTTTCAGGTGCATCTATTGCTTCCTGAATTGTTGTATAGTTCAAGTGTGTGTCGAGGTTGTGAACAGGATAGGTTGAAGAGGTTGCGGTTTTAAAATGGGCGGCATTCGCAAATGACAAGCATGATAACAGCAATGAAAGGATAATGAGAAAAACGAACTTGCCTTTCATGTCCTCTATTATACACCCTCAGTCTTTGTTCTTATGCCTATGGAAGAATCATAAATCGAAATCTTGGCCACAAAAAAGCGAAAAGGCGCACTTCAACGTACAGGTGCCAGGGGGGGATTCGAACCCTACACTCAGTGGCGATGTCTCGAGCAAGCTCGATTTCTTTTCGGGCACATGACTTAGCGCGCGCACAATCTCGGACAGTCTGTTTCAGAGAATAGCGTTAAATCGTCTCGTAACACCTACTACTGTTGGGGCACGGGTCTAGGCGACCTCATTTGTCCATGGCTAATGAAGACAAGCAGGAAGAAATTTCAGGAAACACTCTGCGCGTCTACTGGTACATCCTGAAGAAAAGAGAGAACTGCGGCGTGAGGGAAGTTCAAAGAGCCCTTGGCTTTTCTAGCTCAAGCAGTGCGCACTACCATCTTGAGAAACTCGTTGACAAAGGTTTTCTAATCAAGGACAAATATGGAAGCTTTCAAGTTAACAGCAAAGTAAAAACGGGAAGCATCAGCCCCTTCGTGCTCGTTCACGGCTTCATATTTCCAAGACAACTGTTGTACGCCCTTGCGACGACTGTCATGAACGTTTTCTTCCTGACGTTTTTCTGGAGGGTTCTCACTTTAATAGTCGTCCTCGCCTTGACTCCTGGAGTCTTGGCTTGCATAATCTTTTGGTACGAAACAGTGAAGTTGTGGCCGAGTCTCCCGTCTTTCGAGGGGAGTGTTCGATGAGTTTTGATGACTGTTCGAATCTATAGATTGAAAGGCGTCAACTAGAATTTGACTTATGGTTATCAGAATGAAGAAAAAGATCTTAACTGTCATCACGCTCGGACTGTTGCTGGCTAGCTTGGCAAGCGCCGGCTTTGTTTGGCGGGCACCTCTAGCAATGGGGGTTAATTCTTCAGATGGAGAGACAGTGAACACGGACGCTGAGTATTCCAATGCAACGATAGGATCGCCCATAGAAGGATTGGCGATATGGTACGTTTGGATAAACACTAACTCCACTCAAGTGATCTATCTGGCCTACGTCTCTTCGAAGGTTCCACCCCCAGTTCTCACGTTCTTCGGTCAGCATTACACGACAGGAAACGGCACAGAAGTATTCGTTGGCCACACGTTGACTGCGATGGAAGTTTACAACGACACTAATCGAAACGGAGTAACAGATGTAGATCTAGGCAATGGCACAAGCGAATTGTTGTACAATTTCGCCGTCAACAGCTCGCAAAGCTTCGTGATGACGCCTGTTCAGAAGACTCTGATAGGCGGAGAGGCTCATTACACTTGGGGCTTGCGATACAATACCATAGATGGTTTCCTGCTCACTGAGAACCAAGCTGCGGGCGCGAACGTCCTTCTTGACTATCTAGCTTCGTCATATGATTTTTACGTCCAAAACAATGCTTCCTATCTGAAGACAAGCTTTGAAATCGGCAAGTTATTGAACGTCACAACCTATTCAGACCTCAACTTTACACTGGAAGGATTGAGTCTCTCTTTGCTGTACGGAACAAGCGTCATCGCTTCAAACACTTACACGACGGTTGTCAACGGAGAACCCTACAACTCCACGACAACGCAAAGCTCGGCAATACCTACGCAGTCAGGCGAAATCAGGATTGAAGACGCCAAGGCTTACGAGTGTGTGTTTGGACAAAACTACACGCTCTCCAGAGATTCAGAGAACGTTACTTATCCATCGAAGTCTGCCGCCGTTTCAGACCATAGCGTGCCTGGAGGCGTATACAGATCCGTTGAAAGTGCACTCTCATTCTTTGAGAATGTGCTGTCTGATGTATTTCCGAAAATAAGCAGCCTACTGACAACCGTCAACCTTGACTACAATTCTTCATCTTTTCTTTACAGAATATGCTATCCACAATGGGACGGCTACGCACTTGAACACGATCCAACCTACATAGCCTACGTGACTCCAATCGCCATACATGAAATAGGCCCCCCTGCGATGCTAGTCATCGGAGCGACCATTGCGGGCTCAGCCGCTTTGATAGTAGCGCTGCTTGACACGAGAAAAAACCGAAGAATCCTGCCTAACAAATCGGGTGTACAAGAACCCTCATCCTGACCTTCCGTCCGCGTTACCATGACCAGAGAAAATGTGAGAAGACTCAGCATAGTGGAATCCAGCGCCAACCAATGGAAATATTCAAGTTTGCGACTGAGTGTATAAGCATACGCGGAGCAGTCTTTGGCTCGGGTCTATCTTTTCCTCTTGCTTTCCCTGCCGATCAGCTCCAACCAGATGCCGTTAGGATCCTTAACGAAAGCAAGGACCCAAGAACCCTGATTAAATGGCTGTACCGCGGGCTCACATCCAAGTTTGACTAGTCTTTGGTATTGCTCCCTAACGTTGCTCACATACAACCCGATGTGGTCGAGCTCCGAGCCGTTCACATACTCTTCGTAGAACTTGCTAGTCTTTGGATAATAGTTCAGTTCGAGGATCTGCTTGCCAGTCGGCGTCCCCATATGAACGTACGTCCCTTCGTGAGCAATCATCTTGCCTTTCAGCACGACTCGAAACCCGAGTGATTCCCTGTAGAACCTGATAGATTCCTCGAGGTTCTTCACGCGGATACCTGTGTACCAGAAGCGGATGCCGAGCACATTGGATTTTCTCCTTGACCCTTTTTTCAAGCTCATCGAATCCCCTCTCAACGTCAACAGATACACAGATAAAACTTCTTTGGGTTCGGGGACAAACTTGAGCATAATTTCTGCTACTAAATCTAGTGGAGGAGTCAAGGTGTGGAACAGGGCAAAAACAATCTTGATAATTGTATCGATCGATCGCTGACTCAGAGACAGCTATTTCAGAAGAGCTGAAGTGACAGACGAAGCCAAAACTTAACAGCAGAATGGGTAACCATCGCAAGTCATATATTCTAATGGCCCAAATTGGATGCGGTGAACCGAGTGGAATCCATGAAGGAGCACAAAGGCTTCTTCGGTGGAATGGTTCAATGTTATGAGACTTAAAAGGAAGAGGAATTCATGATGGGGGTAACTGGGTCAGAAAATGGTTCCAAGGGCTGGAAGAAATTCCTGCGAAAGCATTTGAACATGGTTGCTTTATTTGTAGTGGCAGTTGTTTTGGCATCGGTCGGTGCGATTTATGTCTTTTTGTGGTTCGTAGGTGATGCTCAATCAACAGGTATGGTGCCAGCGACTTTGGGCCTATGGACAATGGGAAATCTAGTGACCTTTATTTTATATACGATTTTCTGGGAACTTCTCTTAATAGGAGTTCCCGTAATTTTAGCGGCAGTGGCAGGTTGGCTATGGTGGAGAAGATTACCTAGTGATGAAAAGAAAGAATATCATTTCTTCGGCAGGCGCTCACGTACGACAAGCGGCGGAGGAGGAGTATCGCTACTGTTTTTTGTTGCGTTCTGCATCAAGGTTTTCATTGATGGAAACTGGAATGTTGCTTTTGCAACTTGGACATTTGACTATGTCGTGTATTCTATGCTTTGGATACTAATCTGGATTCTAGTTATCTTCGGGATTCCTATAGCTATAGGAGTCATCTGGTGGATACGCCATCAGATGAAAAAGAAGCCCTAGAATCTTTTTCACTTGCTCGTTACCCTTTGCCGAGATGGAGAAGGTCGCCCATAGTTATGCGTGTGCGTGTTTGGGATAAAACTTTACCCCACAAAACTTCTGCCATTGCGCGGTGAGTTACAGGTACTCTTTTCGTCTTTCGTTGGCTATCTTGGATAGGAATAATTCGACTTCTTCCTCAGTCAACTCTCCTTCAATCCTTCGTCCCGAATCCATGATCAGGGTCGGAAAGGTCCTTATCTTTTCTTGTTTCTCCTTTATCATTCTGCGAAGAAAATTCTCTCTTGTGACGTCCACTACCTCAACTTCGAAAGAATTTCTTCGGCTAATGTTCTGGACTATCTCGACGATCTTCTGCTGGTCTTCTGAAAGGATAAACTCGTGTTTCGGCTCTGTTTCCACTGCGTGCACTTCTCGCAAGCGTGCGTGTTCCACTTCCACAGTTCCAGTCACGGTTCTGACGCTTTTCACATACAGTCTAACCTTGGACTCAGCCATAAACACCACACCTGCAAAACACTATGTGTAAATCAGAACCGAGGTATAGGTCTTTGTTGGTTGGTCGGACAAAACTTTACCACCAAACCCAACCCAACCAAACCACGACGACGGTGACGTGCCGTGGAAAAGACGGTGATTGCCAAGCAGTATACCGGGTTCAGCACAGGTATACAGGTAGTAGAATCAAGTCATCATAGAGTAGGGATATAGGTAGTATCGGAATCGAGTACACGGTCGCGTCAATTCCTTTTCAAGAATCTATCATACGATGGCTGTATCTTTTGAGACGCCTTTATTTTTTCTTATTTGCTTTTTTAGCGCATTGGGCACTGCAATATTTGTTTTTGTTATCTAATGTCGTAAAGACTTTTCCGCAAATTGAACATTTCTTTTGAATGATTCCCATTCAGCAGACCTCATCACTACAGTTACGATTCAACAAATATAAGATTGCGTTGGTTGGGGGTTGATCGATCGAGACAAGAGCGCCGGAAGAGACAGAGTTTCCGCTTTTGATCTGGACTTCTGAAATTTGGTTTTCATACAGCGGATACCTTTCTGTCATTCCGTTTCTATCTTTCACGATGAAACAGCCTTTTTCCATTCCCAAATAAGAGCCGAAGCCTTCCAAGGCTATCTTTACCGTTTTAGTCTTCATTCTACCTCTCTCCTAGAGAATAGATGCTATCCTACCTCTTAAACGTTATTCCGTGCCTTAGAGAGGCTTCTTTTCTGAATTTAGCTAACTCACTATTAAACCAAGAAATAGAACAAATTTCCATATACATTGATTAGCGAGAATTTTCACACTACAATATAGTGCTTGTATGAGTGCTAGAGAAATTGCAGAATATGAGAAAGCACTAGACCTTTGGGATAGCGAAGGTAGAGTGGCTTGGGAACTCGTATCCATATACGTAGCAGTTCAAGCAGGGTTGGCTTCTGTATTTGCTCTTCTCTACAATCAATATAAAAGTCTGACAATTTCACTTATCATCCTAGCAGGTGCGGGTGCTCTCTCTAGCTTTGCATGGTTGTTCATTCTGTATAGGGCTAGGATGAGAAGGGAGAATTGGTTCTTTCTTGGTTTAAGGATGGAAAGACAACTTTTCATAGACCATCGTTTCCACATTTTTGAAGTAGAGAATGCTGTCAGACGCGATAGCTGCGCACTGAAATTGTCTAGGTGTAGTCATCCCAGAGAAGAGATTGCATTTCGAGACCAAAGGTGGTATGAGAAGAGTGGAGCGTTGAGGATCGCTCACTTAGCAACGCCTTTCGTAGGTGTGGTTTGGATTGTCTTGCCTGTTATCGTTTTCTTTCTTCCTAACGTCCTTTAACAGTCTTTTCAACCCTCTAAAACCACCCTCTTTCCTGACATTCTGAGAAAAGAGGTAGTAGCTACTAGCTACCCTTTTAGAGAATCGAAATCGCGGTACTTATAATGGCTGGTTATCGGTATATTATTAGTAATAGTAGAACCATAACACCTCGCAATACCTCTTTTCTCAGCTCAAAGCAGTCCGGCTTACTATGCTACGTGTCTTTCTCTATTCTTCCACAACCATCACTGCCTACTGCCTAGCAGCGAGCGACCAGCTCGCGTCCACAGCACCACGCACCAAGACCGTTGGTTGGTTGGTTGGATAAAACTTTACCACCAAACCCAAATATTTTGTGTTTACGAAGGACGACGACGACGCGACGGTGCATAGCGCGCGCTAGATCAATCGATCAGTCGTGTTCAACTTCAAGAAGTCAATTTGCTGGTCATCTTTCTGTCTCTTTTCGATGGTGCTTGTAGTAATCGTGAACGATGTGGTTTACTTCGTTCAGTGTTTTGGCGTGATTCAACTTCTTGCGGTATCCCTCATCTGAATAGACCTCGATAGGAACTTCAAAATGATGGTGGAATCTGTTGCCGTATGTTTTCGTCTTACCCCCAACCATAAGAGGTATGTTCTCGATTGCAGTTTTGATCTCTCTCCTTTTGTCAGTACTCGCCAACATTTGTTTGGCTTGAAAGCTCCCTAATGGAGTTCGGGGTGGTGCGTTTGGGCAATTATGATTCTCAAGAAGCCTATGAGCTTCACAGAAGTGTTTCTTGCAGTAGTTGCACTGGAAAGGAAGCTCGACTTCTGCTCCGCAGACCTCACACCTTCCCACTTTTATTCCTGGAAAAATACTGTTCCCAAAGCGATAAGTAGATTTTGGTGTGCTATTGATCGAGAGAATAAGTTCGTGCGTCGTCGTTTGTTTTGGGGGTAAAGTCGTATCCAACCAACCGATTTTTGATGACGATTAAGCGTGCGCGAAAAGTTATATCAGGCGCTACAAAGATCTGAGAAAGAGTGAGGTCAAACAGTGAACAGGCCAAAGGAACTAAGAAATGAGTGGATGATCAAAGGTCTAGGATCAGACGGTCCCCTGCCAGGGCAGGAAGAGAAACTGATGCTTTTCGGCCAGTTTGTGGGTGACTGGGACATCGTCGAAGCCAGATATCCACAACCAAATGGAACTCAGATCAAGCGCAAGGGAGAAATCCATTTTGGATGGATTCTTGGTGGAAGAGCGATACAAGATGTTTGGATGACCTATGAGGAGAACCCTCGCAGAGTCGTTCCTGCCGGAACAACAATCCGATTCTACGACTCGAAAATTGACGCGTGGTATAGCACCTGGATTTCTCCTATTCAAGGTGTTTTACAGACTTTCATTGCACGAAAAGTCGACGATGAAATAGTACTCGAGAGCAAAACTAAAGAAGGCTATCCTGAAAAGTGGATATTTTCTCATATTACCCCGGAATCCTTCCGATGGCGTTCCGTACAAACGCCCGATAATGGCAAAAGCTGGCAACTCACTGAGGAGATGCAGGTTCACAAGAGTCATGCAAGCCGTTAGCACAGCGGTGAGGGCACTATCTGGTTGGTTTGGGTAAAGTTTTATCCAACCAAACCAAACTTCTGAACGGCAGCTGATTTAACTGCTGTGTGGAAAAAGAAGCCAAGGCAGTATACTCGATTCAGGATACAGGGATGGTTTGTGGGTATGGAAAGGCGATATAGGAGAAAGCAGACCATAATAGGGGTATTATATAGAGGGTTATCGGAATCGAGTATACGCTCACCATTGATGGTGCAGATGGATGCGCGTCAATCTTGCTGTTTCAGTTTTTTCAGCATTGCGTTTCCATTTTGGTTATCTGGGTTCAATTCGAGTGATTTCTCATAGTTTTCGATAGCATGCACTTTGTCTCCTGAATGCAAGTATATTTCTCCGAGAGTATCATATGCGTTCCAGTACTTCGGGTATTCTTTGATGGCATACTTCATTATTTTGATTGCATCCTGAAGTTTTTGTTCGAAGACAAGTAAGTAAGCCAGGAAGATTAGAGTGTTCTCGCCTGCTACGCTTAGAATAGAGCCTGTTCTTCTGAATTCTCCATGTTTTTCTATAGCAGCTGCAACTCCTTTTCGCTGCGTTAATAGGAATAATGTGGTCAAGGCTTCAGGATGGACACGTTTTGGTGGAACATAATTCCATTTATACTCTCTTGCTATGTTCTGAACCAAGTAGTCTTCGACAAGCATTCCAACCTGAGAATTGCTCATCAAAGCCGCACCTTTTCCTGAGTTACCATACATGATAAGCATTGCCTGGAAGCCAGCGTCGTCTCCGATGTGCCCGAAAAGGTCTGGTCTTGTTTCGTCACCTAGAAAGAAGCCTAGTCCCATCCTGTCTGGATGTTTATCATTGCCTAAGGCAAGTTCTTCTACATGCGCTACCTGTGGTTTCAGCATCTCTCGAGTCATAATCTCAGATAGTAGACGATTTGATTTGCCCAGCCTTGATAAGGCAATCTCGATTGCGAATCTGGCCAGATCAGAAGGAGTAGTCCATAATCCTGCTGCAGCCATCTCGGGGTAAACATGCCATTTTCCATGGACAACTTTGCCGTCAGCGAGGGTTCCGCTTGCCGCCTCAGCAATCTGCGATTCTGGAAGCGGTTGTTCAAAAGTACTGTGGTCCATTCCGATCTTGCCAAGTACCATGCCATGCATGAGTTGAGTAAAAGGTCTGCCAGTTACATCTATCATTAGTTGTTGAGCAATCATCGTTCCTCCGCCTGAGTAACGCCATCTTGTGCCTGGAACAGAATCTACACGAATTGGCAAATTGTTCGCAGGAGACTTCCCGTTCAGGATTTGGAGCAGAGAAGGGATCGATTCATCTATGTCATAACCGTTGAAGCCATGCACTGTTAATCCTGCACTATGACAAAGGATGCGACGCAGTGTGACCTTCTCATCTTTAGTAAATTTATTCTCAGGCACTTTCCAGCTGACAAGTCTCTTGTTCACTTCTTCATCAAACGAAAGCTTTCCTTGTTCTACGAGACACAATGCCCCAACGGCGGCGACAGGTTTACTAACTGAGCCTGCCTGAAAGAGTGTATTTGCCGTGACAGGCGTCATCGTGCCTGCTTCTGCTACACCATAACCCTTAGCCCATACGATCTTGAAGTTATCGATGACCGCGACGCTTAAGCCTGGAACCCTGTACATCTGCATCAATTTCTGAATGGTCAGTTCGAAAGGTAATTCATTTTTATCCAGCAATACTGGGTGAAACCCGTTCTCGACTCTCTTAATCCGTTCAGCCAGTTTCATAGAAATATCGGTGCTTCTAGTCTGTGAAATACGAGTCTTTGTGTTCATAACGAAACCTTTTTGAAGGTTCGAT
>Ga0315268_10008121_pt1 | contig 10997 bp, 8 predicted proteins | sample C1_top_MG_FD_204535 | JGI IMG/M metagenome (GOLD analysis project Ga0315268, IMG submission 204535) | Sediment microbial communities from Yellowstone Lake, YNP, Wyoming, USA - C1_top | ecosystem: Environmental > Aquatic > Freshwater > Lake > Sediment | place: USA: Wyoming | collected 2017-08-01 | reverse complement strand
ACCGGGGAAAAAGCGAAGTTTCCTGATGGCCATGAAGAAGATCACAAGAATATCAAGGGCAAGGCATCACCAGAAGAAATCAAGAATCTCGTGAACTGGATCCTTTCGCTCTAGCCCGCGGCAAGAAGACAAAAAATATTTGCGAAGTGCCGGAGTCGTTGCGGGTAGTTTTGGCTGCATTGGCTAGCGAGGTCGGTTAACCCAACATGTCGGGCTGAAGCCCGACCTACTAATGTTCCCGGTGCCAGATCAGCTGACCGTCCTTGCGGACTTCCTTGATCCGATGAAAGGGGACGTCGTGAGCATAGCCGTCCTGATCTGTGACTTGGCAAGAAAAATGATCGCCTGGGGTAATGTGCACTTGCTGCAACGGCACCTGAATGATTTTCCCTTCCACGCGGTCGTAATAGCCGATCATGAAATCCCCTTTTGCGAAGGCACTATCCCAGCGAAGCCGGTTGAGCAGTTCCTGAATGGGGCGCATGGGGTACCCTTTCGGGCCAATGAAATAAAGATAGCTAGTTTTTCAACTCACCGCACACCGGACAGGCCGGATCCTTCTTCAGCCTGATCGAACGCCACTCCATCTGCAACCCGTCGAGTAGCAGCAGCCGGCCATTCAGCGGCTGCCCTACGCCGCATAGTATTTTCAGCGCTTCGGCCGCCTGGATCGAGCCGATGATCCCCACCAGTGGCGCGAACACGCCCATCACCGCACAGCGCTCGCCCTCCTCGCTCCCCGCTTCCGGAAACAGGCAGTGGTAGCAAGGACTGGAGGAGGCACGCAAATCAAAAACCGCCACTTGTCCGTCGAAGCGTATCGCCGCTCCGGAAACCAGTGGTTTTCCATGGGCGACGCAGGCGCGGTTGACGGCATGGCGGGTGGCGAAGTTGTCGCTGGCATCGAGCACGACATCGGATTGGGCGATGAGGTGATTGAGTTCGGCCCCTTCGACGCGTTGCGGAATGGCCGTAATGTTGATTTCTGGATTGATGGCGTTGAGCGTGCGCTGCGCCGATGTCGCCTTGTTGGTGCCCAGGGAATGGGTGAAGTGAGCGATCTGGCGCTGCAGGTTGGTGAGGTCGACGCTGTCGCCGTCGCAGATCGTGATCCTGCCGACGCCGCTGGCGGCAAGGTAGAGCGCGGCCGGGGAGCCCAGGCCACCGGCGCCGATGATCAGGGCATGGGCGCCAAGCAGCTTTTCCTGACCCTCGATGCCGATCTGCGGCAGCAGGATGTGCCGACTGTAGCGCAGGAGCTGGTTGTCGTCCATGGTTAGTGGTCAGGAGTCAGTTATCGGTTATCAGTAAAACCCGCGGCCTCGCCACGCGCAACTCAAACTGACCACTGACAACCGATTACTGATAACTCACTTATTTGCGCTGCAGGATCTGCAAGCCCTTCAGCAGGTTGAGCGCCTGATTCAGCTGGTAGTCGTTCTTCGACACGATTTCGCCGGGAGCCAGTTTGTCGCTGTCTGTTTTCCCGTCCTTGCCCTTGGGCGCAGGTTTTGGCGGCGCGGGCAGCTTGATCGATGGCGATTCAGGCTTCTTGCCTTCTTCCTCCTTGTTGCCGTTGGATAGATGCCGCTCCAGATCGGATTCGCGCAGGTTGAACGCGCTCTGCTGTTCGACTCCATTGACCGTGGCGTCTTCGACGGCGATGTCCGGGCTGATGCCCTTGGCCTGGATGGAGCGTCCATTGGGCGTGAAGTAGCGCGACGTGGTCAGCTTGATGGCGGTGTTGTTGCCCAGCGGCAGGACGGTTTGCACCGATCCCTTGCCAAAGGTTTGCGTGCCCATGATGATGGCGCGCCTGTGATCCTGCAGGGCGCCGGCGACGATTTCTGAGGCGGAGGCCGAGCCGCCGTTGACCAGCACCACCATGGGTACGGTTTTGGTGTCGGCGGGCAGGTTTTTCAGGTAATCCTCTTCTGAGGGGCTATGCAGATAGTTTTCCTTGTTTGCCGTCAACCTCATCTTGGCGTCCTCGGTGCGGCCATCGGTATACACCACCAACGCATCTTTCGGCAGGAACGCAGCGGAAACTGCGACGGCGCCGTTGAGCAGGCCACCCGGATCGTTGCGCAAATCCAGCACCAGCCCCTTCAGCGGCGCCTTGTTCTGCTTGTGGAACGTGTCCAGTGCCTTGGCCATGTTCTCGCCGGTATGCTCCTGGAACTGGGTGATGCGGATATAGCCATAGCCCGGCTCGACCAGCTTCGATTTTACGCTCTGGATTTTGATCACAGCACGCGAGAGGGTGAAGGTCAGAGGTTTGGTTTCGCCCTTGCGGATCACGGTGAGGGTGATCTTGGTTCCGGGCTTGCCGCGCATGCGCTTGACCGCATCATTTAAAGTCAGTCCCTTGACCGGGGTGTCGTCCAGCTTGATGATCAGATCCCCGCTTTTTATGCCGGCCAGGAATGCTGGAGTATCCTCGATCGGCGATACCACTTTGACGAAGCCGTCTTCCATGCCCACCTCGATGCCGAGGCCGCCGAATTCACCTTGGGTGCCGACCCGCAACTCTTTGAACGCATCGGCGTCAAGGTAGGCGGAATGAGGGTCAAGGCCGGAGAGCATGCCGTTGATGGCTTCGGTGATGAGCTTTTTATCTTCCACCGGTTCGACATAGTCGCTTTTGATCTTGCCGAAGACCTCGGTGAAGGCGCGCAGGTCATCGATCGGCAGCGGGCTGACGGCTTCCTTGTTGGCCACTGCGGAGAAATTGAGGCTGATCATCACGCCGATGACGGCGCCAAAAAAGATCAGGCTGGCTTTTTGCATTTTTCCGCGCATTACATTCATCCTCATTTCACTCAAATATCTATTTTAATTCAGCTTGACCCAACCCATCGGGTCGAATGGTCTGCTTCGATGACGCATTTCAAAGTATAAACCGGTTTCGGCAATTCCGCCGCTGTTTCCCACTGCGGCGATTGCATCGCCCGCCTTTACGGTTTCGCCGGCCTGTTTGTAAAGGGTTTCATTGTTGCCGTAGAGGCTCATGTAGTCGTCGCCATGATCGACAATGACGATGTTGCCGAAGCCTCGTAGCCAGTCGGAAAATACCACCCGCCCATTGGCGATGCATTTGACGTCCTGCCCGGCAGCCGATTTGATAAACAACCCCTTCCATGTTGCGCCGCTATCCTCTCGTTGACTGCCGAAGCGGTTGACAAGTTCCCCGCGCACCGGCAGACGAAGCTTGCCTTTGAGCTGATAGAGCGCGCCGCCGGATGGCTCGAATGTGGGTTGGTTGCGATTGTACACAGGGGCGTTCTTTTTTTTCTTGGGTTGCGCCAGCCTGCTCAGGCGTTCGATCAATTGCGTCAGGCGTTTTTCGTCACGCTGCAGGCGGCCGATTTCATGGCGCTGGGCGATTATTTTCTGGTCGATGCGAAGCAGCACTGTTTTACGCGCTTCCTTGTCCTTTTCCAGCTGAGCCTTCTGATGCGCCTGTTCCGATTTTACCTGCTCCAGTTCGGCGTTTTTTTTCTGGTAAAGCTGGGCAAGATCCCGGGAATGCGCCAGGTTGGTGCGCAAGCTTTCGATCAGGGCGGCGCGTGCGCGGGATAGGTAGCTGTAATAGTGCAGCTGGCGCGCGAGCTGATTGGGATCTTGCTGGTTGAGCAGGATTTTCAGGGGGTCGTGTTGGCCCTGCAGGTAGTAGTGGGAGAGCAGCTGGCTGAGCCGCGCCTGCTGATTGCCGATTTTGCCCTGGGTGTCGCGGCCCTCACGCTGCACCTGGCCAAGCGTGGCGCCGACGCTTTCCTGCTGCTGCGCCAGTTCCCGCAGCCGACGATTGGCCGTGCTGATGGCTTGCTCGGATTGTTTTAGCGCATCGGTGGCATCGGTCTTTTTTCCTTCTGCGCTTTCGACTTCTTTCCGCAGCGACTTGATGTGCTCGCGCAGGCCGGAGAGATCGTCTTTCGGCGCGGCGTGAGTGATGAATGCACACGCCAACCCGGCGGCAAGGAAGGTCGCTCGGGCAGGCCAAGCCAATGCCATTATTCGAATTCGATCAGGGGGTGGCCGGTCATTTCCGCGGGTTGCTGCAGCCCCATGATTTTCAGCAGCGTCGGGGCGACATCTTCAAGTGCGCCGGTTTCGGCCAGATGCGCCTTGCGGCCGACGTACATGAAAGGCACCCGGTTCAAGGTGTGGGCTGTATGAGCCTGATGCGAGTTTTCGTCCGTCATCATTTCCGCGTTACCGTGGTCGGCGGTAATCAGCACTTCTCCACCGCTCTGCTGCATTGCCTGTACCACCTTCTGCAAACACTGGTCCAGCGTTTCTATTGCCTTGACCGTTGCGGACATCACGCCGGTATGGCCAACCATGTCGGCGTTGGCATAGTTGCAGATAATGGCGTCGAACTTGCGGCTTTCGATGGCTTCGACCAGCTTGTCGGTGACCTCGAAGGCACTCATTTCCGGCTTCAGATCGTAGGTGGGCACGTCCGGCGAGGGAACCAGGATGCGTTCCTCGCCCGGGTGGATGCGTTCCTCGCCGCCGTCGAAGAAGAAAGTGACGTGGGCATATTTTTCGGTCTCCGCTATCCTGAGCTGCTTCAGGCCCAGGTTCGAGATGTATTCGCCGAAGCCGTTGCGGATGCGCTCCGGCGGGTAAGCCACCGGCACTTTGAAATCCTTGCTGTACTCGGTGAGGGTGCAGTAAGCGGCGAGTTGCGGCACATATTCGCGCTCGAACAGGTCGAAGCCGGGTTCGATGAAGGCGCGGGTGATTTCGCGTGCGCGGTCTGAACGGAAGTTCATGAATACCACCACGTCGCCGTCCTCCATGCGCACCGGTTGCGCGCCGAGCGGGACGACGGCCGTGGCCTTGACGAACTCATCGTTTTCGTCGCGGGCGTAGGCCGCTGCCAAAGCCGCTTCCGCGCTTTCCGCCTGAAATTCCGCCTTGCCCTGGGTGAGCAGGTCATAGCCTGCCTTGACGCGTAGCCAGCGCTTGTCGCGGTCCATGACGAAGTAGCGGCCGATGATGGAGGCGATCCGTCCCGCCTTGAGCCGGTCGCACTTTTCCTGGAGCCGACGCAGGTAATCCTGCGCGCTTCTTGGCGGCGTGTCGCGACCATCGAGGAAGGCGTGCAGGTAGATTTTCTCCACCCCGGCGCGGGCTGCCAGTTCGAGCATGGCGTGAATGTGTGTTTCGTGGCTATGCACTCCGCCATCGGACAGCAATCCCAGAATGTGCAATGCCTTGCCGCTGCTCCTGGCGGTTTCCACTACCTGGGTCAGGGCGGGATTGGTGAAAAAATTGCCGCTGCTGATGGCGCGATTGATGCGGGTGAATTCCTGGTAGACGACACGACCGGCGCCGATATTGAGGTGGCCTACCTCGGAGTTGCCCATTTGTCCGCTTGGCAATCCCACCGACGCTTCGGACGCATTGATGGTGGTGTGGGGGCAGGTCTGCCAGAGCTTATCCCAGTTGGGTTTGTGCGCGCTGGAAATAGCATTGTTATCCCGGCTTTCGCTGCAACCGAATCCGTCCAGGATAATGAGTAAAACGGGGGTGACCTTCATGCTGGAGTTTTCCGGCTCGTTTTAAATATTAAAAGGATGAGTAACATAATTTTATTATATTTTACTAATAATCACATTATACTTAATTTGTTAACCTACCTCAGTATCCTGAAATATAGCTTAAACGAGGGCGAGTAGATGGAATTTAATCCGGTTGAATTGATCGACAAGGATGAGCATATTGAGCAGGCGTCCCGCGCCATGAAGGCGATGTCGCATCCGCTACGGCTGAAAATCCTGTGTGTGCTGGGTGAAAGGGAGGTCAGTGTGCAGGATATTGTCGAAAACGTGGGTACATCCCAAAGCAATATTTCCCAGCATCTGGCGATTTTGCGTGACAAAGGAGTGTTGCGCACGCGCAAGGATGCCAATCGTGTGTATTACCGGGTCGGCGATCCGCGCACCCTGAAGTTGATCAGCCTGATGCGCGATGTTTTTTGTGGTTTCGCCAAATAGTCTGGTACCGCTTTCAGCGGTTCCAGCGTCTGCCTTTTTCCTCTTGCCGCTATCCTGCGTCAATCAAGGAGCGTTTCCCATCGGGCAGGGATTGCCCGAAATTTATTAACATCCTGGATTTCTCAGAGTATTGGTATATTATTATTTTCTAATATACAATGCTTGTCGTTGTTTGCTAATAAACGATGCTTGCCGTTTAAGGCTTGTCCCTTCCAGGGTGAGCCTGCATTGAATTCAGAAGGAGATGGATGGCATGAAATCGCGCCTGATGCGCTTCTATGGTTGCCGGTTCGGGGTGCTGTGGGGTTTGCTGGCGTTGGCGCTGGCCTGCCCCGTTTCCGCCGAAACCCTGAATTTCGACCAGTGCGTGGATGCCGCGCTCAGGCAAAATCCGGATCTCTTTGCCAGCCGGGCACAGATGGAACAGGCCGAGGCCGGCCTGCAACAGGCGCGGGGCGGCCGTTTACCCAAGGTGACGGTTTCCCTCAATGGCGTGCGCAGCAACGATGCCCTGACTGCCTTCGGCCTCAAGCTCTCCCAGCGCAACGCCACTTTCGGCGACTTCGGCGCCGGCCAGTTTGACCCTACCAATCCCGGCGTGCTCGCGATCGCGCCGGAAAATCTCAACCATCCTGCCGCCGTCAACAACTTCAATACCCGCATCGAGGCGCAGTTGCCGCTCTACACCGGCGGGATGATCGAAGGCTACATCGAGCAGGCCCAGTCCTACATTCGGGCTGCGCAGCAGGGCGATCAAGCCGCACGCCAGCAGGTCATCTTCCATGTGCTGCAGGCCTACGAGGGTATTCATGCCGCGCGCGCCTATGTCGAGGTGGCGAAGCAGGGCGAAATCGCCGCGGAATCCTATGTCAAGACCATAACCAGCCTGCTCGATCAGGGCGTGGTGGTGAAAAGCGACCTGCTTTCCGCCCGAATTCATCTCGAGGACGTGCGGGTTCAGCTCGAACAGGCGAGAAATGCCGAGGCCGCCGCGCTGGACCAGCTTCACATGCTGCTTGGCCTGCCATTTTCCCAGCCGCTGGACGTCGGCGCGCGGGTGTCGCCTTCTCCTTTGCCCGGCACGCCCGCCGCATTGCGCGAACAGGCGCTGGCTGAAAATCCCGGACTCAACGCCATGCGTCACCAAGTCGAAGCTGCGGAAGCCGGCGTGAAGGTAGCCAAAGCCGGGCTCTATCCGCAGGTTGGCTTGATGGCGCGACAGGACTGGAACGACCGGAATGCCGGCTTTGATGCCCGTTCCTACACCGTGGGCGGGACGGTGTCGTGGAGCCTGTTCGATGGCGGCACGACGCGTGGCGCCGTGGATCGCGCGGTGGCGGGCAAATCCGAACTTGCGGCACGCCTGCGCCAGGCCGAAAGCGGGGTGGAATTCCAGGTCGAGGAGGCTAACCGCAAGGACATCGAGGCCGAGCGCCGCGTGGCGGTGCGCGCGCTGGTTGTCACCCATGCCGAAGAGGCGCTCGGCCTGGTCGAGAAGCGCTACAAGAATGGAGTGACCACCATCACCGAGCTGCTCGCGGCGCGCGCCCAGCTCGACAAGGCGCGCGCCGACGTGGTGGCGGCGAATTACGATCTTGTCATGCAGCGAGCCGGCCTCCGGCTTGCGGTGGGCAAGCTTGAACCGGATATGAAGTAAGTGGAGTGGATGGCAATGAAATCTAAAACCCCCGTTTTGTCCGCAGTGATTGCAGCATCCATGGTGTTCGGCGTTTTCGCGGGTTGCAGCGACAAGGCCGGGAAAGGGCAGACAGTTGCCTCGGGCCAGACCGTGCAGGCCACGCTCATCACGGTCGAGAAAGCGGTGCTACCCGTAGTTTCGACCTCGCCCGGCACGGTGGTTGCCGAGCAGCAGGCGCAGATCGCTTCGCGCCTGATGGGTTTTATCCGCGAGTTGAACGTGCAGGAAGGGCAAACCGTCAGCGCCGGACAACGCCTGTTCACGGTGGATCCCGCCGACATCCAGGGCCAAATGAACATGTCCCGCGCCGGTCTGCTTCAAGCCGAGGCGGCGCTGGCCGACGCCAGGAACGATTACGAACGCTTCGGCACGCTCTACAAGGAAGAGGCCATCCCCAAGCTGCAATGGGACAAAATCAGGCTCCAGTATCAGGTGAGCCAGCAGCAGGTGGCTGCTGCGCGCGCGGCTTTCGATACTTCCAGCGCGCAGATGAAATACGCGACGGTGACGGCGCCCTTTGCCGGCGTCATCACCCAGAAAATGGCCCATGCCGGCGATCTCGCCGCGCCCGGCCGGCCGGTGCTGGTGCTGGAAAACCCGGATCACATGCAGGTTCAGACCAGCGTCACAGCGGAGGTGTTTGCCAAACTGAAGCCGGGTTCGGAAGTCTCCATCATGCAGGATGGTCAGCAGGGTGACATCGTCGGCAAGGTGGCGAGTCTGGTGCCCGCGACCGATCCGGTCACTCACAGCCATCTGGTCAAGATCGATCTGCCCCGGAGCGCGGGCTTGAGCAGCGGCGTCTTCGTGCAGGTTGCCTTTCCGCTCGGCACGCGTGAAGGCATCCGCGTGCCCGTCGGCGCGATCCTGGAGCGTGCCGGCATCACCGGCGTATTCGTGGCGGACACGGAGGCGCGAGTGCAATATCGCATGGTCCGCACCGGTCAGACTTCGGGCGGCATGGTGGAAATCCAGGCCGGGCTCAATCCGGGCGAGCGGGTGGTGACTTCTTCCGCGACCGCCCTGCAAAGCGGCGACAAGGTGGCGAGCCAGGGGGGCGGCAATGGCTGATAGGCACGACGATCCACTTCCTTCCACCTCGCTAAACAGCGCAGGCAGGATCGCCCGTTTTTTCCTGGAGTCGAAGATTACCGTCATGCTGATGCTGGCGGTGACGCTGGCCGGAATGATGGCGCTGTTCGTCACCCCGCGCGAATACAACCCGCAGATCGTGGTGCCCGCCGCCAATATCATCGTCGCCAAGCCGGGCGCCAATGCCGAGGAAATAAGCAACCTGGTGGTCAAGCCGCTGGAGGCGATCATGAACGCCCAGTCGGGCGTCAAGCATACCTTCGGCTATGCCGTTGCCGATTACGGCGTGGTAACGGTGCAGTTCGACGTGGGCGAGGATCAGGAAAAAAGCCTGGTCAAGCTCTACAACCAGCTGATGCAGAACATGGACCGCATGCCCGCCGGTGCCATGCAGCCGTTGGTCAAGCCGATCAACGTGGACGATGTGCCCATCATGACGCTCACCCTGAGCTCGTCGCGGATGGACGATTACGAGCTGCGGCAGGTTGCCGCGCGGGTGCTGGAGGAATTGCGCAACGTCCCCGGCGTATCCTTCACCCAGCTGGTGGGGGGCGCGCAGCGCGCCGTCAATGTCTGGATCTCGCCCGCCAGACTCACTGCGGCCGGGTTGTCGCTGGACCAGGTAGACAAAATGATCGCCGGCGCCAATGTGTCGTTGCCCGCCGACAAACTGGTCGATGGCAACCGTGATCATCCCTTGCGGCTGTCCGGTTTCATCGGCGACGCGCGCGAGGTGGGTAACATCATCATCGGCGCGCCGCAGGGACGTCCGATTTTCCTCAAGGATGTGGCTACCATCGTGGACGGCGCGGCAGAAACCGACGAGCTGTCGCGTTTCGCCTACGGCCCGGCGGCGCAGCATCCTGGTCTGCGTGGCGAGGCGCCGGCGGTGACCATCGCCATCGCCAAGAAAGCCGGCACCAATGCCGTGGTGGTGGCCTCTACCGTGCTCGCCAAGCTGGATGCGCTGAAGCGCCAAGCCATCCCGCAGGGCGTGGAGGTGGCCGTCACCCGCGACGACGGCGCCAAGGCCGATGATGCCGTCAACACGCTGGTGGAACATCTCGGCATCGCCATTGGTTCGGTGGTGGTGATCCTGGTAGTCTTCCTCGGCTGGCGCGAAGCCGCCATCGTCACCCTGACGGTGCCGCTGATTTTGTTCGTGGTGTTGACGGTGGGGCTGATCGCGGGCCAGACCATCAATCGCATCACCCTGTTCGCGCTGATTCTGTCGCTCGGTCTTCTGGTCGATGCCGCCATCGTGGTGGTGGAGAACATTCACCGCCACATGCACCACGGCGGCGGCAAGGATTTCAAGCAGGCGCTGGTGGAGGCCACCAACGAGATCGGCAACCCCACCAACATCGCCACCATCGCGGTGATCCTGGCTTTCATCCCGATGGCTTTCGTCACCGGCATGATGGGGCCGTTCATGCGGCCGATTCCGTTCAATGTGCCGGTGGCGATGATTGCTTCCCTGTTTATCGCATACATGGTGGTGCCGTGGGCGGCCAACCGCTGGCTCGCCGGCAAGGCGGCAAAATCCCTTGCGGATCAACCCACCTTGGAGGAAAAGGCGGCCGATCCCGGTGATCCATTGCATCGCGCCTACGTGGCGGTGCTCACCCCCTTCATCCGCCATGCCGGGCGCCGCCACGTGTTGTTCCTGGTGGTGCTGGGGCTGCTCGCGGCGGCCATGATCCAGCCCGCCTGGCAGTTCATCCGCCCCTCCGGCATGAACGGTCCGCTCTCCGCGCTGGGCGTGGAGCTAAAGATGCTGCCCAACGACAACACCAACACCTTTCTGGTGCAGGTGGATACGCCCGCCGGCACCACCCTGGCCGGAACCGACCGGGTGGCGCGCGCCGTCGGCGAGGTACTGGCGAGGACGCCTCATGTCACTGATTACCAGACCTTCCTCGGCATCACCGCACCGGTGGATTTCGCCGCCCTGGTGCGCGGCGACGTTCTGAAGCGCGGCGATAATCTCGCCCAGTTGCGCGTCAACTTGACCAGCAAGCACCACCGCGCTGAATCATCACACGAAATCGTGAATGCCTTCGATACCGCCCTGGCGCCGGTGCGCAAGGCTTTTCCGCAGGCCAAGATCAAGCTCTACGAGACCCCGCCCGGCCCGCCGGTGCAGTCGCAGGTGCTGGCCGAGCTGTACGGGCCGGACTACGGCAAGCTGCGCGCTG
>Ga0315268_10008118_pt1 | contig 10998 bp, 11 predicted proteins | sample C1_top_MG_FD_204535 | JGI IMG/M metagenome (GOLD analysis project Ga0315268, IMG submission 204535) | Sediment microbial communities from Yellowstone Lake, YNP, Wyoming, USA - C1_top | ecosystem: Environmental > Aquatic > Freshwater > Lake > Sediment | place: USA: Wyoming | collected 2017-08-01 | reverse complement strand
CTGGCCGGTAATCGAAAGACCGTTCGCCGGCTGATTCGAAAAAAGGACCTATTCGACAGCTGGGTCGCGGGCTACGCCGAGCGGTTGCGGCCGCGGATCCTCATCGGAAGATACCAGGGTGATCATGGCTGGTGGCAGGAAAAGGTCCATCAGCCGGCCTGGGCCCAATGGGGAGGGGAAGTCGCGGCATCCCTCATCACGCGCCACTTGTATCCCCAAGTCATCACGGTTTATCTGGCCGGTTCTCGCCTCAATGAATTCCTCCTGGACAACAAACTCCGCATGGAACGGAACGGCAACGTCGAGATCCTGGAGAGGTTCTGGATCGGGGAAAACCGCACAGAGGCGCTCGAGACCGTCCATCCCATCCTGATCTATGCCGACCTGTTAGCGTCGGAAAACGAGCGGAACATCGAAACAGCGAAGATCATCTATGACCAACACATTGCTCGATATCTCAGGGAAGATTGACGACGTTGTCGCCGGTGCCCTGGCCCATGTCAAGGCGGCCGCAGATTCTTCGGGCATCTTGAGGAAGCAACCAGAGAAGATTCAAGCCCCAGGTTGTCTGTCGATATGGCCAGAGGCGTGTCAACGGCCGATGTTGACCTCGAAGATATCGGCGCAAAAATATCAAAGCTCAGGCAAGGGTTCGAGGACGTATTAGAGAAGACTTAATTTCGGTGACAGCCACCGAAATACCTTAATTCGGTGACACACAACTAAATCCCTAAGTTCGAAAGGGGGGAGAAATTCGGAAATGAGTATTGTGTCCCCGATTTATCCAGGGGAATTTCGGTAACTCGGTGGGTGTCACCGAATTAACCGAATTAGCCCTTGGCCCCGGCGGCCTGAAGCATGCTGACGATGTCGGCGTGCTTCTTCTTTTTCGCCATTTTCAGCGCGGTCTGGTTCTTTGCCGTCTTGGCGTTGACGTCGGCCCCTTTCTCGATCAGGAGCTTGACGATCGCGGCCTGCCCCCCGTCCGAGGCCATCATCAGCGCCGTCGTGCCGTCTTTCAGCTTCAGGTTGATGTCGGCGCCGGCCCCGATCAGGACCTCGGCATTTTTCGGGTTCCCGGCCGTTAGCGCCGCCAGGAGCGCGGTCCCGCGGTTCTCGTTTGTCACGGAATTCAGGTCGGCGCCCCTGTGGATGATCGATTCGACGATGTCCGGGTCGCCTCGCAGCGCGGCGGACATCAGGGCGGTCCAGCCCTGCTGGGTCTTGAGATTGACGTCGGCATTCTTCTCCAGAAGCATCCGGGCCATCTCCGGGTTCTTTTTGTTAATGGCCAGCATCAAAGCGTTCTTGCCGTCGTTCTTCTGAATGTTCACGTCGGCCCCGGCGGTTATCAGGAGTTGGGCGATCTCCGTCGTTCCGGTCTTGCCGGCAGATATCATCAAGGCCGTCAGGCCCTCGGCCGACTTGGCGTTGACATCGGCCCCGCGTCCTATGAGCGACGAAACGAGCCCGGGGTGCTCGATGTCAGCAGCCCACATCAAGGCCGAGAGGCCTCTCTTCGTTTGCAGGTTGACGTCGGCCCCGCGCTGGACCAGGAAGTCCGCGACCTCCGGCTCGCCGCCCGAGATGGCCGCGATGAGCGGCGTGATGCCGGCTTCGTCGTCCGCCTTGTTGATCTCGACGCCTTGCCCGAGGAGCAGGTCCACGACCTCCCGGTGACCGTAATAAGCGGCCGCCGAAAGGGCGTTCATTTGGGAGGCCGTAACGTTAGCTTTGGCCCCCATGTCGATCGCCTTGCGGGCAGCCTCGAGGTCGCCCGCCGCGGCCGCCCTGAGGAGGTCGCCCTCGGGCCCCGGGACGGTTTTGAGAGCGTCGACGACCTCGAAGCTGTCGATGACGGCGGCGACGGGCCCCTGACCGGGATTCTTGAACAGCTCCCAGTTGGTCGTGCGGGTGAACTGGGACGAGAACATGACGGCGATATGGGATTTCCTGAAGGTGGGAGGGAAATAGAGATAATCGAGATTGTCCGCCACGTAGTTCGTCCCCTGGGACTGGTCCCAATACGACGTCTGGTACTTCCTGAAACGCAGCTTCTTGTCTTTCAGAACGACTTCCCCCTTCTCCACCGCGTCGTCGGGAACCGTCCCCGAGAGTCCCCGGTTGAAGGCTTGGTTGATCACCGCGTCCTCCGCGGCTTCCTCGGATATCCCCCATTTCCAGGAGTCGAAAAAGACGGGCGTGACGGTGATGAACGTGCCCCGGGCCTGGGAGAAGGGAACGAGCGCGTCGAGCAGGCCGGTCCCCTTGATCTGCCGGAACGTCACCTGGCCCGATTCCTTGTCCTGACTGATCTTCCAGCCTTTGCCCGGCGGCGCGCTGACCCGGTACGCGCCCATGTCGACGACCTGCGGCTTCGGAAACTCCGTTGGCCGGGCCGATTGAGCGGCGAGAAGAGCCGACAGCAGGACGATCACGGCCGCGGCAAGGAACGCCGCCCCCGTGCAGGTGATGCCTCGTATTCTCATGGTCCCCCCCTTTCGGCCGCGGCCGAAACCTTCGCGATCCGGCAAGGGCTCGGCCGTGCGGCTATTCCCCGGGATGTCTCGAGGTCCGCCCCTTTATATCCGCTTTTAAATATATGGCTTCGTCCGGAAAAGTTGTCAAGACGATGTCAAGAAGTTGACATAGTTCCCTTATTTCGGTGACAGCCACCGAATTACCTTAATTCTCTCGGTGGGAGAATTTCGGTAATTGGTTGTATGTCACCGAATCCGGGGACACGTACCTCCGGTACATGTCCCCTATCGGCGCTGTTTCAAGAGGGCTGGCGCGGGCCGGCGCCGAGCTTGAGCAGGTACTTACCGGCGAATGTTTCCGTGATCTTCCAGAGCTCCGTGGGCAGGATCTCCCAGACCATCTGCCGGATCGAGGACGAGACCGGCCCGTAAAAGGCCTCGGCGATCCCGCCCGTGATGCAGGCCAGGGTGTCGCTGTCCCCGCCCAGCGAGATGGCGTTGCGGACGGCATCCTCGTACGAGATGGAGTCGAGGAAGGAGAGGATCGCTTCGGGGACCGTGCCCTGGCAGGATTCGTCGAACTTGTACGTCGGGCGGATCCCGTCCACCGTGCGGTCCAGGTTGTAGCCGAAGCGGGAGGCGATCTCCCTGCGGATGAGGTCCTTGTCGCGGGTCGTCCGGGCCAGGAACACGGCCAACGCCGTGGCCTGGGCGCCCTTGATGCCCTCGGGGTGGTTGTGGGTGAACTCGGCCGAGCGGGCGGCCTCGCTCAGGACCTCGGCCACCGTGTCGAACGCGAAACCTACCGGGCTGACGCGCATGGCCGAGCCGTTCCCCCAGCTGTTGTAGGGTTGCGGGTCGGGCGAGTGGAGCCACAGCGAGAAGGCTCCGCCGTAGCCCGAGTCCGGGTAGCGCCGGCCGATCTCGAGGACGGCCTTGCGGTAATCGCCGTCCGTGAGGATGGCCTGGGCCACGGCCACGGTCAGGACCGAGTCGTCCGTGAATTCGCAGGTCGGACGGAAAAGCGGGAAGGCTTTCGTCTTGATCCGCCGGTATTCATAGACGGAGCCGATGATATCGCCGGCGATCGCACCGATCATATTGTGCCTCTGCTCCCCTTAGGTCAATCATGCGCTTTATGGGGGGGAAAGTCAACGAATCCTTTGGGGTCGGACCGATTCATCTAATTGTTTTTGCTCAAGATAGGCTTATTTTCAGGTCCCCGATCGGCCTTAAGTCCTCGTTTTCAGGCCTGAAGATGAGGACTTAATATTTCGGCGACACAAACCGAATTACCGAAATTCCTCGCCGGCGGATTTAATGTGGAATCGCGATAAAAGAATCCGGCGGGGTCAGAATTTCCAAAATTGCCACCATTTCTTGATGGTGTCCTTGTTGACGGCGTTCTTGTGCGGACCGAAAGCTTCGAGGGCTTCTTCTAGGCCGGTGTTATGTTCCCGGCTGGCAAGCGCTCTTACTTCCAGAACCGCCACCACCTCTTTATAAGCCCGACCGCAGGAGATCAGTTCTCCCGCCCTCTCGGGAATCCCACCAAGTTCGCCAAAATCAGTGCATTCAGCGATCTGCCCCCTGCCCTGTCTCGAACAGGAGACTGATGGATTGAAAAGGCGTCCCGAGTTCGATAGAATTCGGACGGGGGGAGGGACGGCGATGCCCGTTCTATTCATTTATCCGAATGCGGGAGAGTCCTATCGCCTTGAACTGCCGACCGCTGAGTTCATTATCGGCCGCTCGCCCGGTTGCGCGCTGAATCTCAAGGACTCGGCCTGCTCGCGCAAACACGCGGCGATTTTCCCGACCGGCCTCGGCTATGCCGTCAGGGACTTGGGCAGCACGAACGGGACTTACGTCAACGCGCTGAGGATCACCGGGGATACGGAACTCAAAGCGGGAGATAAACTGGAGATCGGTACGACGATCATATATTTCGAGGAGAGGTTCGCAGCCGAGACTTCGGGCGCCAAAACCGCAGCCCGCGACGTCCTTCCAGTCGGCGGCATCCTGGAAAAGCCTGACGTTAATTGCGAGATAACCATCACGGAATTTAGGGACGGCCTCACCCGTCTCACGTCGCTCGAGGAGGCTGCCAGTCGCATCATGGAATTTATCGTGGAGCGTATCCATATGGACCGGGGGGTCCTGATGCTTATGGAGGGAAGCCCAGCCCAACTCGCTCAAAAAGCCGCAAGGACATCATGCCCCATAGTGCAAGCGGAGGCGCTGCCCATCCCCGTCTACCAGGATATTGTCCGAACGGCCGTCGGCGCTAACGCGGCCGTTCTGATGCCTCACTCTCCCGACGACGAGAGTAGGTATCATGATGAGGGAGAAATGATAGCTGCAGTCCATTCCATCTTGTGTGTCCCGCTCTGGAACGGGAAGGAAGTCATCGGGGCCATTTACGCGGACAGATTTTCTGCTCTCCACCCCTTCGAAGACACGGATCTCAGGCTCCTCGTCTGGCTGGCTTTTACGGCCGCCTGTGAGCTTGGACGGATAAGCCGGGGATAACGGGATGCGCAACAGCCCGGCGGCCGCAAAGAACCGGGCTTTGTGGCAGAATTGAGGCGAGGAAGATCGAGGGGAAGAAATTCGCCTTTAATTTGGAGACACCCACCGAAGTGCCGAAATTCCTCGCCGGCGGATTTAATGTGGAATCGCGATAAAAGAATCCGGCGGGGTCTTAAAGCTCTCAGGCCTTGCCGTGATGCAATTGAAACGCCTTCCTGTCACAAAGGAGCGCAAGCCCAGCAAGCGAGAAGGGCTCGCTGCCGCCCCGCCGCGCCCTGTGAACATGGACAAAGAGATCGACCGGATGGTCAAGCTGATCTATGAGGCCAGGGCGAAAGTCACGGGACGGTTTCGAAAGAACTGAACCCCGAGGGTCTGATCAAATAGCGCCGGCTTGCCAATCGGGCGACGGTCCTGTAGAATATTCCCTAGTAATCTAGTAGGGAATATGCCTAAAAAGACCTCCCCCGAAGCCGAGCCCTCGCGGCCCGCGAACCGCCTCGCCCTCGAGAAAAGCCCCTATCTGCGACAGCACGCGCGGAACCCCGTCGACTGGTATCCCTGGGGCGAGGAGGCCTTCGAGCGGGCCCGGCGCGAGGACAAGCCCGTCTTCCTCTCCATCGGCTACTCGTCCTGCCATTGGTGCCACGTCATGGAGCGCGAGTCCTTCGACGACGCGGAGGCCGCCCGCCTCCTCAACGAGACCTTCGTCTGCGTCAAGGTCGACCGGGAGGAACGGCCCGACCTCGACCAGTATTACATGACCGTCGGCCAGATGTTGACCGGCGCGGGCGGCTGGCCGCTGACCATCGTCATGACGCCCGACAAGCGGCCGTTCTTCGCCGGGACCTACTTCCCAAAGGAGCGGCGCTGGGGGCGGATGGGCCTCATGGAGCTCGTGCCTCGGATCGGCGAGGCCTGGCGGACGCGGCGGGAAGAGGTCTTGAGGTCGGCCCAGGGGATCGTGGACGCGGTGGTGCGGGCCCAACAGGGCGCGCAGCAGAGGGGCCAGGCGAAAGGGCCGGAGGAAGGAGTGGGGGCGGAGCTGGGACGCGGACGGCATAGACGGCCCGAGCTCGCTCCCTCGATCCTCGACGAGGCGTTCCGGGATCTCGAGGCGGACTTCGACGATCGCCACGGCGGTTTCGGCGGCGCGCCCAAGTTCCCCATCCCCCACAACCTCGAGTTCCTGATGCGGTACTGGAAGCGGACGGGGAACATCCGGGCCCTGGCCATGGCGGAGAAGACCCTCGAGCGGATGCGCCTCGGCGGCCTGTGGGACCACCTGGGCGGCGGCTTCCACAGGTATTCGACGGACGACCGGTGGCTGGTGCCGCATTTCGAGAAGATGCTCTACGACCAGGCCCTCCTGGCCGACGCCTACGCGGAGGCGTACGCGGCGACCGGGAAGGACGGATTCCGGCAGACGGCCGCCGCGACCCTCGATTACGTGCTGCGGGACCTCGGCGCGCCCGAGGGCGGCTTCTCGACGGCCGAGGACGCGGATTCCGATGGCGAGGAAGGCCTGTTCTACGTGTGGACGATGGAGGAGGTCGAGGCGGCGCTAGGGAAGGACGAGGCGGCGCTCGCTACCCAGGTATTTGGGATACGGGCTGCCGGGAACTTTCGTGAGCCGGGCGGGACGGGCAGCCCGGGGAGTGAATCTGGCGCGACGGGCACGACGTCAGGAAGCACACGGAGTGCAAGGTCCCGTGGCGGTCCCAACATTCTGCATATGGATAGAGCGCTGGCCGACATCGCAGCGGAGCTCGGCATGGCGCCCGAACGGCTCGAAGGGCGCGTCGAGGCCATCCGGGAGAAGCTCTTCGCGGCCCGGGCGAAAAGGGTCCGCCCCTTCAAGGACACCAAGGTCCTGGCCGACTGGAACGGGCTCGCCATCGCCGCCCTGGCCAAGACCGCGCGGGTGACGGGCGAGCGGCGCTATCTCGAGGCGGCGGAACGGGCGGCCCGCTTCGTCCTCGAAAGGATGCGCGCCCCGGACGGGCGCCTGTTCCACATGTTCATGGAGGGCGAGGCGGGGGTCGCGGCCTACCTCGACGATTACGCCTTCCTCATCCGGGGCCTGATCGAGGTTTACCAGGCCGGATTCGACCCGTTCTATCTCGAGCGGGCGCTCGAGCTCATGAAGATCGCGATGGAGGATTTCGCGGACGCGGTGGGCGGCGGCTTTTTCTCGGTCGGTGCGGCGACCGAGCTCCCCGTCCGGGCCAAGGAGGTCTATGACGGCGCCGTCCCCTCCGGGAACTCGGTCATGCTGATGAACCTGCTGCGCCTCGCGCGCCTGACCGGGCGCAAAGACCTGGAGCATGCGGCGGAGCGGCTGACGGACGCCCTGGCGGACCGGGTCGCTGCCCAGCCGCGCGCGCACGCGGCCTTCCTGTGCGGGCTGGATTACGCGTTCGGGCCGGCGACGGAGGTCGTGGTCGTCGGCCGGCGCGATGACGCGCGGACGAAGGCGCTGTTGGGCGCGATCTCCCGCGCCTATCTGCCGAACACCGTCGTCCTCTTCAAGCCGGTGGGAGAAGCCGACGCCGCCGCCGGGATCGAGGCCCTCGCCCCATTCACCCGCGACATGAAGGAAGTCGACGGCTGCCCCGCCGCCTATGTCTGCACCGCCGGCCGCTGCCTCCGCCCCGTCACCACCCCCGCCGATCTCCTCAGGCTTTATTAATTCGGTGACACCCACCGAATTACCGAAATTCCCCCGGATGAATTCGGATGAATTTGGGGACACAATACTCGTTTCCGATCTTCTCTCCCGGGCGAATTGGGTGATTGAGTTGCGCGTCTTCGAGTTCAGGCAATATCCCCGGGCGCATACACCGTGAAGCCCGGGGCGCGGGCGATCGCCTTGTCCGCGGAGGCGATAGCCTCGATGTTCAGTCTCCTGGCCATCGCGAGCAATAGCGCGTCATTCGTGGGGAGGCCGACTTCACGCTGGATCCGGATTGCCTCGAGGATATCCCGGGCGGTCGCCGGTTCGATCCTCAGCCCGATCCCGAAGAATTCCCGTACCTGGGCTTCGTAACGGGACAGGCGGCGCACCAGATCCGGGCGCTCAGCCAGGGCCCTCGACGGATTCGCGCGCTCGATCCAGCCGTTCTCACGGGCTTCGATCAGCATGAGGGCGTGGACAAGCTCGGCGACCATGGGGACAGGCACTACGCCCCGGAGCTTGCTGGAGGCGCACCTGCCCAGGAACTCGAGGCATTCGCGCGATTGCCGCTGATTGGTGTATACGAGGATGTTCGTATCGACGACGACCCACTCCCCCGCCCGGATCTCGGACAGTTTCATGGGGCGAGCGTCTCCTCGCGAAGGATCTCTTCGATGTCCTCGCGGGGCAGGAGACCGCCGTGGGAGGCAAACTTCTCGAGCGCCCGCAAAGCATCGTCCGCGGTTGGAGAGGGGGCCGGGGAATCCTCGTTCGGGCCAAGGATCGCATTCCTCTCCTGGTCACTTTTGTCGCGGGGATCCAGGGGGATGTTGTTCTCTTTGAGATAAAGGCGCGCGCTGACCGGGTCGAGGCCCAGGACCTCGGCCAGTTTGCCCAGGCTGATCAGCCCCTCGCGATAGGCGCTGATCGCAGTTTGCCTACGGGATTCGAGCGGGTCCTTCTTGTTGTAGGCGACGTCCAGGGCTTCACGGACCATGCGGCCCAGCGTTTTCCCCTGTTTCCGGGCATAGGCCTTGACCGCCTTGTGCTGATCGGCCGTAAGCATGATGTTCGTCCGTTTCATGGCGGCGCTCCTTGCTAATATGTGTATATATATGTGTATATATGATAAGCTGGCGGGGTGTTTCTGTCAACCATGAATAACAGAAGGAATTTCAGGGACGCAATACTCATTTCCGAATTCATAAGAAGGGATACGTGCCAAGGTATGTCTCCCCTCTCTTCTACGACCGGAACGGCTCGAGGGCCAGGTCGCGGATAGCGCGGTAGTGGGCCTGGTCGCCCGTGCACAGCGCCAGGCCAATCTCGGTCGCCGTCGCGGCAATGAGCGCGTCCGCGGTCCGGAGCCCTGAAGCGAGGCCATATTCCTCAATGTAGATGGCGGCCCGGTGGCCGATGTTCTCGGTCAGGGGCATGGTTAGGAATCCGAGGTCGGACAGGAAGGCCTTGATGATACGCGACTCCCCCTTGTCACGCCCCCCCTGCAGAAGCTCCATGAACGTGACGACCGAAATGCGCCGGACGGGGGTCTCATCGACAACCCGGGCCGCCTTGGCGCTGCCGCGCAAAACCCAGATCAGGACATCGGTGTCAAAGAGCACGGAAGCGGTCCTTGCGCAGGCGGTCGACGGCGGCCTCGACGTCGGCGAAATCGGCGCGGTCCTTCCACAGCCCGAAGGCGGGGTGGGATGAAGCACGGCGGGCGCCAGGCAGGCCGGAGGGGGAATCGGGTGACGGGCCAGGCGGCTGGATGCTGCCGACCACCTTTCCCCTACGCAGAAGGGTCACCGGCTCGTTACGCTTGAGAGAATCGAGGACGTCCTTCATGCGCCGCCGGAGATCGAGAACGGAAGCTTTCACCGGGCCCTCCCACCTGCTTGGCAACAATTGAACTGTGCTGTTCAATTGTACACTATGGGGGAAGAGCTTGTCAACCGTCTAACAAGAATGACGCCACACCAAGGGGAATTTCTCAGCCGATCCAGTCGACCGCGAGCTCCTTCCCCAGCTTCCGGAACTCAGGATCCCCGGTCACGAGGGGAGCGTGTTCGCGGATAGCCGTGGCCGCGGCGAAGCAGTCGGCGTAGGATAGCGCGTGCCCGGCCTTGATCCGGGCGGCGGCGATGACGTCGTCGAACGAGTTCCCGACGACGGTGATGGGCAGGCTGGGCAGCACGACGCTCAAGAAATGCTCGGCTCCCCCCACACCCCGCTCCCTGGCAAGGACATAGAACACCTCACCCAGGTTGACCGAGTTGATGAGGAGATCCCCGCCCTCCGGACCCATAAGCTCCTTAACCCTGGCGTATCCGCTTTCTTCTTTGAGATAGGCCAGGAGCGCGTAGGCGTCAAAAACGCTTTTTATCTTCACGGAGCTTGTCCTTCCGCCGTTCTTCCAGCAGGGCCTTGGTGAGCGATGAACCGCCCTTGAAATAGCCCAGGTAATGTTCAACGGGATTATCCGGCACGGGCCGGACCTCGATGTGGTCGCCGACCGCCACCACGATGACCCGCGTGCCGGGCTTGATGCCGACCTTGTCCCGCTCCTTCTTGGGGATGACGACCTGGCCCTTGGCCGATGTCACGACCGTCGGCATGGTTGAACTCCTATCTAAATCGTTAAACGTTTCTCTATGGAGTATAACCATGCCGCCGGGCCTCCGTCAAGGGGCTTCCCCCTATCCGATAGACGAATGGCCCGGGCCCGGAATCTCGGCCCAGCCTACTTCTTGATCTCCAGGCCGCGCTTGCGGAGGAGTCCGTCGATCTTGGGCTCGGCGCCGCGGAAGCGGACGTACTGGGCCATGATGTCCTCGGTCCCGAACGGCTCGAGGACGTTCTTGCGGAACGAGGTGGCCGTCGCTCGATCGAAGATGCCCTTCTCCTTGAACAGCTCGTAGGCGTCGCAGTCCAGGACCTCGGACCAGATGTAGGCGTAGTAGCCGGCCGAGTAGCCGCCGCTGAAGATGTGGCTGAAATAGGTCGAACGGTAGCGGGGCACGATCTCCGGGATGAGCCCGATCCCGCCCATGACCTGGTTCTCGAACTTCCGCGCGTCGACCGCGGCCGGGTTCGCGAGCGTGTGCCAGGCCATGTCGAGGATGCAGGCCGCGAGATACTCGGCGGTGATAAAGCCCTGGTTGAAGAGGCTCGTCCGCTCGAGCTTCTCGACGAGCGCCGCGGGGATCGTCTCGCCGGTCTTGTAGTGCTTGGCGTAGACCGCGAGCAGCTCCGGCTCGAAAGCCCAGTGCTCCATGATCTGCGACGGGAGCTCGACGGAATCACGGG
>Ga0315268_10008117_pt1 | contig 10998 bp, 10 predicted proteins | sample C1_top_MG_FD_204535 | JGI IMG/M metagenome (GOLD analysis project Ga0315268, IMG submission 204535) | Sediment microbial communities from Yellowstone Lake, YNP, Wyoming, USA - C1_top | ecosystem: Environmental > Aquatic > Freshwater > Lake > Sediment | place: USA: Wyoming | collected 2017-08-01 | reverse complement strand
GCCTCCTTTTTATCATTGTGGATCTTGGGCAGCCGATGCGCGCTTTAAATGTAATTTTATATCCGACTCCCAATTCAATTCTTTTCTGGGACATGATTGTATTAAACGGATATCTTTTCCTTAATGTAGTGATAGGCTGGCAGGTTCTTGAGGCAGAAAGAAATTCAGTTGCGCCTCCGGCATGGGTTAAACCGCTTATATACCTTTCAATACCGTGGGCGGTCAGCATTCATACTGTAACGGCATTTCTGTATTGCGGTCTGCCCGGCAGAGGCTTCTGGCTTACCGCGATTCTTGCCCCCCGATTCCTTGCTTCGGCCTTTGCAGCAGGCCCTTCTTTTTTAATTCTTTTATGCCTTATTATAAGAAAGCTTACCAAGTTTGATCCGGGAAAAGAACAGATTCAGACTCTTGCCAAGATTGTTACATACGGTATTATTCTTAATGTCTTTTTCCTCCTTTGCGAGGTTTTTGTCGTATTTTACAGCAAAATACCAGAACACATGGATCACATGAAGTATCTTTATTTTGGATTGCACGGGCATGGTGTTCTTGTGCCGTGGATGTGGACATCGGTTGGGTTGATGCTGACATCTATCATTCTTCTTGTAAATCCCATGACAAGAAAAAACGAATCGGTGCTGGCGGTTGCGTGCCTTTGTGTCTTTTTCGGCACCTGGATCGACAAGGGGCTTGGAATGATCTCGGGAGGATTTGTTCCTTCTCCGCTGCATCATGTAAATGAATATGTTCCGACGCTTCCGGAGATCATAATTACGCTTGGCGTATATGCCACGGGATTTTTAGTGTTAACGGCGCTGTTCAAGATGGCAATATCAGTTAAGGAAGAAGTGTCGGCCTGATATTCGGATTTGTTTTAGCATAGATAAATTTATCGGGGTTATCCTTGATACGGATAGCCCCGGTTGGTTTTGAGTTATGAAACAGGCTTTGTTGAAGCCACCCAGACTCGAAGGTTTGGGTGGCTTTTTTATTTTGTCGGGGATGGTGGTTTGAGAAAGCTTCTTGTTATAGACAATTACGATTCCTTTACATACAACCTCGTGCAGATGTTTATGCCGTATGATATCTGCATTAAAGTTCACAGAAATGATTCAACATCTCTTTGTCAGGTTGAAAAAATGCGGCCTGACTATATTGTGATCAGCCCGGGTCCGAAAGAGCCTGCGAGTGCCGGGATATCAACCCTGATTGTAAAAACTTTTTATAAAACGATACCGATTCTGGGAGTCTGCCTCGGCATGCAGTGCATTAATGAGGCTTTTAGCGGGATTACTATCCAGGCTCCTGAACCTGTGCATGGGAAAACAAGTTTTATTGAGCATGACAAAAAAGGAATTTTCAGAGGAATGGCATCTCCCTTCAGGGCGGCGCGATACCATTCGCTTGTGGTAAAATTAAACGGCAACGGGCTTGCAGTTACGGCCCGGACCTCTGACGGGATAATTATGGGTATCTCACATCCTGTTTTTCCCCTTCATGGCGTTCAGTTTCATCCCGAGAGTTTCATGACTGAAAACGGGCGGGTTCTCATTGATAACTTTTTAAAACAGACAGCTTCGTAAAAAGTCATTCTGCTGTGTTACGCTTCATCTTTCGTCATTGCAGCGTACCAATAAGTACGCTTCATTCCTCAAGATTGAAGCTCACCGCCGCAAGCAGCGGTGAATCTTCGGCCGTAAGGAATATTAATCGGTTTTTGATTCGCTCGCTAATCCCGCTTCAAGCAGCGGAGAATGCGCTCGCTGTTTCGGTTCGCGCGCCTTGCATAACGAGCTTTTTACTTTGCCGTCTGAATATTGACTTTAAAACTAAAGTCCGTTTAGAAAGGACGCAATTTAATTGAATTGCAATGAAATTTATAAGGAAAAGATAGTCCTGACCGAGCCATTTGTTGATTTTGCCGCACGGTTTGCTTCGCTTCCAGGCTCAGTTATACTTATGAGCGGCGGAGAGCTTGATTGTGCGAGATATCATATAATAGGGGCCCTCCCATGGCTGACCTTTTCAGGCCGTGGCCGGAACCTTTCCTGTTCTACGTCTGAAGGAATCTTCAATTACAAAGTAAACCCGTTTGATATACTTCGCTTATTATTGGACAAGTATAAAATGGATGAGCCGTCCCCTGAAATTCCTTTTTGTTCGGGGCTTATGGGATATCTGTCTTACGATCTTAAAGACTCGCTTGAAAAACTGCCGCGCACTTCAGTCGATGATATCCGCCTGCCGGATATTTTGTTTTATGCCCCTTCAATCATCGTTGTTCACGATAAAATAAAAGATGAAACCAATCTTTTTATTCCGGCCGGCAACTGTAATGCCGGTAATGCCCTTGATTCTTTCAGGGAAATTCTGAAAAAAAAACCGGCAAAAACAGGAAATAATGTTTATGTCGGAGAATTTAAATCCGGTTTCAGCAAAGAAGCCTATGTAGAAGCCGTAAATAAAATCAGGGAGTACATCAGGGCAGGGGATGTGTACCAGGTTAACATGTCACAGAGGTTTATGGCTGAATTTTCGGGAGACCCTTTTGAACTTTTCAGAATTTTTTATGAAAAGAATCCAGCCCCCTTTTTTTCATACACTAATGCCGGAGATCATCAGATTATTTCAACTTCGCCTGAGCGGTTTATTCTTCAAAAGGAAAGAAGAGTTGAAACAAGACCGATAAAAGGAACAAGGCCAAGAGGTGTCACAGAGGCAGAAGATGAAAAACTTAAGATTGATCTTTTAAACAGCAGAAAAGATGACGCCGAGCTTTCAATGATTGTCGATCTTCTGCGTAATGATCTGGGGAAGGTATGCAAGGCCGGATCGGTTAAAGTTGCAGAGCATAAAAGGATAGAAGCTTACCGGAATGTTTATCATCTTGTTTCAATTGTGGAAGGAATTCTAAATGACGGGCAAAATCAGGCTGATTTGATAAAAGCCGTTTTCCCGGGCGGGTCGATAACGGGCTGTCCCAAGATCAGGGCAATGGAAATAATAGACGAGCTCGAACCATGCCGCAGGCATATTTATACCGGTTCAATCGGATATATCGGTTTTCATGACACGATGGACTTATCCATAGCGATACGGACGGCTGTTGTTTATAACGGTAGGATCATTTATTCGGTAGGCGGTGGCATTGTCTTTGATTCGAATCCTGAGGATGAATATGATGAAACCCTTCATAAAGGACGCACCATAATGGAGACTTTCGGGAAACCGGAAGAGAAACCGGTGAAAAAATCATTTGTGTGGCATAACGGTGTCATCAAACCGGCTGAGAGCGCATATATTCCCGCAGATGGTGAAGGCTTTCTTTACGGATATGGTTTTTTTGAAACCATCCGTGTAAACAAGGGGAACCCCGAGCTCCTTTGCGAACATATAAGGAGATTCGGGAATGCATGGAAAAACCTTTTCAATGATAATCCTCCGGATTTAACATGGGAGATTATAATAGATCAGGTTATTAGGGAAAATGGGCTTTATAATGAAACAGCCGCATTGAAGATCATCGCGGCAAAAGGCAACGGAAAAGCCTTGTTTGACAATGATTTATTAGTTATCGCAAGGTCTTATACGCATAGACTGTGTTGGAAGGCTGAACGGGGATTAACCCTTGCCGCATATCCCGAACCGCGCCAGACCCCGCTTGCAGATTATAAAACCTTGAATTATCTCTATTATTTTCTTGCAGGCAGATGGGCAAAAGAGAACGGCGCGGATGAAGCGCTGATCCTGAACCCGGACGGAAGTATTTCCGAGACGAACACGGCTAATATTCTGATGATAAAAGGCAGGAGAATCATAAAACCTGTGTCACCGCATGCTCTTCCCGGCATTATGGAGGAAGCTGTGTGCTCTTTATTGTCCGGAAGGAAATATTCGATGGAAAAAAGAAAAATATTTCCCGAAGAAATCTTTTCGGCAGACGGGGTAATTCTTACCAACTCTCTCATGGGTGCTGTCCCGGTTGCCAGCCTTGACGGGAAAAAACTTGCTGATTCTTCGGAATTTTGCGACATGATCAACAGGGAGCTGTTTTAGCTTTTACCGGGCCTTCTCTTTTTCCGGGAAGAAGCTCTTTCTGCTGCAAGGGTTTTTATTTTTGGAACAACGAGAATAGCGTATAAAACACAGACAACTGCGAAAACCGCCATTGCAAGCGCGACCCAGTAATTGTGGAAAACAATATTCCCAAGATAATCCCGGGTGCTGTCCGCAAAAATCCCGATCATGAGCCCTCCGAACAGAATTGCCGTTATAACGGGAATAGTTTTCCCGAAAGGAATTAAAAAAGAACGTTCTTTGTCCGGAAATTTCTTTCTGAGCCTCAAAACACATATAGCCATGACAACATATATGAAGCATTCAAGGGCTGCCGCCATGATAATGATAAAGAGATATTTACCTGTAACAAGAATAAGAAAACTCAGTACGATTGCGAAAACGACAAGAGAAAGTATTGCCGCCCATGGAGTCGCATAATCCGGATGAAGCTTGCTCAAAAATCTCGGGAGAGTATTGTCTCTTGACAGTGCATAAGTAAAACGGGATGTGTTCAGGAGTCCAGCGTTAAATGAGGTTACAGAGGCTATAATGCTCATTAATATAAACAGAAAACCTCCTGTTGTTCCGAAAAGATTTCTGGCAAAGAGAATGTGTGGAATGGTCGTGCCGCTTTTCAGCTGTTCTTCGGTAAGTCCGGAATACATTGCAACAACAAAAAGAGAGTATGTTACAGACAGGAGTCCGACCGCATACAGCATTCCTTTTCCTATCAGGCGGTAGTCTGTGGTTTCTTCGGCAAGCGGAGCAACCCATTCAAAACCTACATACATGAAAACCCCGATTGCCGCCGCGGACAGGACTTTTCCGGTTGTGAAGTTTGAGCCGTTTAAGGCTGCGGTAAAATTGATCTCCTTAACCGACAGAGTATAGACGGAGACGAATATCAGAAAACCGAACATCAGGTATGTCAGAACATCCTGTGTCCAGCCCGTTATTTGTATTCCCCTGAAATTTATATAACCTACGATCAGGATAAATATAATCTGCCAGAAAAACCTGTCTGTCGCAGGATTTATAATAATTCCGGCGGAATCAAGGAGAACGCTTGATAAAAGATAGCTCTCAGCGCCCACCATGCCTACCCCGAGGATTACATAAAACATTCCTATTGCGATTGCTGTCTTTTCATTGAAAGCGTTTTCCATGAAAAGCTTGATGCCTGCCGCGGACGGGTAAAGGGAGGTGAGTTCTGAAAAGCACATTGCGGAAAGAAGACATAAAAACCCCGCGATTAAAATCGATATCCATGCAAGTTCGCCGGCAACAATAATTGCAATCTGCAGGCCGGCAAGATAACATGAAGTCGCCATAGCCATGCCGGCAGCAGTCGAGATAACGGTACGCAGCTTTAAAACTTTTTTTAATGCGATGGGCATATCAGGTGCCTTCGTAAAAAGTCCATCATATATGTTATATACCGTTTTCGTCCGGTTCTGCTTTTTTGGGATAAAGTACAAGGCGGTCGCCGGGGCGTACCGAGAGCTTTTTATCGAGCTTATTCCATATGGAAATCGAGAGAACAGGTATATCAAACATCCTGGCAATCGAATGAAGCGTGTCCCCCTTTTTTACAACATATACATGTTTGCCCTGATCGTACAAAAAATTATTAATAAGCTTTTCATACCTGCCTGCAAAATCCTCCCAAGCTCCTTTCGGGATAAGGATTGTGTGATTTCCTTTTGGAAGAAAGTACCCTCTTATTTCAGGATTAAGATCCTTTATTTCTTTGAAGGAAGTTTTTGCCGCCTTTGCAATGAGCTTTATTGGAATCTCCTTTGTGCATTCAAGAGTAATTCTGTCAAAGGCTATCGGCGGGTAGTAGTCCTTATCGGTAAGTTTGAATCCAAATCTGGCCGGGTCCTGCATGATAAGTTTTATTGAAATAATTCTGAAAAGATACCTCTGGGTTTCATTGGGGAGATAAAGCCTGTAAAAATCCACCGTTTCCTGCTCATGTATTTCGGCAAGGAGCCCCTCTTCTCCCATATTGTATGCAGCAGCAGCCAGTGTCCATGAACCCAGCATGCCGTAAAGGTTTTTTAAATAGCTCAAAGCAGCCTGGGTCGAAGTGAAAAAATTACGCCGTTCATCTTTATTTCCGTTGATAGTCAGCCCGTAATTCTGCCCGGTTTCAAAAATAAACTGCCAGTAGCCGACTGCTCCTTTATTTGATTTTGCGTGGGATATAAGTGCGCTTTCCGCAACTATTACGTACTTCAAGTCGTCAGGCATGCCGTTTTCTTTAAGCGCCTGTTCGATAAAAGGCAAATAGCGGCGGGAGCGCTTGAGCCATAAAAAAGCCTGCGCGCGGTCTCCTGCGGAGATAATCATCTCTCTCTCGAAGCGTTCTTTTACATCCTGGATTTCAAGAGGAACCCGTTCCCCGCAGAATGTCACCGGTCCGGAAGGAATTATGGGAAAATCAGGATAATTGAGATGGAGTTGTTCCGGAGGAGCTGCTCCGGCATTTACGGCAACAAGAAAAACGGAAAGAAGTAATAATATTTTCTTATAAATAATGTGCATATTCATTAATTCTCTTTGTCAGAAAAAAAATTCCTTTTTAAACGCATCAACCCTTGCCTCTCTTGACATCTCATCCGGTATCATAAGATATTCGGTTTGTAAACTTCAGATGTAATGGGCGGCCTCCATATCTCACGGTAATTTTTAATCAAATTCATCATTAATAACCGTTCGAGAAACAACTGCCAGGTTGTCCAATATTATATAATTAACCTGAGCAACTGCAACATGCTTGCCGGCCGCATCAAAAAGGTCAACTGAAACCGGGCATAAAGTGCGGCCCAGCTTTATCACCTTTGCTTTTGCAGTAACGTCGCTCAGGCAAGGGGATAGAAACCGTATGTTCATATCGGTGGTGGTCAATTTGACAAAGGGTCCTGTTTTTGTGAAGATGGCGAAGCAGGCCGTGCTGTCGGCAATGGTCATCAATAATCCGCCATGGAACGATTCGAAGACCCCGTCATAACATAACTTCCTTGGGACAATGGTTTCGCAATACCCATCGGAAAGGGAAACGATTTTGATTTGCAACGTATCAACGATCGGGATTTTTTTTATCCTTGCAAGGATCTGCTCCTGAAGTTCTGATGATAAATTCATATTATTTAATAGCCTTCCATAATCATTACTGTTCTTTCAAACGATCGGCCTGCTGCTTCTGTATTTTGTCGATATCTTTTTTCATCTGGTCAAAGCGTTCGATGTTTTTCTGCCCGCTGAGTTCCTTGACCGTGTCGTCTACCTTTTCACGGCTGTCGGTACCTTCACAGCCGGCAAAGACCAGGCAGGTGAAAAGAACAAGAAGCGGAGTCCAAATCCTGAAGGTTTTTGTCATCCATCCCATGGTATTTCTCTTTCGGAACATGCAAATCTGAAATTATAGGACTTCCCCCATAAATCCCTGATCAGCTACAAGCAATACACTTTTTCCGATAATAAACACATTTTGCGCAGGCATTCAATAGAACATATTTGATTTTATATAAATATTGGAATAAATAACAGGCAATCCGAAGTACAGATGTTTTCAGAACCGGATATTTAATACTACACATATTAATTGTTGTGTGTTCAGGAGGTGGAATGAAAGACTCACTCAAACCCGGAATTGAATATACCCATAGGTTCCTTGTGCCGGCCACCAAAACGGTCTCGGCACTCTACCCAGAGTCAGAAGAATTCGTCGCTATGCCCAATGTTTTTGCCACAGGATTCCTTGTGGGTTTCATAGAGTGGGCGTGCATCAGAGCCGTCAACCACCATCTCAACTGGCCTGAGGAGCAAACGGTGGGGGTTCACATAGATGTTAATCACGTTGCGGCAACACCTCCAGGATTTGAAGTCACCGCAAAAGTAAGATTGCTTAAGGTAGAGGGGAGACGACTCTTATTCGAAGTTGAGGTGCGTGACGAAGTTGATCTTATATCACAAGGGAAACACGAGCGGGTCATTATCACCAAAAATAAATTTGATGCTAAGATGAAAGAAAAGGTAAATAGTAGACGCACATAATGATTGGATGCAGCCAATCGCTGATAAAGCCGGCTCTGGCTGATCCTTGTGTTAAGAGTTAATTCCATATTTCCCAATACTGATTCGTAAATTTGATTGACTAGTGGAATTCATGAAGAATTTAAGACAAAATCAGGGCATGGACGCAAAACAGAAAAAACAACTGTATGAACAAATCAACCAGCAACTGCAAGAGCTTTTTTTGAAGACCAGCGACCCGATTGCTCATATGGCTACTGCTGCTGCAGTGCTCTATCACAAGTTTGATCACTACTTCTGGTGCGGTTTTTACCGGCTTCTGGATGGTGAACTGACGGTGGGGCCGTATCAGGGTAGTCTCGCCTGTCAGGTTTTGAAAAAAGAGAGCGGTGTCTGCTGGGCCGGAATCAGCGGCGGCAAAACGCTTATTGTAGCCGATGTGCACCAGTTCCCAGGCCACATCGCCTGTGACTCCCGTTCGGCTTCAGAAATTGTGGTTCCGGTTCGTAACCGTGAGGGGGAAATAGTGGCGGTGCTCGATGTTGACTCCGACAAGACAGATCAGTTCGACGAAACAGACGCCTCAGCCCTGGAAAAAATCAGCAAGATGATCTTTTGATTCTATCCTTTGGACTTGAGTTGCCCCCGATGACGCTCAAATCATTCAGACTGGCAATCGCAAATAATTACAGTGTACACGTAACACGCAATTACCGATAATAAACACCTTTCTTCGCAGGCCTTCAATGGAAGACTTTTGATTTTATATGAATATTGTAATAAAGAACAAGAAATCAGAAGTACAGTTTTTTTTCAGAACCGTATATTAAATAGTACGCATATTAATTGTTATGCATGAGAGATTAATGATCAAGGCAATTCATCATATTGTTTTGCTGTGGGACGAATCGGAACATGTGAGTCCAAAGAACTCAAAAGAATTGTCCTCTATATTTTGGAGAGCATATCTTTATGCCTTTCCCGAAGGTATAGAGGCATATGAATCTCCGTCAATAATGACAACTCGCTCCCCGATGTTTGCAGGCAGAAAGTTGACCCATTTTGAACACAGAGGCCAATTTCTAAAATATGAAAAAAAGAACAAAGATCTCGCAATTGTTAAATATGCTTCTACCGGGTTGGTGGACCAAAATAATAGACACCGCTTTCTGCTTGATGATTTAAGAAGTTTACGAAAAAAGAACGGTGATCCACCGATATTATCGGATGATTCTTGCTTGGTCCTTTTCATTACAAGTGATAACGGTAAGAGGATGACAGAGGCTTTGAGAACCGCCACAGGTGATAACCATGAACTAAGAACGAATTTTGCTGCTGTACAGATTAAAAAGGGTGATGAACGAATGGAACGTGCTGGCATAATAGTCGGCCAAGAGCTCAAGAAGAGATTTGTTAAAGCCATCGGAGGAGCATTGCTGATAGATATTAACACAACACAAGCATAACATTTATGTCCACGAGACGGAGAGGAGCATGCCGCCCGTGACACAAGTCGTTAAACAGGACAAATGAAAATAAATATGATTCATCCGGTTATTGCATACTCGGAAAAATATTTTTCTTCCTTGTTATTAAGCATCCAGCGATTTTGAAGGACATTCAACATTACAATGCGAAATCCTGACCAGATCCTCTTGGCTAACACAATAAATAGAGGTGGAAAAAGCGATGAAACGAGAAATATCTGCAGAGTTCAAGAAGGCAAGGCGCGAGATGATGGAAAGAAGGACAAAATGTCATGAATGCAATGATTATGCGACAGAGTTACACCATATTAAAGCTGTTGAGGACGGAGGGACAGACGACATAGAAAACCTCATGCCTTTGTGTAATGAATGTCACAAGGAATATACAAGCGAGCAGACCATTGAAAGAAATAAAATGTGGGTTGCGCTGAATATCGATGACGACGGCGAGATGACGGCGCAATGCAAGGGTGAGCAAGCGGTCGTGCCTATGGGGAAGATAGGGGCTGAAGGAAAAACAACCACGCCAGACCAAATACACTACCAATATGAATGGATCGTTACTGTTGAGATTCCAGCAATGACTGAACGAGAAAGCAAAGAAAAACTCAAAAGGTTTAAGTCAGAATTGTTCAACCGTTACGGTGTTACGGATGATGTCTGGTTGACAGGAATCAGGAAGTGGAACGGTAATAAATAAACACCCGGGAACGAGTCCGGTACGCCCTTTACTTCTGTGGTTTCCTCGCCCTCTGTAATTGAAAGAACGTTCTCGTTATTCAAACTTACTTTCGGGAAGCCTTCCGCTGCGCTTTGTCTCCAGATACCATCTCGTGATGACGCCCTTACCCTTCTCTCTATCCTTCAGCCCAGAAATACCTGACTTGGGGACTTTCCGCCTGCTGATAATCACCCCGATGCTTGAGTACCATAACCGGCACACAAGCCATAAGTAATACACTTTTTCCGATAATAAACACATTTTCGCAGGCCTTCAATGGAACATAATTGATTTTGAATAAATATTGGAATAAAGAACAGGTAATTCGAAGAACAGGTGTTTTCAGTACCGGATATTATATACTACACATAATAATTGTTCAGCCCTAAGATAAGGCTATAATTTCATTGACACACAAGACCGTTCTGTTTATACTCCCAGCCTCAAAAAACTATGGCTTATCAAAGGGTTATAAAAACAGCATGGAGTGAATATGGCGGATGCCTTTCGCGCAGCCTCTTGTAAAATTATCATTGGTTTTTTCATGCTGTTAATTGTTTCAGGCTGTGTAAAACAGGTGCAGACGCCATCCTCTTTTAAAGTGAAGCCCCTTACGCTTCTGTTGACAGACCCGCAGAAAGATTTTGTGACCACCAGCTCACGAACGTATGAGGTTAAAGGTGTGGC
>Ga0315268_10008114_pt1 | contig 11000 bp, 14 predicted proteins | sample C1_top_MG_FD_204535 | JGI IMG/M metagenome (GOLD analysis project Ga0315268, IMG submission 204535) | Sediment microbial communities from Yellowstone Lake, YNP, Wyoming, USA - C1_top | ecosystem: Environmental > Aquatic > Freshwater > Lake > Sediment | place: USA: Wyoming | collected 2017-08-01 | reverse complement strand
GTACTTCAAGGCCAGATGGGCCAGGGCCTCATTGTGGCGGGCCCGGTAGGCTTCCACGTCGATGTTGACCCGCACCTTCCGGCGGCTCCTCTTGGCCAGGATCTTGGTGACCAGATACTGTAAGGCGTCCAGGGTCTGACCCTGCTTGCCGATGAGCAAACCTGCGTCTTCAGTTTCGATGCGCAAATGAATCCGGTCGTCTTCCTGGGAAGCCGTTACCTTGGCGGACTCCTGCATCTTCTCCAGGAACTTCTCCAGGATCTCCTGGGCCTGGGGCAGCAGCGATTCCTCCGGCCCTTCCCGGAGGCTCACCCTGATCTTAGCCTTGCGGCTCCCCAGCCCGAAGATCCCGGTAGAACCCACCGAGACGATCTCGATCTCCAATTGTTCCGGAGAGACCTGGAAATGGGCGCAGGCATTCTCGATGGCCTCTTCTGTGCTCTTGCCTTCAAACTCCAGAGAATCCATCAATGTCTCCCCCGAGACCTACGTGAGGTACTTATTGGTATAGTGCTGCTGGATGATGGATAAAACGTTATTGACCAGCCAATAGAGCACCAGGCCGGAGGCGAAGTTCAGAAAGAGAAAGGTGAAAATCAAGGGCAAAAACATCATCATCTTGGCCTGGGTGGGATCCCCCGGTGTCGGGGTCATCCTTTGCTGGATGAACATGGTGGCCCCCATGATCAGGGGGGTGATGAGCAAGGGGTCCTTGGCGGAGAGGTCGGAGAGCCACACAAACTGGGTAAAGGGAAGGGTGGCGATGAAGGGGGCGTGGCGCAGCTCAATGGCATAGCCCAGCACATTATAAAGGGCGATAAAGACCGGCAGTTGCAGGACCATGGGCAGGCAGCCGCCCAGAGGATTGACCTTAAAGGTGCGGTACAGACCCATCAGCTCCTTGTTCATGGTCTCCTTATCGTCTTTGTACTTCTCCCGGAGCTTGGCCACCTTGGGCTGGAGCTTCTGCATCTCCTTCATGGACTTATAGCTTTTATGGTTGGGATAAAAGAAGACCCCCCGGATCAAAATGGTCAGGATAATAATGGCCCAGCCATAATTGTGCGCGTAACGATTAAAGAAATTTAAAACCTGGAGCAGCGGTTTGCCCATAAAATCGAACCAGCCGAAATTTACCACCCGCTCCAGTCCCAGGTTCAGAGGCTTGAGGTCGTCCAGGGACCTGGGACCGAAATAGAGGGTAAAGGAGAGCTGGGACGCCTGACCCGGGGCCAGGGACTCCAGGGGAGTCCTCAAGGAGGCGACCATGGGCCCGGGAGGGGTCTCCTTTAAGGTGAGGAGGGCCTTGGGCGCGGCCAGGGGTGCCATGGCCGTTAAAAAGTAACCTTCATCCAGGGCGGCCCAATCGATCTTGCCGGAGAAGGTCTTCAGTTCCTTGAGGCCCCCGGTCTTGATCTCCTCCAGGCGGTTATTGATGGAGCCGTTGAACCCCAGGAACCCGAAGCGGCTCACATCTTCCCCCGCGTAATTGGCGATAAGGTCCAGGTCCAGGTGCCCTTCCAGGGACCGCCCCGTTTGATTGGCCACCTTGACCGCCAGATCAAAGGCATAACTGTCGGCCCGGAAGGTGAAGGTCTTGGTAAAGTTCAAGCCCTCGGGGCTGGCGCCGGTAAATTTCAAGGTGGCCGATTCCCCGGGCTTGACGGTCAAGGCCGTGGCTGACGCCTCATAGGGAAGCAGCGCCGGCACCGTCAGGTCCTTCCCTTCCCAGCCCAGGCCCAGGGGCAGGTCCTGGGATTTTCCCGTCCTGACCAATTCCTTGGGATTGGCTTCCGTCTTCTCCGGGTCTTGATAGCGTTCCAACTCCAGGTCCACCGGCCCCAAGGTAAAGCGGTAGATGGGAGTAACCGGCATCGTCTGCCGGTATTTTTTCAATTGGAAGCTCTTCAGGCGTCCCCCCAGTTCGGTGAACACCGCCCGAAATAAGGGGGTCTCCACTACCGCTTCCTTCAAGGGGCGACCCACCAGGGGACGGACCGGGGGCGGGGCCGGCAAAGGACGCGCTTCCGGGGGAGCAGGAGGGGGCGCCTCCGGCTTGGCCGCGGTTTTGGCCGCCGGGGGTTCCGGAACCGTGGGTTTCTTAAGCTTATCCCCGAAATAGATAAAACTGATAAAAACCAGAAAGCTCAACGCCAGGGCGAGCAAGGCCCTTTTTTCCATGTCAGACTCCTTAAGGAACCGGGTCCCAACCCCCGGGGTGAAAGGGATGGCAGCGCAGGAGGCGCCGGAGGCCCAACCCCAAGCCCCGCCAAAAGCCGTAACGCTGCAAGGCCTCGGAGGCATAATGGGAACAACTGGGGGCAAACCGGCAGCAGGTTGGGATCAGGGGCGACAGGAGCAACTGATATGCCCTGATAAGTAGAAGGGCCGCTCTAGTCATGGGAGCTGTCCCTCCCCCCGGAGAGCAACAGCCGGCCCAGTTCCTCCTGGACCTGATGATAACTAAGGGCGGCGGCCCCTTTTTTGGCCATAATGATTAAATCCTTGGGAGGCAGTTGGTTCCTGTGGCGGCGGAAGAATTCTCGAAGCAAACGCTTGACCCGATTGCGCCGCACCGCCTTACCCAGACGCCGGGCCACCACCAGTCCCAGGCGAGGGGACAGGGCGGCCCCGGGAGCCAGAGTGACCCCGAAGTGGCGTGTATGGAGCCTTTTGCCCTGGGCCTGGGCCCGGAGGAAATCGGGCCGACGGCGGATTCGATCCGCCTTGGAGAAACGGGCAGTCCCTTTAGCGGTTGGGGTCGGGACGGGGGCTGGGCACCGGCCGGTCACTTTCTGGGTGTGGCTCAGAGGAGCTCCCTGCTTTTCAGACTGTCAGGCGCTTCCGGCCCTTGGCCCGACGGCGCTTCAAGACCCGGCGGCCGCCTCGGGTGCTCATCCGCTCCAGAAAGCCGTGGGTTCGTTCCCTACGGATATTACTGGGTTGATAAGTGCGTTTCATTCAGAATCTTCCTTAGTGCCATGACTTTTTCCAAACTATTTATAAAGCATTTATCCCCATCTTTGTCAAGAGACTCCCGGAGATTTTCCCCCTTCCCCCTGGAAAGGAAGAGGCGCCAAGGCAACCGGGATTTTTAGGTTGAATTTTTTCAATAAGTTGGCACAATAGAAAAGCCGGGGCTTTTCCAGTCGCTTCCTCTGGGCCCAGGAGTGGGCCTGTTTTCGCCCTCTGGGCGGCATCGCCCCCACCCCCAGGTGGTTTTTCCACCTTATTAAGGAGTATTTCTATGTTCCTTGATCCCATCTTAGGATGGTTTTCCAATGACTTGGCCATCGACCTGGGCACCGCCAATACCCTGGTCTATGTGAAAGGTAAGGGCATCGTCTTGAGTGAGCCGTCCGTGGTGGCGGTCCGGAAAAACGCCCGGGACCGCAGCCGGGTGCTGGCCGTGGGCCGGGAGGCCAAGATGATGTTGGGCCGCACCCCCGGGAATATCGTGGCCATCCGGCCCATGAAGGACGGGGTCATCGCCGACTTCGAGATCACCGAGGCCATGCTGCGCCACTTCATCCGCAAGGTGCACAACCGCCGGTCCCTCATCCGGCCCCGCATCATCATCTGCGTGCCCTCGGGCATCACCCCGGTGGAGAAGCGGGCCGTGCGGGAGTCGGCCGAATCCGCCGGCGCCCGGGAAGTCTACCTCATCGAGGAACCCATGGCCGCGGCCATCGGCGCCGGGCTGCCCATCACCGAACCTATCTGCAACATGGTGGTGGACATCGGCGGCGGCACCACGGAAGTGGCGGTCATCTCCCTGGCCGGCATTGTCTATTCCAAGTCGATGCGGGTGGGCGGCGACAAGATGGACGAGGCCATCCTGCAATACATTAAACGGACCTACAACCTCCTCATCGGCGAACGCACCTCCGAGATCATCAAGACCACCATCGGCAATGCCTATCCCGGCGAGACCGAGACCATGGATGTCAAGGGCCGGGACCTGGTGACCGGCATCCCCAAGATCATCACCATCAACTCCGACGAGGTGCGCCAGGCCATCCAGGAACAGATCGACACCATTGTCGCCACCGTCAAGACCGCTTTGGAGCAGACCCCGCCGGAGTTGGCCGCGGACATCGTGGACCGGGGCATCTATCTCACTGGCGGCGTGGCTTTGCTGAAAAACCTGGACATGCTGCTCCATCAGGAGACCGGCCTGCCCATCAAGATCACCGAAGACCCCCTGACAACCGTAGTCTTGGGTTCGGGCCGGGCCCTGGACAATCTGAATATCCTCAAGGAAGTGATGGTGGATTGAGGCTGCTGGATGTGCGCCCCCGAGGCCGCTACCGCACCGCGTTGCTCATTGCCGCCGCCCTGCTGCTGGTCTTCGCCGTACTTTCCCTGAGCCTGAAGCGCTCCCCCGCCCTAAAAAGGGTGGAGAGTTGGGTGGTTTCCCTCACCGCCCCGGGGCTGCAAGGGCTTCACTACCTGGGTCACACCGTGAAGCGCCTCTGGCACGGCTATTTCTATTTGGTGGAAGTGCAGCGGGAGAACACCGCGCTCCAGCGCCGCCTGGAGGAATATGCCCAGAAAGAGGTGCGTTTCCAGGAGGCCATGCAGTCCCAGACGCGCCTGGAGGCCTTGCTGGACCTTAAAAGGCAGGTGGCCCTCCCCATCACCGGCGCCCGGATCATCGCCTATGACCCCTCTTTGTGGTCCCGCTGCTGCATGTTGGACCAGGGCAAGTCCCAGGGAATTAAACCGGGCCTGGCGGTGCTGGCCCCCATGGGGATCGTCGGCCGGGTGGTGGAAACCTACCCCTACCACTCCAAGGTGATGCTGGTGGTGGACCGGAACAGCGCCGCGGATGCCATGGTGCAGCGCACCCGGGTGCGGGGGATCCTCCAGGGCAAAGGAGGTAATCGCTGTTCCCTGGATTATGTCCCCAAGAGCGCCGATGTGCAGCTAGGGGACCTGGTGCTGGCCTCCGGCCTGGGCGGCATCTACCCCAAGGGTCTGGTCTTTGGCAAGGTCACCGCGGCCAACAAAAAAAAACCCGGGGTCTTCCAGGAGATCGAGGTGACCCCCGCCGTGGATTTGTCCACCCTGGAAGAAGTGCTGGTGGTGAAAGTGGCCAGTCTGGCATTCCCTGAACCATGATTGTTCCCTATCTCCTTTTCAGTCTGGCGGGTTTGGCCCTCTTCTACCTGCAGAACCTGGTTTTTTTCACCCAGGTCCACCTTCGCCTCCTGGCCCTGCTCTTGTTCTTGGTCGCCCTGAGAACGCCTCTCTCCCTGGCGCTGTCTCTGGGTCTGACCCTGGGCCTGTTGCAGGATAGTTATGCCGCCACTCCCCTGGGGCTGCATATGGCTGTCTCCCTGGTGCTGGTGGCCACCGCCCGGTTTTTGCGCCGCCGTTTTCTGCTGCAAAGAATCGGCCCCCAGGTGTTGGCCAGCCTGGGCGCCCTGGCCTTACAGGAGGTGGTATTCCGGCTCATCCTGTTCATCAGCGGGGCTCGGGAGTTCCTCATCGGGAGTCTGGCGCTCCAGCGAGGGCTGGAAATCTTCTGCACCGCAGCCCTAGCCCCCCTGATGTATTCCCTGGTACGGGGATTGGAAAAGTTACTGAACCGCCTGGGCAGGCAGTCCCGGGAGACCGTCCACTCACCTCCTCTTTTTTAACATGGATGCGGCTAGACGGTTGAGGCAGAACCCCAATGCAGCGCCTGGTTCCCCAGCCTTTTTGGAGCAATAAATCCCCGGGTGGTACTCGCGGGGGGCTGATGCCCCCGGAGGAACAGGAACGGGGACGCCGGACTTTCGCGGTCGTGGCCCTGGTAGCCCTGGGCCTTTTCGCGGTCCTCTTCCTGCGCCTCTGGTTTCTCCAGTTGGTGGAAGGGGAAGAACTGCGCCAGCGTTCGGAATATAACCGGATTCGCCTCCAGGATTTGCCCCCCTGGCGAGGCATGATCCTGGACCGCTCCGGCCAGGTGCTGGTGGCTAACCGACCCAGTTATGATCTGGTAGCGGTCCTGGAGGACGTGGCCGATCCCCCCCTCTTGAGCAGTCGCCTGTCGGCCCTGCTGCGCCTGGACTCCAACCAGGTGGCGGCCCAACTGGAAGGAGCCCGGGCCGCCGGCATCCACCAGGTGCGCCTGCGCTCGGACCTTTCCTGGAACGAAATGGCCCTGGTGGAGACCTACCAGCCCGAACTGCCCGGGGTGCTGATCCAGGTGCAGCCCAAACGGGAGTACCGCCAAAAAGGGCGGGCCTCCCATGCCCTGGGTTATTTGGGGGAAATCACCGACGCCCAGATGAAAAGCGGCCGCTTCCCTACCTATAAAATGGGGGATTATCTGGGCAGGTGCGGCGTCGAACTGGCTTGGGAGAATTACCTCCGAGGCAAGCGGGGCTACCGGCGCATTGAAGTGGACGCCTATGGGTGGGAGCTGGGCCAGTTGGACCGCATGTTTCCTACCCCGGGGGCCAATGTCTTCCTCACCCTGGACGGGAAGCTGCAACAGGAAGCGGAGGCCTGCCTGGAGGGCAAGGTGGGAGCCATAGTGGCTCTGGACCCCCGCTCCGGCAAGATCCTGGCCCTGGCTTCTTCCCCCACCTATTCCCAGGAGGCCTTTGAACGTGGCCTCCCCCCCCAGGAATGGCAAAAGCTCAGCTCCCATAAAGATCACCCCCTGGAAAACCGGGCCTTAAGAGGGCAATATCCTCCAGGCTCCACCTTTAAGATCGTCATGGCCTTGGCCGGCCTGGAGGAAAAAGTCATCACCCCCCAGACCGTGGTCCATTGTTCCGGGACCCTGCCCTTCGGCAACCATGTGTTTCACTGCTGGCGCAAGGGGGGCCATGGGGGAGTGAGCCTGCACCAGGCCCTGGTGCAGTCCTGCGACATCTATTTCTATACCGTGGGACGGCGCCTGGGGATTGAGCGCGTTGCCAAATGGAGCCGCCGCTTCGGCCTGGGGGAGCCCACGGGTTTGAAACTGGACAAGGAGATGCCGGGCCTGGTGGCCTCCCCAGCCTGGAAACTGGCCCGCTTCCAGCAACCTTGGCAGGAGGGGGACACCCTCTCGGTGGCCATCGGCCAGGGTTATAATCTCACCACCCCCCTGCAGATGGCCCAGGTGGCGGCCGTCATCGCCAACGGCGGCTTGGTCTATGAGCCCCAGTTGGTGGAACGGGTGGAGAGCCCCGCGGCGGAGGTCCTCTACCAGTTCTCCCCGGTCCTGAAATCCCATTTGGGGGCGCAACCGGCCAACCTGGCGCTGGTGCAAAAGGCTCTCCTGGGAGTAGTTAACGGGGGGACCGGCAGGAATGCCAAACTGCCCAACGTGGAGGTGGCCGGCAAGACCGGCACCTCCCAGATAGTCTCCCTGGAAAAAGAGAAAAAAGGCGGGAAAATCCCGGCCAAGTACCTGAATCACGCCTGGTTTGTGGCCTATGCCCCCGCCTCGGAGCCCCAGGTGGCCGTGGCCGTGCTCATCGAACACGGGGGCGGCGGCGGCGCCGTGGCCGCGCCCCTGGCCCGGCGCATCCTGGCCGCGGCCTTCCCCGAACACCGGGTGGCAAAATCGGAGTAGGTTTTTGGGGGAGGGGGCTAAGGGCCAAAGGCCCACTTACAAAAAAGTCCCCCAGCCCTCCCCTCGAATTCATCAGTCCCACAGCCCCCCTTCCTGCCACCCGTGCTGGCCGATGAGGCGCACGAAGCGGCAGCCCCCATGGTATTCGTATTTCACCCCGTCCTTCGTTTTTCGCGCCACGGTGAGGGTTTGGGAAAACTGGTCGCCCACGGGAATCACCAGACGTCCCCCCAGGGCGAGTTGTTCCACCAGGGGCCGGGGGACCTGGGGAGCCCCGGCCGTCACGATAATGCCCTCAAAGGGGCTCTCCTCCGGCCACCCCAAGGTGCCGTCCCCCACCCGCAGGTGGATATTCTTATACCCCAAGTCGTCCAAGACCTCCTGAGCCTGGGCCGTCAAAGAGGCCATCCGGTCGATGCTGAACACCTGGGCCACCAGCTCTGCCAGGATGGCCGCCTGGTAGCCGGAGCCGGTGCCGATTTCCAGCACCCTGTCAGCCTCCTTTAGCTCCAGGGCCTCGGTCATCAAGGCCACGATATAGGGCTGGGAAATAGTCTGTTCCTCCCCGATGGGCAAGGGATAATCATTATATGCCTGGTCCCACAGGCTCTCGGGAATGAAGCGGTGCCGGGGCACTTTCCTCATGGCCGCCAGTACCCGGAGGTCGGAAATCCCCCGGGCCGCCAATTGCCGTTCCACCATGTAGTTCCGGGCCGCGGCGTATCTATCTTCAGCCATTGATCATCCCTGTTCCACCTCAATCAAGGGGTCTGACCCAGGTTGCCTGGGGCCCTTTCTCCCCTTCCTCCAGGGCAAATTTAACCTCCTTCCCTAAAGTCAGGGCCTTAAAGGTTCCCTTTTTCACGGCATGGGCATGGAAATAGACCTCCAGGCCGTCCGCGCTTTCGATAAAGCCATATTCCTGGTGGGGGAAGAGGCGCACGATTTTGCCTCCCATAGCGTGTTCTTCGTGGACCTTGATTTTTTGCTGCTGAATCCGGGATAGTTCCGCCAGGCGCCGGTCCAGGGCGTCAAAGGCTTCCACGATGAGGGGCAGCACCAGTTCCCCCTGGCGCTTGATGGTCAGGGTATTGCCGGAGATGGCGACCACCAGGTGGATCTCCAGGGCTCCGTGCCGGTGGTGGCCGGTGCCGATGATCTCCACCCGGGCGTGCTGAATGGGGCCGGCGTAGTGCTGCTGCAGGCGGGCCAGTTCCTCTTCCACCTTCTCCCGCCATTCGGGCTGGATTTCCAGATGACGTCCTTCGATATGCACATCCAGGGGAAACATGCGGGCACCTCCCGGGCTTTGGGGGGCACCCCCTAGGGACCCCACCTCAGCCTTATCTTCCATGATATAATATAAAGATAAGTTTTAAAGGCAGAAAATAAAGGGGCTAAGCATGGAATGTCGCTTTCACCCGGGGCGGGAGGCCGAAGTGGAGTGCCAGAAGCTGGAGTTCTGGTATTGTCGGGAGTGTCTGGTCCGGTGCCGGGCCTGCACCGACCCCTGCCTCTATTGCAAATTCCGCACCGGCTGCGTCATCTGGGAACTGTGCCGCAAGGAAGCCAAGAAGCGCTGTAAGGAAATGCAGAAAAAGAACTGAGGAGGGCAATCATGCGGTGGCTCATTCTGGGAATCCTGGCATTGGTGCTCCTGGCCCCGCCACCCGCGGCCTGGGCCGTCATCTCCCGGGAGCAGGCCGATGAATTGAATACCACGGTTAGCATGTTTGCCGAGGCCGATGCCGACAGGGATGGCCGGGTAAGCCGGGACGAGTTCCTGCGCTACTTCCACAAGGGCAGCCTCTCCACGGCGTATGTGGAGTACCGCTTCCGGGCCCGGGACCGGGACGGCGACGGTTTCCTAACCCAATGGGAGTTTCTCACCCGCACCACCCGGCAAGAAGAGTTCCGGGGCCAAGACCGGAACGGGGACGGCAAGCTCAGCCGGGACGAGTTTATCTGGGGGGAAGAGATGTTCCGGCGCTTTGACCGCAACCGGGACTCCTTTCTCTCCCTCTCCGAGTACATGAACCCACCGCCTGCGCCCCGCCCGAAAAAGGGCCAGAAGATGTACTGAGTAGGGTGCGTCTTACGCACCATGTTTTGTCTTTTTCCACCTCTCCTCAAGCCTTCTTTTGAGCAGATTGCCAGAACATCCACGAATAGAAGCCCAGATTAATGCTCAAGACCATGAGGCCCAGGAATATCTGCAGGTTTCGCGTGAGGGTAACGGGGTAAAGGAGGTGAAGAAGATAGTGCTCGATGAAGGTGGTGCGGTAAGGGAGGGCGCCGCCTTTCACCCGGAGCCAGTTCTCCAGCGGGGTGAGGGGGCAGACCCAGCCGGCCAATTCGATGAGGGCAGCCCACAGGAAGGCCGGCGCGTGTCCCCAGGCCAGGCTCCGCCACTTCAGGACCAGAAGCCCTCCCAAAACCACGAAAAGCACAAACGCCAGGTGGACTATTAAAATTAGATTCGCGAGGGAATGATATACCATCTCCGTCGTAGGGTGCGTCTTACGCACCGTATCTGTTTTAGCCCAGCCAACCATAGATGGTGCGTGAGACGCACCCTACATTACCATTTTATTAAATCGGTCAATCAAATTGCTAAGCATTCTTGAAATTAAATTTATACGCGAAAATTGCAGTGTTGCCGCAATTATAACAAACGCACTTTTTATATTCCCCATGAACCGTATCTTTTTCTTCAGGTGTTAAGGTAAATAATATTGAAACCGCATCGCCCAATTTATTCTCCCCGCAACCTGGGCAAGGCGTCTCCAGGATAATCAGATTCTCTTTCAACATTACCTTATAACTTTCTATCTTTTGCTCATTATGACCCATATCGGTAATTATATATTCGATCTCATATAGGTATGACCTAATCGCTTCTTTTCGGGCATCCGGCGCCTCCCAAGGCTCATATTTTATAGCTTTCCCGGGCAGAGGAATCTGGCCCGCGATCTCCTGGACTTTGGCGTAGGGAATATCCTTCACTTCTTCCAGGTCTCCCCCACGTTCCTTGATGGTCAACTCAAACCCAACGGTCATTAATTCCTTTTTTTTGGCAAAATCCATGTGCTCCCCCTTTTAATCTTTATACTGATGATGGGAAGGTGAGTCGTAGGGTGCGTCTTACGCACCGTATCTGTCTTTTCCTCGCCCCCAAGCGGGAGCTTGGGAACCAGGGTAAGAGCTTACTTTTCGTTTTAGACCTTCTTCTCCCACCTCAGCAAATCCGTCACCTCCGCCAGCGTCCGGCCTTCTTTGATCTCCTCCCGAATGCGGTTCTCCTTTTCCAGGACGTCCATGGCCCGGTTGGCATACTCCACCGCGATCTTTTGGGGCAGGACCGTCACACCGTCGTCGTCCCCCAGGAGCCAGTCCCCCGGCTCCACCCGGACGTTGCCCACGCGGATGGGCACCCCGATTT
>Ga0315268_10008113_pt1 | contig 11000 bp, 12 predicted proteins | sample C1_top_MG_FD_204535 | JGI IMG/M metagenome (GOLD analysis project Ga0315268, IMG submission 204535) | Sediment microbial communities from Yellowstone Lake, YNP, Wyoming, USA - C1_top | ecosystem: Environmental > Aquatic > Freshwater > Lake > Sediment | place: USA: Wyoming | collected 2017-08-01 | reverse complement strand
AGCCCAGCGGCATGAAAGGCATGACTGGAGCCCCCTCGGGCGCGAAGGGTTTCCCGGGTGAAAAGCCCAGCGGCATGAAAGGCATGACTGGAGCCCCCTCGGGCGCGAAGGGCTTCCCCGGTGAAAAGCCCAGCGGCATGAAAGGCATGACTGGAGCCCCTGCGGGCGCGAAAGGCTTCCCCGGTGAAAAGCCCAGCGGCATGAAAGCCGCCCCGGGCGGGAAAGTCCCCTCCGGCACGAAGGGCTTCCCAGGGGAAAAACCATCCGGCGGAATGAAGGGTGTGCCGGGTGGCCCGGGTGGCGGTCCTGGGGCCAAAGCCATGGGTGGCGGCGGTGCCAAAGCTATGGGCGGCGGTGCCAAAGCTACGGGCGGTGGTGCCCCCAAAATGGGTGGCGGAGGCGGCGGTGCCAAAGCTATGGGCGGTGGTGCCCCCAAGGCGTCGCCGGCGCCCAAGGCCGCACCCGCGCCCAAAGCCGCGGCCCAGAGCTCCGGCAAGAGCGCAGCACCCCACCAGAAGAAACAGCAGCAGTAGCCGTTTCCTGACCCAAAACCGACCCCGGTCTTCACCTTACCGGTGGGGGCCGGGGTTATTTTTCCCCGGCCTTAAGAAAGCTGCTCCCGGGTTATCCCCCAGTATCCCGGGAATGCGCCGCCACCCTTATCTCAAGGCAGGTTTTCTCTTTGACATTCACCGCAATCGGTGGTATCCTGCCACATCTATAGCCTGCATCAAAAGGGGGGGATGATGCGGCAAACCTGCGGCAAAGGCCTGGGGGCCGTGGTGCTGGTGGTTCTCCTGGGTCTGGCCGGCCCAGCCGGGGGAGCCGAATTCGATTTTTCCCGGTTTAACCAGGAATTGGGGCTGCGCTTCGGGTTCGGCTTCTCCCAAAGGGGAAAAGTTCACTTTTACAGCCTCCTACCTCGCTGGGGCATCTTCCTGGTGCGCCCCGGCCGCGCCCTGGGCCCGCTGGGGCTCTCCTTCGTGGTAGAGGGCATCGCCAGCGTGGCGGACGCCGATAACACCGGCTTTGAGCTTGGGGCCACGCCCATGTTGAAGCTCAGCTACCGCCTGGCTCCCGGGGTCATGGCCTTCGTGGAAGGAGGCGCGGGCCTGATCACCGAGTCCTTTGACAGCAAGGCCGTGCCCCACGCCTTTAATTTCACCCCCCAGGTGGGGGCCGGCTTGGACCTCGCCCTCACCGGCCAACTGGCCTTCACGGTGGCCTATCGCTTCCGCCATTCCTCCAACGCCGGCATCTACTCCGAAAACCCCGCCTTCAACTGTCATTTTGCCCATGCCGGCTTGACCTATTACTATTAACTCCCTCGGTGCGGCCGCAAAGAATCTCCCGGCCCGGACCCGGGAGATTTTTCTTATTTAGGCCCGGACAAAATCTTCCCTGCTAGAAAATCCAGGAATAATTCCTTGACATTCGGATAATGATTATTAATTAATAACCTATATGGAAGATTTGGTGCAAAAGCTGCGGGCCCGCCGCATCGCCGTAACTCCCCAGCGCCTGGCAGTGCTGGCCACCTTGCAGGACCGGCGGGACCACCCCACCGCGGAGATGATCTTCCAGGAGGTGCGCCGCCAGCTCCCGGCCATCTCCTTCAACACCGTGTACAAGACCCTGGAGGTCTTTTACCGGCAGGGCCTGGTTATCAAGGTGAACCCCCTCCACGAAGTAGCCCGTTACGATGGGGACACCCAGCATCACGCCCACCTGGTATGCCGGTCCTGCCACCGCATCCTGGACGTGCCTTGGGAGCCAGCCGCCCTTCCCCTTTTATCCGGGGACCTGGGGGGGTTCCAGGTGGAGCATCAATCCTTAACCCTTTGGGGCCTCTGCCCCCAATGCCAGCAGAAGTAACCGGAGAAAGGCCATGCCGCTGGAGGGGGAACAGGTTTACCGCGGCAACCTCTGCAGCCAGCGGGTGAAGCAGGCCGGCCGCGGCACCCGCAACTGCCGGGGCGTCCCCATGAAACCAGTAAGCTAGAACTTCAGGAGGTTAGAACATGACTAAGAGCACCGACAATCTCATGGCCGCCTTCGCCGGGGAGTCCCAGGCCAACCGGCGCTACCTGGCCTTCGCGGCGAAAGCGGAGCGCGAGGGCTATCCCCAGGTGGCCCGGTTATTCCGGGCCGCGGCCGAAGCCGAAACGGTCCACGCCCTGAATCATCTGCAGGTCCTGAAGGCCGTCAAGTCCACCGCGGAAAACTTAAAAGAGGCCATCTCCGGCGAGACCGCGGAGTTCCGGGAGATGTACCCGGCCATGATCGCCGCGGCCCAGGCGGAGGGCCACAAAGAAGCAGAGCGCACCTTTAACTTTGCCAACGAAGTGGAAAAAGTCCACGCCGCCCTCTTTGAAAAGGCTCTGAAGAGTATGGAGGCCAAGGCCCTGGTGGACCTTTTCGTGTGTACCGTCTGCGGCCACACGGTGGAGGGGGAGCCCCCGGAAAAATGCCCGGTGTGCGGGGCGGTGAAAAGGCTGTATAAGAAAATCGACTGAGATGCAGGCGGGGCCAGGGCGGCACTCCCCCTGGCCTCAATTGTTCCGGCCCCCTGAGGCCGGCGGAAGGAGACCAGATGAAACTGTTCCGCTGCCAGATCTGCGGCGACCCCTACCTGGGCAGCGAGCCCCCCAGCTTCTGTCCCTTCTGCGGCGCGCCCCAGAGATACATGGTGCCCGCGGAAGCTTACGAGGACCGCAACCTGGTGCCCGACCTCAGCCCCATCTCTCGGGAGAACCTGGAGACGGCCCTGGCCTTGGAGGTGGCCAACGCCGGCTTCTACTTCTGCGCCTCCAACTGCGCCAGGGATGCCTTATCCCAGGCCATGTTCAAGGCCCTGGCCAAGGCCGAGTCGGAGCACGCCGCGGTAATCTCCAAGATCCTCCGGGTCCCCAAGCCGGAGATTATCCCGGACACCAAGGCCTGCAAGAAGGACCCCCGGGCCAACTTCGGGGAAGCCCACGGCCGGGAAGAACGGGCGGTGGCCTTTTACCGCCAGGCCGCGGCCGCCGCGGTGGAGGACCGGGTGCAGGAGGTCTTCACCGCGCTCACCGAGGTGGAAACCTACCACATCGCCCTGTCCGCGGCCCGCAAGTGAGGTAAGGACCTCAAGCCTGCTCCTCTCTCAGGGCCTCCAGGGCCTTCCGGGCCGCCATCTGGGCCGCGGCCTTCTTGCTGCGGCCTTCCCCCCGGGCCAGGGGCCGCTCTTCCAGGCACACCTCCATGGTAAAGTGCCGGGCATGGCCGGGGCCGCTTTCGCTCACCAGGTGGTAGGAGGGGGACGCCTGGTAGCGGGTCTGGGTAAATTCCTGCAAGGCAGTTTTGGCGTCTTCCCCCAGGAGGGCCTCCGGGGGCACCATCAGGGGCCCGAACCAGCGGCGGGTCAGTTTCGCCGCGGCCCTTAGGCCCCCGTCCAGGAAGGCCGCGGCCAGGACCGCCTCCAGGGCGTTGGCCAGCAGGGACGGCTTCTCCCGCCCGGCCTGGCGCTCTTCCCCCCGGCCCAGCAAGAGGTGGCCCCCCAGGCCCAAGTCCCGGGCCAGGGCCGCCAGTTGCCGGGCGTTCACCAGGGCCGCCCGCCCCCGGGACAGGTCCCCTTCCGAACTCTCGGGGAAGCGGCTTAAAATCAGGCTGCTCACGGTCAGGGCCAGCACCGCGTCCCCCAGGAACTCCAACTGCTCGTTGCTGGGACCGCTGCCCGGGTTCTCGTAAGCGAAGGAGCTATGGCGCAGGGCCCGGTCCAGCAGGGCCAGGTCCCTGAAGCGGTGGCCCAGGCGCTGGGCCAGCTCCTGCAGCTCCTCTGCCCGTCCGGGGGGTAAAACCGCATGGGGTTCTTCCTCCGGCGTCTTTACCTTGCTTCCAGTCATCGTCCGATTCTACCACAACCACCGGGGGAATTCCCCCTGCCAGCCGCCCCCGGGGCCGAAGTGGCGGATTTTTCCCTAAGATTGCCGCCAAATTAGGGGATCCGGAGCCTGAAAATCAGGGATATCCTAATTCTCAAAAAAGGCCGGAAGCTTTAATTTACTATCACCCAACTGGGGGTAAATCGCCATGGAGGACACCATGCAGGCAATCATTCAGGTGATGGAATCGGCCCTGGGGGCCCGGGACCCCTATACCGTCAGCCACCAGCAGCGGGTCACCCGCATTGCCTGCGCCATCGCCGCGGAATTGGGCCTCTCCCAGGAGCGTCTCCGCTACCTGCAAATCGCCGGCACCCTCCATGACCTGGGCAAGATCGCGGTCCCCGGAGAGATCCTGGCCAAACCCGGGAAGCTCACGGACCTGGAATTCGCCATCATCAAACGCCACCCCCAGGTGGGCTGCGACATCATCAAGCCCTTGAATTTCCCGGCCGTCACCACCCAGATCATGCTGCAGCACCACGAGCGGCTGGACGGCTCCGGCTATCCCCTGGGCCTGAAGGGGGAAGACATCCTCCTGGAAGCCCGCATCCTGGGAGTGGCCGACGTGGTGGAGGCCATGTGCTCCCACCGGCCTTACCGCCCGGCCCTGGGCCTGGAGGTGGCCCTGGAGGAAATCTCCCAGAACCGGGGGATTCTTTATGACTCCATGGTGGTGCAGGCCTGTCTCAGGCTCTACGCCGACAAGGTGGGCGAGCGCCATCCCTTTGGGCTCCCGGACCAGGGCCGGGCCGCCAGCCATGTCCTGAGGCAGAACCTGGCCTCCCAGGCCGCCCGGCAGACGGAGAAGGAAGGCTCCGCACTCTTGAGCCTGCGCCGCTTCGTCAACGGCCAGCCCTGGTTTCTCATGCATGTCTTTATCGCCATGGTCCTGGGCGGGATCATGCTCATCGGTACGGGGGGGATTTAGGGACGGAGGGCTCCTGCGCCCCACGCTAACTTTCCGCGCCCTGATCCCCCCTCCCCCCCTGCCATTAAGGGGGTTTTTTTCTTTTCCTTCCCGTCAGCCTCCTTTGCCCTTGACTTTTCTCCCGGATCAGATATCATCCTTTTTATCGCAACTTAGTCTCAATAAATAAAAGCCGTGGACACGGAATTACAAATCTTCCGGGAATATATCCGGCATCGGGGCCTCAGACGCACCCCGGAGCGGGAGCAGATTCTCCGGGAGATCTTCCAGACCTCCGGCCACTTCCACGTGGATGGCCTTTACGTCAAATTGCGGCAGCAGGGCATCAAGGTGTCCCGGGCCTCCATCTACCGGGCCCTGCCCCTGTTCATTGACTGCGGCCTGATCCGGGAGGTGGAATTCTCCCGGGGCCAGTGGCATTATGAACACATCTACGGCCAGGCCCATCACAGCCACCTGCTCTGCCTGGGCTGCGGCAAAACCGTGGAATTTGAGGAGCCGGGACTCAAAGCCCTGGAGAAAAGGCTGGCCCGGCTCTACGGCTTTCGCATCAAGGGCCACCAGCTCAAGGTGCAGGGCTACTGCGCCTCCTGCCAGGGGGCGGAACGCGGCCCCTGGGGCCCGGAATTGAGGGAATAACTACTTGATCATGAAACCGGAAATCGCCACTCCGGACCTGTCCTTGGCCGCGGTCCCTTCGGGCCGGCGGGTGCGCATCACCGGCTACCGGGGCGGCAGGATGCTTAGGGCCCGCCTCCTGGCCCTGGGCCTCAACCTGGGCCGGGAAGTGGACGTCTTGCAAAACAACCGCGGCCTCATCATCGTCGGCGTTAACGGCGGCCGCATCGCCCTGGGCCGGGGCATCAGCCAGAAGATCCTGGCGGAACCCGTGCAAGAGCACCCTTGAGGCAGAAAGCTTTTTGCCCAGCCCCCCATGGAAGATAACAATTATTATCCTAAAAAAGGCTTGCAATTATTCAAAGCAATCGCAGGGGATTGGCATAATGTATGTCTGGATCCATTCGGTGATAATTGGTGGAGTTATATATTGGGGTACAAAGATGCTGCTGATGTTTTAGTTGAATATTATGGTACTCTGAAAATCAGGCCTCAATATATAATCTACCCAAATAATATTTCTTTATAGGCACTTTCTCGAATTACAATTAAAATTAATAATTAAGAATGGTTATGAATTGGGATACCAACTTTTGCGTGAATTCCAAAAATATGAAAAATGTCATGATATTGGTGAGTTATGGGAAGAATGTAAGAATATAATAATGAAAAGATGGCCTAGCGGGCCAACTGAACCAGTAGAAGCTGTTCAAGAATCTATCCAACAATTCATGGAAATCGACCCAACTTCTATTCATTTCAGATATCCATTTCTAAAAGATGGTTCCCATTCACTCCCTGAGAACTTTACAATTATCAATTTAAGACATCTTTCAGAAAATATGACAGTGATAGGAAATTTCCTTAGTGGGATTTGTGAAGATATTTCTGTAGAATTGGATTATAAAAAAAGTAACGAGAATGATTTTAGTAATGATTATTAAATATGGCGATTCTCAAAAATTTAATTCCCCCTCACCCTAGCCCTCTCCCCCTTTGGGGGAGAGTGGATAAAAAAGAAACTCCTGTAATGCTCCCTTTAATAAAGCGGGAGAGATTATTAATAACTCCCTCTCCCCCCGCTGGCGGGGGGAGAGGGCTGGGGTGAGGGGGGGTAACAAGTAACAAATTGAGCTCTAATTACAGTATATTATGCATATCGCCTGGCGAAGTATATTTGACATCCTGACCTAATTTTATACAACCCTTATCTCCCAGCTAATGGCCACATTCCAGCCCCCTGTCCCCCCTGAGGCCCTCCCCGAGTCCCTGGAGACCCTGGAAGGGGTGGTGGAGCGCCTGACCTTCGCCGACCCCGAATCCCACTACGCGGTGGTGCGCCTCAAGGTCAAGGGCCGCCGCCACCCCGCCACCGCGGTGGGGCCCCTGGCCGCGGTCAAGGAAGGGGAACTCCTGCACCTCAAGGGCCGCTACGAGGTGCACCCCAAGTGGGGGGAGCAGTTTCGGGTGGTGTGGTGGTATGCGGTGCTCCCCGCCACCGTGGCCGGCATCAAGAAATACCTGGCCTCCGGCCTGGTGAAGGGCATCGGCCCGGAGCTGGCCCACCGCCTGGTGTCCCACTTCGGCGCCGAGACCCTGAAGGTCATCGACGACCATCCGGAGCGCTTGACCGAGGTGCCGGGCATCGGCCCCCACCGGCTTAAGCAGGTGCGCCTGGCCTGGCAGGGCCAGAAGGACCTCCGGGAGGCCCTGGTGGCCCTCCAGGGCCTGGGTCTGGGCCTGGGCAACGCCACCAAGATTTATCAGGCTTATGGCGCCCAGGCCATGGAGGTGGTCACCACCAACCCCTACCAGGTGGCCCTGGACATCCAGGGGCTGGGGTTTTTCACCGCGGACCGCCTGGCCGCCCGCCTCAACCTGGACCCCCAGGCCCCGGCGCGCCTGGCCGCGGGGCTGCTCCACGTCCTGGACGAGATGGCCGGGGACGGCCACGTCTATGTGCCGGAGGACGTGCTGCACCACCGCACCCAGGAGCTGCTCCAGGTCCCCGGGGACTGCCTGGGGCCGGCCCTGGAGCGCCTGGCCCGGGAAGGCCGCATCAACCTCCCGGAGCTCCCCGAGGGCCGGGGGGTGTACAAACGGGCCGCCTGGGTGGCGGAAACCGGCGTCGCCCAGTCAATGGGGCGCCTCCTCACCACCCCCGGCGCAACGCCGCCCCTGCACCTTGAGGACTTGCTGGCCAGGGTAAAGCAGGACCGCCGCCTGGAGCTTTCCGGGGAGCAGGCCCAGGCCGTGGCCGCGGCCCTCAAGGAAAAGGCCCTCATCATCACCGGGGGCCCCGGCACCGGCAAGACCACCATCATCAGCTGCATCCTGGACCTGTACCGGGGTCTCGGGGCGCGCATACTGCTCATGGCCCCCACGGGCCGGGCCGCCAAGCGCCTCAACGAAGCCACCGGCGCCGAAGCCACCACCATCCACCGGGCCCTCGAGTTCTCCCCCCAGACCGGCGGCTTCCGGCGCAACCCACAAGATCCCCTCAAGGCCGAGGCGGTGGTGGTGGACGAGGTCTCCATGGTGGACACCTACCTGATGCACCACCTGCTGCGCGCCGTGCCCCCCGCGGCCCGCCTCATCCTGGTAGGGGACGCGGACCAGCTGCCCGCGGTGGGCCCGGGCAACGTCCTGAAGGATCTGATTAACTCCGGGACCTTGAAGGTAGTCCGCCTCACCCAGATCTACCGCCAAGCCCGGGAGAGCCTCATCGTAGTCAACGCCCACCGTATCAACCAGGGAGAGTTCCCCATCCTGCCCCGGGAGTTGGGCCGGGGTGACTTCGTCTTCCTGGAGGCGGAGGAGCCCCAGGCCGTCCAGCGCCGCCTGCTGGACCTGGTGGCCCGGGAGCTGCCCCAGCGCTATGGCCTGGATCCCATGCGGGACCTCCAGGTCATCACCCCCATGCACCGGGGCCCCCTGGGCGTCCAGACCCTGAACCACGAGCTGGCCAACCGCCTCAACCCCCAGGGGGACCGCTGGGCCTGGGGCGGCCGCTTCATCCGCCGCGGCGACAAGGTCATGCAGCTCAAGAACAATTATTACAAGGAGGTCTTCAACGGTGACATCGGCCAGGTCTACGGCTTTCTCCCGGATACCGGGCAGCTCCAGGTGGAGTTCGACGGCCGCCTGGTCACTTACGACCCGGCGGAGCGGGAGGAGCTCACCCTGGCTTACGCGGTGACGGTGCACAAGTCCCAGGGGAGCGAGTTTCCCGGGGTGCTCCTGGTGCTCAGCACCCACCATTACCTGCTCTTGGCCCGGAACCTCTTGTACACCGCGGTCACCCGGGGCCAGCGCCTGGTAGTGCTGTTGGGCAGCAAGCGCGCCTTGGGCATGGCGGTGAAAAATGACCGCCCCATCCGGCGCTACTCCCAACTGGCCAGCCGCCTCCGGCAGGCCCTGCCCCCGGGTAAGCACGGAAAAAATCTTGACATTTCTTAACCGCAAAAGCACAATCTAAAAGGAAAGAGGGGGGTTGTGGTGGTAATGGACCTGTTCACCGTTTTGGAACAGAAACTGGAGGCGGTATTGGGCCAGACCGCGGCCCTGAAAGAAGCCAACGTCGCGCTCAAAAAGGCCCTGGAGGAAAAAGAGCAAGCCCTCAAGGACGCGGAAGGGGCCCTGGCCAAGGCGACCCAGGAGCGGGAACTGATTCGCCAGCGCATTGACAAGATCCTGAATCGCCTGGCTGTCTTAGACACGGGAGAATCGGCATAGAAGCGGAGCGGGAGCCCACGCCGGTGACGGTGGAAATTCTGGGGCGGATCCTGACCCTGCGCGCAGCAGTCCCCCCTGAGGTCTTACAGCATGTGGCCCAGGTGGTGAACGAGCACCTGCGCCAGCTGCAGCAGGCCCACCCCGCCGGCCACCCCACCGACCTGGCCATCCTGGCCGCACTTAACCTGGCATGCGAATGCCTGGAGATTAAGGAGGATTATCAGCAACTCCACGCCGAAGTTGAGGAGCGCTCCCGGCACCTGATCCAGATGCTGGAAGCGCATGAATCCCAAGCCCCCCCGGGGCCATAAAGGCAGGGCCACCTTCGGGGGCCCAGCCGGCGCCCGGGGAAGGGGTGAGGCTGGAGGCGAGGAAAACAGGGAACACCAGCTTATTCCGGGCGGAACAAAAAGGCGCACCGGTCAGCAATATTGACCCACGCACAGATTGCACGACTATTTAAACGCTGCCGGGAACTCCCGGGAGGTCAATAAGCAAGGAAATTGAGGGGGTCCAAAGGATACGGTACTGATAAATCCTCATCGGCCTTTTAAGACCTGGTAAGATTTGATTAACCCGCCGGTCGCCAGACCGGCCCTTAATGCACCTTTTCCGCCCTGCTGCCTGTTTTCTGACGGCTCGCTGCCGCCGCTCGCCGCCATTTTATCTCACGCCCCACTAGTCAGTCCTTTCCGGCCCCACCCCTGGGTTGGCGCCGGGTCGGAGCGGTAAAGATATAAGGTCAAGGAAAATCAAATGGATATCTTAAAATACATCATGATGGATATTTTCACCATCATCGCCGGGTTTGCGGCAGGCTTTTTCTACCGCAAGCTGGTTATTGAACGAAACCAGGCAGCCCTGGAAAGCCTGGGGAAAAAGATCCTGGACGAGGCCCGCAAAGAAGCGGAGGCCGTTAAAAAAGAGGCCAATCTCCAGGCCAAGGACCAGTTCCTGCAGATGAAGGGGGAGTTTGAAAAGGAGACCCACGAGCGCCGCCAGGAGATGAACCAGCTGGAGCGCCGGCTGCTGCAGAGAGAGGAGCACCTGGAGAAAAAGGAAGGCCTGCTGGACGAGCGGGAGACGGAGCTCACCAAAAAGCAGCGGGACGCGTCCCAATTGGAGGAAGAGTCCCAGCGCCAGGCGGTGCGCTACCAGCAACTGGTGGCCGAGCAGAACGCCCGCCTGGAGCAGCTGGCGGGCATGAGCGCCACGGAGGCCAAGGAGCAACTGCTCCAGGCCATGGAGCGGGAGATCCGGGCCGACGCCGCCCGCATGGTGAAGCGCATCGAGACCGAGGCCCGGGAACACGCGGACCGCAAGGCCAAGGAGATCATCGGCCTGGCCATCAAACGCTACGCCTCCGACTACGTGGCCGAGCAGACGGTGAGCGTGGTGCCCCTGCCCAATGAAGAGATGAAGGGCCGCATCATCGGCCGGGAAGGCCGCAACATCCGGGCCCTGGAGGCAGCCACCGGGGTGGACATCATCATCGACGACACCCCGGAGGCCGTCATCCTCTCCGCCTTTAACCCCGTCCGCCGGGAGGTGGCCCGCCGCAGCCTGGACCGCCTCATCTCCGACGGCCGCATCCACCCCGGGCGCATCGAAGAGATCGTGGAAAAGGTCACCCAGGAAATGGAAGTCAACATCCGGGAGGCAGGAGAGGAAGCGGCCTTCGACGCCGGCGTGCACGGCCTGCACCCGGAGCTCATCAAGCTCCTGGGCAAGCTCAAGTACCGCACCTCCTACGCCCAGAACGTGCTGCAGCACTCGGTGGAGGTCTGCTACCTCTG
>Ga0315268_10008111_pt1 | contig 11002 bp, 8 predicted proteins | sample C1_top_MG_FD_204535 | JGI IMG/M metagenome (GOLD analysis project Ga0315268, IMG submission 204535) | Sediment microbial communities from Yellowstone Lake, YNP, Wyoming, USA - C1_top | ecosystem: Environmental > Aquatic > Freshwater > Lake > Sediment | place: USA: Wyoming | collected 2017-08-01 | reverse complement strand
CCTCTTCCGCCTGCCTGCGCTCGGTGATTTCTTGTTGGAGCTGAATATTTTGCCCCTCCAGTTGTTTTTGCAGGCGGCACACCGCAAGGTGCTTTTCAATCCGGGCCAAAACCTCTGCCGATCGGAACGGTTTAGTGATGTAGTCAATGCCACCTGCATTGAATCCTTCCACTTTGTTTGCGGTCTCATCTAGGCCGCTGATGAAGATCACGGGGATATTGCAGCTCTGCTCGTTGGATTTCAAATGACGGCAGACTTCGTAGCCGTCCATATCCGGCATTGTCACATCCAGCAGGATCAAGTCAGGCGCCTCTGCTTCCACCGATTGTAATGCCATGCGCCCGCTGTCGGCAGGACGTACCCGATAGCCATTATTCGTAAGGATATCTGTCAACATGTCAGTGATTTCAGGGAAATCATCAACAACCAGAATTTGGGGTGGATTCTCCTTTCGCAATTCCTCAGCCTGATTATTATCGGATTCTCCTGCTTTCAATTTAGCATCCATCTGACCCATTTTCCCCGTCTTACTTTTTATTAGATTTTCTTTAGTTATATTCAATTGATAAGAACTTGCTTTTGCGTGGATTGAGGATACGGAAAGGGGTCTTGTGTGTCAAGAAGATTTTATAACACACAGATGGATGGTATGAGGAAATTCGTAGAGAACGACCGCTTTGCCCAACACCTTGATGTCGAGATGCTGGAATACGGACAGAGACCACCAATGGTTGCGTTATCATAGCTACCGGTCCAGCGTCATCCGTACCAGTTTCAGAAGTTCTGTTGGGGAGATTGGCTTGCAAACCACAGCAGCATTTTCATCGAGCAACGCCTTCTGACGGACCGCGTCAGGGGCATAGCCGCTCTGGAAGATGATCTTGATATCTGGTTGGATCGTCTTAATCTCATTATAGGCCTCTTTCCCGGTCTTTTTCGGCATGATTATGTCGAACAGCAGAAGCCGGATAGTGTCTTTGTTCTCTTTGTACTTGTCGACCGCGTCCTGGCCGTCATGCGCCGTGATGACCTTGTATCCGAAATGTTCAAGCACGTTCCGCATCAGGTTCCTGACGCTTTTGTCATCCTCCGCAAGCAGGATGGTCTCGATGCCTCCTGTGGGACGCTCTTCCGTTGCTTTAATCTCTTCATGCACGCCCGCTTCGATAAGCGGCAGATAGATCTTGAAGGTGGTCCCACGGCCCGTCTCGCTATAGACATCGACATACCCTTCATGCTGCTTAATGATGCCGTACACAACGGCAAGTCCCAGGCCGGTCCCCGTGCCCACCTCTTTGGTGGTGAAGAAAGGTTCAAAGAGATGCTCCCTCGTGGCCTCATCCATGCCTATGCCTGTGTCCGAGATGGTGATCAATGCATAGTTGCCGGGTTTCCCGTAACCATGGGCGGAGATGAAATTTTCATCGAATCGTGTCGGCTCCGTGTTGACCGTGAAGAGGCCTCCCGTTGGCATGGCGTCCCGGGCGTTCGTCGCGAGATTCATCAGGACCTGTTCAAACTGGTGCGCATCACCGAGGACCGGCATCGGATTTTCAAAGAGCGTTGTTTCACATTCGACATCCTCTCCAATGATCCGCTTCAGGAACTTTCCGACCTTCCTGATGATTCTGTTCACGTCCATGGGCTTTCTTTCACTGATCTGCTTCCTGCTGAACAGAAGGAGGTCCTTCGTCAGCTGCGCCGCCCGGTCCCCTGCCTCGAGGATCTGCTCTATGCTCGCCCGCTGAGGGTCGTCCTTTCCCATGTGCATCAGGGTGTATTGCCCGTAGCCGATGATGACGGTAAGCATGTTGTTGAAATCGTGGGCCACACCGCCGGCAAGGGTCCCGATGGATTCCATCTTCTGGGACTGGCGAAGCTGGTCTTCGAGCTTTTTGCGCTCGGTGATGTCAAGGGTTGTCCCGATCAGCCCGCTGACGGCTCCCTGACTGTCAACGAAAACCGCCTTGTTGAAGATGACATCGCGTAGCAGGCCATGCGCGTTCTTTACCTGAGACTCGTATTGCTGTACCTCCCCGCTCTCGAAAAGCTCGACATCCTTGGCGTGATGGATTTCCGCAAGCTCCGGCGGACTGATGTCGAATACGGTCTTACCGATCAACCGCTCCCTTGTTTCGCCGAAGAATGTCTCAAAAGCGCTGTTGAATCCAAGGTATCGTCCATCCCTGTCTTTATAGAAAACCGGAATAGGGATCGCATCGAGCAGCGTGTTCAGAAAGGCCGCGCTCTCTCGCAACGCCTCTTCGGCGTGTTTGCGGTTGGTGATGTCGGCAAAAGCCGTGACCGCTCCGATCGAAACACCGGCGCGAATGATCGGCTGCGACCAGTATTCCACGGGAAAGCTAGTTCCATCCGAGCGCCAGAACACCTCATCATCGGCATGAACTTCCTTCCCCTCGCGATAGGAGCAATAAACCTTGCAGTCTTTCGAATGATAATGGGTACCGTCGGACTTCGTATGGTGTATGAGCGGGTGGATCTTTTTGCCAACGACATCCTCCGCTCGGTCATACCCAAGGAGCCGAAGCGCAGCCGGGTTGCAGAAGGTGCAGTTCCCTTGGAGATCGACGCCGTAGATTCCCTCGGCAATGGAATTGAGGACCAGGGCGATGCGTTCTTCGCTGGCCTTCAGATCTGCAGTGCGGTGTTCGATCCCATTTTTGAGAACGCGGTTCCAGACGAACAGTACCAGGATCAGCAAACTGAGGCTCCCGGCTGCAATATAGAAATACCGCAAGAAAAACCCATCGACCAGCGTTGAGCCGAACCAGGTATTTTCGATTTTCTTTTGTTCATCCGGTGAGATCCGGTCAAAGCCATCTTCGATCACTTTCAGCAGTTCGGTATTCCCCTTTTTGACGGCCCGGTGAAATTCGCCGATATTCAGGGGCGGGGATTGTTTGTAGTGATCAACGATTCCGAATTTGTGGAGATAATAGAGCGCCGGAGGGGTGTCTACAACGAACACGGTCACCTTGTGTTCTTTGGCCGCACGGACGATTGCTTCATAACTATTAAAAAGCAGAAGGTTGCTAACTCCTTGTTGTTTCAGAACATCGACTGCGTCATCGCCGCTCTTTGCGGCCACGACGAAGTCTTTCAACGAAGCGGCGTCGGAAATGCCGGATATCTCCTTGTTGAAGAATGCGGAAACTTCCAGTCTTGCATAAGCTTTCGAGAAGTCGAGCCAGCCACTTCGCCCTTCGGTCTTGAAGATCGTGTCAATAACGTCGAACTCTCCGGCCTTCATCCGGCGCAGCGCTTCATTCCAGTCCATGGCGGTGAGCTCCACCTTAATACCTGCCTTCTGCTCCCAGAGCTTCCACTGGTCAATTAGGATGCCCTGAAGCTCACCGGCGCTGTTTTGAAAGACATAGGGAGGGTAGGTGTTGTCCATAACCACTTTGATGGACTGTGGGCGGGAAGCGGCATGCGCGCCCAGGGAATGCAAGAAAAGAACGAGAATCGCGATGCGGATCATAGCGCTGACAAAAACGAGTCGTTCTTTCATAAAGCGCCCCCGAAAAGGTTTATTCGGCGCAATAGTAACGCATACCATTCTGCCAAGGAGGGTGAAAGCTTTTTCATGGGCACGCTCCCGTTACGTTGCATCGTTACCTAATATCCGATGATATGATAATCGTATGCTTAGGAATTCGCGTTTATTATTAATAACACAGAATAACTTGATATGTCCACTCAGTTGAGAAACAGGTAAATATTTGAGGATTTTCTCCTTGACATTTTTCCGCTATTGATATGTGATATATTACAGATGCACGCAGGCAAATAAAATAGTAAACAGAAACTAATGGTTACCCTATTTTCCGCGGTGAGAGGCGTCTCGCCGGATGAAACTCTCTGTGGAGAATGCCATCCGACGATGGCGGGAGGTGGAGATTTTTCTTTAACCGTTCGATCAGTAAGGAGGAAGTCATGGAAATACGGCGTATTCAATGCTTGTCCGTCGGTTTGGTATTATCGCTTGGCCTATTCCTGACGCAGGCCCAGGCGGCCGACAAACCGAAAGATTATCCCAACAAGCCCGTCACGATTCAGATCGGTTTCGGCGCCGGCGGGAGCAGCGACGTGGGGGTGCGCATTCTGGCAGAATCCCTCAAGAAGATCATCGGGCAGCCCGTCCTGGCGGAGAACAAACCGGGCGCCGGAGGCCAGATACTGTGGACGGATTTCAAGAACAACGCCAAGCCCGACGGCTACACGCTGGCATTGGTCAACATCCCGCAACTGCAGACCATCGTCTTCGACCCGGCACGCAAGTCCCTCTTCACCATGAAAGACTTCCAACCCGTGGCAAACCACGTGCAGGACCCGGGCGCCATCCTGGTCAAGCAAGATAGTCCCTACAAAACACTGGAGGACCTGCTCAACGACGCGAAGGCACGGCCGGGCCAGGTAAAGGCCTCCACCACGGGGATCGGAAGCGACGACCACCTGGCGGTCTTGGACGTTGAGCGCCGGGCAAACGTCAAGTTCAACATCCTCCATCTCCAGGACACCCCGACGGCCTTGACAAGGGTCCTGGGCGGCCACACCGATGTGAATTTCGACAACGTGGGCGGCTTCCTGCCGTCGGTGAAGTCCGGCCTGGCAAGGATCCTGGCGGTGATGATGGACCAGCGGTACCCGGATCTTCCGAACGTCCCGACGTTCAAGGAACGGGGTTTCGATCTCGTCTCCTCCTCGACCCGCGGGTACGTGTTTCCCGCCGGGACCCCGATGGAGATCGTGAGATACATGGAGCAGTCCATCAAGAAGGCGATGGCTGATCCGGATCACATCGCACGGATGGAACAGGCCGGGCTTACCCTGAAGTTCATGGGCGTCGAGGAGTTCGGCAAGTTCCTCGAAAGTCAGAACGACCGCGCGAAGCAGCTGATCGGCATGTACCGCAAATGAGCCGCGTCAATACCATCGTCTGGGGGATGCTGGTCGCTTTCGGGGCCTTCATCGTTCATGAGTCGCTGGACCACAACTACTATGGGAGCGATTTCGGCCCGGGCCCGGGGTTCTTCTCCTTCTGGCTGGGGATCCTGTTGATCGTCTTGTCCATTTTCCAGATCGTCATGACCTGGCGCCGTCCGGCGGAACCTCTGCCGGACGGTTTCATCCCGGATCGGGAAGGCGTCAAGCGCATGTTGAGCATCATGGCTGCGCTCGCGGCGTCGCTGTTCCTGATGAATTATCTCGGCTTCAGCCTGACCATGATGGGATTCTGCATCTTCCTGCTGCGCAGACTGGGGCGGCAGTCCTGGTGGCTGACCCTCATCCTCTCCGCTGTGGCCAGCTTCGGCATGACATACCTGTTCGAGCTTCTGCAGGTGATGCTGCCGAAGGGATTTTTAGGATTTATTTAAAGGGAGGAGGGCGCGTGGAGGCATTTCACCATCTGATGACGGGGTTCGTGACGGCGATGTCACCGATGAATCTCTTGTTCGCCACTATCGGCTGTGTCCTGGGGACGTTGATCGGCGTCCTGCCGGGATTGGGGCCCGCGGCCGGGACGGCGCTCCTCATTCCCCTCACCTTCAAGCTCGATCCCACCGCGGCCATCATCATGCTCGCAGCCATCTACTACGGGGCGATGTACGGGGGAACCATCACCTCGGTCCTCATCAACGTCCCGGGTGAGGCGGCGAGCGTCGTGACCTGCCTCGACGGCTACGAGATGGCCAAGCAGGGACGGGCCGGGGCGGCCCTGGGGATCGCGGCCATCGGATCCTTCATCGGCGGGACGGTGGCAACCTTCGGGCTCGTACTCGTGGCGCTCCCGTTGACCCGCTTCGCCCTGAAGTTCGGCCCCACGGAGTACTTCTCGCTCCTCCTCGTCGGCCTCTCCCTGGTCATGGGCCTGGCCGGAAAGTCGTTGGCCAAGGCCCTGGTAATGGGGATTATCGGCCTGATCTTCTCATTCGTCGGGGTGGATCCCGTCGAGGGGGCGCCGCGTTTCACCTTCGGCATCGCGCCCCTCATGGACGGTATCCGCTTCGTCCCGGTGGTCATGGGATTCTTCGGCATCGGGGAGATCCTGATCAACGCGGAGAAGTCGCTGACGGGCGTGATGGCGGGTGGAGGGAAGGTTTCGTCATTTTTCCCGCGACGTGACGAATGGCGGATCTCGATCACCTCAATCCTCCGCGGCACGGGACTCGGGTTTTTCCTGGGGTTGATTCCGGGGACGAATTCCGCCGTCGCCTCCTTCATGTCCTACGCCATCGAGCGGAAGGTCTCGAACCACCCGGATAAGTTCGGCACGGGCGTCATCGAGGGGGTGGCGGCGCCGGAAACGGCCAACAACGCATACGCCAATGCCGCCCTGATCCCGCTCTTCACCCTGGGGCTCCCCGGGTCGCCGACGATCGCCATATTGATGGGGGCGCTCATCATGAACGGGCTGACACCCGGGCCGCTCCTGTTCTCGCAGCACGCTACCTTCGTCTGGGCGGTCATCGCCAGCCTCTACATCGGCAATGTCATCCTGCTGATCCTGAATCTGCCGCTCGTCGGCTGGTGGGCGAAGCTTCTCATGATCCCCTATAACATCCTGATGGTGTTCATCCTGGTCTTCTGCATCATCGGGGCCTACAGTCTCAACAACAGCCTCTTCGATGTCGGGATGATGATCATCTGCGGCCTGCTGGGGTATCTCTTCAAGAAACTCGACTTCCCCTTGGCCCCGGCGATCCTCACGCTGATCCTGGGCCCCCTGATGGAGCGGAGCCTGCGCGAAGCCCTGTCGAGCTCCCTCGGCGACTACACGGTTTTCTTCACCCGCCCGATCTCCCTGTTCTTCCTGGTGCTGGCAGCGGTCATCCTGGCCACCTCCGCCTGGCAGGCCTGGCCATCGGCCATCCGCGAGGAGAGCAAAGAGGCCGAAGTATAGAAAAGGGGCAAAAATGGTAATCATACGGGACCCGCAATTCCGGCTTGACAAGCGGTCCCGTTACTGATATATCACATATCACATACCAACCCACAAGCCCAGGAGGTGAACAATGCAATCCGAGATCAGTCGTTCCCAGGTATCACTTTTCACCACACGAAAACCGGAGAATCACGCCGGCGCTCGCCGGGCTAAAACCGGCACCCTGCAGGATCTGCGGCACAGTCCTCGGCAGTGCGGATGGATACTGGCCGTAGCCTGCGCGATCCTCATCGGCGCCCTGCCGGCCGGGGCGCAGGAGTGGCCGACCAAACCCATCGAGGTGGTGGTCGGTTATGCCCCCGGGGGTGGAACCGACATGGTGGCCCGCGCCATTGCCGACGTGGCTGCGAAGTATGTCGGCCAGCCGCTGGTCGTCAACAACAAACCCGGGGCCACCGGCATCATCGGCTCCCAGTATGTTTTTAACTCGAAGCCGGACGGCTATACGCTCGTCGTGGCGGGGGGGAGCGAGACAGTCTCCGTCCCTCACTTCAAGAGCCTGCCGTTCAATCCCATTACCGATTTTGATCCCGTCATCCGTCTCATGGTGGAACGGATCGGATTCTATGTGAAGACCGACAGCCCATGGAAAACGATGAAGGACTTCATCGCGGATGCCAAGCAGAATCCCGAAAAGTACAGTTATGCCACCGCGGGCCTCGGCGGTATGCACCATGCAACCATGCTGGTGACGGAAAAACGCACGGGCATCAAACTGACCCACGTGCCGCACAAGGGGGGCGCGGAAACGCTCACCGCCCTGGCCGGCGGCCACGTAAACGTGGCGATGGCCTCGCCCAACGAGGCCTACGCGTTGGTGCAAGGGGGCCGGGTGCGCTGCTTGGCCATTTCGGCCCTGGAGCGCTCACCGACGGAGCCGAACGCGCCGACGATGCGGGAACTCGGTTATGACGTCTATATCGACAACCAGAAGGGGTTCGTCTATCCGAAGGGCGTACCCCAGCCGATCCGGCAGAAGTTCCACGACGCCGTGAAGAAGGCCTACGACGATCCGCAGTTCAGGGCGAGCGCCGACAAGTTGAAGCTCGAGTTGTCCTACTTGAACGGGGAAGATTTCCGGAAGGCCCTGAAGAGCATGTACGATCAGATCGGCGATTCGGTGAAGAAGTAGCCTTGAACGCATTCGGGGAAGCAAAACGCATGAACGTGGATCGATTTCTCGGGGCGGGGGCCATCCTCCTGGCGATACCGGTTGCCCTCGCTTCATGGGGATTTGGGGTGGGAAGCCCCAAATCCCCCGGCGCGGGCTTCTGGCCGCTCCTCATCGCCCTGGTGATGGCGGGCCTGGGTCTCACGCTCATCCTGCGTCCGACCCCGAATGCCGGGAGAGAGGCCGGGGAGTCGCGCTGGGGAAGATTCGGCATCTCCCTCGTGACGCTATTGTTCTATGTAGCCGCGATCGAGCCGCTCGGATACCTGTTGGCGACGGCCGTCATGCTCCTGGCGCAGCTCCGCTGGGTGGAGAGCCGCTCCTGGCGCTCGAGCATCGCCATCGCGCTGGTGACGGCGGTCGTTTCACTCATCCTTTTCCGGGTCCTGCTGAAGGTTTCTCTCCCCGCCGGCGTGATCTCTCTGCCCCGGGGCTGGTAAGACCGACCCGTATAAGGAGTGACTTTGGATACCATCGGCGCCCTGTTCCACGGATTTGCCATCGCCCTGACCCCCGGGAATCTTCTCGCCGTATTCCTCGGAGCCTTCATCGGCACGGTGATCGGCGTCCTGCCCGGCCTCGGGCCCACGGCGACCCTGGCGCTCCTATTGCCGATCACCATCGGCATGGATATGGTCACCGCGCTCATCATGATGGCCGGAATTTACTACGGCGCGATGTACGGGGGATCGACAACCTCCATCCTCGTCAATATCCCCGGCGAGGCCGCCTCCGTCGTCACCTGCATCGACGGCTATCAGATGGCCCGGCAGGGCCGGGCGGGGCCGGCGCTCGGGATGTCGGCCTTCGGCTCGTTCATCGGCGGCACCCTTAGCGTGGTGGCGGTGATGCTGATTTCTCCCTTTCTGGCGGAAACCGCCCTGAAGTTCGGGGCGCCGGAGATGTTCGCCCTGCTCTTCTTCGCCTTCATCTGTATCGGCGGACTGACCGGCCGCTCCCGGGCGCAGGGCCTCCTCATGGCGACCGTCGGGCTCCTGTTGGGGGCGATCGGCACCGACGACATCCAGGGGGTGGACCGCTTCACCTTCGGATGGCTCTACCTCCAGGACGGCATCGGTCTCGTGCCGCTGGCCATGGGGATCTTCGGTCTCGGCGAGATTCTCTACAACATAGAAAAACGGGAGGCCCAGGGAGCGATCCTCGAGACCCCGAAGAGCCTCCTGCCGACAGCCGAGGACTGGAAAAGATCGGCGATGCCCATCGCGCGGGGAAGTCTCCTCGGCTTCGGCATCGGGATCATCCCCGGCGGGATGCCGGCGGTGGCCTCGCTCATGAGTTACGCAGTGGAAAAACGGGTTTCCCGGCGACCGGAGGAATTCGGGCACGGGGCGATCGAAGGGGTGGCCGGCCCCGAGACGGCCAACAACGCCGCCACGGCCGGAGGGTTCGTGCCGCTCCTCACCCTCGGCATCCCCACGAACAGCGTGCTGGCCCTCATGCTCGCGGCGATGATGCTTCACGGGGTCACCCCGGGACCGCTCCTGCTTCTCAAATGGCCGGATGTCTTCTGGGGAGTGATAGCCAGCATGTATATCGGCAACGTCATGCTTCTGGTCCTCAACGTACCGATGATCGGTCTCTTCGTCCAGATCCTCAAGGTTCCCTACGGGATCCTCTCCCCCTTGATCATCATGTTCATCATGCTGGGGGCGTATGCACTGAGAAACAGCGTGAGCGACGTCCTGACGACGATCGTGTTCGGCTTGGCGGGATACCTCATGAAACGTTTCGGCGTGGAACCCGCCCCGCTGATCCTGGCCTTCGTCCTGGGGCCCATGCTGGAGAACAACCTGAGCAAGTCGCTCATCATGTCCCATACGGGCAACCCGCTCTTCTTCTTTTCGCGGCCCATTTCGGGGGTTCTCCTTTCGCTCGCCATCCTGGTCCTGATCTATCCCCTGGTCCGATGGACCTGGCGGCGGTGGGTGCGGGCTGCTTCGGCTTCCGGCATCTCCGGGTAAAGGAATAGTGTATGCCTCGACAGAATCTGCAGTTAGGAAAATTGCTCCCCGCACCGTCCCTGAAAGAGATGGCCCTGGCGACCATCAAGGAAGCTGTGCTCGCCCAGAAGCTGGAACGGGATGTGATGTATACCGAAGCCGCGCTCACGGCTGAAATGGGCATCTCACGGACCCCCGTGCGGGAGGCCCTGATCCACCTCGCCTCCCGGGGATTGATCACCTATTTTCCGCGCAAGGGCTTCAAGATCAAACTGCTGACGGAAAAGGATGTTCGGAATCTTTTCGAACTGCGGCTTGCCCTGGAGCTGGCCGTCATCCGCCACATCACCCCCGGCCTCACAAAAAAGGCCCTGGCCGATATTGAACGGGTCCGCGTCAAATACCAGAAGATTGTGCAAAAGGATGACCCGGTGGAATCGATCCACGCCAATATGGCGTTTCACTCCTGCCTGGCGGGCTTGACCGACAACTCCTATCTCATCAACGCCCTGGATGAGATCGGCGATCTGATCAATCTCGCCAGTGCCCGGAGCCTCGAGGTCGACTCGCGAACAATCGAGGCCCTTGAAGAGCACGAGAGGATCGTGAGCGAGCTCAAGGGAAAGTCCCCGGACGGGGCATCGCGGGAGATGGAGGCCCACATCCGCACGACCGAGGAGCGGGTGGTGGCCAGGATCCGGAATTCACAAGCCCGGCAATAGAGTAGCGGGCCAGTAAACCATGAACTCAATAATCATACGGAAGAGAGGAAGCAGCAGATGGAATTCAAGAAGAACAGCCTGAGAGAAAAGATCCGCCGGGGCGAGACCGCCCTGGGGACGGCGCTCTATAGCTTCAGCCCGGCGCTCATCGAGCTGGCCGGGTATACGGGACTCGATTTTT
>Ga0315268_10008110_pt1 | contig 11002 bp, 8 predicted proteins | sample C1_top_MG_FD_204535 | JGI IMG/M metagenome (GOLD analysis project Ga0315268, IMG submission 204535) | Sediment microbial communities from Yellowstone Lake, YNP, Wyoming, USA - C1_top | ecosystem: Environmental > Aquatic > Freshwater > Lake > Sediment | place: USA: Wyoming | collected 2017-08-01 | reverse complement strand
CGCTTCAAGTCCGAAAAAGAGACTTGACAAGATTTAGGACATCTCAGAATGACAGACTGAACGGTTACTGGCCGACGAGCAGGTGCGCGAGAGGTCACGCGAGTGATGGAAAGGAGGGCCATATGTTAAAGCAGCGAATATCTGTTCATCTGATTCTTGTGCTTGCACTCGGGATGGTCATTGGCGGGTGCCGGGCCACCAACAATCCACCCAGGGCCATCACCAATCCCTGTGTGGCGGGCGGCAAGAATGACGCGGCCTGCAATGTGGTCCAAGGCTATGGCAGGAACGACGTATCGCCGAATGTCGCAGGCGTCACGATCAGCGGCGGAGGCGGTCCGGATTTGCCTAATCGTGTGACGGGTGACTATGGGGCGATTGGCGGCGGCCTGGATAATAGCGCGGGCGACCGGGCGACTGTTGGCGGCGGATCGTCCAACGTCGCCAACGGGTTTCGCGCCGTGGTTGGAGGAGGCAGCAGCAACACGGCCAGCGGCGCTTACTCGACTCTGGCCGGCGGCGAAAACAACCTGTCGAATTACTTTTACACGACGGTCGGCGGGGGCAACAACAATACGGCCAGTGGCCGTCTCGCCACCGTCGGAGGGGGCTCTGGGAATATGGCCAGTTTCACGCTGGCCACCGTGAGCGGAGGCGGCAACAATACCGCCAGCGGGCTGGAGTCAACCATCGGGGGAGGGTCACGCAATCGAGCCGACGGCACCTATGCGACGATCAGCGGCGGCACGGGCAACGTGGCTCCCAGCCTGGATGCCACAGTCGGCGGCGGCTCCGGCAACGTCGTCACAGGTGACGAAGGGACCATCGGCGGCGGCCTGATCAATCGTGTAACCGACAAGTTCAGTACAGTGGGCGGTGGCCAGTCGAACATGGCCGGCAATGCAGACGATGACCTGCTCAATGCAGAGTACAGCACGGTCGGCGGAGGCACGGGAAACCAGGCTCAAGGCCTGGCAGCGACTGTCAGCGGTGGCGAGAGCAATGTCGCAAGTGGTCCTTTTTCTGCTATACTGGGCGGCAGGTCAAATCGGGCTGCGGGCGCTTATAGCGTCGCCGCCGGACGCCGCGCCAACGTCATGGCGACGCACGACGGCGCTTTTGTGTATGCCGATTCGAGCGATTTTGACTTTGCCTCGCAGGCTGCCAACGAATTCGCCGTGCGCGCAACAGGCGGGGTACGCCTGGTGACGGCGATTGATGCCGGGGGCAATCCGACGGGTGGCGTGCGCCTTGCCGCAGGGAGTGGGTCATGGGCAACGCTCAGCGACCGCAATGCCAAGATCAACTTTGCTCCGGTAGATGGCCGCGAAATCCTGAAGCGGGTTGCGGGACTGCCGATCACGACCTGGAGTTACCGAACGCAGTCGCCTTCGATACGACACATCGGTCCCATGGCCCAGGACTGGGCCGCTTTCGCGGTAGGCGAAGATGATCGGTACATTAACTCTGTGGACGCGGATGGAGTTGCGCTGGCTGCCATTCAGGGGCTGTATGAGGTCGTGCAAGACAAGGACGCTCAAATCAATATGCAGCAACAGCGCATCGAGGCGCTGGAAAACGAGATCGCGGCCCAACGGAATCAGATGGCTGTCATAGAAGCTCGCTTGACGGCCATAGAGACGAAAGGCGGCCTCGCATCGCCGCTTGCCGCCCAGCCGATCAACTGGCTGACGATTGGGGGATTGGGATTGATCGGCGTGCTGGCGATACGACGCCGGCGCGCAGAGAGATAACCTATCGAAACCGCACTCTTGCGGCGAATCGGACACCCGGCCAAGTTGTTCGAGCATAGATAGGCAATACAGATGGTCACAGAACTGGCGCTTTCGAAAGCGAACCGGCTCGTACTCGCACAGGCTTTCAGGCACAATCCACGGGTGGATCTCGGCATCGAGTGTGTCATTGAAGGGCAAATGGGGACCGCTTTCGTGGATGCGCCCCAGAACCCGACGGCTTTTCGAATTGTACAAGGCCCATTCTGGTACCTGGCTGGCGAAGCCAGGACCCCCGGCGGCTATGGGATGGTGAAGGATTTGCCCGCTCATACCTGGCTGATGCCAGCGCCTCCGGATTGGGTGCAAGTGGCGAAGGAAATCCATGGAACAAGTCTGCTCGAGTTCAGCCGGTGCAGCTTTGCCGCCGATGGACTCTCGCTGGGGTATCTTGAGAAATTGCTCGACCGATCCAAGTTTCGAGACGCGATAGAACCGATAGACGTGAGGCTGGCGTCCCAGTTCAGGCGAGATTCGGAGAGCTATGTGGATATATCGGCGTTCGATTCAGCGGAAGATTTTGTATCTCGTGGGATAGGGTTTTGCTTGCAGGTGAGAGAGCGTGTTGTCGCAGCAGCGTTTTCGTCGTTGGTGTGCAGCAAAGGGATAGAAGTGAGCATTTTCGTGGAGCCAGAGTATCGGGAACGCGGAGTGGCGACCGCATTGGGGAGCAGGCTGGTGATGTATTGTTTAGAATGGGGCTTGGAACCACATTGGGATGCAGCGAATCTCGAGTCGTGCAAGTTGGCGGAGAAATTGGGGTACCGGCGGAGCGGAACGTATATGGCTTATTATCGGGAGGAGTGAGGTACCCGTTGAGGCAGGTGGAGCGAGGCGGGGACGGGGCGGGGGAATCCCGCCCCTACGCAAGCGCATTGTGAGTATCTTGCGCACTTGTTGTTGACAGGGCGTTGGTAAGCCAGTATACTCTGCGGCCAACGTAACAGATCGCTTGGGAGAACATCAATGGCAGATAACCTCGTGGAATACTTTGCAGCAAGGCAGGGCGAGATTGTGGCATTGCTGCGCCAGCTCGTGGAGATAGAGTCGCCTTCGGGCGACAAGGCGGCGCTGAACCGGCTCGGAGAATTCATCGGGGAGCGGTTGCGTGATGTGGGTGCGAACGTCGAGGCGGTGCGGCAGACGCGCATAGGCGATCATCTGGTAGCGACATTCGGTAGTGGAAACGCCGCACCCATCGTGACGCTCTGCCACATGGACACCGTCTGGCCGGTGGGGACGCTGGCGACGATGCCCTGGTGGGAAGAGGACGCCAATCCCGCCGAGCTATTCGGGGGCAGGCTGCGCGGGCCGGGCGTTTATGACATGAAGGCCAGCACGGCAATGCTGATCATGGTGCTGCGCTACTTGCGCGCGACGCGGACGCAGCTCTCGCATCCTTTGCGAATGCTCTTTACGACGGACGAAGAGACCGGCAGCGAGACCTCGCGGGCGCTCATCGAGGCAGAGGCGAAAAAGGCGGCGTTGGTGCTATGCCTGGAGCCGGCGCTTTCGAATGGGGCGCTCAAGACGTTCCGCAAGGGTACCGGCAATTTCACGATCACGGCTTTTGGACGCGCCGCGCACGCGGGGGCCGATCACACTAAAGGCGTCAACGCAATCGAAGAGATTGCGCGGCAGATCACGGCGCTGCACCAGATGACGAATTATGCAGTGGGAACGACGGTCAACGTAGGCATGGTCTGGGGCGGGACGGCGAGCAACGTAGTGCCTGACCGGGCGCAGGTCAAGGTGGACTTGCGCGTCGCGACCGCTGCCGAAAGCGAAAGAATCGTCAAGGCGATCCAGAGCTTGCGGCCGCAGTTGCCCGAGGCGCGACTGGAAATCGTCGGAGGGCTGAACCGTCCGCCGATGGAGCGCACGCCACAGATCGTCGCGGCGTTCGAGCGGGCTAGAGCGATCGCGGCTGAGATAGGGCTGGAACTGCGGGAAGGCTCGACGGGCGGCGCAAGCGATGCGAATTTCGCCGCACCGCTCGGCGTGCCCGTGCTGGATGGGCTGGGAGCGGTGGGCAACGGCGGGCACTCGGTAGACGAGCACGTGATCGCTTCGTCACTGCCGGAGCGGACGGCGCTGCTGGCGGCGATAGTGACGCGGTGGTAATTAAAGCAGAATGCGGAATGCTAAATGATGAATGAGGTTTTTCGTCACTCGTCATTGAGCAGACCTGGAGGAGAGAACGCCATGCAGATTCAAGAGGTGCCATTTTGCACGACGGATTGGAGCAATGTCATTCCGACTGAGCACCCCGGCGAGACGGGCGTAGCGTGTTGGCGGACGCTGGAGGTGGGCAATATTCGGGTGCGGATGGTCGAGTACTCGCCTGGATATGTGGCGGATCATTGGTGCAGCAAGGGGCACGTGCTGCTGGTTTTGGAAGGCGAGCTGGTGACAGAGCTGCAGAACGGGGAGGCGCATATTTTGCGGGCGGGCATGAGTTACCAGGTGGCAGACAATGCCCAGCCGCACCGCTCGCGTACTACGACGGGCGCCAAGCTTTTCATTGTGGACTAGTGTGTGGGCGGGCGCAAGGCCCGCCCCGGCTATTGCCCACGATGTAGAGCGGCGCCGATGACCTGTGTTACCTCCGGCACATTCTCTGCAAAAGCGCGCAGCAAGCCATAGTTGCCGGCCATCATCATATCGCCATAGGGTGAGGCAAAGTATGGGTTGAGCGCCGGGCCACGAATCAGAGACCAGCGCGGGCCGGTGACGGTCAGGAAATCCAGCGGCGCGGGCCGCGTATCGAGCATCAACGCGCCGTGGCCCATATCCGCAAACACTTCTTGATGGGTGATCGTCCCCGCCGCGAGCTTGCGCAGATACATCTCCAACTCTTCGCGTGTCAGTTCCCCGGTGTGATGCTCGAACACACCTTCGATGCCTTGTGGTCCAAGCCGGAAGGCCAGTGTATGAAAGTTGCCCACGTTGGCGACAAGCTGCTGCGGCTGAGTGTGAACACGCGGGTCTTCTAATGCGCCCAGGACGGCGGCGGGCGCTGTATCCATGAGCAGCATCGGCCCGTCAAAATCGGCGCTCTGGGCCACCGCCTCAAAGCGCGTCATGCGAGCGGGGATGTCCTCGCGCCGGAAGGCGAAGCGGGACAGTTGGAGGACGGAGGGCGGCAGGCGGCCAGCGGGCTGCGGTTGGGGGCTAATTCTCTCGGCGATGTAGTCAAAGCGGAATTGGCGGTCGCTGTAGCCGGGCGGGGCGTTGCCGTGATCAAACACGGCCACAGCCAGCGCGTCCGGTTCGAGCGACAGGCCGAACGCGGCGAACGCCGCGCGAATCGCTCCCAGGTCCAGGTCACGCATGTGGATGGCGACCATGTCATCGCGTTTCGCCAAGGTGGCTGCTTCGCCTTCGCCGACGAGCCGGATGCCCATGTGCTTTTCTACCCAGTCAAGCTCGTCGTTAAAGGTGCGGGCCGCGCTGGGAGTGGCCAGGATCGGCAGCCTGGCTTGTACGTGAGCCTCGGCGGCCCAGGCGCACGGCCCGCCGCCCATCATCACGCCAGAAAGGACGATGCCCTGTCGGTTCGCCGTGGCCGCGCGGATGCGCCCGGCGACGAGCATGGTCGGCGAGGGCATGACCATTTTAAGGCAGTTTTCGATTTCCTTTTCGCTATCAAAGAGCAGAATGTCCTGGGTCCCTGTCCCAACATCCACAGCCAGAATCTTCATCTCACTTGCTCCGGTGTCGCATATCACTCACCTCTGCACTTCTCACATTCTACGATTATACCATCGTCTGGTCAACGCCTGCCGATCGGTGGGAAGGCGTCATACACGGCGGCGGTGAAGGATGTCACTTTTCGCGTGATCGCGACACTTTCCGCAAAAACGGGCTTGTGCGCGACTTGCAACAATGTTTGCGTTTTGTAAAAATCTGCCTTATAATATCCTTATCTATTAACCAACGGGGGAAGTCCCATGGAACAGCAAGCGGTTCAAGCAGAAGAAAGGAGGCAATCAGCCGCAGACAACTCTATCGGCGAAGGCCATCCCATGCAAGGGCTCTTGGACGCCAGTTATCAGTTCAAGGACATTAAACGGGGGGAGGTGCTCACCGGCACCATCGTGCGGATCAGTCCCCAAGAAATCTTGGTGGACGTTGGCTCCAAGTCTGAAGGCATTATTTCTGGTCGTGAATTGGAGCATCTGCCGCCGGATGTCCTGTCTGAGCTCAAAGTAGGTGACGAAGTCATGACGTTCGTCATCAGCTCTGAAGATCGCAACGGCAACATTGTGTTGTCGCTCTCTCGCGCGCAGGCGGAAAAAGACTGGCGCGAGGCGGAAGACTTGTTCAAGAGTCAGGATGTTTTTGAAGGTCAGGTGGCCGGGTTCAACAAGGGTGGGCTGATCGTCAAGGTCGGCAAGGTGCGCGGGTTTGTCCCGGCTTCACAACTGGTCACCCTGCACGGCGGCGGCAAACCGGAAGAAGCGGCCGAAGGCGAAGGGGAAGAGGCGGGCCGGCCTGAGGAGCGATGGCAGCCGTTGGTGGGCAAAAAGCTCCAGCTCAAGGTGATTGAGATGGATCGTTCCCGCAACCGGCTGATCCTCTCTGAGCGGGCGGCCATGCGCGATTGGCGCAAAATTCAGAAGGAAAAGCTGCTGTCCGAGCTGCACGAAGGCATGCACCTCAAGGGCAAGGTCATCAGCCTGGCCGACTTTGGCGCATTCGTGGACTTGGGCGGCGCCGACGGCCTCGTGCACCTTTCAGAGATCTCGTGGAAGCGCGTGACACATCCGCGCGAGGTCCTCAAGGTCGGTCAGGAGGTCGAGGTCGAGGTCCTGAACGTAGACCACGACCGCAAGCGCATCGGGCTTTCGCTCAAGCGTTTGGAGCCAGACCCGTGGAGCCTGGTCGAGAATCGTTACAAGGTAGGCCAGCTCGTCGAAGGCACGATCACCAAGCTGGCCAAGTTTGGCGCGTTTGCACGGATCAAGGACGACGACCAGATCGAAGGATTGATCCATATCTCGGAACTCTCAGATGGCCGGATCAATCACCCGAAAGAGGTCGTCAAGGAAGGGCAGATATTGACTCTGCGAATCATCCGGATTGACGCGGAGCGGCGGCGATTGGGACTCTCGCTCAAGCGCGTAGATCAGGCCGAGTATGCCGAGGCGGACTGGCGGCAAGGGTTGCAGGACGCATTGGAAGACGAAGCCCCACCGGCAGAGGACACACAGGATCAGACCCTGGAGCAGGGAGCATCGTTGCCAACATAGTCTTTTTCGGTTGAAAACTGAAAACTGTGGTATACTGTAGGTAGAAAGGAGCGCCGGCCAGATTTGGCTGACGCTCCTGTGTGCAACATGGGCTAGAGTGAACGAAACGCAAATCGGGTCAAGGTGAATAAAGGGTAAGTGGAGGAGGATACAGTGTCAGGCAAACTAGATCGGTTCACACAGCGGGCACGTCGAGTTTTGGCGCTGGCGCAAGAAGAAGCCGAGCGCATGCATCACAATTACATCGGGACAGAGCATTTGCTGTTAGGATTGATGCGCGAGGAGAGCGGGGTGGCCGGGCAGGTGCTGCGCAAGCTCGGCGTTCAGCCGCAGCGGGTGGTAGACCTGGTCGAGCGGGTCACGGGGCCGGGCCGACGCACGCCGCAAAGCAAAGTAGACCTGACGCCCCGCACCAAGCGCGTGATCGAGCTGGCAGTAGAAGAAGCGCACAAACTGGGCCATCACTATATCGGCACAGAACACTTGCTGTTGGGGTTGGCGCGCCAGGGCGACGGCATGGCGATTGACATTCTGCGCCAGCTGGGCATCTCGCCAGAGCAGATTCGCCGCGAGACGACCCGTACCATGCAGGAAAGCCCGGTGTACGAGGGTGAGGCGCAGCCCGGAACCAGCAAGCCGCAAGAAAAGCGCAAGTCCAAGACGCCGTTGGTGGATCAGCTTGCCACCGACCTGACCTCGATGGCGGAGCAGGGCAAGCTGGACCCGGTCGTGGGGCGCCAGACCGAAATCGAGCGTGTGATCCAGATTCTTTCACGCCGCACCAAGAACAATCCGGCGCTCATCGGCGAGCCGGGGGTGGGCAAGACGGCGATTGTCGAAGGGCTGGCACAGAAAATTATCACCGGCGACACACCCGAGCCGCTGCTCAACAAGCGCCTGCTGCAACTGGACGTAGGCAGCCTGGTGGCGGGGACGATGTATCGCGGCCAATTCGAGGAGCGCCTCAAGCGCGTGATCGAGGAGCTCAAAAACAGCGATACGATCCTGTTCATTGACGAGGTTCACATGCTGGTGGGCGCCGGCGCCGCCGGCAGTGCGGTAGACGCCGCCAACATCCTCAAGCCGGCGCTGGCGCGCGGCGAATTGCAGTGCATCGGCGCGACGACGCTGGAAGAGTATCGCAAGCACATCGAGTCTGACGCGGCACTGGAGCGGCGCTTCCAGCCGGTCATCGTCGAGGAGCCGACGGTTGACGAGACGGTGGACATCCTCAAGGGCGTCCGCAGCCGGTACGAGGATCACCACAAGCTGCACATCACCGATGAGGCGTTAGACAGCGCAGCACACCTGGCCGCTCGCTATGTGCCCGATCGCTATTTGCCGGATAAGGCGATTGACCTGATTGACGAGACGTCGGCGCGTGTCCGAATGTACAAAGCGCCGCAGGCGCGTGGGCTGCAAAAGGCGTTCAGTGAGCTCAAGGCCGTCCAGCGCGATAAAGAGGCTGCGTTGGAAGAGCACCGCTACGACGAGGCTGCCAATTTGCGGACGCGCGAAGAAGCGCTTCAGGAGCAGCTCGAGCAGTTGCGCCTGGGCTGGGAACAAGAGTCGAGCGGCGTCCTGGTCAAGCCGGAGGATATTGCCGAAGTCGTGGGGATGTGGACGGGCATCCCCGTCAGCCGCATTGCGGGTGAAGAGTCCGAGCGGCTGATGCACATGGAAGAAGCGCTGCATAGTCGCATCGTGGGGCAGGAAGAGGCCATCACGACCATTTCGAAAGCTGTGCGCCGCAGCCGTGCAGGCCTCAAAGATCCCAAGCGGCCCATTGGCTCGTTCATCTTTCTCGGTCCCACCGGCGTGGGCAAGACCGAGCTGACCAAGGCGCTGGCCGAGTTTTTGTTCGGCAGCGAGGACGCGCTGGTGCAGCTCGACATGTCCGAGTTCATGGAGCGCCACACGACGGCGCGGTTGGTGGGCGCGCCTCCCGGCTACGTAGGCTATGAGGATGCCGGCCAGCTGACCGAAGCGATCCGCCGCCGGCCTTACTCGATTGTCGTGTTCGACGAGATCGAGAAAGCACATCCCGAAGTTTTCAACATGCTGCTCCAGATCATGGAAGAGGGACACCTTTCGGACGCGCGCGGCCACAAGATAGATTTCCGCAACGCGCTCATCATCATGACGAGCAACATTGGAGCCGAGCTGATCCGGCGCAATACCAGCCTGGGCTTTATGCCCAAGCGCGATGAAGCCCAGGAGGCTGAATCTTCTTACGAGGTGATGCGCGCCAAGCTCCTGGACCAGCTCAAGAAAGAGTTCCGCCCCGAGTTTCTCAACCGGCTGGACGGGGTGGTGGTGTTCCGCGCGCTGGGCAAGGAAGAGATCAAGGAAATCGTGACGCTGGAGCTGAACAAGGTGCAGGGTCGACTGAGCGAACATAACATCAAGCTGGAAGCGACAGATGCGGCCAAGAACTATTTGGCCGACGAGGGTTACAATCCAGAGTTTGGCGCCAGGCCCTTGCGCCGTGTGATTCAGAACCGCGTGGAAGACGCGCTATCGGACGGGGTGCTTTCGGGCAAGTTCAAGGCCGGCGACGCAGTCCTGGTAGACCTGATCGAAGGCAACCTGGACTTTACTGCCAAGCCGCGTGAAATTGTGCCACAGGCGCAACCGGGACTGATAGGGGCGCTGCCGTAAAGCAGTGGTCAGTGATCGGTGATCAGGAATCAGTGATCAGTCTAGACCTCCGAGGTTTTCGAGACTTCGGAGGTCTTGTTTTGTTGACACTCCCGGCGCGCAATGCTATACTCACCATCACCCAACATGGAGGTTTCTAGGCGATGACGGACTATTCTGCATCCGAAATGATGGTTGTAGCCGCGGCGCGGCTCTTGCGCGACGGCGACGTGGTATTTGTCGGCATCGGGTTGCCCAACCTGGCCTGCAACCTGGCGCGACGCACGCATGCTCCGAACCTCAACTTGATCTATGAGGCGGGCGTGGTGGGCGCGCAGCCTGCGCGGCTGCCGCTTTCGATTGGCGACCCGTGCCTGGTTTCCGGCGCGGCAGCCGTGTGCTCAATGTACGAAGTGTTTGCGTTTTACTTGCAGCGCGGCAAGATTGACGTGGGCTTTTTGGGCGGCGCGCAGATTGACCGTTTCGGCAACATCAACGCCACCGTCGTCGGCCCATACGCCAAGCCCAAAGTGCGCTTGCCGGGGTCGGGCGGCGCGGCCGAGATTGCGGCCTGGGCGAATCGCGTGTATTGCATCACGCCGCACCAGGCACGGCGCTTTCCGGCGCGGTGCGACTTTGTGACGAGCGCGGGGTTCCTGGGCGGGCGCAAGGAGCGCGAGGCGACGGGCGTGCGGGGCGGCGGGCCGCTGGCGGTCGTCACGGACCTGGGCGTGCTGGAGCCGGATGAGACCGGCGAATTCGTGCTCGCTTCGCTGCACCCGGGTGTGACGGTCGAGCAGGCGCAAAAGAACACGGGCTGGCCGCTCAAGGTGGCGGCCGATCTCCGAACGACGCCCGCGCCGACGGATGAAGACGTCCGTTTGCTGCGTCAAGAACTCGATCCACAAGGGATTTACCTCAAGAGCAAAGGTGGTTGATGACCCAGTGAGGGTAAGGCATGTCAAACCAACCTCCCTTTATCCACGCAGCCGGATCACACCATGAGATTGGCCTGACGATTGGCCATCAGATGGCCGACCTCATTCGCCAGCAAGTGACCGTTTACCAGGCGATCATCGAACAGGACACTTCGATCAACATTTCATGGCAGGAAGCTGTGCTCCAGGCACGCAAGTACCTGCCGTTCGCCGAAGAGTTTTACCCGCAGTACGTGGAAGAGCTGGTCGGCGTTGCCGAAGGCTCCGGCGCCGACTTTGGCGACCTCCTCACGCTCAACACGATGGAAGCCATCACCTCGGATGCTCTGTTTCTAAAGTGCACCAGCCTGGCGGTGGGAAGCGAGGTGACAGAGAG
>Ga0315268_10008109_pt1 | contig 11003 bp, 9 predicted proteins | sample C1_top_MG_FD_204535 | JGI IMG/M metagenome (GOLD analysis project Ga0315268, IMG submission 204535) | Sediment microbial communities from Yellowstone Lake, YNP, Wyoming, USA - C1_top | ecosystem: Environmental > Aquatic > Freshwater > Lake > Sediment | place: USA: Wyoming | collected 2017-08-01 | reverse complement strand
CTCATCTGCCGTCTCTCAAAGCAACGGCCTACTATCAAGAGCAGAAGAAAGAGTTCGACTCCGATCTCTCTGCGCCTGCGGGCCCCGGCATGAAGATCGTTTCCTCGAGTGAAACCTTCTCAGACGTGAAGAGGCAAGGGATTTCCGCTCAGCAACTCATTTCGACGTCAAAGGATAGATTCTCCATGCTCGGGTTTGAATATTATCGTGAGTCGATCGGCGGCAGCAGGAGGTCAAACACGACGTTGTTGCTCAACGACACTACGACAATCTTCGCGAAAGAAGATCGTACTTCCACCGTTCCAAAGAATACACTCGACGCAATCGGAGTCTTCCTCTCAAACGAGCTCGGCATTCGTGACAGGTCGGTTGTCACGATTGGCGCGCGCTACGACTATTTTCGAACAAAGACCGAAAAGACCTCAGATTACCTGGACACCAGGCTCTCGCCGCCTCAGCCATTCGAATCACTGACACAGGGCCTGAGCGCTGCCAACGGGAGTTTGGGAATAGTCTACAAGCTCACGGATTACATGAATCTTGTTGGAAATGCGGCCACCGCCTTCAGGGCTCCGAACGCGGTCGAAAGATACTTTTACGGAATGGCTTCTGGGACGGAGTTTGTCATCCCGAACTACGATCTCAGGCCTGAGAAAAGTGCCAACACAGATTTAGGAGTCAAGCTGAGCTCCGCAAATTTTGGTGGATCGGTTTCATTTTTCCAGAGCTGGTTTCGAGACTTCATAGACCTCGAGGCGACCGGCGATTCAGTGGTACTGAGCCCGGGCCAGTCCCTGGACGTCTGGCATTACGTCAACATAGAAAAGGCGCAGATACGTGGAGTCGAAGCCGAGGTCGACGGGAACCTTCCCAGAAACTTCTTCGGCTCATGCAACTTCACCTACACCTACGGGCAGAATACAACGCTCGATCAGCCACTCTTTGTCTCGCCTTTCAAACTTGTGCTTGGGCTTGGATGGAGAGACAGGAGCGAAAGAATCAGGATCGAAGGCAACGCGAGATACGTGGCAGAGCAAAACAGGGTGCCGAAGGATTCACGGGGCAGGTTCATAGACCGGCTGCCCACGCCAAGTTTCACCGTGCTCTCCTTGGGGAGCTCTCTGAAACTGTTCAAAGGGCAGACGCTTGCAATAAAAGTCAACAATCTGACAAACAAGACCTACAGTGAACCCTACAATGCCAGTAGCCCATACAATCCCGTGCTTGAACCCGGGCGGAACCTGGTGGTAAGCTTGAACTCGACATTCTAGGAAGTCAGCGGCGTCTCAGGCAGCGGCATCATTCTAGGAAGTTAGCGGCATCTCCGGCAAGAAAAGGCCGGGACATGAGTGGAATACTGGCACAACAGGGCAATGAAGCGTCAAGACACAAAAGCCTCTATCCCAAGGAAGATCCCCTTTTTCGCCAATCTATCCGACGCGGAGCTCCACGCGATTTCATGGAGATTTAGGGAGCGTCGCTTTACTGCCGGAGAGTACGTCTTCCGCGAGGGCGAACCTTCCTCACATTTGTACACTATCAAGAAGGGATGCATAAAAGTCTTCAGAGAATCTCCGGAAGGACAAAGAAGAGTGCTGGAAATTCTCTCGGCGGGCGACGTCTGCGGAACAAGCGGTCTTCTTTCGGGAACACAGATTGCCACGGCGCAGGCCGTTGAGGACACGGAAGTGCACGCCATGTCCAGGGAGGATTTCCTCTATCTCCTCGACACGAACAGAGGGCTCGCGAAGGAAATCATTGCTTTTCTGGGAAAGAAGCTGGTGCAGCTCCACGAAATGATTATCAACTTCGCATCGGGCAGAGTGGAGCAGAGGATCGCTTCGCTGCTCCTCGGCCTTTCTGAGAGACACGGCTCGCCGGTGCAGGTGAGTGGTGTCAAGCGAGGTTCTCGGCAGGGAATCAGGATAGATCTCCGCCTCACACGGCAGGACATAGCGGACATCGTTGGCACGACAGTTGAGACTTGCATCCGCGTGATGGGCAAGTTTCGACGAAACGGGATCATCGCGTCAAATTCGAAGGAAATCATTATCACGAATATCGAGGGTTTGAGGCAGGTGCTGAGGCGGCCTGAGTGATGGCGGTCCAAGATTGCCAAGCTGCGTGATGCGCTTTTTGCTTGTTTGACAGGCACTTTCCTGATATAATCCTGCTCTCTTTGTTCCAGCATGTTTGATTAATTCGCTGCTCATCTAACGTGCCGGAGAACACATGAAATCCGCATCTGTCCGTTCCAATCGCACCGCTCTTGTATTTATCGCGATCGCAGTTCTATCAAATCTACTTGTTCCTCGCGCGGCAACGGGAGAGTGGCAGAGAGACGGGATGCCGATTTGCACGGCCCGAGGCAGCCAGGGATCCACACAGATCGCCCCTGACGGGGCTGGCGGCGCACTCATAGTTTGGTCAGACAACAGAAAGGGATACGGTAATTATGACAGCCTGGACATTTATGGTCAGAAGGTAAGCGTGAACGGTGAAACGCAGTGGGGCCTCAATGGGGTTCTTGTTTGCGGGGCACTTGGAGACCAGGTGTCTCCCGTTGTGTGCAAGGACGGCGCAGGCGGCGCAATTATTAGCTGGCTGGACATTCACAGCGGCTCGCAATACAGAGTGTACGCTCAGCGCGTCTCTGCCGGCGGAAACGTATGCTGGGCAATTGGCGGCGTAGCATTATCGTCCGGCGACGGCGACGAAGGAAGCGTTCACATTGTTTCCGACGGACAAGGCGGCGCCATTATTGTTTGGGATCGATACTACAATTATTACACCGGCGTTCGTGCTCAGAGGGTCAACGCCGACGGAGATCTCCTCTGGGGGCCGGACGGTATCATGCTTGCCTCTGATGTCGATTCTCCGCCCGGCGTTGTTGCGGCAGAGGACGGGAGCGGAGGAGTGCTTGCAGCATGGATCTTGTCAGGCTGGGATGACGTGATCGCACAGAGAGTAGACGGCTCCGGGAACCTTCTCTGGGGGCCGGAAGGCGCTCCAGCCTGCACAGGATATCCTCCCAGTCCAAACAATGTGGTGATCGTATCTGATTGTGCCGGGGGCGCTATCGTAGCATGGGATGACATCCGCGCAGGTGCTTCTGCGATCTACGCTCAGCACATCAATGCGGGTGGCAATGTACTGTGGCCGGAGGGCGGTGCGCTTGTTTGCGGGGCCGAATATCCCGGTTCAATCGGACAAGAGTATCCGGCAATAGCATCTGATGGAGTCGGGGGTGCGATCGTCACCTGGTTTGACAGACCCTCCAACTCCGCATACTCCCTGAATATCTATGCGCAGCGCATCGACGGAGCCGGTGCGCTTGTGTGGCCGGGGAGCCGCGTCCCCGTCTGCACTGCTTCGGGAAGCCAGTGGCTTCCTCAGATAGTTTCCGACAAGTCCGGCGGCGCAATCATCACTTGGTCAGACGAGCGGGATGAATCGTACGAGGGAGATATCTATACGCAACGCGTGAGTGCAGGTGGGGAAGCTCTGTGGACCACCGACGGTGTCGCGATAAGCAAGGCTATTGATCTTCAGAAGAACCCTGTCCTGATCGAAGACGGTTCGCACGGTGCAATCATCGCGTGGGACGACCTAAGGACGACCGATTACTTTGACGTTTACGCTAGTCGAGTTGCTGCCAACGGCACGACGGACGTGGTTTTCGCAGAGGCGAGCGCAGTTGCCGGCAACGGCCACGTCACGCTTTCCTGGCAGACGACGGCGGAGGCGACCGCAAGGAGCTTTCGCATACAGCGGTCGGAATCGTTTGATGGAGAGTTTGCGACGCTTGATCTCCAAATAATCATGAGCTCGGCGCTATCATTCCATTGCACGGATTATTCTGTTCTCCCGGGCAAGACTTACTGGTACAAGATTGTGCTTGTGACTGGTTCGACAGAGGAATCCTACGGTCCGATAGCAGCGAGAATTGAACCGTCGCCGAAAGTGTTCGCAGCACATCAGAGCTTCCCAAATCCGTTCAATCCCGTTTGCACGATTCGATATGACATTCCCGCTCCTGTCGCGGCGAGCTTGCAGATTCTTGATGTTGAGGGCTCGGTTGTGCGGAAACTGCTTTCTGATGCTTGGCGCGAGCCGGGCGTGTACAGCGAGGTTTGGGACGGGAAAGCCGATGATGGTAACGCGCTGCCATCCGGTGTGTACTTTTATCAGCTCAAAGCCGGCGAGTTCGTGGCCGCGAGGAAGATTGTGCTGTTGAGATGAGCGCCCAGTAAAGGAGGTGACTCAACCTGGGGATTGATCAAGCCATGACTCGAAAATCACGATTACTCCCAAAGACACTTCTTTCTTGCGTCTTGCTTCTGGTTGTTGTCATCGGGCACGGGTGTGCGACCACGCAGGACCGGGAGTTCAAGCGGCGTTTTGTCGATGCCGAGCGAGAGGCCAAGGCCCGGCGCAAAGCCTGGGCCTCGGCCAAGGAACAGAACACTTTCTCAGCCTATGCCGACTACCTGGCTAAGTATCCCGGTTCCGATTCGGCGGCAAGGGCCATGTCGAAAATGATGGGCAGACTTGCAATAACTGAGGAGCCTCTGTTTCGGGTCGAGCAGCAGGACGGCTACACTCACTGCATTGTTAGTTCGGACGGGAAACGTCTTGCATTCGAGCAGTATATGCGTTCCCAGGGCCAAGGGCTTGACTATTCCAATTACACAAGGAAGGTGCGGGTGGTCAATGATGGAGTGAGCGGTGAGTGGTTTGACCGGGTCGATATGGGGGCCGGGTTCAGTCCCGATTCCAGGCATCTCGCGTACGTTGCCGTCAACGGCGACGAGAGCTGGATCGTTGTGGATGGTAAGAGGATCTTTTCAGGCAAAAATCTGGGTACTCCCCACTACAGTTCTTCCGGGTCTAAGCTAGTCTTCACCATGACGGAGCCCGACTCAGGCGGCAGCGGCAAAGGGAAGAATTCCTTCGTCGTGTGTGGGTTGAACGGTGAAGGCGAGATGCACAGCTTGCGCGGAGTAGTGGATATAAGATCGATCGGATTTAGCCAAAACAAAGATCGCCTTTGGTACGTTGCGGAACTCGAGGACAGCCCGAGCTCGCAGTGTGTCGTGGTCGACGGCCGGGTAGGGAAGCAGTATCGCTCCATCATCGGAGGCCCCTTGTTTTACCCTGATGGACAACATTTTGTTTATCTCGCTGAGTACGAGGCCGGAAAGGTCCTGGTTGTGGATGAGATCGAGGCCTGGACAAGCGGCGAGTACTGGTGGCACGTTGAAGACGGCTCTTTTGCCCTTGCAAAGGACGGTGTCAGGTGGCAAGAGGAAACAACGTCCACTGAAAATGTGACACGCGAGAAGGGGAATTTCGGGCCACAGTATATGGGACAATTGGGAAGTTTTTCGCCTCGCCCGCCCTCGGATGCATTTCAGAACCCGTCCAACTATCGTGTTTACGAGACACGGCCCGAGGAAGTGGAAGAAGCTCGCGCAGTCAAGATTGATTTATCTACTGCGATTCAGAAGCTTGACCCTTATCGATCCGCGAGTTGGGATCCTGCCGAGGAGGCAGATTTTGTTACTAACGCCGGATTCAACCTCGCTCTCCGGGGGATCTGTGTTCAAATCGAGAAGCAGACGATCTATGAGTACGACGAGCTCGCGTGCGGCAAGCGCATTGATTCATCGGACAGCTTCAGTTTCATTTGCAGAAAGAACAGGGACGTCCACAGGGTTCGAGTCCAAGCGCGGTAGGTTCTATCGACCAGCCCCGCCCGAGCGCAGGCTGATATTCCCTCAAGAGACTTCATCGTGTAGTATATTCACTCGCGGCCGGCGAAAGCTGCGATGTACTGGTACAACACGAAAGGAGCCGTCCAATGCTTTGGGTCACACGTTCTCACGTCCACGTTGACAGGGTCGCCTGTCCGTGGCTTATCAAGCGATTTGTGGATTCCGATGCAGAGTTCGCATTCGTATCCCTCTCTCGCATGAACCAGCTGGTCAACACCAAGAGTGCCATACCTTTCGATGCACCCGACGTCGAACTGGGTCACAAAGACGGAAAGTGTTCATTCGAGTCAATTATTGAAAAATACGGATTGACCGACAAGGCGCTGTTGCGTCTTGCCAAAGTGGTTCATGCAGCCGACAGCAAAGACTTGTCAAGTGACCCTCTCGCTGCCGGCCTCGAGGCGATAGCGGTGGGCTGCGGCCTGCGTTTTCCCGACGATAAGGAGAACATTGAACATCAATTCGAGGTCTACGATGCGCTCTATGCGTGGTGCCGATTAGAGACCGCGAAATCGTAACGTTTATCAAGCGACTGATCGATTGATGAGAACGAAAGCACAACTCTATGCTCTGTTGGCAGCGGCCCTCTTCGGTGTCAGCGCTCCGTTTGCCAAACTGCTACTAAGAAACCTTCAACCTCTGCAGTTGTCAGGATTACTGTATCTCGGCAGCGGTGTTGGATTACTCCTTTACAGAGTGTCACGGGGACTCGTTGCCGGACCGGGCCACAGACAAGCCGCTCTCAGAAAAGCTGACGTTGGTTGGCTAATCGGAGCGGTGATATGCGGAGGCTTACTGGCACCTGCTGTCTTGATGTATTCACTATCAAGAACACCCGCCGCTGTGGCCTCTCTTCTCCTAAACTTTGAAGCTGTGAGCACAACGTTTATTGCTGCCGTTTTCTTCAGCGAGCAGACAGGGAAACGTTTGTGGTTGGCCATTGCAGTAATTACGATCGCAAGTTTGATCCTGACGGTTGACAAAACCGGCGCGTGGGGGCTGTCGTTCGGCTCATTGGGCGTGCTCGCCGCTTGCTTTCTCTGGGGCATCGACAACAATTTGACAAGCCACATATCAGGAAAAGATCCGGTCATGATCGTCATCGTGAAGGGGCTGGGAGCCGGGAGCTTTGCGTTGGTGTTATCGTTCGGGATCGGCTCTTCGTTAACGTCATACTCGACTGTTTTCCTCGCCCTATTGCTGGGCTGCCTCAGCTACGGTGTAAGCCTTCTTCTGTTCATCCTCGCTCTCAGAGACCTTGGTTCATCGCGCGCCAGCGCACTGTTCGGCACCGCCCCCTTTCTGGGTGCAGTTGTGTCCTTCGTCGCGTTCCGCTACGTGCCGTCCACGCAATTTCTTATTTCGGTTCCAGTGATGCTGCTGGGAGCATTCTTGCTCGTGAGGGAAAGTCACAGTCACTTGCATCTTCATACCAATGTCGCACACGAGCATCCTCACACCCACGATGAACATCACGATCATGCACATGACGACGGAATCGAGCACCTCTCCGAAGAACATTCGCATGCTCACAAACATGAAAAACTTCAGCATGAGCACGAGCATGCGCCGGACATTCATCACCGGCACGAGCACCATTGAGGAGCGTCTACGCTTCTTTACAAGCCGACACAGCACCAGCTAATGGAACGCCTGCTAGTTTTCCGGGACAGGGTCAGGTATAATGGCTCTGTATCGAGATAAGTGAACCCGCGGCGAGACGGGGATGCCCGGGTGTCTTGAAAGGAGGATGGAATGAGAGTCAGAAAGATCTTTCTGTTTCTTATGTTTGTCGCCACGGCGCTTTTCTTGGCTCAAGGCCTTGATGCCCATGAACGGACGTGGCCTGGGAAGCGTCTCAAGAACCTTTGGCCGGAGGGAGACAAGTTCACATCCAAACAGGTGACGCTTAGCGCCGCACAAGTCGAGCATTTGGAGAAAGACGGCATCAAGCTGGGCGTCGAGGACAAGACCCCGACTTTCTATTTTGCACAGGTGAAGGACAAGGCAAGCGGGAAACTCAAGACGACTGGAATCATTCTTTTCGTCGACGAGTACGGAGCAAACGGCCGCATGGAGATCTCGGTGGGAATCACGCCAGCGGACGAAATAGCCAAGATAGCCATCTGGCAGCACTCGGAGAACAAGAAAGTGGTCCAGGCCGACTTCCTGGGGAAATTCGTCGGCAAGAAATATGGCGACTCTTTTGAGGCAGGAAAAGGATACCAGCCTGTACCCGGGGCCGAGGAAGCCTCAGAAGCCGTGGCTCGAGGAGCCCGAAAGGCCCTGGCTATCGCCGATGCGGTGTTCGGAAAAGAGGAGAGCGGGAAGTCCCCGGAGAAATAACCCGAACCGGACGAGCGGGCTGCTGTCACGGCCGATGATGGAACACGGGACGAGGAGGAGTCATTATGAGACTGCGATGGTTCTTGGCCATTGGCCTCGGACTTCTGATATGGGATTGCTGTGGCCAGGTCTGGGCCTTGCCCGCTTACCGACGGCTTTGGCAGAGAACCTACGGATACAACGTGTCCTGTGGGATTTGCCACGTTCGAGGCGGCGGTTCGGAACTCACAGGCTACGGCAAGGACTTCCAGCGTTTCGGGGCGACACCGGGTGCTTTCAAGGCGATCGCAGGCAGAGACTCCGACGGCGATGGCTTCAAGAACCTGGATGAAATCACAGCGAAATCTAACCCCGGAGATCCTCGATCCACCCCCACCAACCCCACAGACTGGCTTCAGCGCATCGAAGAATCCATGCTCCCTCTCGAGCAGCTGGGGAAGCTATTTCCGGGGGCGAAGATGTTCTCGTCCTTGGAGGGTACTCTTTCCGACCCACAGATCCAGCAGGTGGAAGGCCTGCTCGGTTCCAGGCTTTCGGAAGAGGATGCCGTTCCGACTTTTTACTTCGCTGTAGAGAAACAAGGGGACCGCCTCAAGCGCACGGGGGTTTCTTTGTTTGTCGCCCCCGCGGGCGCCAAAGACAAGCTGATTGTAGCAGTAGCTGTTGACCTGTCCGGGAAGGTGATTTCGGTGGTCCTGGTAGAGAACAAGCTGGACAAGAGGTTGGCCGAGAGAAAGTTTTTGGAGCAGTTCATCGGAAAATCGGCGAATGACCCTTTGATTGTGGGCAAAGACATTGAGCCCGTACCCGGGTTGGAGTCACCCTCGGCCATGGTTGCCGGCTCTGTCAAGAAGGCTCTTCTTGTCATCGGCACGGTGTTTTCCGAGAAAGGCAAGGGCCAATGAAGAAGACTGTATGCCTCTCCTGGCTGGGATTTCTGATCACCGGAACCTTGGCGTCAGCCCAGGAATTGAAACTGGGCGAGGAAGCTCCGCAGTCGATCGTCAAGGCTGGGTCTCAATACCCCCATGCCGCGTGGGCCCTGGGGCTCTTCTTGCTCTATGTTGCCCTCGGCGTCTGTCTTTTGGCCTTCCTCCTCTTCAGGAAGAAACGGCCCTGGAACCCGCCCCGGGGGCTGAAGTACTGGCCGGATAGCGCAAAGACTCTCATTACGCTGATGCTGATTGCCTACGGCCTCGTTCACTTGCTCGCCATCCTTGAGGTCTACATGCAGAGCCGGGTAGTGTTCGGCTCGGCTGGCGAATACTTCTTCTACATGAAGCCCGAGAAGCTTGCGGCCACGTCGCACGCCCACATTTTTGGCCACGGTACCATGTATGCCCTCACGTGCGTACTCTTCCTGTTTTCCTCTGTCTCCGAGCGCTGGAAGGTGGCCATTATCTGCTTGGCTCTGTCAGGCGGACTTCTGGATGTGCCGTCTTGGTGGATGATCAAGTATGCTGGGGCGAAGTTTGAAGCCCTCTCTATTGTCGCGGGAGTGATGTCGGCGGCCGGCTGGATCAGCATGGCCGGGCGGATTTTCTACGAAGTCTGGTTTCAGAAGGAGGCAGACCGTGAGTCGCGCTAAGATCGCAGGGGTCAGCGTACTGATTCTTACCCTGGCTCTGGCCGGGCAAGGATTCGCCCAGTTGGATTTGGAATCCCCGAAGCTGGCCGCTCCACCCGAAAAGGAGCAGAAGGGTTCCTTCGGGAACATCAATTTCGGCGGTCTCTTTGACGTGCGCTACATGGGGGTGGGAGATCGGGCACCGGGGACCATGATTCATGTGGATGAGCTGGTCATTACGGCCAACATCGGAGATAACATCTCGATCTTGGCCGAGCAACTTCTTCCGACATCTCGTTTGTCTGGCGCGGACGACATCATCCAAGACGATCACGGCTTTGTCTATGCCATTTTCTCGAACATCCCCTTCACCCCGCCGGGCACTGCTTTCAAGATCGGGAGGTTTCGGTTCAAATGGGGCGTTGATGCTGCACTGGATTCCCCCACCAACATGCTCTACCCCTTGACCCGAAAAAACCTGGGGTTCGTCTCCGACCGTGGTCTGGAACTCTCCGGTTTCTTCGGGCCGGTGGACTATGAGCTGGGAGTTGCCGATGGACCTGAGTTCATCGAGGCCATGATTGCCGATACGTCTGGGAACACGGTCGGGACGATTCGGAGAAATGTTCTGAACAACTCTGCACCCCTCTTCCTCCGCCTCACTACCAACTCGAGCTTTTCGACGTCACTCCGATTTGGGATTTCCTATTTCGATGGGGAGAGCTGGCCCTACGTGAACAACATGACGCCCATGTCCGACATGCGTCTGCGGGCCCAGATGCCCGGCGGAATGCCCGATGTTTCTCAACTTGCCTACAAACAGAAACTGGCCGGGGATGCGACCTACAGGTGGCGGAAACTGGGTCTCAACCTGGAATATTCTCACGGACAAGACCGCTTTGCGGACGGCAGCGAGACAACAACCCGTGGGTACTTCTTCCGATCGGACTACACGATCAAACCGCAGCAGCTCGCCTTGGCGGCGCAGTATGATCAGTTTGACGATGGGCTCGTGTTCAGTAAAGAAGAGCGATCCGTGGGAGGGAGTGTACAGATTTTTCTCCACGAGCAAGCCTTTCTGCGCCTGGGTTACATCCTTGACCGGATCGGGGAGTCTTCGCGCGAGAACGTGTGGTTCACGCAGTTTTACCTGCCTTTCTGAGTGAGGCGAGGCTCATGGAACGCCACGGCAGTCCGTCACACCACTCTTTTCTGTCGGCGCACATTCTGATGTGTTTGGCGGCTCTGGTCCTGTTCACTGCGCCGTCGTACTGCCAGACGAACGACATGACGCGAGGGATGAACTTGGGAGA
>Ga0315268_10008108_pt1 | contig 11003 bp, 5 predicted proteins | sample C1_top_MG_FD_204535 | JGI IMG/M metagenome (GOLD analysis project Ga0315268, IMG submission 204535) | Sediment microbial communities from Yellowstone Lake, YNP, Wyoming, USA - C1_top | ecosystem: Environmental > Aquatic > Freshwater > Lake > Sediment | place: USA: Wyoming | collected 2017-08-01 | reverse complement strand
ATGGGGTGAGAAGGATCACGGCTTGGCCCTGGATTGTTAGTCTCAACTTGAAAGCGAATTAGAATTAGACTACGGCACCATGCGCCAAAGTCAACGCAGTCCTGTTGCCCTTCCGCGCACTCTTGTGTTACAGTAGCGGAGGAATTGCAGTGGACTTCTTCGGTCAACAAGAGCGAGCGCGGGCCATCTCAAAGCGGCTGGTGTTCCTGTTTGCGTTAGCCGTGGCGCTGACGAACCTGGCGGTCTATTTGGCGGTGGCCGGGAGTTTGCGTTTGACGTATCTGCTTGCCGGCCCAGCCTCAGATCCGGGCTCGCGCCAAGTTTGGCTGTTCGTACTGGCCGACCACTTCTGCTCGGAAGGCGTCTGGAGCTGGGAGCTGCTCGGCTGGGTATTGCTGGCGTTGACACCGGTTCTGGCCGTGGGCGCGGGCTACAAACTGTGGCAGTTGTCGGCGGGCGGGGCGGTAGTGGCCAGACTGCTGGGCGGCCGGCCGGTAGGCCCCAACACGGCCGACCCAAGCGAGCGCACGCTGCTCCACGTAGTGGAGGAGATGGCCATCGCGTCGGGTTTGCCGGTGCCGGACGTTTACCTGCTCGAAGAAGAGAGAGGCATCAATGCCTTCACCGCGGGAAACGAGCCTTCGGATGCCGTGATTGGCGTGACCTTTGGCGCGTTGAAACTCTTGTCGCGGGACCAATTGCAGGGCGTGGTTGCCCACGAGTTCAGCCACATTCTCAACGGCGACATGCGCCTGAACACGCGCCTGATCGGCTGGCTGCATGGCATCCTCGGCTTGGTCGTCCTCGGGCGAATTCTGAGGTTGGACTTCATGCCTCGCTTGGGCAACGGCACTTCGCCGAGGGAAGACCGCAAGGCGCGCTTCGGGCCGATCTTTCATCCAGCTTTCCTCGCGGCTTTCATCTTGGGTTCCATATGCCTCGTGGCGGGGTCCTTCGGCGCGTTCTTTGCCCGACTGATCAAAAGCGCGGTCAGCCGCCAGCGCGAGTATCTGGCGGACGCTGCCGCGGTGCAGTTCACGCGCCATCCCGCCGCCGTCGCTGGCGCGCTGGTGAAGATCGGAGGGGTGAGCGGGCTGGCAGAGATTGGCGCCGCGAGAGCCGAGGAGGCCAGCCACATGTACTTCGGCGACGGCATGAAGCGCCGCTGGTTTGGGTTTCTTTCGACGCATCCGCCGCTGACCAAGCGCATTCGGCGAATCGTCCCGGAGTTCGACGGGAAATACCCGGCGGTGTCGCTGGCGCGAGTGCTCAGGGAATCCAAAGTAACCGCCGAGTATCGCGAGCACGCCGGGGCGAAGCCGGTGGATTTCGCCAAGGTGGCGTCGGTCATCGGCCCGGCGGCGGCGGCGCAGGAGATGCTCTACGCAAAGGCGGCGGAGGCTTCGGCCAGGCGCCCCGCCGCTCCGGCGCCGGAGACTATCCTGCACACGGTCGGCTTTTCGCCGGCTCATCTTGAATACGCGGCGCTGTTTTTGGGAATGATTCCGGAATCCGTTCGCGCGGCGACGCGGCAGGCTGCCAGCGCGGTGGCGCTGGTGTACGGAATGATTTGCAGCCAAGACCCCGAGACCCGCGCCCGGCAAATCGCCGGGATCGCCGAGGGAACCGAACCGGAAATCATTTCGGAATTGACCCGGCTGCTGCCGTGGCTGGATAAGCTGGACGCCGGCGCGTTTCTGCCGCTGGCTGATCTCTCATTGCGCGCGCTGCGGCAGTTGTCAGCGGAACAGCACGAAACGCTTTGCCGCAACCTGCAACGACTTGTCGAAGCGGATCAGCAGATTGATTTGTTCGAATACATGTTGCAGCGCATGATCGTTCGGCATCTGGACCCTTATTTTCGGCCGGTCAAGGGACTACCCGTGCAGTATTACGCGCTGAAACCGCTGGTGCCAGAGTGCGCGATTCTGCTGTCGGGCTTGGCGCGAATCGGCCAGGACAGCGAGGCGGCAGCACAGGCGGCCTTTGAAAACGGCGCCGCGCAGTTGATGCCAGATCCGAACCTTCGCTTCCTGCCGCTGGCCGAGTGCAACCTGTTGCAAATTGACGGCGCCCTCGACAAGACCGCGCAGGCCTCGCTGCAACTGAAGCGGCAGATTCTCAACGCGCTGGCCTGCGTTGCTGCCACCGACGGGCAGTTGCGAAAGCGGGAAGCCGAGTTGCTGCGCGCAATCGCCGATGCCTTCGGCACGCCCATCCCGCCGTTCCTGTGCACCGCGTAGAACCTTGGCGAGGCCGTCGCTGAGCACCCCGGCGAACGTGGAGCGCGGCTGTGCAAATCTTGGATCTTTAGACCTGACCCTGGCTCACTGCGCTATCGCTGATGCCTGGGGCACGCCTATTCCGCCGTTCCTATGCGCAGCGTGAGAGCTTGACAAGAGTTCTCATGTAACTATTATTGTTGCGGTTTGAGCGTATGGTGAACTGTCGTTTCACGGTGGCCATTCACGTGTTGTGCCTGCTGGCGGCCCAGCATCCGCAACCGTTGACGTCCGAGTTTATCGCGGGAAGCGTGAACACGAACCCCGTGGTTATTCGGCGCATCCTGGCTGTGCTGCGCAGGGCGGGCTTGGTGAAGTCGCAACCGGGCGTGAGCGGCGGCTGGGAGTTGGTGGCCAAGCCGTCCGCCATCACATTGGGACGGCTCTACCAGATCGTTCGTCCCGGCACCGTGTTCGCGATGCACAGCCGGCAGCCCAATGTGCTTTGCCCTGTGGGGCGAAACATTCAGCGCGGCCTCAGCTCACACTACCAGAAAGCACAGGCCGCCATGGAAGCCGAGTTGGCCCGCACCACTATCGCTGATGTGCTCAAGGATGTGTTAGGAACCTCAGAATAGCGTTCTTTTTTTTCCGTCAAACCGTAACAATAACCACTACAAATAAAACAAAGAACAGGAGTAGCATATGAATAGCACAGGCAAGAACTACAAGGCAACGTCAGTCGGAGACCTTCAGGCGCGTGGCCGAGTCACGCTCCACAGCGAGCTTTCCCTTACGGGCTCGGAGATCTCCATCAATGAACTGCCTCCCGGCGTCAGCGTGCCCTTCGTTCATTCCCACAAGCGGAATGAGGAAGTTTACATCGTCGTCAAAGGCAAGGGCCGGTTCTACGTTGATGGCGATGAGTTCGAGGTCGCGGAAGGCAGCGTAATCCGTGTCGATCCCGCCGGGGCGCGGTGCATCACCGCCGACAGTCAGAGCTCGATTCGGTATATCTGCATTCAAACCGAGGCGAAGAGCCTGGTTCAATTCACCGAGGGCGACGGTGTCATGTTGGATGCCAAGCCGTCGTGGTTGAAGCAGACTGCCGCCTGATTGGCGCCCCACCCAAACCGAACGTGAGCAGAAAGGTCTAGACTGTGAACAGGCGACAAAAAGGCCTTGGGGGCAGGACTAGACATTCAATAATTGTCTCGGATTACCGCACCACGCGCCAAAGTCAACGGCTCGTCTGGCTCGCGCCAGCAGATTCGCGCTGATAGCGCCTTCAGGGCCTGACTTCGAGCCGGAAGAGGCAATTGGGGAAAGTGGCCAACGGCGGGAGAATCACAGCCGAGTTGGTGTTGGTGGCAGTGAGCCACGCCGAAGCCGGCAGCCATTCAATCAGGTTCGTGCTCAGATACGCCCGGTAGGCGTGGCCAGCCACCGAAGGCCATTCCAACTGCACGGTGCGGTTGGGCAGAATCGCCGGCGGCAAGACGCAGAAGACCGACAGTGCGTTGGTCGGGTTGGTGTCGGCGATGAACTCGCCGTAGTCGGTCATACCGTCGCCGTCGGTGTCCAGGTCCGCGGGGCGGTTGGGGAGCACGGCGCCAAAGAACTGTTGTTCCCACTCATCGGACAGGCCGTTCTGGTTCACGTCGGCAAAGGTGTAGTTGCCGGCAAAGACAATCGTGTTGGTGCTGCTCAGGACATTGGTCTGCGGCGACGGCGTGATGTAGTACGGCACCGCCTCGTACGTCAGAACATAACTGCCGGGCGGGGCGTTGGTGAGCGCCAGGCTCCAGCCGGCTCCCGACTGTGCCAGCGGCCCCGTGAGCTGGAAGCGGGCCTGGGCCAGGTTGTTGGTGATGACAATCGTGCCGCGCTCGACATTGGTGACGGTGATGGACACGTCGTCCACGAGCCAGCCTGGGTGCGCCACGGCGTCCATCGAAAGCAGCTCATAAGCCCAGCCGACGCGGACGACATAGCCCAGGTACGGCGTCAAGTCAAGCTCGACTTGCTCCCAGCCCGCCGAACTGAAGCTATACTGCTCCAGCGGAATCCACACGCCGCCGTTGTTGGTGGTGACATAGACGCCGCCCTGCTCCAGGATGTCCCCTATCTCCGAGCGCGGGGTGAAGTCATAATTGTGCCAGAAACTGAGGGTGGCGAAGTTGCCGCCGGCCAGTTGGATGGCGGGTGTGATGAGCGAGGTGTCGGCGTAGTCATTGGGGTCCCCGCTTAAGTTAGTGCCCCAGGCGTTGGCCCCGGAGTGCGCTTGGCTGGCCAGCTCGTTCTGCGGCTGGCCCAGTTGCCAGGTGGAGCTGGTGAAGAGGCTGGCGAATTCCGCGTCCAGTTCGCCGTTGGCGACGGTCCAATTGGTGGCGCCCTGCTCCAGATCGTCCACAAACGGCGGCTGGAGCGGTTTGAGGGTGCGGAAAGTGTAGAGTTTGCCGCCGTTGTCGTCGGTGACGGCGTTGCCGGCGGCGTCGCGGCTGGTGACCTGGAAGAAGTACTGGCGGTCGGGCAGCAAGCCGGCCAGCGCAAGGGAGTGCGTGTCGGTTAGCTCATCGGCGTAGGCGGTGCGTCCGAGGAAGGTTGACTCGCCGAACTGGACCAGCGCGTCGGTTGCCTCGGAAGTGTGCCATTCAACCACCGCGTCGGAGTAATCGGGCTGCACGGTCACTTGGCTGACGGTTGGCACCGCAGTCTCCACTACCGCGGTCACCAGGAGGACCTGCAGCGGGGCGGCGTCGTGGTATTCGACCATCAGCAAGTCCGCGTCGCGCACGCCAAATTGGTCAGCCGCAGCCGCGCTGCCGTCGCCCACAAGCGTGACAAAGCCGCGGAACAATCCTGCCCGTGGCGTCTCTGCGAGGGTGATCGCGCGGGCCTGCGGCTGACGGTCGGTGGAGACGCCCACCGTCAACTGCCCGCTGCCGGCCAGGTCGGAATCGGCGACCTCGACTTCCACGCGCGCGGGCACGGAGTATGCCTGGCGGTCCAATTCCAACGTGCTCAGGCCGTTCACGCCCGGGGCCAGGAAAGTGACAATGTCGCGGACGATGTTGGGGCGGTTGCTTGGGTCCGGAGTATCAAAGGGAATCGTGTCCAGCGGCAAGGAGAAGAAGATCACCCGGCCGGGGCTGTCTTCGCCGGTGCGCGGGAAGCGCACGCCCACCGCCTTGCCGGAGGTCGTGTCGAACAACACGGGGGCGGCGTTGGTGGCAGGTTGGAACGTGTCGGAGATGTCCGGCGAGATAATAATCAGGTCCGGATAGGCCGAGTAGTCAAGGTCTGTCTGGACACCGCTGGTGAGCGAGATGTTGTCCAGGCCGATGATCCCCTCCACTCCAGGGTCAACGTCAAAGGATTCCACGTGGAGGATGTTCTTGCGGAAGCTGGTGAAGCCTGATTCGTCCAGGCGGCTGAGCAGTTCCATCGAGGCCATGAAAAGGCCGCCGCCGCCGCCCAGGTAATCGCGGATGTTCTTCAGGTCAGCGGCGGAGAGGGAGGCAACCAATTCGGGCACGCGCCACATGACCACGCGGTAGGGCTTGAGTTCTTCCAGGCCTGGCGTGCGGCCCTCGCTGGGCACGTCCCACACTTCGTAACTGATGCCTGCCTGGTACAGCGCGTCAGTGTACGTGCTCACCGGGATGTCGAACAGCCCAAACGGGTCCTGGTTGGCGTCCACCACCAGGACAATCGGCGGCGGTTGCACCGTCACAGTGTAGAAGCGCCCCTGGTTGTCGTCCGTGGCGGCGTTGCCGGCTTCGTCGGCGGAAGTCACCAGGAACGAATGCGCCACGCCGGCGGTCAAGTTGGTGAGCGTCAGTTGGTGGTGCGTGGCGAAGATGGTATTGGTGACCGCCAAGTTCAGGTCCGGGCTCAGGCCGTAGCGCACGATGGCGTTGGCGGCTTCGTCGGTGTCCCAGGTGATCTGTGCCCGCCCGAAGCGGGTCGTGCTGGCGACCGCAGAGATCACCGGCGGCACGAGGTCGGCGACCGCCGTGGCGCTCCGCGTGCCAGGGGGCGAGGCGTCCTGGTACTGCGCCTCAATGGCGTCGCCGTGCTTGATCTGCAATCGCCCGTCGCTGACCGGCGGACCGGTAACCGTGGCCACTGCCCCGGTGAACACACCGCCGGCGCCGTAAGCCCGCAGCACGACGTTTTCACCCGCCGGCTCCGTGCTGCTTTTGAGGGGCACGCTGACGGTGGCTTGGCCCGCCAGGTCGAAATCAATCAACTTGAGTTGGATCACGCCGGGCGCCGTGTAGGCGCCGCGGTCGAACAACAGCACCGCCACTCCCGGCAGCGGCAGGTCCCCCGAAATTACCAGGGCGAAGTCCTGCTGGGGCGGAGCGTTGGTGCGCCCAAAAACGTCCTCGGCCACGTTCTGGGCCCGCACGCGCACGAGGTACTCGCCCGGCTCCGGCGCCAGCAGATGCACCGCCTCAACGTTGTTGAGGTGATCGCTGGCGTCCGGGCTGGGAATGGAGTTGCCCCGATCGAATTGGTTGCCGCGATACAAGGCGCCGCTGGGCCCGACGACCTCAAGGTCAAGATCGTTCACCAAGGCCGGCAGGGCGGCCGGGAAGCCAGGCACGTCGGTATAGACCAAGGTAATCTTGAGCGGTTGGTCCGGGCTGCCCACGACGATGCGCGCTTCAAAGCTCTGGCGGTTGGTCAGCAGCACGGTCTGATCCACAAACTCATACCGCCGCGCCGAGCCGATGAGATTGGCCAGGTCCACCCGGCCCCAGCCCTCGTCTTGGTTGGGGACCGGCCCGGTGCCGAACTCGTCGGCCATGTCGTCGGCGGAGTTGATCAGCGCGGCTTTGACCAGCGCGGGCGAAGGCGTCACCCCGCCGTGGGTCTCGCGGTAGTATTGCACGAAAACCGCCGCCGCCCCGGAAACGTGCGGCCCCGACTGGCTGGTGCCACCCATATACTGGTAGTACTCATCAATCGGCAGCCAGGCATAAAGGTCCGTGGCGGAGGCAGACTGGAGCGAAGCGATCCACGTGCCGGGGGCGACGAGGTCCGGCTTGAGCCGGCCATCCTCGGCCGGGCCGCGGCTGGAGAAGTCCGCCATTGCGTCCGGGCCGTCGCTGTAAATGAAGAAGTCGGGCCGATCATTCTCTGAAGCGCCGCTGGCAATGACGTTCTTGGCCACCGCCGGGCTGCCGATGGTTTGGGCGCCTGGACCCGCGTTGCCGGCGGAGAACTCCAGCACGTAGGGCTGTCCGCCGGGCGTCTGGCTGTCGGCGTCGCGCACCAGGGCGTCGAATTCGGCGGCATTCAGGTCGTAGCGCCCCTGGGTGTCATCGCCCCAACTGTTGGAGCCGATCACGGCCCCGTGGCGCACGGCGTCCTGGGTGAGCGCCTCGTTGCTGGGGGGCGGTTCATAGTTGCCGTCGGCGTCGAAAATCCGTTGCACGACGATGTGGGCCTGGGGCGCGACGCCCAGGCCGTATAGGTAGCCGTTTTCGTCGGTCTCGCCGGTGGCGCCGTTGCCAGCGATGATCCCTGCTACGTGGGTGCCGTGGCTGTGCTCGTCGGCCGCGTTCTCCAGTTGGCCGTAGAAAAGGAAGGCATCCACGCGCCCGGCCAGGTCGGGGTGCATCGTCTCGGCGTCGCCGTTGTTCAACCCGCTGTCGGCTACGCTCACAATCACGCCTTGGCCCGTAAAACCGAGTTGCTGGGTCGCCGTGGCGTGGCCGTCCGGGTTCGGGCCGCCGACAATCTTGGAAGCGATTTCATCATAGAGCTTCGGCCTGGGCCCTGGCTCGATCCAAAGCACCGCCGCCGACTGCGCCAGTGCGTCCAACTGGCCGGCCTTGAGAGTTCCTTGCACGATCAGGCCCAGACGGCTGCGGCTGACCCGCTGGACGGTTTGGAACGCCCGCCGCGCGGCCACCAAGTCGGCGCGGGCGGCTCCGGGGGCGAGCAAGGCGCTGACGGGGCGGGAAGCCTCTGCGGACGCGCCTTGGCCGAGCCGCGGGCGCAAGAGGGCCTGCACTTTGTGCTCAGGCCGATACTGGCCGAGCCAGCGGACAAAGGGCAGGGCACGCAACTGGTCGAGGCGGGCCTGATTTAGGCGGACGACGAAGGCGTCCTCCGGCACGTAGCGGAGCAATTCCCCGCCCGCTCGCCGCAACGGCTCGCGCCAAGCCGGCTCGAAGCGGTCATTGAACTGCACCAGGAAAAGCCCGGACACCGGCGGCGCGACGGCTTGGGGCTGAACGGCGCCCGCCCCGTTCGGCAGAGTGGTGGCAATCGTCTGGTTGCGCAGCCGGATGAACTTGGTGTCGGCCAGTGCGCCGGCACAGGCACACGCCAACGCCATCCATACACCAAGAATCCAGCGGCCCCCCGACCTGCCCACCCTGCCTGCCATTGAACCTCCTCCTGCCTTGCGGTTCCTCCGCCCCGACTCAGACTCCTTCACCACGCGAAACCTACACCCGGCATGGCGGATGCACAAGCGGCCTTTGGCTGAGCCGAAAATGTCCGCGAAGCGGTAGGGCGCGTCCAGCCTGCGGGACGCGCCGCCGCCAGCGTGTCCAGTTTGGCCAGGACGGCGCGCAACGGAGTGCGCGCCCTACCTCGCCCATTTTCATGGCTTGTGGCGCTGTGCGGGGCACGATGTCTGACCAGAAAATGCCCGTGGGCTCAGTCCGCGCGAAGCGTTTTGGACTGCGGCAGTCCTCTGCCGCTTTTCGGACCAGTGCCTCGGCGAAAGCGCCAGAGGACCAGCGCACTCCAAGACGCTTCGCGCCAGCCGCCGCCCGTCCCGTTTTCATCCCTTGTGGTGCCGTGCGCGCCACGGCGTCTAACCCGTTACCACACAGCAAACATTTGCGTTTGGCCTCTTCCTGGGGCACACTACTTGTGCAGATGAGCAAATGCTTTTACTTGACGACGGCGATTGACTATGTGAACGGCGAGCCGCACCTGGGCCACGCATACGAGAAGATCATCACGGATGTCATCGCGCGCGCCCATCGCAGCTTTGGCGAGGAGGTGTTTTTTCTGACCGGCCTGGATGAGCACGGCCAGAAGGTGCAGCAGGCCGCCTTGGCCGGCGGCAAGACGCCCCAGGCTCATTGCGACGCGCTGGCGGAGGTCTGGCGGGCCTTTGTGGCCAAGCTGAATCTGTCGAACAATGATTTTGTGCGCACCACCGACCCCCGCCACAAAACCGTCGTCCAAGCGATCCTGGCCAAGCTCCACGCCACCGGCCACTTTTACAAAGACACCCACCGGGGTTATTACTCCACCAAGGAAGAGACGTTCTTGACCGACAAGGACCGGCGGCCCGACGGCACGTTCGATCCTTACTGGGGCGAGGTGACGGAGTTGGTCGAGGACAATTTCTACTTCAAGATGCAGGCGCAGCAGCCGTGGATGATCGAACACCTTGAGGCCAACCCGGAGTTCATCCGCCCCGACTACCGCCGCAACGAGGTGCTCGGCTTCCTGAAGAACAACGTGCTCGGCGACCTGTGCAGCACACGCCCGGCGGCCCGGCTCAACTGGGGCATCACCGTGCCGTTCGCCCCGGACTGGGTTACCTACGTATGGTTTGACGCGCTGAGCAACTACGTCTCCATCCCCGCCACGCACGGCGACCCGGCGGTGCTGGAGCCGCTCAAGGACTTCCTTCCGCCGCCCGGGGCCTGGCAACCGAACCCGGAGGTCAATCTTTGGCCGGCGGATATCCACGTCATCGGCAAGGACATTGTCAAGTTCCATTCTGTCTATTGGCCGCTCATGCTCAAGGCGGCCGGCCTGCCCTTGCCCCGCCAAATCCTCGTCCACGGTTGGTGGCAAAAAGACGGCCAGCGGATGAGCAAGTCCCTCGGCAATGTCGTTGACCCCGTGGCCGTGATTGACCAGTGGGGCGTGGACGCCTTCCGCTACTACGTCGTGCGCGAACTGGACATCGGCCCGGACGGGAACTGGACGGACGCGAGTTTCCAGGCCCGCTACCACGCGGAACTGGCCAATGAGTTGGGCAACCTGGTGAATCGCTCGCTGGCGATGCTCAAGCGCTACCGCGAGGGTCGCGTCCCCGCGCCGTCGGGCGAACTCGCCCCGGATGTCAACGCCGCCGTCGCGGCGGCCACGGCGAACCTGCGCGGCCACCGCCTCCAAGCCGCCTTGCTGGACATTTGGGGCATCGTCAACCGCGCCAACCAGTACGTTGACCACACCGCCCCGTTCAAGCTGGCCAAGGACCCCGCCCAAGCCGCGCGCTTGGATGCAATCCTCTACGGCTTGGCGGAGGTGTGCCGCATCCTGGCGGTGCTGCTTTGGCCTTTCTTGCCGGACACGGCGGTGAAGATGTTCGGCCAACTGGACTTGCCTGGGGCGCCCGACAGGCTCGCTCTGGCGGCCTGGGGTGGTCTGCGCCAGGGCCACGTCATCGGCGAGGTGGCGCCGCTCTTCCCCCGCCGCGATTTGCGCGGGCAGTAAAGGCTCGGGCTGGCTGTCATAGCTCGAGTCGTTTGGTGTGCAAGAGCTTGCTCCCGCCTTCGGTTGGGAGGCATGCAAAAGCGCCAGCAAGGCCTGTGCCTTCCGCGCAACTCTCTCATGGGAAAGACAAAGCGCGTCCTGAGAGCATGGGAGGTGCCGCGGAGGATCAGTCCCGTCAGGGACGGCCGACAATAGCCCGCCGATTCAACAGGGATTTTTTAGGGGGAGTTTATTTGACCGTGGTGCCGGGGGTTTGGCAGCAGGTCGCTGGCCTCTTTTTGGGACTGTACC
>Ga0315268_10008107_pt1 | contig 11004 bp, 5 predicted proteins | sample C1_top_MG_FD_204535 | JGI IMG/M metagenome (GOLD analysis project Ga0315268, IMG submission 204535) | Sediment microbial communities from Yellowstone Lake, YNP, Wyoming, USA - C1_top | ecosystem: Environmental > Aquatic > Freshwater > Lake > Sediment | place: USA: Wyoming | collected 2017-08-01 | reverse complement strand
AGCGTCACGAGCGCTGGCAGCGGCTGGCGCGGCAGGCCGCGGAGCAGTCGCGCCGCGCCGCGCCGCCGGAGATCGCCGCGCCCTGCAAGCTGGCGCAGGCGCTGGCGGGCGAATACGGCTGCCGCATCGTGCTCGCCGAGTCGGAGCGCGGCACCACCCTGAAGCAGGCCATCGCGGGAGCGCCGGCATCCCAGTCGCTGGCCCTCGCCCTCGGCCCCGAAGGCGGCTGGACGGAGGACGAGCTGCGCCTCTTCGCCGCGCATGGCTGGATCTCCGCCACGCTGGGCGCGACTATCCTGCGCGCCGAGACGGCGGCCATCGCCGCCACCGCCATCACCATCTCCGAACTGTCGCAGTAGGGAAGCGGCCTAGGTCCCGCTGACCGCCTGGAAGCGCGGGTGCATGCGCAGGGAATCGAGCGCGGGATCGTTGCGGATCCACTCCTTGTAACCGAATCCGCTCTGCACGGCCCGTTCCAGGTAGCCAATCGCCTCGTCGCTCTGCCCCGCCAGGGCGTGGGTGCAGGCGACGTTGTAGAGCACCGCCGGCTCGTCGGGATCGATGGCCAGGGCGCGCTGCGCCCACGTCAGTCCCTTCTCCCGGTTGCCTACGCGGCACAGCGCCTGCGCCCCGAGGTAGAGCGCGCGCTCGTCGTCGGGTTGGAGCTCGAGGTGCTTCTCCGCCGCCTCGGCGCAGCGCTTGTAGGCGGCGTTGGCTTCCGACCAGCGCCGCAGCCCGTCGTAGCACAGCGCCAGCAGGTTGGGCGCCTGGTAGTCCTCAGGCCGCACCTTCGACGCCTGCTCGAAGAGCCGCGCTGCCTCCGTCAGCTTGCCCTCGGCGAAGCACGCGCGCCCGTACATGTAGAACGCCTCGAAGAGCGAGGGATCGAGCCCGAGTGCGATCTCGAACTCCTTGCTCGCCTCGGCGAACTGCTGGTTGAGCGAAACCGCCAGGCCGCGCGCCACGTGCGCTTCGGCGAGGTCCGCGTCGAGTTCCAGCGCCTTGCGGCTCTGCACGTCGGCTTCCTGCAGGTTGGCCTCGGTCGGCTCCCAGAAGATGTAGAGGCAGGAGCAGGCGTCGGCCAGCCCGGCGTGGGCGCGGGCATAGCCGGGATCGATCTGGATGGCGCGCGCGAACATCTGCCGCGCCTGTTCCAGCGCCTTGCGCCGCACCTGGTGGAAGAACTGCCGCCCGCGCAGGTAGTAATCGTAGGCGCGCACGTCGGCCGTCTGCGGCTTCTGGATGGCCTGCTTCTCGTGCTCGGTCAGCACCACCTGGAGGGCGTGCGCGATGCTCTGCGCGATCTCGTCCTGGATGGCGAAGACATCCTCCATCTGGCGATCGTAGCGCTCCGCCCAGACGGAATGCCCGGTGCGCGTCTCCACCAGCTGCGCGGTGATGCGCAGGCGGTTGCCGGCGCGCCGCAGGCTGCCTTCCAGCACGTAGGCGGCGTCGAGTTGCACTCCGACCTGCGAGGCGGGGACCGCCTTGTCGCGGAAAGACAGCACCGCCGACCGCGGGAAAACCTTGATCTTCTTGATCTTCAGCAGCTCGGTGGTGACATCCTCGGTCATACCGTCGCGGAAGTACTCGTCTTCCTTGGAGCCGCTGAGGTTCTCGAAGTAGAGCACCGCCACCGATTTCTCCGCCGAAACGGGCGCCGCCGCGGTGCGTCCCGAGGACGAGGGGCTGTGCGCCGCCGCCGTCTTGCCCGACTCGAGGTCGCGCTTCAGGCGTTTCAGGTCGGTGCCCAGCTCGCGCACGCTCTGGTAGCGCATGTCCGGGTCCTTCTCCAGCGCCTTGCTGATGATGCGCGAGATCTCCGGCGGCAGGCTGGGGTTCAGCCGCAGGGGCGAGGGCGGGGTGGCATTAAGGATGCCGTCGAAGATCACTGCCGAGGTGTTGCCCTGGAAGGGAAGCTGGCCGGTCGCCATCTCGTAGATCACCGCGCCCAGCGAGAAGATGTCGGTGCGCTCATCCACCTCCTCGCCCCGCGCCTGTTCGGGCGACATGTAACTGACCGTGCCCAGGGCGGTGCCGGGGCTGGTGAGGTGCAGGTCGGCGCCGATGGCCGTCTCCATGCCCAGCGCGCCCACCGTCTCGCCCACGCGCATCTTCATTTCCACCAGCTTGGCGAGGCCGAAATCGAGGATCTTCACCTGGTCGCGGCCGCTGATGAGGATGTTGGCCGGCTTGATGTCGCGGTGCACGATGTTCTTGCGGTGCGCCACGTCGAGCCCCTCGCTGATCTGGATGCTCCACGCCAGGACCTCGTCGAGCAGCAGCGTGCGCGCCGCGATGCGCCGGTGCAGCGGCTCGCCCTCCAGCAGTTCCATGCTGATGAAGTGCCGCCCATTGCTCTCGTCGATCTCGTAGATGGTGCAGATGTTGGGGTGGTTGAGCGAGGAAGCGGTGCGCGCCTCGCGCTGGAAGCGCTCCAGCGCCAGCGGATCGCGCGCAAACTCTTCAGGGAGGAACTTGAGCGCCACGCGGCGTCCCAGCTTCAGGTCCTCGGCTTCATAAACGAAGCCCATGCCGCCACTGCCCACCTGGCTGAGAATGCGGTAATGGGAAATCTGCTGGCCGATCAAGCGCCGATCCGCCCCCCTCGCGTTCTCGTCATGGTATGGGCGGTGCTCCGCGAAGTCAAACGGTCCCTTGCCCATCCACAGGCCGGAGGAACATAATCGCGCTCCGGACTTTGCGCTCCCATGCTACCCTTCGTTCCCGATCCGCAGCAGCAAGCCGCCATCGAGCACGTCGCCGGGCCCGTGCTGGTGGTGGCCGGCGCCGGCACCGGGAAGACCACGGTGCTGACGCGCCGCGTCGCCCATCTCCTCAGCGGAGGGCACGCCCGGCCCGAGGAAGTTCTCGCCGTCACTTACACGCGCAAGGCTGCCGCCGAACTGCGCCGACGCCTGACGGAGCTGAGCGTGGACATCGCCGGGCTGCGCGCCTGCAACTTCCACCAGTACTGCTACAAGCTGCTGCAGCGCCAGAGCGCCGATTTCGACATTCTGACGCGGGAGGACCTCTGGATCTACCTGCGCCAGCGCTTCGAGCAACTCCCGCTGGAGCGCTTCGTCGAGGCGCGGCGCCCGGAGGTCTTCCTTGAGCCGCTGCTGAAATTCTTCGACCGCTGCAACGACGAACTGGTCGCCGCCGCCGATTACGCCGCCTACGTGGAGCGCGTCGCCCGCGGCGAGCTGCCCCTGCCGCGGGTAGGGAAGTCGAAGGACGCCGAGGAGGTGACGCGCGACGAAGTGATCGCGCGCTGCCGCGAGATCGCCGCCGTCTTCGCCTGGGTGGAGGCCGCGCTGGCGCGCGAAGGCCTCGGCACCTTCGGGACCATGATCACGAAAGCGGTCGCGCTACTGAAGTCCGACCCGGGCCTTCTGGCCCTCGAGCAAAAGCACGCCCGCTTCCTGCTGATCGACGAGTTCCAGGACTGCAACATCGCGCAGATCGAGCTGGCCTCGCTGCTGGCCGGCGAGGAGCAGAACTTGTTCGCCGTCGGCGACCCCGACCAGGCCATCTACCGCTTCCGCGGCGCCTCCAACGCCGCCTTCGACGAGTTCCTGCGCCGCTACCCGCAGGCGAAGACGGTCGTCCTCGATCTCAACCGGCGCTCGCTGCCACCGGTCCTGGCGTGCGCCTCGGCGGTGATCGCGCAGAACCCGCCGATCGTCTCCGGCAAGACGGAGGGAGAGTTTGCGCGCCGCCCGCTGGTTTCCTGGCGCGCCCGGCAGGGAATTGACTTCGAGCCGGCGAAGGTGGCGATCGTGCTCGCGCGCAATACCGCCGACGCCACCTTCGCGGAGAATGAAGCCGCCGAGCTTGCAGAAACCATTCGCGAGACGCAGGCTGCCACCGGCTGCACGTGGCGCGACTTCGCCGTCCTCTACCGCGCACACGGCCATCGCAACGAGATCGCGGCGGAGCTGGCGGCGCGCGGCATTCCCGCGTATGTCACCGGCGTGGACGCGCTCGCCACGCCCGAGGTGCGCGACCTGCTTGCCGTGCTCAAGGCGGTCGAGCTGCGCGACCCGCTGGCCATCTTTCGCGTGGCCGCGCTGCCGCAGTTCAAGATCGATCCCGCCGCCCTCGCCGAGGAACTCGAGAGCCACGGCGACAAAGTGGACATGGTGGGCGCGCTCGGCCGCGTTCCCGGCGGCGCCGCCGTGCTCGCCGCCCTGGAAGATGCCGTGCGCGCCACGCGCGGCCTCAGCGCCACCGCCGCCGTCAATCTCAGCCTGCGCCAGTTCGAATTCCGCGCCGATGCCGCTCCCATCGCCGCCTTCTGCGACTTCGCCGCCAGGTGGCAGCGCCGCCGCATCGCCGGCGACGGCCACCTCCCCTCCTTCCTCGACTACCTGCAATATCTTCCCGACGCCAACGCCGGCATCCCCATCGGCAGGCGGAACGAGTTCGAAGAGGATGAGGAGGTGCCGATCCCTCTTCCGGAGACGGACGCGGTGCGCCTGATGACCGTGCACGCCGCCAAGGGCATGGAGTTCCCGCAGGTCTTCGTGCTGCGCGTGCAGTCGGGATCCTTCCCGACCAGCTACCACGAGCCGCTCTTCGAATTTCCGCAGGAATTACGCCGCGAATTGACCAAGCTCACCGGCGACCCGAAAGAAGTCCACATCGAGGAGGAACGGCGGCTGTTCTACGTGGCGATGACGCGCGCCAGGGACACGCTCACTCTCTGCGCCAAGCCATACAACGCGAAGGATGAGAAGCCCGCCAAGTTCCTCCGCGAACTGATGGAGACGAAAGCGGTCGCTGCCGAGTGGGTGCGGCGCGACGCGCGCCCGTATCGCGTCGAGTTGCGCGCCGCCGCCGCGCCCGCGCCCGTCAACGTCGGCGCCTGGATGCTGCGGCCGCCGCGCGCGCCGCTGGCGGGCGAGGCGCTCAGCGCCAGCTCCATCGATACCTACGAGGACTGCCCCCTGAAGTTCAAGCTCTCGCGCGAGTGGAACCTGCCCGGCGAGGTGGCCGCGCCCATGGTCTTCGGCAACGTCGTGCACACCGTCCTGAAGGCATGGTTCGATGCCGTGCGCGCCGGCAGGCCCATGGCGATCGAAGCCGCGCTGGAGCTGTTTCGCAGCGGGATGGCGGAAGCGCCCTTCGACCGCGAGATCCAGCGCCAGCTCTACCTGCGCGAAGGCGTGGCGCAGCTCACCGCGTTCCTGGAAGCGCGCCTGCGCGAGCCGCGGCCCGAGATCCTCTCCACCGAAGGCGGCTTCCGAGTGAAGATCGGCGGCGTGCCCGTGCAAGGACGCATCGACCGCCTCGACCGCATCGAAGGCGGGCGCGTCACGATCATTGATTACAAGACCGGCCGCCCGCGGGAGCAGAAGGACGCCGACAAGAGCCTGCAACTCTCCATCTACGCGCTGGCGGCGCGGGAGAAGTGGAAGTTTGTCCCTGAGAAGCTGGTGCTCTACAACCTCACGAGCAACGAGGCGGTGGAGACGACGCGCGACGAGGAGCAGCTGGCGGAGGCGGTGGAGCGCATCGTGCAGGCCGCCGCCGGCATCGCGGAAGGAAACTTCGAGGCCACGCCCGGCTATCACTGCCGCTGGTGCGACTTCGCTTCGCTATGTCCCTTCACCGAGCAGCGGCTGTACGATATCTCCCAGGCCTCCACCGGAGTGATCTGATGACCCTTTTAGCCGTTGTCCTTGCCGCCATCGCAGCCATCGTTGCACTCGTCGCCGTGTTGCGGCGTCCTCCAGCCAACACAGAAGAACTTGCTGCGGTGCGCAACGATCTCAACCTTCTCCGCGAGACCACCCAGCAATCCCTGCAGACGATCACCAATGTCTTCAGCCAGCAGCTACAGGCGACCGCCCAAAACGTCCAGACTGGCCTTGCGAGTGTCAACACCGACGTTCAGAACCGCCTGGACAGCATGAACCAGCACATTGCCCAGCGGCTCAACGAGAATGCCGTCGCCATGACCGCTTCCGTGAAGTCGGTCACCGACAGCATGACCACCGTCCAGACGACCTTCGCGGGCTTGCAGAAACAAGTGGGTCAGATGGGAGAGCAGGCGCGGCAGTTGGCGGAAATCTCACGTTCGCTCGGTGATTTGCAGAACATCCTTACCGCGCCCAAGCTCCGCGGCGGCTTCGGTGAGTTTCAGTTAGAAGCGCTGTTGCAGCAGGTTTTCTCCCGCGAACAGTTCGCTATCCAGTACAAATTTCCGTCTGGTGAGATAGCCGACGCAGTCCTTCTATTCCCACAGGGGATGGTCGCCATCGATTCCAAGTTCTCGCTGGAAAATTTCCGCCGCATCGCCCAAGCGCAGGCCGAAACCGAAAAGAAGAACGCGCGCCGCGACTTTCTTAAGGACGTGCGCAAACGCATCGACGAGATCGCGCAGAAGTACATTCGCCCCGCCGACGGCACGCTGCCGTTCGCGCTAATGTACGTGCCGGCAGAGAACGTTTACTACGAAGCCATCATCCGCGATGAAGACGGCAATGACCTCTACAGCTACTGCGTTCAGCAGCACGTCATGCCGGTCTCCCCCAATTCGCTTTACGCCTATCTGCAGACCATCCTGGTGGGTCTCAAGGGCTTGCAGGTGAGCAAGCGCGCGGAATCCATCCTCCGCGACGTCGCTTCCATTGAGCTGGAGCTAAAGAAGTTCGCGGATGACTACGTGACCGTGGGGCGCCACCTGAAGAACGCCGCTGGCAAGTATGACGAAGGTACGCGTACGCTCGCGGCCGTGCAAAGCCGCGTGCAAGGCCTTGCCGGACAATCGGCGGAGCCGGTCACGCTTTCGGACGAAGCTGCTAAGGTGCTCGGCAGCGGTGTCTAGCGCAAAAACATCGGGGACGCTCTTCGCGTCCCCGTTGGTGTACTCGTTGGAAGAAGTGTTACTTCTTCTTTTTCTTCGCGGCCTTTTTCTTACCCTTCTTAGCTGCCATGGATCTATTCTCCCTTTTTGATTTTGCAGCGATGTTCTACTGCAATTGGTTGAATGTATAGAGTCATTCAAATTTGAAGTCAAGAGAAAAATCGCCGGCGTGAGCGGCGGAAGCAACACCTCGCGCGGCAATCGCTTCCACGCGCGCTGGTTTTTCTCCGCTCGCTCGCGCGCGAAGTTCGTGGCGATCCGCGACTCCTCGGAGCGAACGATCGGCGCGCCGCATCCCGGCCGCGCTCTTCGCCATCGATATAATGAACGGTTCGCGATCATTCCCCAGGAGCGTCATTCATGGCAGCACTCGAAGACGTCGTTATCGTATCGGCGGTACGCACGCCGACCGGCAAATTCCAGGGTTCTCTTTCCGGCTTCGGCGCGCCGCAGCTTGGCGCCATCGTGGTGCGGGAGGCGGTGCGCCGCGCCGGCCTCGATGCCGCGCAAGTGGACGAGTGCATTATGGGCAACGTGGTCACCGCCGGCGAAGGCCAGAACCCGGCGCGCCAGGCGGCGCTGGGTGGCGGCCTTGCTCCCACCGTCGCCGCCATGACCCTGAACAAGGTGTGCGGCTCCGGCCTCAAGGCGGTGGCGCTCGCCGCCCAGGCCATCCAGACGGGCAACGCGGAGATCGTCGTCGCCGGCGGCATGGAGTCCATGACCAACGCTCCCTACCTGCTGCCCAACGCGCGCCAGGGCTACCGCCTGGGCAACGGCCAACTCCTCGACTCCATGGTGCACGACGGCCTCTGGGACTCCTACAACGACTACCACATGGGCATCACCGGCGAGAACGTCGCCGAGAAGTACGGCATCACCCGCGAAGAGCAGGACCGCTTCGCCGTGGACTCGCACAAGAAGGCGGCCGCCGCCTGGGCCGAAGGCCGCTTCGCCTCCCAGGTCGTCCCCGTCGAGATCCCGGCGAAGAAGAAGGGCGATCCGCCGCTGAAGTTCGAGCGTGACGAATCCGTGCGAGCCGACGCCACGGTCGAATCGCTGCGCGCGCTCAAGCCCGCTTTTAAAAAGGACGGCACCGTCACCGCGGGCAACGCGCCCGGGGTCAACGACGGCGCCGCCGCCGTGGTCGTCATGTCAGCGCGCAAGGCCCGCGAACTCGGCCTCGTCCCCATGGCGCGCATCGCCGGCCAGGCCACCAGCGGCGTCGATCCCAAGTGGGTGATGATGGCGCCGGTGGAGGGCGTGCGCAACCTGTGGAAGAAAACCGGCTGGAAGAACGAGGACGTGGACCTCTACGAGCTGAACGAAGCATTCTCCGTGCAAGCCATCGCCGTGATCCGCGAGCTCGGCCTCGACCCCGCGAAGGTCAACGTCAACGGCGGCGCCGTCGCTCTCGGCCATGCCATCGGCGCCAGCGGCGCGCGCATCCTCGTCACCCTTCTCTACGAGATGGCGCGGCGCGACGTCCGCAAGGGCATCGCCGCGCTGTGCCTCGGCGGCGGCAACTCCGTCGCGCTGGCGGTCGAACGCTGATTTCGGGGAGCACCGGCCCGCACGTGGCGCGCAAGGAGGGCCCCGAGCCGCTGTCAAATGGCCCGATGATTCAGGGGACCGCTAGGCGCCGGGGCCGCGCTTGGTGCCGTTCTGCGCCGGCATCTTGGAAGTGTCGTCGTCCTTGGCGAGCGCGCGCGATAACGCTTTATAGAGGCGCTTGGTCTCGTTGTAGAAAGCGGGAATGTCGCCGCTGGTCAGGTCGAGCTCCATGGCTTCCAGGTCCATCGCCAGCTCCTTGGAGAGCTCCGAGGAGAAGCGCATGCGCTCCGCGTGCAACTGGTTGAGGACCTCGAAGGGGTCGCGGTCCTGCACCTTGAGCTGCAGCCAGCGCTGCACTCCCCAGGCGATCTGGCGCACGTGGACGATGGCGTTGTGGAAGTCGCGCACCACCCGCGCGTCGACGTGCTCGCGCTCCGCCGCCAGCAGCTTCTCCAGCTCGCGCAGCTCGTTGTTGGCGTTCTGCATGCGGATGGCCAGCTCGGCGGCGCGCGGCATCACCACCTGCGCGCTGAGCAACGGAGACGGCTCCTGCCTCTCCGCATGGTCAGGCGCGGCCTCCGCTGCCGGGCCCCGTTCCTTCTCTTCCAGCATGCGGACGAGCTGGTCGAGCCGGTCGCGGTCGTCCACCGACATCTCGGTGAACGCGATGCCCATCCCCACTCCGGGCTTCGACGTGCGCACGATGGCCCTGGAGGAGAACTCGATCTCTTCGACCTTGATCGTGGTTTCCAGGCGCGATTGCGGCGCCAGCGGCTCGGTGGCTTCCAGGTAAACGCCGGTCAGGGAGATGTCGCGGACCGTTGCCCAGCGCGGCTGGCTGGTGCCTTCCAGCTTCACCTGCGCGCCTCCGGTGCAGATGTGCCGCCGGTGCAGCCTGCGTCCCGTGGCCGCCGGCGTGGTGTACGCCGCTCCCGCCACCGACGACGCGACCGGCCGGTCTTTGGGCCACGCGCTCTGGAAGATGAACTTCTCCGGCTCCACCGACGACAGTCCGATCATCCCTTCCGTCGGCGTGCCCATCTTTCCCACCCACACCACGCGGTAGCGCGCCTTCTCATCGCCGTACTGCACGCCGATGATCTCGCCCGGCTTCTTCAGGCAGGTCACCGGCTTCAACCGCGCTCCGACACGCGTGATGTCGTGGGTCTGCGCGCTTTGGGCAAAAGGCTTGCCTTCCGAGTCCAGCCCCCAGATCTTCACCGTGAGGTTCAGGACCAGTCGTTCTTCGCGTCGGCGTGCTAATTGAGGTGTCATGTTCGTCCGGGGCCGTGCGGCCTCAGGGACCGCTTGATCCGGGGGAGTGCCGAAATCGTACCCCCTGGCGCACCGCGGCGGCAACCCCATTCCCCCCTCGGCCCGTTACTTCCGCGTCACTTCGTCCCGGATTGGTTACTTTGGATTTCCGGGAACCGCACACGGGTGTGTGACGCCCGGACTATCCCTGACACCCGTTTTTTTCTATACTGCGGCGTTTTTCCGCCATCATGCTCTTCAAGACCCTGAGCGCCGCCGTTTACGGCATCGACGCCAACATCGTCGAGGTTGAGGTGGACGTCTCCGGCATCAAGGAGTCCGAAGATCACTTCGTCACCGTCGGCCTGCCCGACGCCGCCGTGCGCGAAAGCCGCGAGCGTATCCGCGCCGCCCTCAAGAACTGCGGCTACGACATCCCGCCCACCCACATCACCGTCAACCTCGCCCCCGCCGACGTCAAGAAGGAGGGCAGCGGCTTCGACCTGCCCATGGCGATGGGGATCATCGGCGCCTACGGCGGCCTGACGAAGAAGGAGGTCCCCGACTACGTGCTGGTGGGCGAGCTCTCGCTGGATGGCGGCGTGCGCGGCGTGCGCGGCGCCCTGCCCATCGCCGTCGCCGCCCGCGACTCCAAGATCCGCAACCTCATCGTTCCTGAGAGCAACGCCCGCGAGGCCGCCGTCGTCCAGGACCTCGACATCTGGCCCGTGCGCTCCCTCATGGACGTCGTGCAGTTGCTCAACAAGCCCGACGGCCGCGCGCCCTTCAAGGCCGATCCCCTCGCCGCCCTCGAGGAGCGGCAGCAGTTCGCCGTGGACTTCCGCGACGTCCGCGGCCAGCACACCGCCAAGCGCGCCCTGGAAGTCGCCTGCGCCGGCGGCCACAACATCCTCATGATCGGCCCGCCCGGCTCCGGTAAGACCATGCTGGCCAAGCGCCTGCCCACCATCCTGCCGCCGCTTACCTTCGACGAGGCCATCGAGACCACCAAGATCCACTCCGTGGCCGGCGTCCTCGACGCCCATGCCGGGCTGGTCTCCACCCGCCCCTTCCGTGCCCCCCACCACACCATCTCCGACGCCGGGCTCATTGGCGGCGGCGTTGTGCCGCGCCCTGGTGAGGTCTCCCTCGCCCACCACGGCGTCCTCTTTCTCGACGAACTTCCCGAGTTTCCGCGCAACGTGCTGGAAGTCATGCGCCAGCCGCTGGAAGACGGCACCGTGAGCATCGCGCGCGCCTCCATGTCGCTCACCTTTCCCGCGCGCTTCATGCTGGCCGCCGCCATGAACCCCTGCCCCTGC